>Ga0247782_1000261_pt1 | contig 54852 bp, 34 predicted proteins | sample UWRJL019104C5_FD_179928 | JGI IMG/M metagenome (GOLD analysis project Ga0247782, IMG submission 179928) | Plant litter microbial communities from Arlington Agricultural Research Station in Wisconsin, United States - UWRJ-L019-104C-5 | ecosystem: Environmental > Terrestrial > Plant litter >...
CCCCCACCCCCCCCCCCAGGGAAGAGCCAATTTTGAGCAATAATTGGTTTTAAAAGAGTTCGTCTGACCAGAACCCCGTCCTGAACCCCGCAGCGACATCACCGTCGTCAGAATACTCAGCACACCCACAAAGTAGATGCTGACGGGTGCGTGGACCGCCGGGGAAGACCCCGGGGCCGAGGTGCCGCACTCCACACTACTAACCCAGGCACTTACGGATATGCAGGGTCACAGTACAAGGTAGAGCTGTCGACCAACTCCATCGGTGGACGGCCGACGCTGTGTTCAATATTAGGTAATTGCGCATCCCGGGAACCACGACGTTGCATTGCAGACCGACTCCACTTCTTCCCAAACTTGCTAAACTGCCTTAACGTCTACCCAGTTTGTACCTTAGTACCTAGTTCTGCTGTAGGGCAGTGCGTGTTCCTCTATCTGCTAGGTAGGTGCGTCCGTACGGTCTACAGTATGGATAGGAGTAGGTAGGGGTGGGTTGTGGCTGGCTCAGTCAAAGTGGCTAAGCTGTACACTAGGTACGTGTTATTTGCCTCCACAGACTATCTCCGGAGCGGTGAAGACCGGAGAAAACTTACAAAGTACACTTACATAGTTAAAAAAAATGATACTTGACGGGGATCACCGCCATCGCCATCGTCATCGTCATCGCATGTTGAAACTAGTTTAGTATTCTTTACGTGTTTGAGGCCGTCTCACATACGAAGGCGAGGGGAAGAGGAAGCATAGTCTTGAGTTTTCTTTTGAGGGTTTTTTTTTTTTTTTTTCCCTTGAACTTTTGTAGAAATATTATGGCTGGCTGATATAACTAAGTACATCTCTGTGTCTGTAGGTACCTCAGTACCCGGGTCATCCCCCATTGAACAATCTGATTGGTTACGTAGGTAGGTAGGATGGGAATTATCATTCATCCATCCACACCCCCTGACGGACTTCCCTTTCAAAAGTAGCATACATATGGCTCAAACTTTGTTGTTCAATATTCCCGTATTGGCCTCCCATTCCATCACATTCCCTTTGTTTTAGAGGGTTAAGCACTTCTCCTTTCCTTCTTCCTTCAAAAGAGACACATCAAGCTGTCGAGAGAAAAATAAAAAAATGTGGGAGGATAGGGATGCCCCAATAACGCCGACGCCAGGGCTTTACGCAATGTCGTAATCTAATATCTAGCTTTTTTATACCCTAGGTTACGTTAGGTTAGATAGCTAAGCTTCACGCTCATGCTCACAACTCGTTCTTGATGAACCCGCGAATAGTCTCGTTGAGCTCGTGCAGCTCAAGCTCCGCGGGTGGGGTCATCGGGTCGTTGTCCACCATCTCGTCCAGTTCTTGGGCGCCCGAGGTCGGGAGCGGGGTGGGCAAGACGGTACCGCGGATCAATTTAGCGAACCTGTTTGCCTTCTTCAACTTCTCTGGGCTGGGCCAGTCCGCCGCCGCCGTCATCGTCGTGTTCTTCACGCCGCAGTTGTTGTCGTAGGAGGGTGAGAACTGCGCATTGTTTTGATTATTGTCCCAAGTGGACGGACGGCAGAAGATGGAGGGCAGGTTCAGGTTCTGGGTGAAATTGGGGTTGACCCCTTTCACCTTCAACTCCTCTTCCAGTGCAGTGTTGCCGAGCTTGTTCTTATTAATATTAGTGCGGCAAATTGCCGGCGGAGGAGCCACGCCGTATCTCAGAAAGAACATCCTCATCCTGTTCTCGAGTTTTTGGTCTTCGAGGGTGCCTTTCTTCTCTGGCTTTTCGTCTTCTTCTCGAAAAGATGACCAGGCGCCCATTGCCAGGATGTGCGCGATGTATGCCCAGAAAGTCTTCGGCACGAAGGGGGACTGGTCGAATCGTTGTTCCCGCATCGCCTCTTGGATATGTTTCCAGCGTCGACGCTCTTCAACCTCTTCCTTAAACGAGGAGAAGAAAGGCGGGGAGTTGGCAGTCCGAGTTGCAGTTGCCTCCCCGTGAAGCTGAGGCATCTGCTCGGAGTCGGAATTGCTGGGGCTGGGTTTCGCGGATACTGGCTTGGGAGATTTAATATTGCCGGCCGGAGCGGCTGCATTTTCGAGGTCGTTCATATCTATGTGCAAAGTGTTGGCTGGAAAGGAATGAGTTGGCAGTTTTTGTGGTCTGGGGAACTTACGAGAACCTGTTGCTTGTTGAGTGATAGGCTCCGCTCCATGGTGCGCATTGGTGGCGCCGCCGAGAGAGAGAACCTCAAGGAGATATTGAGTAGTGGATGTGCGGGCGGGGATCTTTTTACCGGCCGGGGTATTGCTCTCAGCACCGGAAGTGCGTTGCACAGAGCCAGTAATCTCTTGGTCGATATCGACGATTTTCTTGCTCTCGACATCCGTGGGCGTCTCTCTCAAGAGTTCGAAACCTGTGCAATAGGTGGCGGCAGCCAAAAGGGCAGCTTCTGCTATCTCCTTGCGGACAATATCCATGCTTCTATCAAGATCTCTTTGATAGGCTGGCGAGTCTGTTGTGCTGAGGCGAGAGCTAATCAAAGAGATATGGCAAATTCTTGGGTGGTCAAATGGATCAGAGCACGGAGTTAACGACAAATTTGTGAATTGATCGTGAAGAGGAAGGATTTTATGAAGGTATTGGTAAGAACAGAGATGGAAACTGGTGAACCAATGTGTCTTTCTTGCAGTGGCAGAGAACGCCGAGGCTTAACTGTTTGTGTGTATTGACACAGCAACAGATCGAAAGTAGCTTTCTTGTTGCAGCACGAACCTAGCACAATACAGAGTTTGTCGTCTCGGTCAAAGTTACGTACGTGGGAGCAACAACCTAGCAACGCGCCCATTTCTGGTATTTGTATGTTGGTGCCCTCTGCAGTCTATGGTTAATAAACTTTCCCGGTGCATCTCGACGCTCTGGTTGCCAGGTGGAAGTGAGTCAGAAACATGAGGCTCTAAGGTACGGAGCATCTGGGACTTGTCACTTTGCATCGTCACTTCAATTAGATCATGCAGGCTCCGGGTATGAGAAGCCGACTCGTTGTGTCTCCTACAAGAAGCTATGAATCAATTCACCCAAGCCATCTGTCCTTTATAGTATGTAGTCTTGTCAATACTATTGTCGACAGCTTACCTTGAGATGTCAAAAGTTTCATCCATGCATATGAGAGTACGATATGTAGACAAATGAAGCCCAATAAATTGCTGCATATAGGACTTATCTCCTCCATTACCATTTGCTTTAGACCAAAATGTACCTAAAATCTGGTACCATTTCCTCCTCCAGGCCGTATTTCGGCTTTATATGTGTATGGCAGTGAAGAGTGCACATCTGACTCTCAGCCCCTATCCTGGACTGCAACCTTTTTTCAGACCGATATGAGGCGCACAGAACCATGGCTTATTTTGGCGTATAAAGACATGAAGGGAGGTCCTTATACAGCGCTAGTATCCAGAATCATCAGTGACTGATATTTGAGCTGGCATATAATACATGGACGGCCAAAACATTGACCTACTTGTTACGTCTGATACAGATAAACGCGTAGCGGGAGCTGAGAAAGGCCACTCCATCGATATCCTTGACTTGAGTAGATTTGCAACTCCTATATATTCCCGGTTATAAGTTGTACAGATTCCATAATGCAGCCGTTCACACGAACCTCGAGTCGTGCGGCACAGTACTGCAGAATCCAAAGAGTACGGCACTTAAATTGGATACATATCATACGAAATCACTGTATCACTTCCTTGCTATAGAGGGCAAGGAGCAGAACTTGACTTGAACAACATAATTACATTAGTGTACCTCTGTACTATTCATTAGGACGCTCAGTTACTTACCATGTACTGCCCAGTAGGAGGTCAACAAATAGTAATTGGTGGTAGTTGTAGCTCTATCCCATTATAGGCATATGTAGGTAGGTACCTAGTTCCTTCCAATTGAGAAGATACCTGCCTTATGTACCTAGGCACCTCTGTCAATGAGCCGCACTTACTAGGTATTGTATTATTGGTGCGCTGCGAGCATTGAAAACTAGACAGATATACGTTAACACTACGCAGGTTCTTCCAACAAGACGTTCCCACGCAACAAAAATGGTCTAAGTGGCCTAGTGGTAAAGTAGTCGCCAGGATAAACTCCCCGAGGTGCGCTGGTATACAAGGTCGGGTGACCGTGCTTGCAACCTTTGAACACGCATTGAGGGATATCATGGGTTTTCCGGTCGAATGTTGGGATGCCGGCGAGAAGAAGCCGGGCAAATGCTACCTCACGACTCTTTTTTTTGCTATTTTTCCTTTTGCTTCTGTTTCTTTTTTGTCATGTTAGGATCTACTGTTGTTATTTTGCCTCTCTCTTTTTTCCTCAAGTCTTCTATGCTGTCCTCGCATATTGTCCAGTGATGCCTGCTCCTGTGAGTGTTAGGCTCGAATCTTGCTGTTAAAAAAATAAACTAAATTCTTATCTTATTTTCTCGCTTCCCCTACACGATTTCTAGCTATGCGCCTTTCCTTTAAGGGCCGATATCTAGCAGCAGTGTTGGTTTTCTTTTTACTTTTTTCCCCATTCTTGTTTGGATGTATCTCTGGGGGAGTCGAGTTCAACTCCCAATGGTGTCATTGCTTGTCATTTTGCACCTCCGCTGCATACGCCTTAACAATCTGACTGTAGGTAGGTATAGAGTCCAAATACCGCTATTATCACTGCGTGCAAGAATTTGCCAGCAATATACTGAAGGAAGGCTTAGATAAAATCATACCTAGATGCCCCAGTACGTTTATAAACCCTCACAATCAGAGGTCCCAATATAAGAATTGATAGTAGTTATATTATCACCATTTTTATCTAACTATATGCTGTTGGACCGCATCTGCATGACAGGGCAGGGCTGCTCACGCATTAGTTCTGCAAGGGGATGCACGTTACATGCTGACTTCAAGTATACATCACTCGGTCCGCTCCTCTTGTCGGGCCGTATAAGGCAGTCATTACGACCCTGCAAATCTCTAGCCCAACTGGTCATGTAAAGTGCGAAGTCCTACAGCAGCGCCAATACTATTCCGAACGGCACAGCTGGGACCCAGGTGGACGGCAAGTAATCCGTCAAGCCAAACCTCTTTGTGCATAATTATAGGACTGATTCAGGGCTGCTAGGGAAATATCATACCAAATGAAATACCATAGTTAGGAAGCCAAGCAAGATATTCTGCTTGCCCGGGCCCCTATTGAGGTCGATATTGACTGTGGGTGTGATGCGCTATGTTACCTTAATCGCCTTCGCGATTGACGCTTGGTATGGGGACTTTATGTACAGCCTAAGAAGCTTTGCCTTGCGAAGTACATGTCAGCACGGCTAGAAAAAGTTGATCTAGCAAGAATCCGATTTATCTTCTTTCGTTCTCCAAGACGCAGAACCTGAATTATGGTTGGAACAGGCGAGCGAAAAAAAAAACTTGATGAGTGAGCCCATTCACGTTCCATTGGATGTTCTACATCTGGTCAAGAGGAATCATATATTGCTTGTTATCACAGCTTCGGTAAGAAATTCTGGAATCGAGAACTGTGGTGTGGTAGGATTTCATCCACAAGTGACTCGCAGCTGAAGGCTGCCAAGTGCTGCTGTGCAACGAAAGGGAGGAAGAAATATGACCCAGGCGGGTAGCAACACAGGCTAGACCAGGAGCACCAAATGATTTGCTCATATGAATACGTTTTCTTAACTCAGTCTGTTGAACACGTGCTTTGCTAAACCGCGATCCCTCAAAAAATCTGAATCATTACTACTATGCGTGACAAAACCTTTGGCTACCTGTTCTTTTCCAACGGAGGCCACATTTTTTCTATCTCTTGTTAGCGCGAGGCGCCCGCTAGACGTTAAGCACGTCATCTAGATGACGTGAAAAATAGCATCTTGCGAACGTTATTAGTGGGTCTTTTGGGGGTCCTGAGCTTGGATTATTACATATAGTTAGGCCCTGTCCAGGAAACATCATCTTACGAAAACACCAATCAAGCGGCCGTGATTCTGGCGTTACTTTCCCGAGTTGGAGTACTTTAGCCAGAAGCTACTTAGTCCAGCCACAGGCGGACCCGGGATCTTGGCATCTCTGTCTTCGACATTTCCTGGGGTGCGGAATCCACGTGGTGGATCTGGCTCTTCTCATAGGCTACCGAGCAAGAGCCTCAGAGACGTGCCGCACGCTACTCTGAAAGGGTCCCCAGGTACCCATCAGCTTTACCAAGACCACTTTTAACGACTGATGAAAGAAAAAACATGAACAGAGGTAACGTCTGACGTTTCACTCACCCCCGAGAGATCCCTACCTACATACTTATGTATTATGTACCCAGATGCGCGGGACCGCTGTATTAACGTGCATTCTGGTCATAACTAGCCTGTAGCAATGCCATACTCTACTAGAGAGCCTCGTCCTATGTGCAAAGATGGGTTTCTTTTACGATTTACTGGTAGTCAGTCGACATAGCTTTTGTCTTGCCAAGAAATATTGCGAACGGTTTTCAGTTATTCGCTACTGACATTTCCGGGAACGTGATCCATCTATTGGCTATGAACACTCGACGGTCAAGCTTCCGGAAGCTGTTTAGGTAGGCTTGGCTGCCTCGACTCGGTTCAGTCGCAAAACCCACTCGCTCGCTCGCTCGCTCTCACGTCCTCTCTCCACTGAACAAGCATGGCATTGCATCCCACGCACACTAGACATTCCAGATCCGTAGCACTAGGAAGGGCCCAGGCATCTAGTGCTGTCGGTATGCATGTTCTTTCTGGGAAGCACGTGCCAACAGTGAGTTAACCTGGTTCAGATCATCCTGTCGACACCTAGATTTGGTTCACCACCCCCTCGGCTGAACCGTTCAGCAGATGGGGCGAGCTCTAGGAGACTGGATACCGTCTGGTCTTAGTATTCTGGAATAATTTTCAGCTCCGTTGGTATAGCATGGTGCCACCGAGACATACCTCTAATGCCTCCACACCACACACAAGCATATACTAGGTACCAGTAGGTATTTACACGGCCACAAAGTTCTCAACCGCCAAGATTATCGGGGTTGTAATCATGGGTCTTCATAGCTGCGGTGGTGGGTTGTACCCACGCATCTTGGCTACGTTGCTTATATTGTTGGTGAGGCAGTCCGCTTTAAGAGTGCATATAAAACCGTAGCCGTCCCTGATGTCCCTACCCAATCCCTATTTTCTTCGCTCCCTGTCTCAGCACCACCGGCCAAAGTGAACAAACAAACACCTTCGACGTTCTTTGAACTTCTGTTTGTTCTCCGCTCCCGTCCTGGGCCGACGACAAGATGTGGCCCGCTCTACCACAGTACAACTACATCTTTGCCATTGGCACCTTGTTTGCTCTTCTCGACGCTTACAACAATGGCGCTAGTGAGTTTTCCATTTTCTCCTCTACTTTGTCCCTAGCGGGTGTCTGCCTGTTTCAGAACTTCTTGACGGATGTGTGAATAACTGACACTGCTTTATAACTACTTTAGATGATGTGGCCAACTCGTGGGCTACGAGCGTGTCCTCGCGATCTATCTCGTACCGCCAGGCTATGCTTTTCGGTCTCGTGTTTGAAGTCCTAGGCGCCGTCACCGTCGGTGCTCGAACTGCCGATACGATCAAGAACGGCATTATCCCCGTCGAAGCTTTCCGCGGCGATGCCGGTGTCCAGATGCTTGCCTTCACATGCGCTCTAGTCGCGGCCTCGTCCTGGGTCATGTGGTGCACTAAGAACTCCACCCACGTTTCTTCCACCTACTCGCTCGTCTCCGCCGTTGCCGGTGTTGGTGTAGCTGTTGTCGGGGCCGGCCATGTCAAATGGGGATGGAACGGCGGTAAAGGTCTCGGCGCTATCTTTGCTGGTCTCGTCATCGCGCCGGCCATCTCTGCCGGTTTCGCAGCCACCATCTTCCTGCTCATCAAATTGACCGTACACGTGCGCAAGAATCCCGTTCCCTGGGCCGTGTGGACATCGCCGGCATTCTTCTTCATCGTTGGAACTGTCTTGACCCTGTCCATCGTCTACAAGGGATCTCCGAGTCTAGGTCTGACCAAGAAGCCATCCTACTGGCTTGCCGGTGTCATCCTAGGCTCCGGCGCCGCCCTTGGCCTCCTCTCTACCATCTTCTTCCTACCTTACGTCCACACCGTTGTGATCAAGAAGGACCACTCCCTCAAATGGTGGGAGTTCATCAAAGGCCCTCTCCTATTCCAGCGCCCTTATGCCGAGGGCGTCGAGCAGGCCAGGGTCCGCAACTATGCTGTTGTTCAAGAGGATAAAGATGACGGCGAAGCTTCGCCGGGCCCCGAGTCCTTGAAGACTGGGGGTGGTGACCGCGACCGTGCTTCGTCCCCCGACGAGAAGCACCTGGTGGTTGTCGAGGCGCAGGAGAAGACGTATCAGCAGCTTCTAGCCGAGGGGGAGGCCAAGCACAGGGCCAGGCTCTGCAAGAGGCGGGGCCCTATCGGTTGGGCTATGCGCACCCTCCGGGACAACCCCATGGGCACCGGCGAGATCTACGAACTCCACAACGTTAGAGCGCTGCTCGTCCGTTTCCCTGCCACGATCGTCTCTGCTCTTCTGTACGGTTTCTACTATGATATCCACGCCGCCCAGAACGGCGTCCACGGCACGCCTGACGGGAAACGTATGGAGCGCGTCTATTCCTATGCGGAGAAATACCCTAACGAAGTCGAACATCTGTACTCTTTCGTCCAGGTCCTGACAGCCTGCACTGCGTCTTTCGCCCACGGCGCCAACGATATCGGTAACTCGGTCGGCCCCTGGGCCGTTATCTACTCCGCCTGGTCCACCGGTGACGCGTTGAACTCGAAGGCTACTGTACCGCCATGGCAGCTCGCAGTCCTTGGTCTGACTATCTCGTTCGGCCTCATGACTTACGGCTATAACATCATGAAAGGTATGTTTCCACACACTGCTAACTCAGCTTCTTCTTCAATTGCCCTTCCATTCCATTCTTCCCCTGCCCCCTTTTTAATTTACCGTCAAAAATCGGAAAACTAATTCGAGACTTTATCTGCCTACAGTTATGGGCAACAAACTAACCTACCACTCCCCGAGCCGAGGCACGTCCATGGAGCTCGGCGCCGCCATCACCGTGCTCCTGTTCTCGCAGTTCTCCCTACCGGTCTCGACGTCCATGTGCATCACCGGCGCCACGGTCGGCGTGGGCCTGTGCAACGGCACCGTGAAGGCTGTCAACTGGCACCGTATCACGCTCCTGGTCATCGCCTGGATCCTCACCATCCCCATCGCTGGCACCTTGGGCGGCGTTTTAATGGGCTTGTTCATCAACGCGCCTCATTTCTTGTCGTGAAAGCCTAACCTTTTTTCTCCTTTTTGTTTGGGTTTGGGGGGGTAGGGGGGGTAGGGAGGGGTGGGGCGGGGGGTTGGGTCTCATATATACCATAACTTTTCTTGATGTGCAAGCAGGCCCGGATTATCTGCCTGCCTGCCTGCCTGTCTGCCCGCCTGTTTGACTGCTTAGGTATCGTTGTCGTTAATTACATGTTGGAAAAGTGGGCGAGCCCCAAGGTTTTGTTTATTTCTCTATCTAGAATTTGAGATATCCCCTAAGCTACTGTAGCAAGTGCATGTAGGTAGAGTCATAATCAATCAACTGCGAGTTTGAAATCATCAATTACTGATTAAACGACCTAGCTGCATGCGTGCTCACGTTATCTAACTATATGGGCGGTATATGGAACTGCTAGTGTTGGTAAAATAATGCTAGAGGAAACGTTAAACTCTTTCCTTGCCGTGTTCTGCAGAAACTCAAGTCGCTTTTCCTCCCTTTTCAATTTATTTCGTTTTCCTTTATTGTGTCTCTCTATTGGTTCGTATACCGCACCTTGAACACATGCTCAACAACATTTCTCTGCATCAGAGTTACTCAGAAAACACCCACGCCAACTGCTACCGTGACCGCCGGATGTTCGCTAGACAGGCAAGATTTATCAATCACAGAACTCGGAGCCCGGGATCGAACATAAATCTTGTAGATCCGCGGAGATACAAGTGTCAAAGTAAATACACAAAGCATGGAGTTAACATTCAATATACTGTCACATTTTAGGGTACAACACCAGCAAGACACCGATGCCAAGAGACAGAGATAGATGGGTTAGAAAGAGACGGTAAAGTATAGTATTCACATAGAAGATACATACAGAAGAAACTATACATTATGCGTCTCGTATAAAGACTGTCGGTGGGTTTCCTGCTCCTGTGCCATGCCGCTTCTCCCATAAACCACAAATTGTTGGACTTCCGGGCCCCCTTTTTCTCCTGGTAACAATAGAACAGGTAGTTAGGACGACGAGCTCCCTAGCTAGTATATCCGAAAGGGGAAGAATCCAAAGAAGAGAAAAAGTGAAAAGGAAAGGAGAGGAAAGGAGAGGCCTTGTCCCGCCAATCACGTTACCGAAAGTACCTCTGAATGAAACCTATCGTGAAGAGGATGCAAGTATAACATTGCTTGGTTGTTTCCCCGCCCGGGCTCCTCCCCTGGGCTCTTCCCCCGTAAGAGATTCCGATCATGCTACCAGGACTCTGCAAGGAAAAACACAGACTAAGTTTGGCTAGCAAGGTAGTTTGCAGCCTAGAAATTGCTCATTAGTATCAATAAACCTCAACATCATGCCAGAGACTTCATCCCTACCCGCTCTAAGTTGTAGTCGTATTTCTCCAGTGCTTTCACTGCATCAGCCCTCGAATATCCCATCCCCGTCAGGTTCTTCACTATGGGATCGTCATGCTTTCCTTCATCAGTGAGTGCCCGGCCTGCGAAGCTGGGACGCTCTGGACTCAAGCTTTGCGCTGGACTCCTATGCCCATCCTTACTCTTCTCATCTCCTTGGTCACTTGTGGGCTTTAGGTCGGTGAAGAGGGCATCCCACTCGTCGTCTTTTGGTGGAGTGGGCGTTTTTCCAGAACCGGGCGTGGCAGAGGTATTGGTCACGGCAACCGCGCTAGATTGACCGCCTGACGTGGACGACACATTCCCAAAGTCGTAACTACTCTCGGTACCGAATGCGTTAGAAACGTTCGTGGATTCGGTTCTGGGCTGACTCGGGGGCGGACTGCTGTCAAAAACCGGATTGAAATCATCGAGGTTTGATCTTGAGACGTTGGCAAACTCATCGTCCGCCGAGCCCTCTTTGGCGTCCTCGAGGCCCTCGAAGTCATCGTCTAATTCATCAAATGCAGTCTTAGATGGCGCGGCTGCTGTGTGGGTTGTTGTCGATGATGTCGGAACGAAAGGACTCCCCGACTTTGTGGGTGATGGTAAAGATGGAGAGACCTTGGGCGGCTCGGGGAAGGCAGACAGGCTGCTGAGACTGGGCGCAATCAGCAAACGGTTCACTATGAGTGCGAGGTGAAAAGCAAGAGGGGCTGGGGGTGAGGAAGTTGTGGCATGCGACAGCTTACTTTGAAGGCTGAGGAGTATGACTCTTATTGCCCGTGCTCTCTGCAGCCAAAGCCCCTGGCGGGACGGCGACAGCCTTTGTAGCATTAGGAGAAGATGGGGCATTGGTAGTGTCACCCTCGTCAGCCGCCTTACGTGGCGGCGGTGAAGCAGCCGTGAAGTCGTCATCGAAACGGTTGCCTTCACTGGCCGAATCCGACTCATCATCGCGTTCTAGTTCCGAAATTGGTGGAAACTCCGTATTGAAGCTAGAGAATGCGTTTGAAGGGTCTTTAGCTGATTTGTCGTGCGATTTGCTCGAAGAGTTGGGGAACCCTGCGAAGGCCGACTCGAAGTCCATCTTGGCATTGCCCACATCCTTCATGCCCGCAAATGGATCGCTGTCTCGGTGGTTTTTGAAAGTCGTGACGGGGGCACTGGGCGTCGGGGTTTCATCGGAGAGCGCACTGGGTGCTGATCCATTGGTGGAAGTTGCTTCTTTGGATTCAGTATGAGTAGACGCTAGGCTCTGATTAGCGTCTGAAGCGGATGCTGCACTCTGCCCAGTAGCTGCGGGCTCAAGGGCATGAGGGAAGGGAGATGTTGCCTGGCGCGACGCTGTCGACGGTTCGGTCGTCTCTCCAAAGGACAAGAATGCCGAGCTTGGCTGCCGGGAATCGGAAGCTGCAGGTTCGAGATTCAACGTCCCCTGGCGGCTAGCAGTAGGCGAAGATCCAACAGGCGTGGCGAACGAACCAACGCTAGCCGACGAATTCCCCGTGTTATGTTTTTTGAAAGTTGTGGGCTGCGGCGGCGGCGGCGTGCTCGAGCTCGTGCTAGGGCCAAATGCGAAGATGTCGTCAAAAGACTTCTCGTTATAAGGCTTGGCAGCGGGGGAAGAGAAAGCAACCATGATATCTGAGCTTCCTGTTCGCCGGAAAAAAGGGTTATTAGCACTCGTGGTCGACGGCGCGGGACTTGCCACCTGAGCAGGAGCTGGTACGGGTGAGCTGGCGCTGGCTTGGCGGGAAAGCTCTTCATTACTCTTGGTAAGGTCTTCAACTTCCGCCTGTAGCTTATCTCGCTCGCCCTCGACAGTCGTAAGCTGCTTCTTGTTGATGGCCACCCGCCCCTTCTGGTGTCGAGCCTCAGATTTGAGCTTCTCGATCTGCGGCTTCAACTGCGAAATTTCTGCGTTGACGGCACTAATACGCTGATTTAGAGTAGCGTTTTCTTGTTGATCAGCTTGGAGCGCTTGCGATAACTGCTGATGCTGCGCAAGCAAGCCTTGATAGTTTGCATCAATGGAGACCATCTCGCTTGTAAGCTTCCTCGTCTCTTCCCGAATGGTCTTTAGCTGCTCCTCCAGAGTTCGCACGTCTTTCGCTTCTTTCTCATACAAGGTGCGCAACTGCGAAAGCCGTTGCTCAAAATTCTTCTTCTGCTCACTTGCTTGACTGATCTCATTCTGCGTTGTGCTTCGTTGGCCTTGCACTTGCTGCATCTGTTTTGATAGGGAACCAATTTGATTTGACAGATTAGCCAACTCAGCAGTCTCATTCGTAAGCTTCTTGCTGATTTCCGGGTCGTTGTCCCCCAGGAGATCATCCACATTTGATGAGTGTTGAAGTCCCCTGGTGGCTTGTGACGAAGTGCCCGATCCTCCAGTATCTTGAGCAGTCAACGTCTTGCCAAACGAGGAAGATGGCACGAATGGTTTGAAGGTAATACCGGTTGGCGAGGGCTGCACGGGCGACGCTGATTTAACTACGTTGAAGCTATCACTAGCAACTCTGCCTGCCCCCCCGGTAGCGTGAGGAGACATGGAGCCCGACGCAGGGGCCGGACTCGGGGAAGCATCTAGACCGAAAAGATCATCAAGGGCGGATTTATGTTGTGGTGGGGGTTGAGGGGGTGTAGAGACTGGGGCGGACGCAGCGGCGTCAAAAGGTGACGGACCAACGCGCGTTCGGAAGGATGGGGGAATAAGATTTGGGGGGAGGGAAACAGGTAGGGGAGCGCTCTTAGTGCGTTGTTGGCGGATGAGGTACATAGCCACAGCGAAGCTGTCCTTGGTTAAGCGACCCTCCGAATTGATATCTGCAAGGTCCCAAATCTGGGCCAAGATATCCTCAGACAGCTTTGATTGACTCAAAAAAGGGACGGCCTCCTCGCCGGTAATATAGCCTTTATTAGTCTTGTCCAGGTCGACGAAGAACTGATCGTATTTTAATTTATCAGCTGGTGTAATCAACCAGTCACTGCCAGTTGTTTGCGAAGAAATGCCCATGCTCTGCGCGCCGAGTGGAGGCCGTCCTAAGGGGCTGGTTGTCCGTAGTTGCGCCGGTCCGCTCAGCTGTCGGGGTATAGTAGGTACAGGAGGCCCCGTGACTGTTGGGCTCTGTCTCGCGGCTGGTGGCGCTCGCCTTGTAGCGGCTTCGTATAAACCAGCGGGGAGTATATTTGGCAGAGCTCGCAAAGCGCCCGTTTTCATGGAGGTCAGCAGATGCATTGCGATAACGAACTCGGTCAATACCAGGCCGCCCCTCTGTTCAGTGTCAGCGAGCTGCCATATACGGCCAAGAACCTCGTTCGGAAGTTGAGATTTCTCGAAAATAGTCTTAGCCGGACCGCCCGGCAGTATGCCATTTTGTAAATGTTGATTTTCGAAGATTGCGGCATATTGCGAGACCTTTTCAGGAGTTAAAGGGGGTATCCGTATGGGACCGGTACCAGAGCCTTGCTGCTGGAGAGGTGCTGCTACAGGACCGGGAGCGGGTGCGGCTGTGGGTGGAGGGCCGGTGTTGATGCCGTCGAACTTGGGCAGAGGTCCTTGTTGAAGTGCAAGGTCTGGCGTTGGTTCTCGTCCCGCTTGGGCGTGGCCTATTAGTCGAAGAGCGACGCCGAAGCCAGAAGCTTCTAGGAAGCCGCGGTTCTCTCGGTCTGCTATTTGCCATATCTACACCGATGACCATATTAGTGCTGAGTTAGGAGCCAGGCTGCCCATAACTTGGCGCGAGGGGGATGTGAACTGGAAAGAACTGACCTCTCCGAGGATGCGCGAGTCCAGCCGTGTTTTCTCAAAGAATTGTACCGCTATCTCACCGGTCACGACACCTACGCTCTCGGTATCTGCCTGCCTAAAAAGCAGCCCATAAACCCGTTTCTCTTCAGGGGACAGGTTAAGGTTCGGTGCCCCTAGAACGGAGAAAAAGAATGGATGGTGTTAGCTGAGATGGCCATTGCATCGTTTGGTTTTCTGGGCGTCGTTGACTAAGCCAACGGCCTAGGAAGCGGGAGTTATGTTGCGGATAGGTATAACTCACCTGCCCCAAAATTAGACTCGGAGGCCATGTCTACGCGACCAGAGTCAACAGACGATACGGATGGTTGCAGTGGCCAGCGTGGGAACTTCAGGAGGGGAGGATAAGAACGTGGGATAGCTTTGGGAGAGTGTTGGGATAGGAAACTCAATCAACCAAGTGGAGAAACGTGGGTAAGGAGAATCGAAAACAACCTGCTAAAACATGTAGTAAAAGAGAAAAAAAGAGGCAAATCAGACAAGGGAAGCTACAGTAGAGCTTTGACGACAAAACGGTTGCCTCGTCCTGTACGGGTTGGATGCTGGAGTTGCAGGTTGACGGGGTTAACAGGTTGGTGAGAGAAAGGTAAGGGTGTAATATTGTCTCCAACCCGAGCTTGCGCCTCTAGGTTTCGCAAAGACTCAAGAGGGAGGCTGGACTTTCCCGCACTGTTGTTGCTCCACTAACAGCTCAGTGATGGCACTGTGATAGTCTAACAGACCCTGTGGCCCGCCATTGTCGCTGGTCCGGGGTGTTGGGAAAGTGGATAGCTTTGGCCTGATTTGGCACTCTTTGCCCCAGACCAGACAAATCATGTTAAATCGTAGCCGTTTTACAGTAACGTCATTCCACCACCGGCTTACTTATACTGTACAAGTCCAGCACCTTGGTACTGAACACTGACAGGCAGCTTGACCCAGCAGCACATGTTTTCACCTACATGGTACATACTTATGTAGGTAGGTACTACTAGCTGCTGCTACCACTACTGGAAGCACATGGGCATCTTGACGTCGGATACCTACCCTTCATCTATCAGCTCATAACTCTTATCATCGTGTTACATACCAAGGTAGCGGATGTAGTACAAAAAGCGTACACTCTATGCTGTAGGTATGCTTTCGAGTTAATGCTCCTCTATATTCGATTTCCTATGAGTATACCTACCTGCTTATCTACCTACCTGGCTAGCTAGAGGCAGCTTTGTCTAAACGGATGCACACCCCTATATTAGAACTTCGAATCAGCTGTCGCAAATGCGAGGCAACACGTAAATTTACTTACCTGGGGCGTTAGGTACATATCGACACCAAGGTGCCGATGCAGGAGCTTTACTTACGCGACTGAATTCATACCAGTTTGTCCACTCATACCGTCAGATTCCTTGACGGCTCTCCAATGTAAAGGTCACGGGTACTACGGCCCCCGACTCTTGGATGGCTGTAGAAGCGAGCCATCGGTGGCCTAAGTTCTAAATGCAATGCACCTCTCCTGCACGCTTTTTCTATTGCTATGCGCTATTGGGCAACAATCAGGCTGCGAGGCAAGGAAACGACTGGTGGTCTCTTCCCCCCCACGCCGTTGCACTGCATGACGGCGGATGTACATACTTTAAAATGCTGGGTTGCCGGACAGTATCAATCAATTTCACTTGCAGGCTGAATATGCAGAGTTCACCCTTGTTGTTGCATAAGAACCAAAATGTTGCTTGTTGCATTAGCAGCTAAACAGTCGTCAAAGTGCTAGTTTACTTTCCTCTCCTTTTCCACTGTCTGCCGGTTAGATTCAGGCTTCTCATCTATGCTTGCTGTCCTTCACGATCATCGGGGACAAGGGAATTTGTAGCATCTGGAAAAACAGTACTTGTCCGTGACTGTACTATTAAATCTGGTAAGGCGGATTTACAAGGATGTATACTGCGGGTTTGCACGATGCATTCTGCAATGTAGGTAGAGCAATTAGACATCAACTGCTACTAGTTCCTTAATTACTCTCATAGGGGCATAGCCACTACCCCCTCTGGCAAGTAGAACGCTCAGCACCCGTGAGTAACTGGGACACTAGTATCGAAGCAGACAAAAGTTCCGGTAGGAATTAAAGAAACAGAGTGAAGATAGCTTCTTCAATTTTGGGTTTTCTTCTTGCCTTATCGTAGGGCCATTCAAGACCACACTTGCAGGCTTAGTACTCGGCCTCAAGTTCACCTTCATTTTCGAGAGAGTCGGTAGCAACTTCCTCGTAATCGCGCTCCAAGGCAGCCAAATCCTCGCGGGCCTCGGAGAATTCACCCTCTTCCATGCCCTCGCCGACGTACCAGTGAACAAAGGCGCGCTTCGAGTACATGAGATCAAACTTTGCAGACAGCGCAGACCAGGCCTCAGCAATGGCGGTGGTGTTGGAAAGCATGCAACTATAGGGACGTTAGCAACGAAATGACTAGCTTGGATGGGAAAGTAGACGTACACAGCACGGTCGACCTTGGCCAAGTCGCCGTTAGGCACAAGCTGAGGAGGCTGGAAGCAAATGCCCAGCTTGAAACCCGTAGGGCACCAGTCCACGAACTGGATAGTTCGCTTGGTTTTGAGGGTGGCTACAGCGGCATGGGCGTCGCGAGGGACGACGTCGCCACGGTAGAGCAGGCAAGTAGCCATATACTTGCCATTGCGAGGGTCACACTTGACCATCTGGTTATAGGGCTCGAAGCAGGACATGGTCATTTCCTGGACCGAGTTGGCCTCGTGAGCGGCCTTGGCTGCCGAGATAACAGGAGCGTAGGCGACAAGAGGGAAGTGGATACGAGGATAAGGCACCAAGTTGGTCTGGAACTCGTTCAGATCAACGTTGAGGGAACCATCGAATCGAAGAGAAGCAGTGATAGAAGAAACAACTAAGTACGAGTTAGTCTCAACCAAGATGCGTGAACGCGGATATATCCTTACCTTGCGCGATCAAGCGGTTAAGGTTTTCGTAGTTGGGTCGCTCGAGGCCGAGGTTGCGACGACAGATATCGTAGATGGCCTCATTGTCGACCATAAATGAGCAATCAGAGTGCTCTAGAGTAGTGTGAGTTGTCAAGATAGAGTTGTAAGGCTCAACAACAGAGGTAGCCGTCTGAGGAGCAGGATAAACGCAGAACTCAAGCTTGCTCTTCTTGCCATAGTCTACTGACAAGCGCTCCATCAACAAAGCACCGAAGCCGGATCCAGTACCACCACCGAACGAGTGGAAGACCAAGAAACCTTGGAGACCGGCACACGCGTCTGCAACACGACGGATCTTGTCCAAAACCTGATCGATGAGCTCCTTGCCCACCGTATAATGGCCACGCGCGTAGTTGTTGGAAGCATCCTCCTTTCCAGTGATCATCTGCTCGGGGTGGAAAAGGCTTCGGTAGGTACCGGTGCGGACCTCGTCGACGACGTTGGGCTCCAGATCACAGTAGATAGTGCGAGGCACATACTTGCCCTGGCCTGTAGAAATCGGGTGGGTTAGGAAAAGAAAAGGCTTTTCATGTTTTGAGGCAGGCTGCTTACCAGTCTCGGAGAAAAAGGTGCTGAAACCCTGATCGGGATCGGCGGCTTTTCGCTCTTCGGTCAGGAATCCATCAGGCTAACACGAGCAGTGTTAGTTACATCTCGCAAATTGAGAGAAACAAAAGTGAAACATACCTGAATGCCGTGTTCGAGGCAGTAAAGCTACCGATTGTATATGTAAGTTAAGCGTCATGAGTTGTGCCCACAGGTCGAAATTATCGAGTCTGATGGCCAGACGGTCTGAGATGCTTCCATCCGTAACTTACCTCCCAGCACGAGTTGGCAATCTGGCAACCGGCCTGACCGACTAGAAGCAAAGACCCGTTAGTATGCTAGCAGTCCCCTTGAAGCAGAGTCCGCTCATGATATAGTTGGCGGACCTGGTGGGTGGGTGTTGTAAGGCATCTATTATGCGGTGAAGAGGAAACGACGCGAGCCTGAAGGGACATACCGTTGATACTGATGATCTCACGCATTGTGGCAGTGTGCAATGCAAAGGATAGAGGCGGAAAAACAGGAAGAGGTAATATCGAGTAAGCTAAACGGCGTCAAAAAACCAACGACCTGTCGGAGAGGTAGTAGGCAAGAGGGAAATGCAGGAGTTCAGAGTGAAGTCAGGGCGAGAAGTTCTGTTGATCGTGGAAGGGTCGTTTTGAACTGGGTGGGGTCCATCTTTTTTATTGTTCCCCTGTTTTTGGTAAGCGCAATGGGCGGGCTTCGGGGCTTGCTGATTCCTACATTGGTTAGGTAGGTACCTTACCCCAAATTGCCAGTCAACTAGGATTGGCCAAGAGCTCTGATTGTCACAACAATAAGAACAGTACAGCAGTACATCTGTATAACAGTACCATAAATGCCCAATCGCCCCTGAATGGAAATGTCATTCGGCAGCTGCCGGGAGACCACATACATGTGGGGCATCATTTCCTTGACTGCCTGAGCCCTCATTGACTGACCTAAGTATCTGGTATCTCACTATCGTTCATACTGTCGGAGTTTGTTTGATCTCCCTTTTGCCTCAACTGTCAGTCCTACCACCAGTTGCCAGTATGCTATTTCTTACCATTTGGATATATCTCTTATTCTCTTGCGTGTCGGGGAACACAGAGAAAGTTATCTTTCTAGGGCCACCGTCTGTCGACCTGGCCTCTGCTTATCCCAGCCTGGATTATCCCCGCCTCAAAGCTCTAGACCCCAATAATAACTCGATCCGTATGTATCTCGAGGTTGAATCATCGATCAATGCATTTAGGGGCGGCAAGCCGTCGTGGCTTGTTCTTCGCAACCTGACGGAGAGCCAACGGTACGAAGTGCGTGTCTGCTGGGCAGCAACTGTAAGTTGTGACTTTTATGCACTGGTTTACAGTATAAGAATAAGGAGATTGATTATTATACTATTTCAGCAACCGACTATGTTCAAATTTGAAGTTTATGAACTCAAAACTATATTCAGCACCCCTGAACTGTTATCAGAATTATCCGAGCATGCGTCGTCGCTACATCAAGACGTTCATGACGACGCTGTATCTTCGCATGCTTTGCAGCTAGACGGGAAACAATCGATCCTGCTTCTCAGGATCCTCACAGTTGCAGACTTCTACACCAAAAACCACACGTTAATGGGTGACGCACCTCCGGTCCTTGTTGACATCATCATGGACCCCTTCGTATTAAACGTACTTCCCTGGTCTCTTTTGCCCACAGTCGCTTACATTGGTGCTGTAGCCGTGGTCTCCTGGTTTATCGGTAACTGGACATCTTCTTTGATTTGTCAAACAATAACAGAGCCGAGAAGCGAGAAGAAGAACCAGTAGCTTTTTTCATGTGCTCAAGAGAACGCTCAAGGGCTGCCTTGGTTCCAATCGTGAATAGGGCGTGTTCATTTATGTCGCCGAGCACTCGCCAGGTCGTTCTGCTTTCTCTGCCTTATGTACGCAGGATAGAGTATGATCTCCGATTGAAATGAGAGATTGGGGAAATTGTCTACTACACTACGAACGATCAGTGCGTGGGCAACCATGTGGATATTCCCACTGCTGGCCGTACTGCACCATACCCGCCCCAAAATGCCAATGGCATTTCTGTTACCAGTTCCCAGGGTATCCTTGACCTCCATGTTGGCCATGTTGCGGTTGCGGCCCGGATGGACCAGGAGCCCCGGCGGCATACGAGGGCTGGCCAGGGTATTGATGCGGTGCAACCTTTGACGGAGGATGCGGATACTGTTGGCCGTATGTTGAAGGGGGAGGGTGGTATTGTGCTGGCGGGCCACCACCGTACGGCTGCTGATTCGGCGATGGTGTAAAAGGGTGTTGTTGAGGCGCTACGTCTATCAGAAAACTTCATCTTGATTTCTTGTCGGGCGTCTGCCGAAGACGTTGTCACTCACCATAATTATTCGAGGCTGGACTATGTCCATAATTAGGTGAGGGCGCACCACTTCCGTAAGGAGGATTCTGGTGCCCGCCTTGATGCCCCGGCCCGGGAGCGTACGATGGCGCAGTTTGTGACCCTGGCGGGGGTGGGAAAGATTGCGTACTATTGGTATGGTGACTCGGGGAGTTATATGAAGGCGTACCGTGTTGGTTTCCTGGCGGAGTACTATATGAAGGTATCGATCCATTTGGCGGCTGATAGGACGCAGATGGGGCTTGGCCACTGTAACCTCCCGAGTGGCCAGGGTTTGAATAGCCATAGTTTTGCCCCTACATGCACGTGAATATTTTAACAAGTCTTTTCGATAGGGGATAACCTACTGATGAATTGCCATGGTGACCGCCGAATACACCTGCCACACCACCCATTACGTGACCAGCCAGTCCCCCAGAGGAATGACTCTGTTGGCCTTGCCCGGAATGGTAGGTCTGGGGCTGCTCGGGCTTATGGCCCGACGAAAACAGGTTCGAGGCCAATTGTCCTACCAAGTTGCTAGCGCTGCTTCCGGAATGATTCCCGGAAGAACCTCCATGACTACCGCTATGGCTGTTTCCGAGGCCTCCAATAATTTGGCCGGCTAGGCCTCCAATACCCCCGGAGCCGTGGCTATTACTACCATGTGGCTTTGCATGACCGCCAGACAATTGGCTCAATAGGGCATTTGCGGCCATGCTCTATATCAGCAAAGTAGTTAGTACCGCTTGCAAAAGAAGGGCATGTATCCCAATATAATCCAACAAAGACAAATGAAAACCAACGTACGCCAAAGCCTCTATCGCTCATCTGTCCATCGATGCCTCTCGAACTATCGGGAGGTAAGATGGGCTCCATGCGGCCATCTGGGTGTTTCAGAGTTTGTGTGCCGTCTGGATGTGTTATGACTTCTCGTGGCCCTGGGACACCATAGGGATGCTCGCTCTGTTGCGCTGGGGTGCCTCCTGGGGCAGCATCGGTAGGTACTTCCCATTGGGAAACGCCAGTCGACAGTTGAACAAAATAGTATTTCTTACTTGCGCCGTCCCATTGCGCAATCCATCCGGGAGGGAGATGTGGTGGTTCGAATGTGGGACCCTCGTTGGGAGAGGCGGGGCCAGCCATGGCGACTGAGCGGAGGGGTCTCTCTGAAAGGTTACTGTGTTGCTGGGTATAATCAGAGACGGCGGGACGAGAAGCAAAGCGAAGGGACGGGGCGCTGCGCGAAGAAATCTTCGAAGGAGGTCTGCATGATTATAAAGAGGGAAGAATTAGCAGAGGTAGCCTTCTACTCAGGTACTTAAGACGTTCATCAACGGGGTGGCTGACGGGACACTCTTCCCTACCTAGGTACCTAAGGTTACAGGTACTTACCTAACCTAACGGAGTGTATTCTTGGCTGGGGCTGAGTTGGATGGGAGAATGGGTCATGGAGGGGTAAAAAAAACCGCCATGGCCGACAAATACGTAACTTGACAGGCGCAATCTTCTTTATCAGGACTGACCAGATCGCCATCCGCAACTGTTGCCAAATGGGCCCACTTGAGCATACCTACCCGCATCCATCCATGTACCTACTTAGGCACGTCCACACATGTAGGCATGTACCTAAGGTAATAATGTCCAGCAGGCCTCATTCTGTCCAACCCCCAAGGATACAACCTCTTATCTCCTTACAGCTGTGATTGATTGAGCCTTTAAGCCGTACTATATGTGCCTTACCAGAGTTACCAGCCTAGCAGTAGGAGGTAAGTAATCTGCTAGGTTAGGTAGGTAGCTCAGGATAGAGAATAGGTAGGAACCTACATACCTAGGTAAACTCATAAGCACATGTACCTATTTGCCTCTAGTTTACGTACGTATTTAGACGACAACATCAACATCATTCCTATACAATCCTAGCCTCCTAGATATATAATAGTATATATTGTGGTGCGCTCACGTAAGGTAGGTAACCTGGTCCACTTAGAGTTGTAAGTTATAAAAACCACATTATCGGGCTGCTCTATCTAAAGTAGGTACTCCCTATGCATATGGATCCGGTACCTATTTGTAATCAACCAGTTCAAAACAGACCGTTGCAACTGGCAAGCCAAATTGTGTGTTCATGGTTACGGGTAGCACGGTGATCAAAATGCTACGTAGGAGTCACCAAGATATACGCAGAAACACCATGCTCTGCCTGAGAACAAATATCTCAGTTTAAGTTGGTGGCATAACTGTGCCCATACAGCTATGATGATTACTAAGGTGCTATTGGTATTAATTCACCTGTCCTATTGAGTGGCAATATGTACATCGTTGCGAGCTGTGTAGGTAAAGCACCTTAATAGACCAACTCTGGTCAATAGGTGCCCAGTCAGTCATGCTTGTTGTTATCTAGATTTTCAGGTTCTCATATACGTTTTATTCTAGCTACAGGGTGCTACAGGTAAAGCCCTTTACTGCTGGATGTAAATTTTGTGGGTTCTAAGGTTGCTGTAGAATTTATCCCCAGTTATAGCTTATGTTTATCCGAAGGTATGCATTATTAACTGGCTACCTAGTGTTGACTACTACATACTTACATGCCTTAAGTACTTATCTGGGCATCTAAGCATCCAGGCGTGCCCTGAACATTCATGACTTTTATATCACTTTTAGGTAGGTACTAGGTAGACTAAATACGAGACCCTTGCTAACACCCTCGCACCCTGGCACCCGTCATATAGAAATACTGACGGGTCGACAATATTAAGGCCGGCCGCATCATTGCTATGAACCATACAAACGTATCTATCCTGTTGATAATTATAATGTACCTACCTATTAGATGGGTCCTTGAGTAAGTGGTAGCATCCAGGCAACCTATAATTTTGCTAGTCAACAAGGGAGACTCCTATAAGTCTTTAAAGTTATCAGACATTCTACCATCAAGTAACGCTTTTCCAACTATAAGCAACTCTGCCATGATGCACCTAACCTACCTAGTGAACTAGAGATAGCAAAATTATATCAGGAGACAAGGTGTATGTATGCATTATTTGAGTTCCCTTTGCGTCTTTCTCTGGTCTTGCCTGAGCATCTCAAACAAGACATCTGAGGTTCTAAAAGTAGAGTATGTAGTTTGGTATACTTGTAGCTTCTATGTGCGCCTGATTTTGTGGGACACCTAGGTACTTTCTTGTGCGAGATACAGCAGCCGGATTGCTAGGCCTGGGGCAAAAAGTGAGCGAATGTGTACCTAACCTTATTTAGGTACTATGCTGTAATAACCGGATCTCCTTTTACCCCACTATACCTACATGTGGATCATAGAGAACCTGTCTCTCTGTTGGGAATATTGAAGCCTATAAAGTACCTATATTGTAGCTAGGTATATTACTCTGTGCTGGTACTTACACGTGTGTACATATGGTAGCTTCGGCACCCTCCTGGCAAGTATTTATTGTTAAGCAGCCCCACCTTATGTACAGTAGGTAGCGCGTACCTATCTATCTATGTACCTACAGATAGCCTACAGGAGCGTAGCCTAAGTCTCTCCCAATGGAGGTATTGGAAGGTGCCTGTATTACAGCGGTGGACTAGACTGCTACCTAATGTTCTACCTACCGTAGGCATTTCAACACACTCAAACCATTACGCAACAGGCTATTAGTCGCGGCCTAAGAACCTAGTAGTTAGTACCTTATGTACCTAGCACTAATCACCACCACTTGATTCTAAACCTTTTTTCTTCTCACACGTCAACATCTACCACCTCCGTCCGCCTCTATTCTACAAACCAACAACCCATCGGCAAGGCACGCGAGCTGATTAGACCCATCTCGACCGTTTCATTTTTCTGGAAGCTCCTGCGAACTTACACTTGACGGCACAGCGGCCTGCACCCGCCTGCGCCCTCCAGTAAGCTCTAGGATTAGCAGACTGTTTCCCAGCAACTATCTCGGTTAGATATTCACCAAGGGTAACTACCTTGCAAGCTATCTAAATCACACCAACTTCTTACCTCCGTTGCTCTTCTCAACTACCACACGCCGGCTTAAACGGTATCAGTAGACACTCACTTTAGAGTTGTTTTATTTTCCTTGTTCCCTGACATCACCCCGCGTACGTGAACAGTGGCAACGGCAAGCTTGGTCGATCTCCTTCGAGCACCCCACAATACGATAACGCAAGGCTGAGTTTCTGTCGCCAAGATTCAACCATTCTAGTATCTCTGTTCAGGTGCTCAGTTCTCAGGTCCTCAGAATAGATTGAGCTGCACAGAAGTACATAATCAAGGGGGAGCAGTCCAAACCGCCTTTGGACGCTCCAGCGCGCCGCGTCAAGTTGTCGTCCTCGAGTGTCTGATCTGCGGTAGTGGAGGGGGAGAGTTGACTTTTTTTCTTGCGGCTTAGCCGCCCCGACCTTCACCATGGGAAAGATCACGAAGGTTATCCAAGCAAAACATAAGGAGACTTTGGTGAGTCACTCCGAACAGAAGACGTCTTGTCCTAGTTTCTAACATTGTCTACGCTAGACTCCTTGGTTAGAGGAATTTGTGAATTCGGCGACATCAAAGTCTATACCACTTTTACCTAGGTCCCTCGCCACTTTCCCTTCGCGATGGCCGTTCCCACGTGGCGATCTGTACCATTGGATACCCCTCCTCAACCGATTCGATGAGCTGTTAGAATCATTCAACACTACCTATAAACTTCACGAGGGCCCCCAGAGTCGCGATTTCGGCTGCGAAGTGCTTTTAAGTGCTTGGGAGGGCCCTGAGGTGAGTAAAGATGAGCGGCTCAAGAAACTCACGGATCTCGGCTATAGCAAAGATGGAGACGTGTATCTCATCGAGTCTATTCTCAAGTTTACCCAGATGCTCCTGGATCATTGTGGCAACCGCAGCATATATGCCAGTAGTGCACACTTGAACGACCTCCTGAATAGCACCGACTACACAATACTATGTGCTGCTCTTGAGGTTGGCGTTGAGCTTGCTCAACGCTATCAGGCTTCGGTCAAACGTATCCATGGCATGGCTACTCGGCAGGTACATTCTACGCTACTGTTAAACCATTACAACATAGACTTGGACCGTGTACAGCAGTTAGCTCAGCCATTTATCAAAACGCCAATCGTCAAACCTTCCGAGCCGATTTCTCTGTCCACCCCGAACAGTGCTGGCAAGAACAAAGAGAAGTCGCTGAGCGGAAATTCAAAGAATGCGGCTGCTATGTTTGCTAATGACTTGTGTTCCCTTGCAAAATCAGAGCCCAGCGAGGCACAAAACTCCCAAGTACGCTGGAGCGCGTGGGGTGACGTGAAATTAACGTATTATCCATCTTCTGCCGCTGCTCCTCATGAGCATCCCCAACCATCCACGTCTGATCGTGTCACGCCAAATGCGCCGTCAACCCCCACACCGCTTCGGCGCAGCAATTCTGCGAATACAACAACCATGACTCCTCGCAATAATCGTCAAGTGCAAGGACTGTCGGAAGATTCTCTGGGCTCCGCGTCTCGATCGCCGTTTTCCGGTCACGATGAGAGTGGATCGCCCGGACAGAAGACGCTAGAGGTACCTCAATCAATAGTCACTTCTGTCTCACCGTATCAAATTTTGGCCAAGCTGCCAGCAGACTTGCCCAATGAGACCAGATATGAATTTCTTAACCGTCTGCGAGTGGCAAAGGCCATCACTGGATCCGTGGAGTCTCGTCGACAAGCTCTCAAGGCCCGATTGCTAGCTATAGAAAACCTGGCATACATCCACGTTGAAAATACCTTCATTGAAAAGGTCCTCAAGCATGACAGTGATGAGCCTCGTCGCTTCCAGCTGGTTTATCAGCTTGCCGAACTGATCCACCCTGGTGCAGACGGTGCAGTCCAGGTGCCTTTGGATATTCAGTCTATTGCGCTCGCACTGTTGGAGGCGATTTCGTCGTTCCATACCAAGGTTCCCGATATCTTCTCGGCATTGAATGCCACTGTTAATCACGGTGTCCTCCTTTACGTAATCAGAAAGGCTGTTGCTGAGATGAAAGAAGACGACGTCGGAGACCGAGCAACTCTCAAAGATCAATGGCGGGAGAATCTGTTTTCCCTCACGCTCCATATTACTATGGCTATGGCGAATACTTCTGTGCGAAATACCCCCGAGATCATCTCAGCCGGCCTACTGGAGGTCCTAGTTGAAATTCTCAACACTAGATCCAACATTGCTGAGAGAACGCATGGCATGCTGGTTGGATTCCTGGATAGTCTCGTGTATAACGTGCAGACTTCGTTCCAGTCTCTGGCTGCGGTCGATGGTCTTGAGGCGATTACGAATCTGATTACGCACGAAGTGAATCTTGCTAAGCAGTTAGTTGCTAGTGGCAGAGGGACGCCCCCTAGCCATCGGTCGCAGGTCGTAGACTACGAGATCCCTTTCTACCAGCAGCAAAATCTCAAATTTCTTTTGAAGTTCATCCACCACGTGATGACGAATGCATTCGCCTTTGGTGGAAACACCGACCGACTGTTGCGAAATCTTGTGGATAAGTCTGAGCTTCTTCGCAGTATCCGCGAGATCATTGAAAACGTAGGTCAGTTTGGCGCACTGGTTTGGACTAATGCAGTCACCATTCTGGGTGATTTTCTCAACAATGACCCAACGAGCTTCTCAGCAGTTCTCGAAGCCGAGCTTATTCAGAGCTACCTGAGTGCACTCACAGGTCGGCCTGTCACTGCTGTACAACATGAGGAGGCTGGGACCGAGCCCAAAGACGCGGATGATACTGAGTCTCAAGATGGTTCTACTGCTTCGGACATCCTCGAGGCTGATCATCGTCCGCATCCTCCGCCTCAGGACGTTCTTGAACGACGCCGGGATCATCCGCTGGCTGGGGGGATTCTCCCGTCTGTAGATCCCATTTCGAGTGTGCCCAATGTCTTAAACGCTATTTGCCTGAACAATCTTGGAATGAAGATGGTTGTGTCCTCGCAGGCATTTGATAGCTTCTTCGAGATCTTCGAGAGTCCAGACCATGTTCGTGTGATGGCTATGGACGAGAGCCTTCCCCACGCCGTTGGAGGTAGTTTCGACGAACTTGCACGTCATCACCCATCGCTTAGGCCTGCTATCGCCAATGCCGTTCTAGATATGATAGCTCGCGTCACGCATCTGGCCCGTGTCAAGGCTCGGGAATGTAACTGGGGAGCCAAGCTAGTTGTCAGGAACTTCGAGGGACAAGATCTAATTGCCGATGAATCCCTCCTTAGCCTTGCTCCTAATTTATCGGGAAAAGCAACAACAAGTGCTGCCATTGATGACGCTGATGTTCACATGACGGATATTGATACTCAAGAACCCGAAAATACGGACAAGCCCAATTCACCATCCGTTCATACATCCATATCACCGTATATAAACGCCCTCGCCGGATTTCTAGCCCACTACGTCAGTAATTCAAGCTTGAAAATGAGCTTAATCACCAATGGTGGGATTGAGCAGCTCTTGGATCTCTATACCTCTCCAAGCTTGACACATGCTCCTCGGGATAATTTTGCAAGCGGAGGTCTTCAAGGCGTCTTATCACAGTTGATTGAATCGTCCCCGATAGTTGGCCTCCCATCGCTGTTGAAACGCACACAAGATGCGATTAGCGTCTTGGACGTGGTTGTTTCGTCCAAAGACCCAGGCTCGTATTTCAGACCATTTCTGACCGACGGCGCAAACTTGCCTGAAGACATTGCTCCCGATATAATGAAACATCTAGCAAACGGGACTTCAGCTGTTAAAGCTTTGCTCAATGCCCAATCCTTGATGAAAGTCCTCCACCACTCATTTCCCTTTATGTCGCGAAGTCAGACGGTGACTCTCCATGGGGTTAATGTTTACGATCTTCACAGTCGGTTGATTAGATCGATTGGCCCTCTAATTCGTGCTGTAGTCTTGGAAGAGACAGCTGTATCTGCTATTGTTCCTCAGCAGTGGTATGCAAAAGAGGGCGAGGGCCAAGATCGACAAGGTGCTGCGGGAAATACTTCATCACCAAGGGATGCGGGCGACCCTTTCAATGACAATGAAGCCCCTAACTTGACCCCTGTTCGCTCAGCTGCTGCCATTTGGCAGTGGGCAATTGGGACAAACAGTAGCTCGGACGAGGAAGCTTCGAAAGACTTGCAGTTGACTCCACAGTATCGAAATTTTCAGACTATCAAGGCCTTGTGTGAGACCCTCCTGCCTACTGCTCTTCCTCTTTTGCAAACGTATGGCAAATCACTATTGCCAAAGCGCGATCGTGATGCGTACATAAGATCACGACATGCGCAGCTCGCCGATGATTTGAGCCTTACGATCTTGCAACAATTGCAGGTCCCTAGTCAGAACAGCACAGCCAAAGACTTTCATTATTGGTACATTATGCTCCACGCTACTCATGACGTGTTGGTCAACCCTGCCGTAGAAAGTAAGCTCTACCTCTCTCCCCTTGTTTGCACAGAAATCCTGATTCGCTAACTACTGTAGGCCGTGCTGAGCGACCAATGCATGCTCAGAACATCATACCAGTACTGCTCGCCTTCAAGAGACATGACGGATTGAAGGTGCTGAATACGCTTCTGATGAAGTTCAAAGATGCCATCTGTGAAGAGGAGCAAGATGAGGATGGAAAAGTCAAGTCGAAACTTGCTGCGGTTGGCCTAAAGAAAATACTGGATATATACGCTATGCTTGCCAACGGAAAGCTCGTAACCGAAGCCATGGTAGGAGTTAACGTCTTGCCACACAGAACTGGGAGCAGTGATCGCAGAGGAGAAACGCAGGTAGCACCAAATCTCGTCGTTGAATTAAGGGCCACAATATTACCTGTCATCAAGGAGTTATGGGAATCGCCTCTCATAGAAAAGGATTCAGCACTGGTCGTTGCCAAAATTATCGAAGTTCTAAATTCAATATCTTCGGCGGATTCGGAGAATGGCGCGTACAAGCGCTCGGACAAGGTCGGTTACTGACATATTCTGGTTGGCCCTTTGAGGAACCGCAGCTAATTTTTATAGAACTTGCCTCCTTATATCAAGCCAAGCGGCGTCAAATTTAACTGGCCATCACATATCCAGGAAATGAAATATCTTAGTGAAACCTCCTCCTACTCCGAAGAGCTCATACAGGAGGCAGTCTATCGCAGCTTTGGCAATCGTCAGATGGCTTCAGACTATTGTGCGGTGCATGATAAAGGCATTGCGGGGACAAGAAACCCTATCCCTGACTATGATGCATTTACAAGTGCCGAAAGAGGATCACCAGGTGGACGTAACGCCGTAGGCGAGGACGAACCGATGGCATTGGATTTACCTACTGAGCTCCCTTCTACAGTACTTCGCATGCTTCCTTCCGCCATGTTGGAAGAGGAACTCATAGGTGAGCTCCCAGAGGAATTGGGAGATTCTGGTGTGACGTCACATGGCAACGAACAAGACGCGCCGATACCCTCATTACAACGTCAGGAGTCCGGCAGTCATGGGTCGGCGTCGACAAGTCCAGTCCAGGACCCTACGACTGGCGCAAAGGCCGAACCAGACAAGGAAAAGGGACAAGCCCCTGTGGCCAAGGAAGACTTGGATGAAGAGAGGGCTAAACTCCGATCAAGCCTAATTGACAGATGCCTAGATGTCATAGGAGCTCACCCGGACACTACGTACGAAGTGTCCGAGTTGATCACATCTGTTGTTATCCGGTCCCCTGGAGATGACTTGTCTACGAGACAAGAAATCGGCGAGACACTTGTTAACGCTCTAATGTCCTTCGCCATGGATGAGGACTTGAAGTCCAATGGGCGAAGCATTGCCGCTTATGCCCACCTATTGTCGCTACTCCTCCAGGAAAAGTCCTTCCTCAAAGCCACTATTGGCGTACTAAAGGAAAATGTGACCGAGTTTCTTCGCTTCCTTCACATTCCGGGATCTATGTCTTCTGACGAGTTAGCGCCGTGGATTCCATACGTGCTTCTCGTATTTGAAATTTTACTGAGTGATGATGAGCAACTCAGCGAAATTAGATGGAAGGCTCCTGAACTGGAGAGTGACCCAATTGAACCTTTGGAGTGGGCTCCTAAAGATCTAAACGTGAAGAAGGAAGATCGACAAACCCTTCTGCATTCAATTCTGGAAATCCTCCCGCGCATCGGCAAGGAGGAATCACTTGCAGTCTCAGTCCTAAGGATCCTAGTAATTCTGACCCGAGACCGTACTGTCGCCCGAATGGTCGGTGACAAGAAGAATTTACAGCGTCTCTTTGTTACCGCAAAGCAGCTGTCTGGGGTTGGATCTGTCCGCCTCAGCGAGACAAGAATATCATCATACATCCTAACAATTCTTCGCCACGTAATCGAGGATGAAGAGGTCATTAAACAAATCATGAGAAGCGAGCTACGGACCTACCTCGAAAACACACGTAATACGCGCCCTCTAGAACCCACAAGCTTTTTAAAGAACTTCTCAAACATTGTTCTTCGTGATCCAACATTGTTCGTCGAGATCAGCAACGAGATGTTGAAGTTAAACCGTTGGACCCCTCGTGATAGCAACGCTGCGAGACATCAGACGATAGTTCTCAAAGAAGTGCAAGCCGAGGTTACCAAGGACGAAGTAGCGCCAGCCGTTCGAGCAACGGAAGACCTCTCAATCCAAGATATCAAACCCTCCACAGAAGGCCAAGATAAGTCCATAGATGATGTTAGCAAAACAGCGACGCAAGATTCAAAACGTCCAGTCGTGGAGACTCCGGACGGCGTGATACATTTCCTCCTATGCGAACTCTTGAATTACAGGGAGGTGGACGACAAAGATCAATCTCAGCTAAGCAAAGAGGGTGCACAAGCCGAGGAACAGACTTCCGTTTCATCCGAAGTGGCTACCGACGATACTCGCGTTCCTGACGGCAAAGATAGAAAGGCTAAGAACTTATTCAAAGCAGAGGAGCATCCGATTTTCATTTACCGCTGCTTCCTCCTACACTGTCTAACCGAGCTCCTGCAAAGTTATAACCGTACCAAAGTCGAGTTCATCAACTTCAAGAGGAATGCACAGCTTTTTGCGAATACTCCAGTCAAGCCTCGGTCTAGTGTTCTGAATTACCTCTTGACTGACCTACTTTTCCCGAGTCACATGGATAACTCCACGAACTCATGGCTTCATAGGAAGAAGTACGCTACGGCAGTCCAGACACAAAACCTCCTGGTAGCACTTGTGAGTAGGACTGGAGAGAAGCCAGTGGATCGAGGCCGGGATAAATACGACTATGAGGACGAACCTGATCTGCTTTTCGTGCGGAAGTTTGTCTTGGACACCATGCTGAAATCTTACAAGGATGCCACTATCTCCAACGATCCATTTGACACCCGGTATAATAGAATGCTGAGTCTGGCAGAAGTTATGCACCTTATGATGGGGGACAAGGATAAAGATCCGGTAGTGTCGAGAAATAGCCCGGACTCCCTTGAACGGTCCCAAGCCCAAATGCGACGGCTGATGTACGAAAAGGGGTACCTTGCAGCTTTAACTGCCTCTATTGCTGACATCGATCTCGCTTTCCCCCCTGTTAAGCGGACCATCAAGTATATCCTGCGGGTACTCCGACTGCTGACAAGTACTGCCATCCATCTAAGCCATTCCAATATCATACCTTCGGTCGCGACCCAAGACAATACCGAAGACGAACTCATCTCAACAAGCTCCCTTTCAGATATCGAAGACGACAGAGAAGAGACTCCAGATCTATATCGCAATTCTGCCCTTGGCATGCATGAACCTGGCAGAGATATGGACGATGATTATTCGGAGGACTCGGAAGATGGTACGCCTCTTGCCCGTGTTAAGACCACAAATGACGTGCTGACAGCCATAGATGACGATGAAGAGATGTATGATGACGAATACGATGACGATATGGGGTATGAGTCTGAGGATCGCGAAGAAGATGTTAGTGACAGAGACGATGAAGAAGGCCTTGAAGGTATAGGGCCAATTGAAGGTCTGTCCGGGGATCCCGGCATCATCGAAGTTACAATGGAAGATGATGATGATGACGACGACGACGACGACGATGATATGGACGAAGATGATGAGGAGGAAGAAAGCGATGAAGAGGAGGATTCTGACGAGATGGATGACGTCGAGGATCGTATCCAAATAGTTGACGACGAAGGCAATGCTCTTGAAGATGACGGAGCATCCGACTGGGAAAGCGAGCCAGACGGCGAGGACGACGACGAAGTGGAGATCGACTACGAGGGTGAAGCTCAAGATCTCCAAGAGTCTGGCATTCACTTGGATGATGTCGAAGGGTTGAGTCGTTTCGGAAATATTATGCGTGCCATTGGAGAAGCTGGCGATTTTGGGCCTGCCGGAAGCTTCGTGCCCGTTATCGAGAATGTGAATGAGCTTAACGAGATGGAAGGTATGAATCCTCGCTATATAGCAGGAGAGGGTGATGATGGTAAGTCGTCTTAGTTGACCTCGGTATCACAGCAATGTGCTAACAAGACTACAGAAGAAGAGGAAGATGATGAGGATGATATGGATGATGAGTACGCATACGAAGAGGAGTATCCGAGTAAGTGCTCGTTCATTAGATTTTCGATGTCAATTGCTTATTCCATATAGACGACCCACCACCGCGAGATATCGCAGCTCCCAGCTTAGGCTGGGATACGGTTGTGGTAGAACATGGGGGCCTATTTGCCCCACGCCGTCGACATCCGCCTATCGATCGAACTCCGGTGCCCATCCCCTTTATGGTGGGACAGCGTGAACTGAGCAGTTTTGGTATGTCTAATAGTCTTTCCTTGGTTCCAAGAATTTGGACTTGCATGAGTTTTGTGGGGTCTTGCGGTTAACGAAACAACCCGGCAGATTCACGGATACGCGGCGGTCACTCTCGCGACCCACGAGCCCCTGCTAATGAGGATGGCATGAACCCTCTTCTGCGGAGAGCAACTGATAATAGTCGAGACGCATCACCACGGCCGGTACATCATGTAGGTGCCAATCTGAGGTTGGGCCTACCAGGCAGCTTCTTCGCCGGGGGGCCGCATGATAACCCGATGTCTTTCATCAACGATCTCGTGGCGTCGCTCCCAGCTCTTGGCCGCCATAGCCATTCCCTTCACTTTTCCATTAATGGCGGGCCGCGAACGGGGTTGATGGACTTATCTTTCCCCTTCAGCGTTCACTCACGCGAAGCAAGGTCCGATAGTCGCCGTGATACGTACCAAGATCCTGTTCTGTCAACTTCATTCAGCGCCGAGTCAACTGTTTCCCGGTGGACAGAAGAGATGAAGATGATATTTGGATCACAACACCAGGATAAAGTAAGCAAACTGCTCCCCGCAATTCTATTCCACCTCGTTCCTCCAGCAATCGCCGAGGAGAAGAGACTCCAAGAAGAACGACAACGAATTGAGGAGGAGCAACTTAAAAAACGAGCGGAGGAGCGAAAGGCGAAAGAGGCCAAAGAAGCCGAGGAAAAGGCGGCTCAAGAACAGAAAGAAGCTGAGGAACGCGAGCGCGCTGCGGAAGCCGCCGCTGCCGCCGCCGCTGCTGCTGCAGAAGCTCAAGCAAGTTCCAGCGTTGGCGATGAAATCCACGATAATACCACCACAACAGACGCCATGGAAGGTATTGAGCCCTCGGGCGCTTCACCTGTTGGCGAGCCAACAGAGACAGCCGCTACGAGCCACGCACGTTCCTATACAACTATCAGAGGGGAGCAAATTGACATCACGGAGCTCGGAATTGATTCTGATTATCTGGAAGCTCTCCCAGAAGAATATCGGGAAGAAGTGATTGCCCAGACAGTGAGCACTAGGAGAGCAGCGGCTCGCGAGGCTCCCAGAGGTGCTGGCGAACAAACTGAGGTGTTTCAAGAGTTTCTGGATGCTCTGCCCGACGAACTACGACAGGAAATCGTCCAACAGGAGCGTGCAGAACAACGCCGGCGCGATCGAGAAGAAGCTCGGCGCCAAGCTACTGCCGCCGGCCAAGCTACAGGTGCCCAGGATATGGACCTCGCAAGCATACTTCTAACGTTCCCACCCGCTCTTCGAGACCAGGTTATCATAGATCAAGGACATGAGATAGTGGATTCATTACCACCTGACATGGCAGCTCAAGCAAGGCAGTTGCTCAGGACAAACCCCGCTGCGCCACCAGAGAGGACGCCTTCCGGTGCTAACCGTGTGCTGGATGCGACGCAGGTATCTGGGCCTACCGATGGGGATAACAAACCCCAGAAGAAACCCGCCGTTGTCCAGATGCTAGATAAGCCAGGGGTAGCTACTTTACTTCGCCTCATGTTTATCAATATGAAAGGGGGTTCCATTGAGAACTCGCTCAAGAATGTGTTCAAAGATGTCTGCGAAAATCGCCAGAATCGTGTGGAAGTCGTCAGCACCCTGCTTCAGATCCTACAAGATGGTTCTACCGATGTGGATGCTGTCGAACGGAGCTTTGCGCAGCTTTCTATTAAAGCCAAGCAACCCAAGGACAAAGACCTGAAGACACAAACTCCTCAAGGATTGAAGCGTAGCTCTACGAACATCAGTGGCCATAACTCCCTGCAGACCAGCTCGGAAACATCCCCCCTCCTCATCGTCCAACAGTGCCTCGACCTCTTGTGCTATCTTGCCGACCAGAACGTACATGTCCCACCGCTTTTCCTGACCGAACACGATGCAGTAGTGACCACTCTGAAGCGTAGCATCAGCCGCAAGGGAAAGGCCAAAGACACGAAAGCCCAAAAGTTCCCCATCAACTCGCTTTTGTCTTTGCTTGATCGCGAACTCGTCATGGAAAGCTCTGCTATTATGGATAGTTTGTCTCAGCTCCTGAGCCGGGTCACGTTCCCTCTTCTCACTTTTGACCGCAAGAAAAAAGAAGCATCGGAGGCAATCAGATTGCTCGAGGCCAACGCCCAGAAGGGAGATGATGAACAAACTACAGCCGGCCAGGAAGCGGGAACGTCGGACAACGCCCAGGCAAATGCATCAGAAACTACCAGCCAGGTAAACACATCAGGCTTGCGATCTACAGAGCCATTGCCCGGCGCGGCAGAGGGCGCCGAGCCTTCTGCGGACCCAAGCGCATCCAATGCTGACGCCATGGATTCCACGGCCTTAGAAAAGAAGCAGGCTGCCTTGAAGAAGTTGAGGCAACTGCCTCTACCTGCCATCCCCGACACAAACTTGACGTTAATCATAAAGATTTTTGTCGCGCGCGAATGCAGTTCAAAGACGTTCAAGGAGACGTTATCAACCATCAAGAACCTTTCGGTAATGCCCGGGGCAATGATTGTGTTTGGCCAGGAGCTTGCTCGCCAGGCCCAGCTATTAAGCGAGAAGATAGTCGTTCACCTTGACGAACTGTTGCCCCACATCCAAAATGCCGACACCGGAACGGAGATTCAAGGAGTCGCATTATCCAAGTTCTCGCCCGGCGCGTCGGACCAGAATAAGTTGCTACGTGTTCTGACGGCTCTAGATCATCTCTTCGCACAAAAGAAGTCGGAGACGGTTGGTGAGTCTAGCGCCGAAGAGACCCAGAAACAAGATCTGCTAAGCACCCTGTACCGAAACCCGACGTTCAATGCTCTGTGGGAAAAGCTCAGTGCGTGCCTCAGCGCAATTCGTCAGCGGGAAAGCTTGCTGAACGTGGCTACCATCCTCTTGCCGCTGATCGAAGCTCTAATGGTGGTCTGCAAGGACAGTGCGCAGATCGAAGCCGCCACGTCCAAGAGTCTCACGTCCAAGGACATGGTACTTTCAAGCCCCCAGCCAGAATCACACATGGCAGGGCTCTTCTTCACCTTTACAGAAGACCACCGGCGGATCCTAAACGAACTAGTACGCAACAATCCTTCGCTCATGAAAGGCACTTTTTCGCACCTGGTCAAAAACCCGAAAGTGCTCGAGTTCGACAACAAGCGGAACTGGTTCAACCGCAGCGTGCACAACAAGCAACAAGCTAGCCACCGGCCATACCCTACTCTCCAGCTCCAAGTGCGTCGCGAGCAGGTATTCCATGACTCGTACAAATCGCTTTACTTCAAGAGTGGTGATGAAATCAAGTTCGGCAAGCTCAACATCCGATTCCATGGCGAAGAGGGCGTCGATGCAGGTGGCGTAACAAGGGAATGGTTCCAGGTGCTCGCTCGTCAAATGTTCGATGCCAATTATGCTCTGTTCGTACCTGTCTCTAGTGACAGGACGACGTTCCACCCGAACAAGCTGAGTAGTATAAACGATGAACATCTCCAGTTCTTCAAGTTCATCGGGCGCATCATCGGCAAGGCTCTATACGAGGGGCGTCTTCTTGACTGCTACTTTAGCCGTGCGGTGTACAAGCGAATTCTGGGGAAGCCGGTCTCTGTAAAAGATATGGAATCATTTGATCCCGAGTACTACAAGTCTCTCTCCTGGATGTTGAACAACGACATTACTGATATCATCACTGAAACGTTTTCGGTCGAGGAGGACGTGTTCGGTGCCACTAAAGTGGTAGATCTCTGCGAAAACGGCCGCAACATACCAGTGATGGAGGAGAACAAACATGATTACGTTCGCCTAGTGGTCGAACACAGACTCTTGTCCTCGGTGAAGGATCAGATGGAGAACTTCCTGGCCGGTACGTAGCCTCACAACCAACTGCGCGGCAGAGGTGCTGGGTGGTTTCATTGATGCTAACGTTGACATTGGCTTCTAGGGTTTCACGATATCATCCCGGCCGAGCTCATCTCCATCTTCAACGAGCAGGAGCTAGAGTTGCTTATCTCGGGACTACCCGACGTTGATATTGACGACTGGAAAAGTAATACAGAGTACCACAACTACACGCCTTCGTCACCGCAGATCCAGTGGTTCTGGCGAGCCGTGCGGTCATTCGACAAGGAAGAAGTTGCCAAGCTTCTGCAGTTCGTCACAGGAACTAGCAAGGTGCCCCTGAACGGATTCAAGGAGTTGGAAGGAATGAACGGCGTCAACCGATTCAACATCCATCGGGACTATGGCAACAAAGATCGTCTCCCGAGTTCCCACACATGCTTCAATCGTAAGTCTAGGCTTTCCATGGCGATGACAGACAGCTAACCCAAGATAGAGCTCGATTTACCCGAGTACGAGAATTACGAGACGTTGCGCCGGCAGCTTTTGAAAGCTATCACCACCGGTGGCGACTACTTCGGCTTTGCTTAAGGAGTCGGCGGGACAAGCCACAAATAAAGCAGTTGGCGGTTTGGACTCGACCGGCTCGCCGGTATGTATTGTGTGTACAGAATCACCAAGCAAGCCAGACGAGAATGGGGATACACGTATTCCGTGTCCCTTCTCCCACGCCTTGCCTGGTTTCTTATCGGCGTTCGGCACTGAGTCCCGTCGGAACAGCCATGTCGGCGGAGTGCAGACCGCCAATAGAAGGATGTTTCGTAGGACAGTGCCGATTTGCCTGACTCTTCAGACACATTGTAGCTAGCTAGCTATTGCTTAATCGACGTGAGTACGATAGTAGTGACTGAGTTACAAAAGTGAATACAGTTTCTATCTCTCTCTCTCTCTCTGTGTGTGTGTGTCTGTGTGTGATGTGTGCATATATAAATATAAGATTTGGTAAAGGTATGTTTATATACAGTTCTCCCAGTCGGGCCGACGAAGCAGCAGTCTCTTCGGAGCGCTGGTAGGTACGTCTAGGCTACCTGTCTAGCTCAGATGTATTGTGTGAGCGACGGTAGTATACCCGTGTATGCCGTCCCAGACGGAGGTTCCATGCCGTAGATGTAGGTTCCCCACCACTGGTCCATGGTTTGGCAGTCAGTTGTAGTCTTCTCAATGAATGAATAGTTAGGGGCGGATAAATGTATGATTGATACTCACCGGTCCAGCTCCCCACCAGAGCCAGCCAGTCCACACGTCCGAGTTATCGGCCATGTAGCCCAACATGCCCTGGAGCGCAGTAATGCACTGTGAGTTGGCTCCGCCAGCCGTCTCACCCAGGATACCCTTCTTGCCGTTCGCCTTGAGCCAGGCCGTCGCCTCCTGCAGACGCTCCCTGCCGATCGTCGACGAGACGCATGCTGTTGACGTGCCTGACCCGTCCGAGTCCAGGTACTGGTGCATCTCGTACACGATCTTGTTCGAGGGGTCGGTCAACTTGCCCATGCTGTCTGCGGTACCGCTAGATGTCTAGAATCATGAGTGAAGTAGTTAGTGAATGAGGACATCGTGAGCTAATGATACAGATGGACACCGCAAGTCTCATTCGTTTTAATTAGGCAGTTAGCTTACCCAGTGCCATGCACCGGTCCACGAGTTCCCCTCGACGAAGATGTACTGCGAGGTGGCTCCGGCGCCGCGGATGCCGTCGATGGCTTTCTGGTTTAGCGTGGCGACGACCGAGTTGTCCTCATCGTGGAACTCGTTGTTGGTGTCGAAGATGACGTGGTCGTTGCTCGCGTAGCGCTTGGCCATCGTCGTCCACCACGCCTTGAACCCTTCGCCGTCCGTGATGACGTTGCTGTAGTAGCGCCCGAAGTTGTGCGGGTCGATGACGGCGTAGGCGCCCCTAATTCAGGGTAAGGACATGTCAGCGTGGGTATTCTTTTCTAGTTTCGTAGAGTAGGCATTCAACTCAAGCTTGCAAGGCCGAGATGGGGAGATTGTGGGTACTGACTTTCCAGTGATGAATTTGACAATCTGGACTGAGGTCAGTATGCGTTCCTTGCAGAAGAGCGTGCGGGAAACCTTACGGTATCGAGGCCCGAAGCATAGGTCTCGTTGACGCTTCCAGTCATCTTGCTCGGGATGAATCGTTCCCTTTTCCTCTAGTTAATAATATCCACCAAAGACAATACCGCCATTATTACTCATATTCAGGTTAAGGGCAACCAACATCATAATGGGGATTCTGAAGGTGTTCATGCCCTTTCCAATCATTGTCTGAAATCATACAATCTAAAGTTAGCTTTCTCTACGTATCTTCTAAGTATTTTGTAGGTAGGCTCACGCTGATGGCATTCTGGTCTGGCCAGGTGTAGTCCTTGCCCAGCCGTCCGGGCAGAGCGGTGTTACCAAACTCGGCCCCAGACTCGTTGACGCCGACGAACTGAAACTTACTCGCTCGCTTCTTCTGCTCCTCCATGGGGGCAGCGACTGCGCCGGCGAGCGTGGCCGCAGTTACAAGGACCTCGGCGAACTTCATGATGGCTTGGTTGTCCGTCTACTTTTGCTTTTTATACCGTGTCAGAATGATCGACAAGTGAAGATGCCCATCCTACGAGCTACCTGACATCGTGGATCTCAGTCGGACTTTATATAGCCCCTATTCCAGTCGCGCATATGCGTAGCTGTATTGTGGCATATAGCGAAGGTTACCTCTTACCTAAGGCGGAGGTCGTTGCTCCGCCTCGCATAAGCACAAGGACACCTATAGCAACGATGTCTGAATACATGAAAACGGAAAGCAAGCATAGTTACCGGTATATTGGAGTAGTGGAGAGAGGATCTGCAAATGAGGTCGGTACATATGTAGAAGAAGCCTGGGGTCTGGAGCCTCATGTGGAATCTCTGCTGATCCACTGGCTGATTCGGGAACGCACAGGACTCCCTGGCTTGTCCCCGTGAGAGTAACAACAGTATATTAAGCCCCGGAAACGCCACGTTTTGATAGGCATATATATATACATCTGTATGTATGTAGAAGTGTAATGTATTGTCGATATCCACAGACCTCAAATAGTGGCAACCAGTCTACATATTATTTACTCCCCCTTCCCCACGAACGAGCAAGGAAGTTAAACGGTAACATTGCAAGGCCACTCTGCATTTATCGCGACAAGCCTCGTTCCTGGAAACATTTGTTCATGATTCCGGAAGTTAATTAGAGGGAAACACCAAAACCTATAGGAAACCCCCGAATCGGCCACGGACGTCACAGCAACCAATATCAAGCTCCTGAGTAACCCCATTGCTACTTCGAGGGGGGCGGGGTGTCGCGCTCCGCAGAGTAGTAGTACAGAAGTATAGGTATGGGACAGCCGTCATTGTTTTGATATGCTGCAATTCTCAGATATACGTATATACATGTTCTTTACTTTTCTTAGTAGAAAAAAGTATCTATCTGGGCAATAAAAGGTCCAGTGGGATAAAAACGGTAATCATCTAAAGAGCCGAATTCATACCTAACCTAGAGTTTTACTCTTCGAATTCCAGGTCGGCATGTCAATATCAAGGGGCTCGCTCCGGTTGGTTGACCTCAAGGGTAAGGTGTGTAAGTGGGGACAATAGAAACGGCCAGCTGCGAAGAAATACATACTATGTAGTTACCACCTGGGCAGCCGCTCCATAGAAACGAAACTTCAAACAAGCCATTTATGTACAAATGCAATTATCCGTTATCGCAGAACAGCAGTCCCATCTATCGAATCCAGACTGGGAATTGAGAATGCGACTCGATTAAGAAAGACGAAGCGGTTATTTAGCTGAGCAAGCAAGCAAGCAAGCAAGCAAATTATCACCGACACGCACACCGTCGCAAATACTCAGCACACCAACATGCAGCCCACGCGGTGCCTGCTCAAGGGCCGATCCGTGTGGAAAGGTGAGTTCTTTATGAAACTACCTTCTTCCTTCCTTCCTATCCAATCCAATGCCATTCTCTACAATTCGCAGCGATTGAAGCAAGTATGCATTCGAAAATAACTGATAGCTAACTATGAACGATCAATCAATTCTCTAGGCCCTCACATTGTCCCGTAAGCAGAACCGTCCCTGAGCCCCAAGCCCTGATAGTGTGATCGAAAGAAGGGGGAAAAGGGCAACACGAACTGAACAGTAATCTGACGAACGACACATAACAGTCTCCCCATTCAACGTCCCCCTCCCGGCCAGAAAATGAAACCGATCCGGACACAGGCGCGCTCCGCTACCATCCTGCCCAACTTCGTCGGTCTCGTCTTTCAGGTGTATAACGGGAAGGTGTACAACGACGTTGTGATAACCGAAGATATGGTCGGGCATAAGCTGGGCGAATTCTCTCAGTACGTTTTCCTCACAACCCACCTTTACCTTTACCTTTACGATTTTCCCCATCGCGTCCTTTTGTGCCATCTTTTCTTTTGGAAGTTTTTTGTTAGTGTCGCAGGGCGGACACAACGGAACTAATTCGACCCGACAGAACAAGAAAGCCGTTTATTTGGACTCGACAGAAGTAAAAAGATACGAAATGGATCGCTACCTATACCTAAGCTAAGCTACCTACTGGCTGGCTGGCTGGTGCCGTGTATACATATGCATAAGGGAGGGTATACGATTGATACGATACGATACGATACATCCCGTTTAATTGACCGACTTGCTGGATTACCTACCTCATCTACCTACGAAAGAAAGGAGGCTGGCGGAAGGATACAATAGAGAAAGAGAACCTAGAACGCATAACCCAAAGGCGTTTCTCATCGGAAGGGAAGAAAGGCATGTCAGGTCGAGCCTGCCTCTGTCACTTCTGGGATGTGCAATATAAAGTAAATACACCACAATCAAAATGTACAACACACGAGTTAAAGGATATATCACGCAAAGTCGACTGAATACTCGTTTTCTTGCCCGTAGGCTTGTCTGCATGTATTAGAATGATCTTTTTAAAAAGAAAGTTCGAGCTAGGTATTCTCTTTTTGATTTTGTTACATGCAAAGGAAGAAAAGTTTTCGTGAATTAAGCGTTTCTGTTTTTGCCATTTTTACAAGTCGGAGAAAAAAGCATGACCCATGTCAACTAAACATCTGCAAATGACGTGGACTCAATGAATGTGTTGACCCTCCCCGCCACAAACGCCAAAAACGCCTCTTGATTGATTGATTGATCGCCGTCATTTACACCAAACCCCCAAAATCATGTCGTGAAGTGAGTCCTCTTTTTGGTAAGTTGCAAGTCTAGGCGTGGGGAACGAAAGAAAAGAAAAACTTGTGGGAAATAGAGGATAAAGGGTCCGACTATAAAACCAGGTGAGACCACTCAGCAAACAGCATAACCTGTCTTGTCTTTGTCGTGTCCCGTCTTCTCTCCTGATCTTATCGGTAAAATTCGCTCCGCTTGACATTGACGCCGTACTCGCCGACAGCCATGCCCAAGTCCTCCATGGTGAGGACGGTGCGGTTCTGGCTGCCGCCCTGGCCACCACCGCCGTAGCCAGCCCTCTGGATGCCCAGCGGGGCGCCTCGACCTTGCTCCTTGCCGCCCGCGGGCGCCTGGCCCGGGACGGTGATGCCGGCCGCCGCGCCCAGGTTGCCCATGGGGTTGTTGGCGCTGCTCGTGTTCGACGCCCGGATCCGGCTGTACTGGTACGCGTCGGCGGCTACGTCGGCCACGAACTTCTGCACCGCGAGCGCGATCAGCCGCGATAGGCGCGGGTCCGTGTGTGGTGGCGGCGGGAGACCGGCTTTCGTCATGTAGTAGTTCGTCACGGCATCGGGGATCTACGTTGTTTTGGTTCATGAGGTTAGTTGCGATACTCGCTTTATAAGAGAGGAGGGATGGCGAGGAGGGACAAGGAAGGGGGTGAGCATGAAGGGAAGCATGAGAGCAAGCTTACGATGGGTGCGTAGTCGTCCATCTTAGATAGAAACTCTTTCAGTGATGTGTCTTTCTTATTTGCTAGCTTTGCTTCTGCCGATGTTGGTTCCAGGCTGACGCCCTGCGGTACAGCGGCGCTTGGCGCGGCCTGCTCGTTCTCGTTTGGTGCGCTTGCCATTGTCGCGGATATATGTGTCTATCACTTTATGAAGGAAGCGCGGCGACAAGGGTATCTTGATTGCCCGTCGAGTTATCGCGGACGGAGAAGTTAGTCCGAGGGTTTCGTTTCGAGCTGGGATGCGGGATGATAAGGTCTCTTCGAGGGCGCACCCTAGCGGGAGACTAGATGCCGAAGTGATAACCTGTCCAAGCAGCCACGAACGGGATCCGTACGTAAGCGCGTCTATTATGAGATTATTTTATTCGCGCTTGATTTACTTATCTTTCCCAAGTTGGCTGGTTGCCGAAAGATAAAGCTAAGAATTGGGAAGAATGGACGTCGTGATTGAAGTATAGGCTAGTATGGAAGTTGATGTTGATGATGGTTGGCGAATTAGGTAATCTTCTGTACAAGGAATGGAGCTTGCAAAGTTAGTGTGGGGCTAGTGGGCCAGTCTCCGGGTAGAGGCTTCTACTATGTAAAGATTAAACAGAAGGTGCACTCTCAGGGTCCCGGCACCACAGGTTGCTGCATTTGGATTGGTTAGCGAAAATATATATGCTGTTATCGATGTCTTAGGACAAGATAGTCAAACTTTTCATCTCAACATTGGCGCTGAGACTTTAATCGAGTTGTTCTGGCCCTATAGACCCGCACTATGAAACAAGGTACATATAGGTATTGTTGCCCCCCTGCTTAATTACTTATTGTAGGCGCTACGTGCATCACTCTAGGTTAATACTGACTAATGTCCTTGCGTGGAGCTCACAATATGTATGTGCATAGATGATTCAACCAAAAGTAGTCGTAACAAAGTTTGTTCTGGTAGGACTGATGACTTGTACCAACTAACTCGATGCTCAAGATTCCCGACAGACATTCATTCATGCCTGTACATATTTTCGAATCCCGGGTTCCAGCTAGACATACCTTTTACACCGCTATCTATCGAGTTGTCTCGTTCTAGTGTTAGAAACGACTTCTTGAAAAGAACGCGGGAACGCAATTACGTGAAAATAACTCTAGCAAGAGGCTTCTTCCCACTTAGGCAGGCTAATTATACCCACCCACAAACAAACTCGCGATACCTAGGTCCACACTCTCTCATTCCGCCTACGTAAACCTAACCTAGTGCGTATCAATAGAAGTCATGATACTGAGGCTCTTCCCTCGAAGATGAGCGGATCCGAGTCCGGCTTGGTGGTCTAGAGGTATGATTCTCGCTTAGGGTACACCCTACGGCATCGTTTGCGAGAGGTCCCGGGTTCAATTCCCGGCCAAGCCCCTTCCTCGCTTCCTCTTACCTTCGTCTCATCATATTTCTTCCAAAAGGCTTGGTGGTCTAGTGGTATGATTCTCGCTTAGGGTACACCCTAAAGCATTGCTTGCGAGAGGTCCCGGGTTCAATCCCCGGCCAAGCCCTGCTTTTTGCATTATATCAAGTCAGTGAGTGCTTGAGAAGGTTCTCTCGGGTAGCATTGGCAGCATTCTGTTCCATTTTATTTTATTTTTAATTTTTTTATTGCTGCAGACAGAGAGTTAGTAGTGTGGGTAAGTAGGTACAACGAAGAAGGGGGCCTCTAGTATGCGGGATAGGTGATATACAGAGATGAACAAGATTCTTCAAACAAGACTCTTTTGATTTCTTTTTAGTATCCATATATTGCGTGCGTGTAGAAATAATAAGCTGGTACAGCTTTGGGACAAGGCTTTGTCTTGGCATGGTTGTAGGAGCGAGATGCTAAGGATTCTCTGATCAGATCAGATGGCGTTCTTCTATGCAACGACACGGCACTAGGAAGCTCCCGGCCGGCATGAGCACAATGCAGGAACCTAGGGCTGCAACAGCAACAAAGAGGGTCGCTTTGCGGCTGAGACATTACTATAGGCAATGGGTGCCGGCTTCTGTCGAACAAATAGTCATAGTGCTTCCGACCAGAATATAGCAACGGTCAAAGTATACCTTTAAAACGGGTTATATTGTGGATGTGGACCTTGGTAGACTCACATGTCTGGGATAGGTAGTAGGGATCTGGAAACCTGGTGTAAACGCTAGTTAGTACTTTGGACGAATTGTCAATTGATTTACAATACCTAGTAGATAGTCGAAATTTACTGGGATGGAGAGAAAGTATGTAAGGCGGGGTATAAAGTGTTGTGTGCTAGTTATGGATAAGACCATATACCACTTCGTCTGCGGGTTGTTGCTTAGACTAGACATTTTACTTTCCTACACATGGCATTTGCAACACCTACATGCCCATGTGCTGAATACCTAACGCAGCACATAGACGAATCAATGAGCTGTACTCGTGCTACTGTCTAACCTAGGGACACAGGAGACAAGCATATCGAACCACGTTATGACCAGCAATCAGGTCGTACCGGCCTTGTACACAGCATGAAGCTATCAAGACCAGCATTCGATAAGTTGTGATTTGTCGGTAGGATATAAGCGAACAATCCGTGTTGAGTAAGCATTATTGTGCTTATAATGACAATCAAAAGTCTCACCAGTAATTGCTGTCTCCTTACCTCTCGACCTTGCTGGCAGGCAGGAGTAGGTGTGCCGCGTGCAGTATCACATGCGCAGACCTAATAAGATCCCCACATCCAGTGGTACTCTACCAACGGTCCAACGGCAATAATGGCCTCAGTCAAGCGTTAGCAATTCGCCTACCTATACTCGGAGGTAGGTAGGTATGCTGTGCTTGAGGAAAGTTTGGTACCGACAAACCTCTCACCGACAGCAATGTGGAAAAGATTTTATATAATGTGTATACACCAATTTAAACCCTTTTCTTACTTTCGGGCAGTTTGGATTGTTCCTGGGATGGCTCAGATAGAGAACAATATTTATGGTTTATTCTTGCGTTCCGGGAACGTATGAGAGAGGTGCATCTTAGTCCTTGGATGAGGTAGGTAGTGGATGGTTGTACCCGTAGACGTGTTTACAGTACTAATAGGTACCTGCAGTGTTTCAACCAGAGCGGTGTTTTAAGTGCCTCTCTCCTAAAGTGTCGGTAACTAGAGCCACCGGTATATGTACCGGTGTGCACCCCGCGATTCATCAGCAACTGCAACCGATTGGAAGGTTGTTTCCCACGCTTGCGCTGTGAGACTCAATTTTTTCTCGCGCTTCACTCTGACCAACAGCAATACGAGCAGCTGCCTTTTTGGTTGCTTTTGCTTCGACGCATTGGTTCCCCGTCCTGTCATATAAAGCAACAGTTACCGCCGACGTTTTTCAACCTTTTCCCTCCTTTTCTTCTTCAGAATGGGTGACATGGCGAACGAGATCAAATTACTTTCGGGTAACAGCCACCCAGTGCTGGCCAGATTGGTCGCCGACCGGTAAGTAAGCCGAGGTTTTTGGACTGATTGACTGGAATTTTTGATCTGAGGGCTTGCGCGTTTGAAAATCCTACTTCCCGACCGCAGCGCCTTCTGCTCTCCCTTGTCCCGATTCAGCTGAAGCTGAAGCTTGAGCTGAAAAATGAAGCTCAAAGCGACAATTGAATCCCTTTTCAATGAATTATTGTGACACCACACCACTTGCGGTTATCCATGGCTTTACAACATGCACCTCTTTTTAAGACAGTTCTGCTCCAAAATCCCCAAAACGGCCCAAAAATTATGACCACAAAGACTGACTGGTGGCCTACAACAGGCTTGGCATCGAAATTGCAAAGACCATGAGTCTTAACTACTCGAACCAAGAGACCAGTGTCACAATCGGCGAATCGGTTCGAGATGAAGATGGTACAGAAGCCTTTAATTTACAACTCTTAATCGATGTAGAACAAAAACACTGACCGAGTGTTTTCTCCCTTTGTAGTTTTCATCATCCAATCTACTGCACCCGGCGATATCAACGATGGATTGATGGAGCTGCTGATCATGATCCATGCCTGCCGAACTGCCTCTGCGCGACGAATCACCGCTGTAATTCCAAACTTCCCATATGCTCGGCAAGACAAGAAAGACAAGAGCCGTGCGCCCATCTCGGCCAAATTGATTGCGAACATGCTCGTCACTGCCGGTTGCAACCATGTTATTACCATGGACCTACACGCTTCTCAGATCCAGGGTTTCTTCAATGTGCCCGTCGACAATCTGTATGCCGAACCTAGCGTCTTGCGTTGGATCAGAGAGAGCCGCGGTACAGAGGATACAGTCATAGTAAGCCCGGATGCTGGCGGCGCCAAACGGTGAGCAAAAGTCCACAAACATACCCAAAGGATGATGGAGGGGGTTGCAGGCGCTAATACATTATTTCTAGAGCTACTGCTATTGCAGATCGCCTGGACACGGGCTTCGCCCTGATCCACAAGGAGCGCCCCCGTCCCAACGTCGTCGGACGCATGGTCCTCGTGGGCGACGTCGTCGACAAGGTCGCCATCCTCGTCGACGACATGGCGGACACCTGCGGAACCCTGGCCAAGGCGGCCCAGACGGTGAAGGATCACGGCGCCCGCGAGGTTATCGCCATCGTCACGCACGGCATACTCAGCGGCAACGCCATCAACATTCTCAACGAGAGTTGCCTGAGCCAGATCGTCGTCACCAACACGGTGCCGCTCGGCGACAAGGTGGATCGGTGCAGTAAGCTGCGCGTCATCGACATAAGCCCGACGCTGGCGGAGGCTATTCGACGGACGCACAACGGAGAGAGTGTCAGGTGAGCGACAGTTCCTACTCGTTTGATATTGTAGCAACTAACAAGAAGGTGTAGTTTCCTGTTCAACCACGCTCCTGCGTAAGGTCGGGTAGGAAATGCATTCAAGGTTGGGCAATTGCTTGCATATTCGGGGAACATGCATCTTCGATGTGGAAGGGAGGAACATTTGCTACGGTACTAGATCGCTTTTCAGCATTGAGCATGAGCATCTTCTGTCATTTTAAAGGGCGTTAATGGAACTGGCAAAGGGACATCCTGTGCAATAAGAGCTACAGGTCATTTGCATATAAAACCACATCTCAAAAACAGCTAGAATTTTTGAGGATGTGATGAGAAATCGTCGTCGTACGACGCATGTCATGTACTTAACAAAAGATGGGAGGGGTCATGTTGGTTTTCTGTCGTGCTGCATACGGGGGTCATCTGCATAGGCTGGCGAAATGGGATCGATAGAGAAGCATTGGCGTTAAGACGTGTTAGAATAAAGCGGTAGAACGTGAGAATCCGGTACGCCATAAAGCTACATAATGATACATGCACAATCAGACCAATCTCGTTTCGTATCATTGGTTGGGAATCTTAATCTTGTTCTCATTTTTGTTTTGGCCTCGGGGGATATACTAAAGCCATTGGCCTATCTAAAGCCACTCATGACCATCCCGCAAATGCCTGCCATAGCCATGATTCTCATGCCGAAATGCAACAACCAGAAGACACCAACCGAACGCCTGGAAGCATCTACTTGCGCATGGAGGAAGCCCGTCTCTTGCGGGCATCAGCCTTGTTGTGGCGAGCCTCAGCAACGCGCTTAGCCAAGATCTGAGCGTACTCATTCTGCAATGGTATGTCAGTAGGACAGTCCTGGGATTAGAAGACATTGGGGTGTGGGAAAACTTACGGCCTCATCCTTGACCTTCTCGGCTTGGCGGCGCTTGAGCGCAATGCGGTGACGCTTGTGCTGGAGACGCTGGGGGGTGACTAGTCTCTGGATACGAGGAGCCTTGGTGTAGGGCCTCTTGTCACCCTTAGGCTGGATCTCACGTCGGATAACGTACTTTCGGACCTATTCGGTGGAAAGAAAATCCGACATATTAGCCATTCCATCTTTCCCATCTGGTATAGAAGTATTTCCTCCTCTCAGACTCTACTACGGTGGTTACACTGCAAGGGATTCTTCTCTCATCCTGCAGGAGCAACGACCGAGTAGGTGATGACGAGTGTTGTAATTCTACTTACATCGTCATCCTTGCTGAGGCCGAAGAAGCGGCGGATCTTGGTGGCACGCTTGGGACCGAGGCGCTTGGGGTGGACGACGTCGGTAAGGCCGGGCAGCTCGCTCTCGCCCTGCTTGACGATAGAGAGAGCAAGGACAGCCAAGTCCATGCCGACAATGCAGCCACGGACGGACTTTCTCTTGCGCTCACCAGTGCGGCGGGGTCGGTAGCAGGAGTGGCCTTCGGAGAGTAGGAGTCGGACACGGGTAGGATGGAGGACGCCCTGCTTCATGGGGAAACCTTGCTTGTCGTTACCGCCGGTGATGCGGAAGATGTAGCCCTTGAACTCATCGCCGAGGTTGTCGCCGGGAACTTCCTGGCCCATCTGAGAAACACAACCACGTTAGTAACCAAATTGATATCCTCCGTATTATCATGTTCTATGTGTGCGATCGAGCGTAAAAGACATTCGTCTAAGGTCGGGAAGCGCAAAAACTTTCGGTGTGTGCCTCTGGTTGACCGTGACTTTCGACTTGTGAAATTTCGCTGGTATTGGGGGGTCGGAACGGGCACGTACTCGCTTCTCCATGAAATCACGGAGCTTGCGCTCATCCTCAATCTCGATCAGCTTCTGGCTGCCATTGGCAGGGTAGGAGATGTTCAACTTCATCTCGGCGGTGTTGTTTGGCGATCGACTTTGGGCGACGTGGATTGAGGGAGGAGGTCAATCGTGACCAAGAGGTGCCAGATAGATCGAGGGTTTGATTGTGGTTTTCGATTTCTCGCTAATCCTAATTTTTCTCTGGGTCCTACACAAAAAAGGTGGGATGCACTAGTGCTAGGGCAAGAAGTAGGAGCATTGACCACCTGACACGACCTATTTTCATTCTTATCTCTTATCGGATGCTACATTGATTTTGTTAATTGCTGCTAGTACCAAAGTACCTTCAATGGCCCCTACAAGACCCTCTAGGTTAGGTACGGATCTGTATCGCGTCTTGACATTTACAGCGCGACTTCGAATTCTGGAGGGGAATTTATGAGAATATTTCATGTCTGAGGATATGGTGAATAAATTTGAAGTCACTACGTCTTTCTGTACGTGAGACCCGCCGTAGTACACACACAACTACTGGTTCAAGATGACGACTTCCGTTGCCCTTCATCCACGGGGTCCTCCAGCCAAAGGCCCATCACAGAACCCATTACCTCAACTGATACAAACGCCGTCCGGCCTAGCACTTCTTGAGCTGCAAGGTACTATCAACCTACCTGAAATAGATGCGGGTAGCGCAGAATCCAATGGTCATGGGCTTCAGATCGGTCGTATCACATTTCCGGATTACCATCCAGACACTCAGGATGCCTCGAGCACTGCATGGATGAAGCAAGTTCATTTGTACGTGGGGCAGCACCAAAGACTCACTGGGGAGGTGAAGAAACTGCCTAAAGCTTTGGCCGTCATTCGAAAAAGACCTCGAGCAGAGTCAGATCTGGAAATGGCTGGTTCTACCGAAACTGCTAAAGATGACCTAGAAGTTGTCGAGATTGTCAAGTATAAGCTGATGTTCTCTCATCGTCCTGAGCCTGTAGGAGCCGCATGATGATCTCAGAAGTCACGGCGAGATGGACCACAGCACACCATAAGGCCAATGTTGCTTATGGCGTTACTCTCGCTAGCTTCGCTATACCTAGGGGCTCCTGGTTTTGGAGGATCTGCAGTCAGGTCGGTGGCCGTGTATGTCCTCAGCCATGAAGTCGCCTCCGGATACTCTCCAGGCGAACACCTTTTTTTGGCAACCAACTGCCGACTGAGATCATCGCTTCGAGGATCCCCACACTGCGCCGCTCTATACAGCGCGCCCTGGTCTGCTCTTAATTAAAAGCCTCATGTCGAGCTGATACTACGACACAATAGCTTTTCTCTACGCTAAGGCTGAACTAGCATAGGAGGCTATGATTTTGATCGACCTCCTTCCCATGGGCCACGATATGGCAGCTCGCCTGATTGCTACTTGAGCCTCCCATGGTCTTATCATTGCCGCCTCGGCATGTGCTGCTGTCCTCCATGCTCCAATGAACCAAGATTCCACATGTTTTCAATTAATTGCAGGGCCTAAATCTCTTGCATTAGGAGTCGGCTTAAGCAAGTTCGCATGCTTGTACCAAGATCTAGAGAGATCTGTTTCACTTTAAGGGGTTCAGGAAAAGTGGGTCAGGATCTCCCTGACCAAGATACAGTGTTTCGCGATGCGCGTGTCAGAGTCCCCGATACCGATTCAAGTAGCATACAGTTCTACGTTGCCCCGGCTGTTATTAAATATCGCTGATGGAATCAGTTGGTTGAGGCTTCGACGAGATTATGTCTCTTGGTCTTCAGATAACGTATCAGGTGCTAGGTTAATAGCCGCAAGCTTGGCTATCTACCTGTACAATACAATCCCAACATATTGCGACGCCGTCCAACTAAACGGTAGAACACTTTAAACGGTCTTGAATCATGTCCTCGACCCAAGATATATAATACTGGGGTTGTTTATCATCCATCCTGGATCGGTTCAGGGAGGAGACGAGTGGCCTACCTCTCCATTGACGATGGGCGGTTTGATGTTCAGGAGATCCGTTCATGCTGCTTCATCATTCGTCACAGGTGTTGCACTGCCCCAATTTGTTGGCCAGGTGCGTTTAACTAGCAAACCTGGTTTCCTCGGTTCTTATTCCGTTTGGAATCCTCCCGTGTCTCTTTTCTGCCGTTCGGTGTTAAGAATATGGACGTCTACCCTGGGGTGGACCAATCCCGCCTTCTTCATTAGAGCTGGCGGTAAGGCCTGGCCCGGCCCCTTGTTTCTAGACAGTTTGGTTACCCCGTATGCCTAAAAGATAAGGTCAAATGAAGTGATCGGATGAGAGTCTTGGGTACGTCGCTACGTTGCCTCTGCATTTCAGCCATTGAAAATGTGTGTGGTAGTAACACCAGCGAGCCGAGGAGAGAGGTGTGCTTATGTTGGCCAACGCAAACTGGATTACTGCTATTGGAGCTGGTTATTTGTGTTGCGTTTGACACTCCTTCTCGGTGCCTGAGAGCGCGGGGCTGTTGTGGCCAATGTCACCATTACATTCAACTGGTTTATCGACTGGCGCCTACGGTATACAAATACCAGGTCATAGGATCTATTGATCATGGCATGTCCACTCGAAGGATTTAGAGTCTATTGAGACTGTATGGGAGTGCTTGTTCCTGTTGCATCATCCCATGGTCCTCCTGTAAAGGTCATTGAGTTTAGACATGGCAACCCCCACACGATAATGCTGCAGGATGTTGAGTTTTAGGTCTCTGCCTATCACCCTCCTGGCAGCCTTGCTTGTGGCCGGCTCTGACGTTACCATTGACAGGTTCGATTGTTCGCTGCGTCGAGATTCTGATATCAACAGGCAAACCGCTACTAGGGACTCTGGAATATCTGGCAGTGGGGGAAAGCGCGACGGGTGGCCATTTTTCGAGGAGAAGGCGGCTTTGGTGACGCCTTCATCAAGTCTCCCGGTTACGCTACCCGCCGTCGCCGACCCCCCGGTACCGGCTATACCTGATTTTTTAGGTGATATTGGAGGTCACAAGGTTCTCGGGCCCGGTGGTATTTGCGACAAGAATCCACTTTGTAGCAGTTTCTCTGCCTTCTTGTCATCAAGCGTGTCTGCTGCCGTGTCAAGCACAGTTGCTAGCGCTGACGCATCCATTCTTACGGCTACACTCTCGGCAATCTCGTCATCCGCGTCGGACGCGGTGCAATCTGCCAGAGACGCCGGCTTCCGAGACGGTGAAAACCAAGCGAGTGAGAGTGCCCAAAGTGCGATTGATGCTGCTAGGGCCAGTGCTTCGCTTATATCAGTGAGTTGCGTTCACCCTGTCTAGCGCATATAGCATTATCTCACAAGTCGAAGAGTGTACCGAAGGGCGAACCGCAGAGACTCGACCGAAGAGGTTTAAATCTCGACGTACGCCAGCTAGCAGGCATAATTATTGGAGTCTTCCTCTCATCTTCTCTGTTGTCTATCTTAGCCACGCTGCTTCTCCTTCGCTACCGAAGACAGAGGACTTCAACCGCGAAAAATACGTTTAACTCATCACTTAAGTCTACGTGGCCGCGGCCCCAGCCAACTTTGACCAATTTCTGGGCCAATATACTTCCATTTAAACATACGGGGATAGGGCGAGCTGGTCACCGGCAAATCCCCGAACAGTTGAGCCCTGCTTTTACACCGGGAGTAGTGTCACCACCATCGAAACACCGTCGAGCAATGTCGTCTGTTGATGTGCCTCCATTCGTCTCTCTTATTAGTCCTGGTTCACCAAGCGATCAGCCATACCCGGTATCACCGCCTCCCGACCAGCCAGTACATGATCCAGGGGAGCGTGGCCACCAAAGGCACGGTTCTCAGATCAATAAAGGAACTTCTGTTGGGTTTCAACAAAAGGGTGCTCCTACCAAACTTCCGCATCAAAAGGATCCAGTTCAACATATATCTCAGCAAGCGCAAAAAAGAGATGATGAAAATACTATACACCAGCCACAGTTAGGCGTGCGGATGAGCCCAAATCTCAGCACAGGTGAAAGATCTAGCAACAGAATTAAAGGAAAAGCACCCTTGTCACCAATAGCTATCACAAATCACTCGTTCCCTCCAATAGTGCCCTTGCGTTTCAGCAGCTTGAACGCATATAGTGGGACGCAAGCGCCGAACCCAATAATAGGTTCCCCTCTTCACGGCGAAGGCTACGAGGTCTCTTCTTCGTTGTTCCCTGCTGGCCCGGAATCAGCAACCAGGAGCCATCCATTCTCCCCGCGGGATCTATTATTCCCTTCATTGCCTCTTGAACCTAGACCCAGAGGATTCCAATCTCCTGCTGCTGCTACTCCAAATAACACCGACCAACGAACACAATTACAACAGCCGACCTCGCGTTTCTCCATGTCGCCTACGCCACACTCCTCGGTCGAATACTCGCTCTCGATCTCCTCGTCTCCGCCCGCGTCACACTATGGCCTTCAGCACCAGCAAGAGCAGCCAGAGATGATAATACCACTGCGTCCGGCGCCGTCTAGTCCCTCGCAGCTGCAGCTACAGTCACCGGTCCCGCGACGGCCGAACATCGCTGCGAATATTGTTTCTTTGGAACCTACTAGTCCGAGGACACCATAGGATAAAGGGAAAAGACGTTTCGTGTTTGTTTTCCCGACATAGCAGCTCTTGACTTTGGACGGCAGAGTTCCTGGTCTATACACCTGCTGTCTAGGAATATTGGGGTTATTAATCCCGTGACTTCTTACTTGCTGAAATGTAGCCGGTGGTGTATGGGCAATTCGTACCTATATGGATAGCAGTTGCCTAACGGCTACAAAAGGAGTTAGTACTTAGTTAACCAATCTATAGTATAGTGATACCTTCTTCAATAAATAAATTCCAATTCAGAATAAGGAAATTCCAAAAAAAGGAAAAGAAAAAATGATATCTAAAAGACTATTCCATGTACTCAATGGACGCTACCACTGATAAGCGAACTGATTTACTTCGATACCGATACATGTATGTAAACCCACGGTACCGTTGATCGCCGCGGACCCCTAACATGATTTACCTACCTAACATAACCTAGCCATGTTATGTACATCGGACCGGGCTAGCAATACATGTCAACCCAACGCCCCTTTTAAGTTTTAAAACGCCCTCATATTCAAAAAAAAAAAAAAAAAAAATATTAAATTATTTTTTTTTTTTTATTCTAGAA
>Ga0247782_1000262_pt1 | contig 54829 bp, 45 predicted proteins | sample UWRJL019104C5_FD_179928 | JGI IMG/M metagenome (GOLD analysis project Ga0247782, IMG submission 179928) | Plant litter microbial communities from Arlington Agricultural Research Station in Wisconsin, United States - UWRJ-L019-104C-5 | ecosystem: Environmental > Terrestrial > Plant litter >...
AATAAAACAGAAAAAAAAAAAAAAAAAAAGGTATCAATTACCATATTTAAACCCCGTCATTTCCATCTTTTTGAACCGTCGCCGCCGCCGTCTTCTTTCTCCTCAGGCTCTTCCCCCTCTCCAACAAGCCGAGATCCCACCAGCCTTCCAAGACAACACCGAACAGCGTCCTCCTCTTCGGCTTCGCCTTGACCGCGAGCTGCGCCTCCATTGTCTGTGCCTGGTACTGCTCCTGGTACTGCGGACTAAGGGGCTCCCTATCATCATTATCATCATCGGTATCATAGTAATCGCCAAGAGCGCGCTGGCTCCTCTTCCGCGTGAATGTGGTGGCGATTCCCAGAGCGTCGCGGGGGAGGAAGTGCGATGCCCGCGCGAGCTTGAACCCTTTTGTCCGTGACGGCGTAGGCGGCGTCACGGGCGTGAACCCGTCGGAGTCGTCACTGGGCGAGGGCGGCGGCACGATGACCAGCATCGGCGTCTTGGCTGGTGTTGATCCGAGCTTGGGCATCGGCTGGTGCAGAATCGGGATGAAGTCATCATTTGGCGATAATAGTTCAGAGTTGGTTGGGCTGGGATCTGCTACTGCTGTTGCTGTTGCCATTGCTGCAAATGGTTGTTGTGGCTGTGGGGGCTGAACGGTGATAATAGGAGGGGGAAGACGGGTAGGATCTGTGGTAAGAGGCCGGCCTCTATTAATAACATTGGTATTATTTCTCATGACAGGGGGCGCTGGCTCGTGGTGAGCATCGTTGTCATTGTCCTCGTCGTGGAGACCGCGAACTACGGGTCGACGATAGGTCGCTTGGGGCAGTGTCAGCGGAGGCGGGAAGCGCGTGCCGAACCCAGGACTACTCCTGTTGGGGTTGTAGTCGGGCTTGGGCCCCAGGAGCCGGGTACCAAGTGCGGTTGGTCCTGAGATCTGCGCTACCGGGGCTGCCCCGAAGCCACCACCACGGACGCCCGCGTACCCCTAATAGCTTTCTACATCCTTGGGAGCGGTGTTTCCGGCGTTGTTGCGTCGGAGACGGTTCCAGAGACCCACACAAACTAAAACGGAGAAGGCGAAGAGGACTGACAGCGCGATGCCGAGACCCCAGACGGCCTTGATCTCGTAGCAGTGGGGCTGATCGGTCGTGATGAGCGCCAGGTAACTGTCATAGTTAACGGCAGCGGCAGATACCGGTGCGTAGCCGCGGCGGGCCGACGTGATCGAGGTGATAAAAGACGCTGTGGGTGAGGCGGGCTCGGGCAATATCTCACACTTCAGCGTAGAGAGCGGCTTGCCGATTGTGGCGGCGACCACAACCATACCGATTAGAAGAGCCAGGTCAAGCCCGCCGGCGATGAGAAGCGGGAGCATCCCGTCGTAGTAGAGAATGTAAGAGATAGCAACGTAGAGCGTAGCGATGCTGGTCTAGAGAAACGTGAATTAGAGTGAGTAGAAAGAGATGATGAACGTCCATGGACCAGATCGGGGAGTGGAAATAAGAATAGGTGAGTTAGCTAAGTACCTACCACCGTGATGGTGCCGACAAGAACGTCCGGGACCTCGCGTTCCGAAGAAGTGAACTCGTTGATGAAGTTGGCGGTCAGGCCGACGACGCTCACGAGCGAGAGGAACTGCACGGCGCGGAGGGCGGTAAAGGTGACGCCCAGGGCGCCGAGCTGGGGTGATTGGAAGCGCATCTTGAGAGGGATGCCGGCCTCGAAATCGGTGATGAGGGAGAGCTTGGGACGGGGCCTATCTGCGTTGAGGACGGTGCGCGTGGGGAGGCGCGGCCGCGGGAACGGGATAGACGGTAAGGGGGTTGTTGACGGAATTTTGAAAAATATTTGTCTTGAACAGGTACACGTCTTGTGGAACGAGTACCCTGAACTTTTATCCTTCTTTTTCTTTTCTTTTCTTTTATTGCCTGAAGATGAAGGCTATATAGAACGAAACGAGTGAGTGACAGATTCCACGTGACCGAGCTGGTTGAAACTGTCGACGATGGCCCTGTAAAAAGAAGAAATCTCCTAATAGCAAATCGGCTGCTATATCTTATTTTGTCGTCATCAAGAGGAAGAAGATAAAATCGTAATGGACGTTTCTTTGCGTGTAAGTGAAAGTGAAAATGATATCCAGATACCCAAGACCACCCCGAAAGAGAGAAAAGTTCCCAGAAAAGTAGAGAAGAGATATGAGACGAGATGAGACCTAGGAAATAAGGAAAATAAGAGAGGAAAAAAAAGGAAAAAGAAAGACACAAGGAAAATATCGATATTCAGCTTGATTTGTTTCTTAGAACTGTAAGATTCAAGAGGCTCTTTAAGAAATTTGGGGGCACATCTTCTTAAATATCTTTCTGGCACTACCTAGTCTATAGAAACCCGCAAAACACCGCATCAGAGAGAGCGTCCACCTGAGAATTGCTACTATTTTCGAACACCAGCCAGCCGCCCGCCCGCCGGTAGTTGAAAAGCGAAAAGGTTGAGGCAGACGGCGTGCATCATAACGCGCTGACCAGCACCCAATCAGAGCGAGGAATTGCCTCCGCGCTTGGGAATTGTGGGACCCCGACAGGCCGTTTCAAGAGTAACAAAGCCCAACGCATTGCTGCGTCCAAAGGCGACCGCCGGGATGCAGTTCCGCAGTAGGTAGGTATCCGACTGTGGTGGAAAGCATGGTGAACGAAGCATGCTGGTTGGCCGGTACTCGCATCGAGACGAGATGAAGAGCTCCAGCGCTGGTGGGCCTACCGGGGAGATGTGGGTCTCTTTAAGCGCGGCCCGCGTTTACTAGTGCTGCACCGTACCTTGCTGTGTACTATGTAGGCGCCCAACAGGTCTTCCTAGATTACGGTCTACGGTAGATGGTCGCCGTCGACGCTTGGCTGACCCTACCTGCCACCACCTTCTTGCAAGTGCGGCAATCTGTACCGAGAATACATAAACGTGAACAAGTCATAGCATAGACGCGTGAATGCTGGCCAGTGTGATGTATTCCAGCTCTCTTACTACGATGACTCACCTTCGTACTATGTGGACTGAAGCGGCCATTTGCTGTCCTACTTGCCTACAGTCTAGACTTTGTCCTGATTCTGGAGCTTGGTAGTACAACCGCCACACTCACCGGCCACCCGCCGTTTTTCCCGCTACCCTGATCGCAAGACATATGCGTACTAGGTTTCTCTGACTTCTTACTCATAGGTCATTACGAAAGTCCTACACCTTGATATTCTTCCACACTGTTTGACCGAAACCATTGACGCCCTGGGTCGGGTTTGCATAGTAGTTGTCTGGATATGCGCCTGGAGACGAGCACGGCCGATGTGCCTGGCGAGCTACGGCTGGGATTGCTTGAAACGTTTCAACCTATTCCGAGCATAAGCCTGGGTATAGAGCGTAATCTGGGTGTAAGTACGCAGTTGGCGCTCGTCTAACCAGGTGAGATCCCTTCATACGTTACTGAAATGTGTTATTTGCCTCTAGGAGTGCAATTAGGTAGAAGCTTGTAGAGCTTAGAAGTGTCTTATTCGCATTTTTTTCTCCCTGAGTTATGTTCACTCTTGATTCATACGAGATAGATAAGTAAAACATAGCACAAATCATCCTTACAAAACTTTTTAAGATAGGTCCTACAATGCCTAATAAGTAAGGAGCTAGTCTGCCTGAACTTGCAGGCTCGATCAAATGGCAAGCAAACGGTCACTCGTCTTTTGCAAAGGCCTCGACGAAATATAGGCTGTTAAAGTTTACCGCTCCAACCTGATAAGTGACTGGCTCAAAGCAATTATGTCCTTAGGTCTTCGCACCTTGATCTCGGTGTTTTGTTCAGAACTAAATAGGCCTGCAGGGTAATCATTGTGTCGTATAACTTTGCTAGGTAGATTATGAGAAGAATATGCGAACTAGACATTGGCTGTCTAACTACGTGACCCGGAGAGGCCGACGTACAGCATCTTCTTCTCATAGTCGGCAACCAAAGAAAAACCCTCTCTCAATACATCCCTAGGTACGTATAGAAATAATAACGAAAAGTCAAATCTGCGCAAGTTTCATGAGAATCATGCATGTCTAGAGAAAGCAATTGATAGGCTAAGTAGGTAAGTAGCTACACCTCTTTCACGCTACCTAGGAATCTGAAGAGCGCTGACTTTCTATGCATGTATGGTATAGGTAGTCGTTGAAACGACCGAGCTCTCACCCATATCTATCACAAGCCACGCATTCAAAACATGCATGCATGCATCTAGAACTTCAGAGCTCCTGTAGCCCTGTTCATAGGTAAGTAACTCGACCTGATGCCCGACCCAATAACTACCCTTGATTACTTATGTACAGAGTACAGATGCAGAACTCTTCTAACGACCGCACACACACGGATTGTACAGCATATCTCCATAATCATTGGCTGGACATTACCCACCAAGTCGGGTTGCTAACAGGGGCACTAGTCACGTCAAACCACCACCCTGAGCACATTAAGGTAGGTACTAACCGCTTATGTAGTATGAGTCAATCAAGTATCGATATTGGATGGTCGAAGCACGACAAGAGATGCTGTTAGCCAATTGACCAATGTTAGGTCTTGATCTTGGGTATCTTCTCTTTGGAGTCTAAAACTACTCCCTCCCCTTTTTTTATAATAATCTATTTTTTTTTTTAATACAGCCACACAGATATACTCAGTAACACCTACCTCCTGTAAGTCGAGGATAAAACACTAAGAACCGGTCCTTAATCCGCATACATATCTAGTATCTATCTACGTGTTATTTTATCGTGTTCGTTGCTAGAGAAATATCATTACCTCTTGATGTGTAAACGGTTTGAACCGGGCTGGTAATTAATCCCGTAACTTCATCTAGCCCATCTCATGAATCATGATAAGCATAGGAGTAAAGAATACTGTCTAACTTGCTTTATAGACTAAACTGGTTAGCAAGTTGGCAAAATGAATTCGGTGTTCACGGCGTTATACATATTTTAATGGCCAGGACGCCGACCTAACATAAGTTGTAAGCAAAAATCGTTGATGCATTCCCGCTTGCAAAATTCAGCTCTTCGCAGTCCTGGAGAATCCATAGTACATTTCCCCGAGGAAAGCTAGGGAGACTCTTCGTATCCTATGGTGATGAAACCCATGACCAATCCTACATACGCGCATGCAACAGCTGTCCCTCCGGCCTCTTTGTTTAACCTAGCAAGTCGTCTAGCCCATTGCCACTTGTGCTCGTGTTTGTGTTAGAAGCAGGTTTCGCCGCATTGCCTGCTGGGGCCCCCCAGAGTGATGCACTGGTCTTTTCCCTGGCCAGGTCCCCTAATTTAGGCCCGGCCGTAGGCGTACTGGTCTTCCTGAGGCCAGAGCCGGCCTGTCCCCAGAGATTGGCAAATGGATCGGCGCCAGAGCCGGGTTTGGCCGCGGCAGGAGCGGCTGGTTTATTGAGAGCTGACATGCCAGAGGGCGTTGACCCTGACGATAGAGATCCCGTCCTTGGACCGGACGGCCCGGTTGATTGGGGAACCTGTACCGACTGGAAGTAGTTTGGAGCCGCCGCTTGGTATCCAGTTGGCTTGGGGGCGGCCGACACACCGGCAGGCGGCGGAATATTGAATGAGGAGTAGTTGGCAACTGGTGTAGCGTTGGAGCTGGGAGGAGGCGACACTGACGACATCATCCCAGAGAGACTTGCCTGCTGAGGTGCAGAGACGGGCTTTGGTGCAGCGAACTGGGTCGCCGAATGGGTTGTAGAGGTCATGAGAGGCGCTTGAATGGCAAAACTATTCGTAGGCGCAGGAGCCGGCGCAGCTGGAGTCGCGGATTGGAAGTCATCAAAGTCGTCATCGTCATTTGTGGTATTGGACAAGGCGGCCAAGCCCGAGCCGCTCGAAAATGCCGTTGACGCCGTTGCCGTTGTTGAAGTTGTCGGAGCCGGCTCGGGATCATCAAATGAGAAGAGGTCGACTTCGCGTTCTTTCTTCTTTGGTGGTTGGGTTGGTGTCGTCTTCTTCGCTCCTACCCTCTCTACCCTCTCAGCCCGTTCTGGCTGCTTTGGACGGGACGAGCTAGAATTAGGCGCTCCTTCATCGAATTCGTCGTACTCCTCAAATCTATCAGTGCGGTTGCTACTATCTCGCCAATCATCCGACTGGCCTCCGAAGCCACCACCATCGCCGTAGACACCGCCGGAATAGCCACCGTAGCCTGCAGATTCGCTACCAAACCCCCTGAATCTGCTGTTTGAGGAAAAGCCGCCCATTGTGCCTCCCTCTTTACCTTTAAATTTGTTCTCGTTCGCCTTCGCTTTCATTCTCTCGGCCCGGATGCGGGGGATATCGCCAAGCAACTCGACTAATTCCTTTGCGCGGTTTTTGACGTTGATGCCCTGATCTTTTCCGTTTTGGTCGATATAATCGAACTGCCGAAGCATCTCGATGAGAGCGATATGGTCTCTGGCATCATTCACGGCCCTTTCCGAGCCGTGCTTGATGATGAATTCGAGGAGCTGGAGCGATTTATAGATTTGCCGCCATTCTTCGGCCGACTTCTCCGTGAAACGACGGTAAATCATGGGCATGATCTCGTGCAGGGTTTGACTAGAGGAACATGAGCTTCGTTATGTTGGACGGGGTGAGGAAGCCGCATTGAACGTACCGGTTGAATGTGCCGTCGGCGATTTCGTGCATCAGAGTGGAGGATGCGCCCCAAGGTTCGTTGTTCGTCGCTTCACGAACCTTGGAAGGACGACCGAGTCAGCCCACAAGCCAATTTCCATTTTTGGTTTGGTAATAAGAAGACAAGAATAATCGGCTCACCTTGGCCTCCATCTCAGTATAGTTCATGACAGCTGCATAGCCCAGGGCGTAAGTAATTATGCTTCACGAAGCTTAGGGTATATTACTGGCTGCGAAGGAGAGGGGACATCCGATGCCTGGGTAGCTCACGCACCATTTTGAATTTTGCGAACACCTGCCTTAATATCATACAAGCTCAGGTTGGACACCTGTTCCTTTAAACTGTTAAGATCCATCGTGTTGCAATTGTAGGCGAGGTGTTGGCCGACAACGCTGCTGGGCGACAACAGAGCGAAAAGCAGTGAGTGATGTCCAAGTATGTCCGGCAACCTTGAACAGCAATGGCTGGGCGCCTCACTGTCTACTTTGGTTATTACCTAACCTAACCTACAGCGGATTGGCATCTACTCCCACAATAGGAATAGTTTCACTATAGATTGACGCTAAGATAATGAGTGGTACACTCTCACGTGACCTTTGACTGACATTTGTATTCTGCCCCTTGAGTTGTGCAGCAATACTATTTGATGAATCTTTGTAGATGGTATTATCCTCGATCTAATAATTAAGAGGAAACCAATCAATTCCCAGATACGGGATTTAGCCTGACGATAAGGTATAACTGATCCGAGAGCGAGAATGCTGCTTGCTGTCAGTCTGTAAGTACATAGTACTTAGGTTAGTTTTGAGATGTGCATAGGTACAATACAAATTCCATTCCATATACAGTGAGTGTCACATTCCAGGGTTTTGGGGTATGCCTGGCATGGCCTCCCTACAAAAACTTATCAGCAACTTTTCGAGATATGGCCGAGAATAATTTCTCTAATAAATGGCCTTGCAGTAGTACATAGGTAGTATGTATAGGTACAACAATTCTGTTCTGAGATATAAAATACAGACGCTGGATAGACGTTACACTTTTGCTTAGTACTAAAAAAAGCCAGGTAGGCTTAAGACAATAAAATAGGTATGTTTTAGTACTAGCTCCGGTAATGTCCACAATTAGCATTTCCGCCTGTGCATTAAGCGGCTTTAACTCTCATTTAAAAATTTACAATTCTTCTGAACATCATCGCGTCTGGTCCGAAATCCAACATCTTAACAACAAACATACTGTAAATTACAAAGGGCACCTGTATCAATAACATTTTCTACTTTTCGCTACCCAATACTTAATACTTGTACTGTCAAGGTATGTGGAATCCTGGGCCCCTCTCACAGTTGTCTCATTTGTTCTACCCCTATATCTCAAGGACGAGGCAGCTATGTTTGTCCTGTTAAGTAAGGTGTCTCTCTAAGCTGCCGGAGAGTGAAGTAAAGTTTTCTTGAGCAAGACCTTCCGGGAATCTGTCTGCCATAGAAGAGGTATAATGCTTTAAGAATTGGACGAGTCGTGCCTTCATTTTCGTGAAGGTGTCCTACGTCATATACTTTTAGCTGCAACTGCCAGCCTTATTATCCCTAAGCCGAGACAAGCCTTGAATATAGGATACTGGACACACAACACAAGACCGCGAAGAGCGACTTGATGGGATTAGCAGTCGCTTCAATTCGTTACTGCGCGCAGGAGCTCTGCCTTGAAGATGGTATCTATTGGCCATGGCGAGTGCCTTGACGCATACTTACATCCGAAGCCAGTCGACTCTGCTACACGTCTCAATTAGTTGTCTGCCTACATCTACCCTACCACTCATATCACCCCTACCTGCTTGCTTAGTCTACCCAGGACCGCTCCTATTAGATCAATTGCACACGCCTAAATATAATCCAGACGGTCCCGTCATCCCCTTATCTTTTGGGACTTGAGATTATCAGGCCAGGCAGTTTCAACCTCAAGTTACCACTGCTGTATATCACCCCGGCACTCTCCCAGGTCATATATTTTTTTTTCCATTCGAATCGGCAAAGTCCATATAAATTTAAATACGCTCATCAGGGTAGATGAGGGTTAAGTGTTGCTAACTTGTTCAGATGAGCCAAAACCTCTTTTTCAGAGTTCTGCCCCGCAGCGGAGTTTCTGCTGCTTTTCCGGCTGCTCGAACCGCAGGTGTTCGAAGCCAGTTCGTTTTCTCTAAGCCAGCTCAGACTCCAATTTCATTCGCAAACCGGACTTCGCCTCGCTTCTTTTCCGCATCCCGTGCGGCCGCGGGCGATCTTGGGACTACGAAGGTCTATATGGACTTCAACTGGCAGGGTCCGGTGATGGTTGATGGTAAACCAACGGGCGATGTCAAGGGTAAGTGAACCCTATTTATTTTATACATTGGTCTCCCTAGATCCCTCTCATCTACTCTCCTATTCTATGAGAGGTTAGTAGGCATACGATCCCCGTGAACATGTGCTGAACCTCCCGCACTGTTGGCTCTCTCACTGTGGCCCTCGGATTTTTCTCCCGGTATACGAACTGGCAAGCTTACGGGATCTTTTCCTATTCAATTTAGAGCAGTCAGGGCGCATTGTGTTCGAGCTCTTCGATAAAGTGGTTCCTAAAACTGCCGAGAACTTCCGTGCTCTCTGCACCGGCGAGAAAGGCTACGGTTACAAGGGGTCATCTTGCCACCGTATAATCACCAACTTCATGCTCCAGGGCGGTGATTTCACCCGTGGCGATGTAAGTCCTCTAAAGCTTGTAATGACGATGAGAGAAGCTGAACTATATCTAGGGAACTGGCGGCAAATCCATCTACAAAAACCCCAACCCCCGTCTGGGATATATGTTCCCCGACGAGAACTTCAACCTAAAGCACAATGAGCGTGGCCTTTTGTCTATGGCTAACGCTGGTCCCAACACGTGAGTTACACCAACACTTAAACTCTCAATACATATTGGAGGGGGACATCTCTTTGGTATCTGAGTAGACAGTCCGCTAATGGGAGCACCGTAGCAACGGATCGCAATTCTTCATTACCTTCGCCCCGACTCCTTGGTTGGATGGCCGCCACGTCATCTTCGGCAAGGTTGCCGAGGGTCAAGATGTCTTCGCAGCTCTCGAGCAATGTGCCTCTCAAGGCGGCACTCCCAAGTATCCCAAGCGTCCTACCATTGTCGACTGTGGTGAGCTATAAAGGCGTAGCGCAAGCAGCCATCCCATCGACCGTTCACCTGTACAATCTCAGATCGGCACGTTCACTAGTGACGTTTGGTCCTGTATTATAGTGTTGTCATCACCAAGTTCCCACTGCAATGAACATGAGCAGTTTTTCGGCAGAAAGTTGCCAGACAACTCTCGAACGATCAAGTCTTTGAACTAGTATCTAATTTATCCCGCTCATTTGTGATAGCTATTGTAACTTTCATAATTATCACTATATTTCGCGACAACTTTGCTGCTGAACTGCTGTGGCTGGGACTAAATCGTTCAAAAATCGAACAGCAGAAAATAACGACTAAGCTATGAGCCAGGATAGTAAATAGTAGAATCCGTCTTTGTACAGTTCGAGCTCCGCAACCCCAACGCCTAAAGGACTTTTCTTGCCAAAGGAGTTCCTAGTTCCAGTAACGCCGTTGCCATGCATGTTTGAAAGAAAATTTGAAAAGATGCACCAAACGCTATCCCGGTCTCCCCCCAAACCGCGGATTACGCTAACCATTGATCAAAGTATTCACAACCACCAGCCCAGACCGGGCCACCCTCCTCGCAAAGGTCGAAGACTGGGCATTTGCCACACGGCACGGTCGTGAGGCCGTTACTCCGCGGCTCCCAGAAGTCGTCGTCTCCCGGCTTAGAATAGAGAGAGGGGTTCTGTTTGGCAATGCGGACCGCACGATAGCCAACCCTGCTGCCCATGCGAATTTCCTCGACGCGGTTATCCCATACCAGGACATTGATGAGCTCTTGCACATGCTCCTGTTTTAGCGGCTGACCCTTGGCTACTTCCGCCGCCTGGATACCTGCCGTGATCTCTTCGGTGGTGGGGTATTCCATGTAACCGGCCGGCAGAGGCAGGCGTATGGTTTTCCGGATCTTGGATGGAGGCGGCGCGATCGTAGTGGTATCGTCTTTCGACATGGCGTCGGCCGTCCGCTTCTTGCTTCGGATGGCCGCTTCTGACGCGGCGCCGTTGATATGGCCCTTTTTGGGCACCACGGGGCTGACACTCCCTGCGCTCTTCTCCCCTTTACTGAGATAACTGCCTCGGTTCTTAATGAAGCTCATTACGACGCCCTGGAGCGCTTCGATGAAGGCCTCATCTAGGAATTGATCCGTGTACCATGGACCACCAGTGGCGCGGGACGATGGTTTGATGTTGGCCTTGATCCACATCTTCTTGGAGATGTTCTCTACGGTCGTGAACTGGGCAACGAGTCGTTTCGCCTCAAGTTCCTTCAGTGCTTTCCTCAAGGCATTGTCTTGGACGTTTAATCGCCGCTTGATGTCTTGCTGCCAGGCGCCCTCGGCGCCGGCGGCGTCGATAATCTCATATACCAGAACTTGGTCATGGCTAGTGAGTAGCTTGTATCTGTGGCGAGATAAAGTGGTCAGCGCAACTTTACAAGGCCAAATAGAAAGGGCCACAACATCAGTGGGTTAGCTGACTCACTTGGCTGCTTCTGTTTCTGGGCGTAATCGCCATGCTAAGCCGCTGTGGAGGTGGACAGGGGCGAACAGACGCTCGTTCGTTAAGATCTGAATAATCTGCAGGAGCTTTTTTATATCTTTGGGCGGGATAACATCAAGAGCTGTGAGGTCTTCCTGGGTGAAGAGTCGGTCCGGATCGCCGCTGCAGGCCTCTTCACAGGCTACATATAGCTGCGTTTTGAGCAATGAAGTTTGTTCATCCATCTTGGCGTATGTTATATGGCGCTTTTTTATGGTATTTTTTGATGTTCTTCGCGAGGTTTGGTGAGTCACGGGCTGCTGGGGCAGCGTCGCGAAAGGAAGTTGTAAGGTCCCGTTGACTACGTTTCATACCATATGCCGCAGGGACACGTAATTGTGTATCATGAGGTGTTTAAACTCAGAGTATAATCTAAAATCTAACATCAGTGAAGTCGGGACTATGGCCTGAGCTTTAAAAGCATGGGGCGCATATACTGCTATGTTAAGCCACGATAGTGGTATGGATTTTTGGTCTGCCCCGCGATGCAAGCCAAAAATGTAATTGGACTGAAAGGAGCGTCGCATGAAATATTTCCTTATCGCAAGGCAGAGCTCTTATCGGACCCTTCAAAGAAAGACTGGCCATGCGAAAAACCAATGGTGCCGTTAGGAATCGGACCCAGCATGAAGCCCGGTACCTAGTGCCAGGACCAGCAGTACTTGCTTCTACTCTGTAATAAGTGGCACTAATAAGGAGGTCGGGAGTAGCTAGTAGGTGTCTGGCCCACTTCTATAGGCTGGTAGGATAGTAAATGGTAGCGCAAGATAGGTATGAGAATAAGTAGCTTTGCGTACAAGTTTTGGTGCCAAGGTACTTAACGTGGCAGCTCTTTCCTTCTTAGGTTAGTTCTCACGCTAACATTTACCATCCTACTAGGTACTGTAGGTACTGTAGGTATCAATCTAGAAGGCAGGGATGGTCTTCAGTTGCTGAGTCGCCGGGCGGTTTGCCTGCGGATACCTTACGGCAAGAGGTATCTTCATTACCCCACCAATGCCGACCTGCCCAGGCCCGCAAACCGTAGAAAGCTCTCGAAGCTTGTGCTCAGCCCTGTATGTATTTCTTCCAAGCAACGTCCCGAACGACTGAGAGGCTCACAAGTCTGTTTCCTATCACTTCAAAAAGCAATTGTCCTCACTCTTAACTTATCATAGGGATCTATTAAACTTCAATTCTGTAGAATAAACTCTCATCCTGTCCCTCCCCGCATTCTGTCTGTTCTGTCCCCTCCATTATCGCTATGGCGTCCGCAGACGAGCTCAAGACTTTGGGCAACAATGCCATGGCGGCAAAGAACTTTGATGATGCCATGTAGGTTCTACTTCCAACGGCTCTCCTACTTGTTCTAGTGTACCGCCTACCCTACTATATGACTAACCTTTCACAGAGATGCTTTCACCAAGGCCATCGAGTTAGCACCCACAAACCACGTCCTGTACAGCAACCGCTCAGCTGCCTATGCCTCTAAACGGGATTGGGCCGACGCACTAAAAGATGCCGAGAAGACGACGGAAATCAAGCCTGACTGGCCACGAGGATGGGGTCGCAAAGGTGCTGCCCTCCACGGATCAGGAAAGTTGGTGGAAGCACACGACGCCTACGAGCAAGGCTTGAAGCTTGACCCTAACAATGCCGGCCTCAAGAGTTCTCTGGCTGCCGTTGACAGAGCTATAGAGCAAGAGGCGTCTGGTATGTTACCTGCTCTACAGCTATGATGGATTGTATCGTACTAACATAATATGAGTAGCCGGTTCAGGTGGTTTTGGAGGTGGTTTCGGAGGTGGTGACCCATCGATGGGTTTGGCCAATCAACTTAGCGACCCTGCCGTCCTACAGAAGCTCATGAACAACCCCAAGACGAGGAGTTATTTTGACGATCCATCGTTCGTGGCTAAGCTCCAGTCGATACAAAAGAACCCTCGGAATTTGCAAGAGCTCTTTAGCGACCCTAGAATGATTCAGGTCTTGGGAGTCGTTATGGGCGTAGATATGGATGTGAAGATGCCTGACGAATTCCCCGCGGGTGGTGCCTCGGGTTCGAGGGAGGCTGAGGAGGATGTTGACATGCCCGACCGACCGCCATCGGGCGCCAAGCCCACGCCAGCCAAAGCTTCCGAACCAGAACCCGAACCCGAGTTGGATGAGGAGGCCCTCGCGAAGAAGAAGGCGAAAGAAGAGGCTGATAAGGAGAAGGCGCTCGGCACGGATAATTACAAAAAGCGAAACTTCGACCAGGCTATCGAACATTATAGCAAAGCCTGGGATCTCTATAAAGATATCACCTACCTAAACAATCTGGGTGCGGCTTACTTCGAGAAGGGTGACTACCAGTTATGCATCGACACGTGCACCAAAGCTATCGAAGAGGGTCGCCTGATATATGCCGACTTCAAGATGATTGCTAAGTCATATGCTCGTATCGGAACCGCCTACGAGAAGCTGGGTAACTTGCCCGCAGCAATCGAGAATTACCAAAAGTCCCTCACCGAGCACAGAACACCGGACACCGTCAATAAACTGCGTGCCGCGGAGCGGAAGAAGATCGAGGGAGAGAAGGAAGCGTACATTGACCCAGCCAAGGCCGAGGAAGCACGTTTAGAAGGCGAGAAATATTTCAAGCAAAAAGACTTCCCGGGTGCTGTCGCAGCGTACTCAGAGATGATCAAGCGTGCGCCAGAAGATGCCCGAGGCTACAGCAATCGTGCCGCGGCATTCATCAAGCTCTTGGAGTTCCCCAGTGCTCTCGAAGACTGTAATGTGGCTATCAAGAAAGACCCTAAGTTTGTTAAGCCGTACATTCGAAAGGCACAGGTCTACTTTGGAATGCGGAAGTACTTAGAGTGCGTCGACGCATGCGAGGAGGCCACAAAAGTAGACAAGGCGCACCATAACGGCGCACACGCGCGCGAGATCGAACAGCAATTATGGCATGCTTATCGTGCTATGTTTGCGCCACTCGAGAATGAGACTCCCGAGCAGACTCGGGAGCGCTTGATGAATAACCCTGTGGTGAGTAACCAGATCCTTGGAGCGCTCGCGAAAGACTGTCTACTTGAGAATATAAATTAAAAGGATAAACTGAATGCTAACCTGAGTCGTATAGATCATCCGCATCCTACAAGATCCTGTTATGAAGTCCATTCTCAAGCAGGCCGAGTCTGATCCGGCCGCCCTGAGAGAGCACATGCAAAACCCCGCTGTAAAAACCAATATCGAAATATTGCTTCTTGCCGGTTTCATTCGTCAGGGCTGATGAGCGATTCAAGAGAACATAGTGGTAGTTACGGGAAAGTGATTTAGCTGGTAGTTGATATTTGGCACGAGGACGGGTTGGGGAACGGCACCCCGATATGTTTTACGTGCCTGGACTTTTTGCACGGATCGCAAAAGTGTACAGCAGGGCGTTTTAATTCTCGTCCGTCGTGGACAGGCAACTAAGGTCGATTAATTGATTAATCAGTTAATGTTTTAGGCTTGATTCGGGAATGGCCCTAGTGACAATGCTTCACATAATATTCTAATGACATCAGTTTGTACGTCATATACGAGACATGCTTCATAGATAGGTAGTCTTGAGGCAAAAGGCGCTTTATTCCCACCAAGTTCAGATACTCGTACTTATATTATTAGATGGTCTTGATGATGTATTGACTAAACCGTTAGGCCAGGTGAATCTCCTGAGGTATTGTACTAGGGGGCGGCGGAAGCTTCAATCAAGATTCATGCCTTTACTCAGAGTAAACTTGGCCTTGATAGATATTCGGTATCATGGGTAACATTGACCTAAACTAGCAGAGAACAATGACCCAAGAGACTAAAACACGTCGCGATATCACACATCTGTGGATCGAGAAAGCAGTCACCCCTATGCTCCCATATGTTCTGCATAATTCTCAACGCCTCCTTGACGGTGCCGAATATTTTCATGCCGCCCATGTCATCGACAAGTTGGACAAAGAAGGCCTGCTGCTCCGGCAAGGCTACACATCCTGTCACGGCAAACGGCCAGACCAAGGTACGGAGCGCTAGCGGCGACGGTAGGGCGCGAAAGAGCTCGATGGTTGCCTGGACGCTGGTTTGGATCTCTGGCAGCGCGGGGTTGAGTCCTGATGTGATTATAGCCAGATAGGTGAGGGTGGCCTGGGCCCATATCCGGGTATGAAGGGCCATTGCCGGCGCGGCCTGAGCCTCGGACTCGGCCACCATGTCGTGGAAGCCACCTGAGAAGGGAGTGACGGGAGGGTAGCCAGACGGATCGTCGATACTAACATTATCAACGGCCGAGGAGCGGCCCCGGCTAGCAGCAGCGGGGACTGGGACTACTGTTTCGTCGAGCGTATCCATCCGTTGATGTATCCTGGCCCCGATTGCACAGGCGCGGTGGACGAGCTCGACCATGGATAAGGACCCGTGGGTCTGCTGCTCGCGCTTCCATGCCGCTAGCTCGGCTACTGCGGCCAGTTCGACCATCGCCCAGCTGTAGCACCCGACGTACTCGTTTAGCCGGATAATGGGCATGTCGCCGGATAGGAGCTCGGCATGGTATTTCTGCAGCCGCGGCACTACACCCATCGCCGTCGCTGCTATAATGTCGATATAGAGTAGATACGCAGTGTAGAAGCGGTAGGCCGACTGGTCGGGCGTCAAGACATGGCGCCCCGGGCGGATAGGGATCCTGCGGAACCCCAGCCCGATGCGGTCGAGGATGGAGTGCCAAGGCGTAGGCGTCGTCGTCGTCGCATCACTACTGCTATGATCCGCATGGTGCGTGATGATTTGGTCAAACAGAGCGACAGCGGCGTCGTGGTGACATGGCCAGTTCTCCGTATTAGCTATGGCGACCTCGAACTCGAGGAGCTGGATAATGCTCTGCATGCAGCTTATGGCCTCGCGAAAGGCATTCGCCACGCCCCGCGCGTTCAAGGCGGCGATGTCCTCATGCAGGGCCTTGATGGCGATCTCCTGCTGGCCCTGCAGCTCGACCCAGTTGGCGCGCTTGCAGGCGCCGTGCGCGCCGTCCGCGTTGTCGAGCACGACGGCGTAGAGCCAGTTGGCGAGCGACAGCGCCGTGTGGAACAGCGCGCGGTTCTTCATTAGTAGCACCAGCATCCAGCCGCGACTGGACTCCAGGAGACAGGGGCGGTAGAAGGGGAATAGGAAGGGCACGACGTAGTCGAGATAGATCATCGTGAACGTCACCTCCATCTCCGACTTGTTCTCCGGGAAGGAGTCCACGGCTTGGTAGACGGCTCTGTTGAGGGGGTTTGCCACTACTTCACCTGACGTGGGTGGTGACGAGCATGATGCTGGGGTTGTTTCTCCTTGAGACGGCGACGTCTCGCTTCCCGTCACGCCAGAGGTGAACATGCTACTACTCGTACTACTCATAGTAGCCGAGTCGTCTTCGCTAGGCGCTGGGTTTCCTCCTCCTGTACCGCCCATGACCTGATCAGGCCTGTCCTGTTGCGCGCTAGGGGAGAAGTCCTCGATAGTAGGCAGTTTGGTCCATCGCCTCTCTCTCCTCTCCGTGGCCTTTTGCTTCACCATGGCCTTGAGCTCGTCGGCCTTCTGCTTCTCCTGCGCCCCGCCATCGAGCCATTTAGGCTTCTTGTCGCTGTAATGACAGTCAATCTCGAGCCCCTTGCACGCGACACAAACGGGTCTTGTCTCGTCGCATTTCTTGCGTCTTAATCTGCATGTCCAGCATCCTGTGAAAGGTTACGTGTTAGTTAGTCCGTCAGTTATTTACGTAACGAGCTAGCTAGCCTAGGGAAGGACCACGAAAATTAATCAAAACAAAAAAAGGATAACGTGCCCTGCGAACTCCGGATCTTGACTCCGTTCATTCCTAGATAATTACTTCAAGTTATTAGTCTAAGAAGCTAGCGTGGCACAAAGTAACATAAATCGCGTGGTTTTCTAGAGGTGCCAATTCTTGTTAATTACTAATGTATACGATAGTGAAGTTGTTATTAACGTGATAGCTGCTTATTAATACCCACAGCAATTGATCTTAGGCCGCATCAACCAGGTACATGTATACTTCAGCTGCCTAGGAATGGGGGTATTTATAAGCTCTCTAGTACAGATTACATATACGGAATACTGAAATGCGGTTAAGGGGGCTAAGGCGCTTTTGTTTTACAGTACAGCATACCTGGATTAGTTTCTACTTCTTGTTATTGCTAGACAATCTAAGTGCTCAACCAAAGGTTGCCTAAACCCAAGGGTTATCAGGATTATTATCATAAGTTCGTAGTGCCTGTTGGCGCCAGCATGAGGATTTTGGACACTATGAAAAGGCGAAGATACAATGTATAAAGAGAAAGAAACGACGCCTCAAAAGGAATGCACCGAATCCCAGAAAGACCTATTCTTCTAGCCGAAGATGTCAAACCCATTTTATGTGTGTTGAAGCTATACCGCGAAAGGGCTGCCTCTCAGTAAGAGGTAGGTAAAACCCAAGCCGTGGTTGAGAAGTCCTAATGCCGACACAACCTCCCACACCAATTTTTTTTTTCCGTATTCCTATCCCTCGCGGGAGTCACTGCGTAAATCAAGACTCGAAGTGCTTATGTTGTACACTTATCCGCAGCAGCCCGTAGTGTCTTGGACACATCCTGGAACAACCACACCGTCACCTCTCGACCTTCTCTCACGTTAGCACTGCTACTTTTCCAAACAGTACACATGTTTATAAGCAGAACTAACTCACCTAGGCCCTATCCTCTCCCACTGAAAGATGAAGGATCCGATGAAGGCGCCAATGATGATGCATATGATGATGTACCCATTATAGTACATAGCCAGGAGCATGATCCAGTAGGCCGTGGCGAACTGGAGCGTGTGCAGGAGCGCGCGGGTGGCCTGCTGCGCGACGCTGGGGCGGAAGGGGACCGCCGCCGGCACCCGCAGGACCGGCACGAGGTCGTGCTCGTGCTCGTGCTCATGTTCCTTCGGTATGAGAGACCCCGAAGCAGTTGATGCGCTGGAGGTGCGCGCGGCGCTGGCGAGGGTGAGAGATGACGCGGCGGCGAGCGTGACAGTCTTGTGGTGCTCGCGGATAAGATGTCGGTCGTAGGCTTTGGCCATGCGGCGCAAGAACTCTAGGAAGATGACGAGAAAGATGACGCCGATGCAGAGACCTGCGAAGGCCCCCCGCGAGTGTATTTGCCATGACTTGGAGAGGAAACATGCGTTTATCGTCTCCCAGTTCCATAACATCTAGCAACAAGATTAGTGGCGGGACTGAAGCGGAAATCCACTGGCTGCCAGGTGTTCCGTTTCTTACAGATATCTTGCAGTTATCGTCCATCATGTATGTTGTCCCATTAGTCATTCCATCCAACACACCAGTGGTAGTGAGATTCGACACAGTGGTCGCGTTGTCCATGCCGCCCATACTCATCCCATCCATCCCATCCGTGCTGCTCGCAGTCGCTGTAGCAGACGCCGCCGTTAGTAACTCGGTAAGTGAAAATGTCGAATCTGGGATCTGGGATACTGTTGATATCCCAGAAGACGGGAGCGAAGTAGTCGCCATTTGGAGAGAGAAAAGAAAGAAAGAAAGAGTTATATTTGATTTTGCTTAAAAAAAAAAACCTGTGCAAGACTCAGACGGCTGTTATCTTGGAGGGATGGCCCTCTCGGTTCAAAATTCCAGAGAGATAATTATTACTAACCAAGACTCAGTTGGCGTGTGCGACCCGGAGCTGGGGAACACATTCTATTAACTTAGGGCGGATTCTCTTTCGAACAAGTTCTCGTACGGATGTATTGCCTTGTTCGGCGCCGCCAGAACAAAGAGTCGAGTGTTTCACTTCGGTAGAAGAACAACAAGAAAACCGGCGCGCAAGTCGCTCAGACCAGCGTCACGACTCAGGAGGCTTGAAAGAACAATGACCCAATCAATGATGGTATCTCACGTAGAGTGGACAAAGAATATCAGCTCTTTCCTCTACCTCGGCCCATGGAGGTGAGGTTTCTTGCGATCAAGCGGCGAACGAGTCCCTTCGACTTTAGCTATTTTTAGGTCTTGTCTTGTCAAGATACGACCATCATCTTCTTGTTCGTGTCGGAACTGAAAACTCAATTATTACGTATTCTCATTGTTAGTTGGACACCGGAAAGCTATGTAGAGTCGATAATGACTATCTAATGCCCCTTATCCGTTTGAAGTATGACCAAGTCGCTTGCCGCATCACCTTCACCGTGACATAGTCGGGCTCGCAAAGCCCACTAGAGAGAGCAGACGAGCGGAATGCCCCCGTAATGTGAGAAGTTGAGGGAAAAAGTCTTGTTGTAGTCGTCTTGTGGCCCCTCTGTAGTAGGGGTATCGACAGGAGTGTTTAGTCTCCTTGTTCTACTCGGAAGCGGCGTTGGACATTGGTCTTTAAAGATCTGCCATAAGTTGGGAATGTAGCACTACATGTTAGTGTTTTTGTAAATGTGCTACCTTGTACTACTGATACATTTATTTATATCATCATCTCTTGCATATAGTGAACATGTCATAGTGAAACCGATATAATGAGCGCTCAACCTTTCTCAGCAGTCAACTCTGTGGAAGATCTAATAGTTATTAGACTAGTCTAAGTATTTCATCTGGCTCTCTTTACACTATCCCTGTTTAAATAGTATTCGTCAGTTTTAGACAGACACGTAGTAGTCTACATAAAGATTAAGTATTTACCCAAAATGTCACCTGTTATCAATATTTGGTTGAATGAAAATTGTCAAAGCAGCAAAGTGTGTTAGGTAATCAATACCAGGTTAGTCACACCCATATACGATGCCGTTGCCGTCACAGGACTTCACTTGCTTGCTATTCACGTGATACTTGAGTCACTATCTTCGCCTTGCCTTGCCCTCTGATTGTGTGCGTCAGGTAGTAGCACTGCTACGCCCTCTACCCACATCACGCATACATACCTATTATTCCGCTTTGAAATGCTTGGACGTGCAGACGCCTGTGTATACAGATCTGTAGAGTAGTAATGAACCGGTTGTTCTACACGTTCCATGCACATAACAGGGCGTTGCTGTTGGCAATAATTATAGGGCCGATGAGCGGTTACCTAGCGGGCCAATGTGATATCTTGGGGGCTTGGGCCTGCCTTAAGTAGGTACTCACGGCGTTCGGTCAGGCGAAGGAGATATCTTTAGCAGCACATTCACACAAACAAGTGCACAATCTAGAATAGTAGCCTTAGTAGCTGCCGTAGGTCGTGTTACATTGGAAACAACCTTTGCCCTTGGCCGAGAAGAGATGGTCCTATATTTGCGTTTTACATACAGCAGTACAGCTGCACCTACTGCATAACTCTCGGTCTAACCGAGAAGGCCAATTCGTGCCGCCTAGAAGAATCCTACGTAGACTAGTGCCGTGTTCAGCCCCGCCCTGTTTGATCCTTTGCATACCACTTTTTGTCCCCCTTCATCTGCATACTTTATCGTTTTAGAGGAATTATCTACAGCAATCTACTCAATTAATTATTTAGGAAGTTCTATGCTTGATATATGCCATGTGATACAAGGCTAATGAGTTCATCCTGGGTGGCATATGGCTTTGCTATTCATCCGTGTTTTGCAGAAGTACAGCGCTACCAAGTGAGCTGAGAAGTACGACTTCAAGTTTGCTTGGGTGATACCTACAGATGTACATAATACCTATAATTGTGGGTCGGCCTCACAGCCCAACATGTCGTCTCTTATTAGTTCAGGATCTGCAGACGCGGCGGCTTGGTCTGCTTGGCCTCATCTTCGGCGGCAAAAGTGCCGTCACAAAAAAGTGTCTTGGCCCTATTAGACTGGGGCTATTCTTAGTAAATTTACATGGATTAGCCACGGTATGTATTAGCTACTGTACTCTCTAACTCAGATCTGGCTCGCTTCCGGAGGATTTGTTATAAACTCCAGCGCGAACGTTGGGCTCCCACTTGTGTTATTAAACTGATTGAATGCCAACTGGTCTATTTCGATATGCATTCGTATCTTCATGATCGACAGAAGCCCCATCGTGAAGGCTATCCGAAAAGTAGTGTAGCGTACGAGATGATCGATGTCGGTAATGACCGTCCCCCCGTCTACCCTAAATACCACGAAAAGAAGGAATCAGCATCGTGGACGCTAGAGCTTCTAGGACTGACGCTGAGCGTCATCTTTATCAGTGCCCAGGTTGGTCTCCTGATATGGGTAAAGGACAAGCCTTACTACGAGACCTGGAACTTTCCGTTATCCATCAACGCCGTCCTCGCCATCCTTACTACCGCGTGCAAAACAGCCCAGCTGTTTCCGGTGGGTGAGGCCATCGGCCAAGTGAAATGGGTCGATTTCAAGGCGGCACCCCAACGCCTCAGCAGGTGGGAGCTATACGATAGGACGAGCCGCGGGCCTCAGGGAGCTGCCGAATTCCTTCTGAGGATGAGATGGAGTCTAGCGACGGTGGGTGCGCTTGTCATCCTGCTCGCCCTCGCCCTCGATCCCTTTACACAGCAAATCGTCCATCTGGAGGCTCAGAATGTCACTACGCCCGACGACAAAGCCATTATCGGATTTGCTCATCAGTACGACACAGATCCCGCACAGACGGGCCTGTCTTCTATTAATAAGCCCGAGTGTGAGTCAGTTCTCAGACTTCAGATGGTCTGGATTCCATCGATGCTAACTATTACGATAGTCTCGACCAGAGATGGTGGCATGCAAGGAGCCATCCTCAAGGGCATGTTTAATATTGAGTCTCTCGATGAGTTTCAATGTAATGGCGCTTGTAGTTGGGATGGGACATTTAAGTCACTCGGCTTCTCTAGCAGCTGTAAAAACATCACGCAAGAAGCGGAAGCCTCGAAAATCTGCGAAGTAGTACCAACGTCGAGCGGAAATGCTTGCAACTACACAACGCCGGGCGGAGTCTCCTTCTCGACTTTGTTTGTCCCGACAGACTCCGCTACGTCCCTGGTTGTCGCCGTGAACGAGACGTTTTGGCGGTCGTTGATGGAGTTGCCGGGACCTCACATGGATCCCGATTTCCTCAAAATCGCAGTCTTCCAGTCTAACAGCGGCGTAGAAAACAACTTCAACGGCAACGAGATTTTGGCGCCGAACATCACGGAATGCTCACTGTCACTGATACTGCACGAGTACACGGGCATCAGATCAAACGGTTCTCACCTGAACATGGAACGAACTGCTCGAAAGCTCTTGCCCGGCTACGGGAATTATACCGGCTTGCCGGGAGGCAGCCATCTCATAACTTTCAACCGGACAGAGAGCGGGCCGCTGGACCGGCCGTTCGTCGTCAACGTGTTTGACTGGGCTAATATGCTCCTCTTCTTCCAGTCCAACGCCTTCAGTATCAACGTCAACTCGGGCAGCAAGCAGGACCAGACGGAGGTGGGCAACGCGGGCGCCTTCTTCAACGCGGATATCTCGAGCCGGATCACCAACCTCGCCAACTCCATGTCGGACTACCTGCGATCGCTCAGCAAGGGCCCCAACGTGGAGCCAGTCCACGGCGCCCGCGTTGAGGTGGTCGTCTTCGTGCGGGTGCGCTGGGAGTGGCTGACGCTACCCGTGGTCGAAACGCTGGCTGCCGTGATCTTCGTCCTCTACGTCATATTTTATAGCCACAGGCACGATATACCGGGATGGAAGTCGTCCGCCCTGGCTCTCCTCGCACACAGCGTCGACCAAGAGCATACCCTAGTGACCCCTTTTTCGGGTCCTAGGGAAGTCAAACAAAAAGCAAAGGAAATGGAGATCCGGCTACATTAGAGGTTTTTGTTATTGTTCTGTGGTGTTTCTTCTTGGACTTGGCATAGCATGGAGTAGGGGCGTAAAAATCAACGGCGGGAAAATCATCTGTACGAGAAACGTCCTTGTCAGTTGAATTTTGAGATTTGGAGCATATAAGTGATAGACGGCGATACCCAGTCCTGCAATTTACACTACCAACTATAGACATTAAAAGAGGTATTGTCTGACTTTTATTTTGTTTTTGTACCTTTTTCTACCTACGATCAAAGAGCATCTCCAACCTGCGCCAGATCCTCAATAGCAGCTAACCCATAGAGAGCCACATCATTCGTGAATATCCAATCCGCCTCATCCACCGGCGTCAGGACCTGGCTCCCATTCAACGTGACGCTCGACCAAGGCAGCGTCGGCGCGAAACCGTCGGTATTCAAGAACTCGTCCCAGGCCCTCTTGGCCAGGGTGCTGTTGCCCAACCGCTTCGCCGCGTAGGCGGTCAGGCGCGAGTGTCCCTGCCGAAGACTCAACTTCCCAAACGCTTGTCCGTACCGCGCCGTCTGTTCCGCGGCCATGGCGCCGTAGTAGACGCAATAGTCCAGCCAGGCCCTGTCGAAGGCCTCGGGCAGGTCGTCGCCGAGGTACTGCGTTATCTGCGCGATGATCTCTGGCAGCCCGAAGCTGGCGGAGAGGTGCGTGACGGCTACTTCGCCCTTCGTGTTGTCAGGGTCCGTGGCAGGGGGTTTGATATCGCCCGTGTAGATATTATACAGACCCACGCCCGTGACGAAGCCGTTCTTGAGGGCCGCGATGCCGTGCATGCTCGCGTTGAGCTTCTTCTGCGCCTCCTGCCACCTGGGCCCGCGTCGCTCCCACTCGAGGAGCCATATGGCGGCCAGCCCGGAAAAGTCGATGCCGAGGTCGAGGTCTATGGCCGTGGGGTCGGGCACGTAGGTCCCGTTATCGTTCCGGACTTTGCGTCGCGGGTCGACGGTCAGGAACGTCTTGTCCGCGTCCATGAGGTCGTGGAGGAGCTCGCCGACCCGCTCGTCGCCGCCCGAGACGTAGTAGAAGATCTGGCGGTATATGGGCGTGGACACGCGGATCTGCTTCGCGCTGTCCCCCCAGTGCTGCACGCCGTGGCGCGTGCCGAAGCCACTGTACGGACCCAGATGGTACACGTCCACCTCGCTCGTGTGCCGCACGTGCGCCTCCGCGAACCGGTACACGTCCGCCCGGCCGGTGCGCAGGAAGTACGTCCAGAAGAATAAATCCGGGGATAGTTCAGAGTTGTCCCATGCGTAGCCGCCCACGTCGTAACGCCACACGTGTCTGTCCGTGTCGTACGTATGCATAAAGTCGCCGTGGTCCCAGAATCCGTACCACTTCCGCTGCTCCACCTGCCCCTGGTAGAACTTGTTAAGGAAGTCCAGGTGCGTCTCGATGGTTCTTGCGGTTTCCGACGCGCTCGTGCTGTCAGGGATGTCCCAGTAGGTCCCGATTGCCTCGGTCTTTTTGATGTATTCTGGTTCGGGCACTAGCACTGGCGGCTTGTTGACGACTTCGGTTAGGGCCGCCAACTCGTCTGAGGAGGGCGTGCTATCGAATGGTCGAATGAATATCTCGTTGCTCCGACCGATTCCCTGCGGCGTGTTGTAGTTATCCTCGTAGTCTTCGTAGGTAATTTCCAACGCGTCTAATTGCTTAGCATACGTGTCCTGGCCCAGACCGTCGTGGAACTGACGCAAGTCCATCGGTTCGGCAGAAGGACTATACAACCACAAGGTAATCTGCCCGGAGTCCGAAGCCGCGTTCGCTATATCGATTCCCGTCGGATATCTCTTCCAGAAGTCTCGAATCCCGATGGCTAAGCCGCCTTTCGTCGCGCCCCCAAGATACGCTAGGCCGCCAGCGCGAGTCCCGCCGGGGATCTTCACCCATCCCTGACCGGTTTTAGTTCGCTTCTTCAGCGTGAACCCGTCCGGTGAGAGCTGCGCCAGGCTGTAGTCGTTCCAAGCAGGGATCCACTGTAGTCGCGAACTGACGGTCGTGGCCCACGTAGACACATCGGGTGTTTTCTTCCCGGCGAACTGGGCGACGCGGACTTCTCCTCCCGGATCCCGGCGCAGACCCGTGATCCCCTGCACGGCCTCGTTCAGGAACCCGCCGTCTACGCCCGCGATTCTGACGTGCCGGTCGTACAGCTCTTCGCCTGCCAGGGGTACATCGAAGCGTAGACCGATTCCTGTGATGAAGTCCTGGTCTGCTTTTCCGTCAAAGAGGAGCGTGTGTACTGTTCTGATGGTATCTGAGTCCGCGTATAGATAGAACCGCACCGTGAACGGGACCCAGGCGTCATGTTTCGCGGTATTGGATTTTGCACTGCTGCTACTACTGCTGATCTGATGAGTCCCTCGGACAGTGACTACCGTTCGCACCGGGCCGTCCTTCTCTACTTCTGTCTTGTTGATCTGCGATTCGAAGCGGTAGTAGTCGATCTCCTCCTTCGCAACGACGTTATCGCCCTCCGTATCGCTCACGCCCGACTGTGACTGCAAGACTAACTTGCCGTTCTGGCCCACGACCTTCCCGCCTGCTGTCGCGAGGGAGCTAAGAAGGACATTTCCCGATTTCGGAAAGGTAGCGGTGATCTTCCCAGTATTGACAGTGATTCTGTCGCTCGAATCAACCACTTTGATAGACCCCCTTTTAGTAAGTCGGGAATTATTATGATGCTTTCCCTTTCCCTCCTTGGGAGAAGCCGTGATTTTATATCCACCCGGCACGTCTTTGGTTCCTGGAACGGCGTGACCTGTCCATTTTACCGAACCATCGGGCCAGTATGAGGTCACCCACGTCTGAAGCGCCACCTCCTCCCCCCCGTCATCTGCCGAAGCGACGAAATCTACCTCGTCCGCCGGGTGCTTCCCGCGCGGCCACGGTAAACCGAAGGTAGTGCCGAGATGCAAAGACGGCGTGTCCTCGAGCCACTTGACACTGGATACATCTGAATCGCCTTTTACGGGCGTTGTGGATGCAGAAGAAGGAGGTGCACCATTGGCGGTCCCGGGCAGACCTATAAATGCCAAGCAGGCGACTAAGTCTAGACGCATCCTCAATCCGGTGCTCTTCTCGAGAGGGAGAGTTGTTTCAAGTGATTTTTCAAAGCTGCCCGCGAAGGAGAGCCACAGGAACTCGGGAGCGCAGTCCCCCTATATACCTAAGCAGGCATCCAGATTCTAGAAGGTCTTCCTCACGGCTCCCCGGTTAAACAGATTGGAGCAGGACATCGAGCCAAGCAACCTATCGAGGTACGTTGTCTTTGATTTGACTCCAATCCCCAATTCTCAAGTCGCAAACGTATTAATCCTCCCCATGTTCATTTGCCCATGTTCCCTCGGGCCCCATTATCCCGAGCCAGGGTGACGAAGGAGCCAAAGTATGACGTTTACTATGCATCTGTATACCGTACTAACTTATTATACAATAATAAAGTTAGTCGCGTGCTTATACTAAAGCATGTTCTCAACTCAATGGCCAATCCAGTCCACGAATAGCGGCGTAGTACAAATACATGTTGGGTACGTTTCCCGCTACGTACTACTGCAAGTGTTGTCTTTCCAATATGCGTATAGCATGGGTTCACGGCTTTCTTGTGCAGTAGGCTTAAGTTCAAGTATCAATTGCGTTTTCGGTGGGGATTGCAGGGGCCGGGATCTGGTGCACAATCACGTAGGCTTGGCTCTAAATTAACAATACAAAAAGTGCATTGCAAGCCGAGTTGCTTGAGGGGTGAGCAGGGGTTTGATATTCTCATATGTAGCTTACCAGGTGTTTGGGGTTGTTGGAGAAAGAACCGTGATGGAGATTGAGGTATCGTGTTGTTATTCTGCGATGATACAAAAGAGAGACAATACCAGTCGAAAAAATGACCCCTGCCTTTCATGAGGTAAAGCAATTGAATGGTGGGACGAAGAGGATCTTGAAGATAGTAAATGGGAGAGTTTTCATTCTGTTCATGCTCAATATATCAACCCGTCCCGTCTCTACTCTATTAGGCGTAATACTAGTCGGTTAGTTCGTCGTCTAAAAGCATGTTAACGGGCACTTGATCATTTACACCATGATAGCAAATGAGGCTGACTAGATTAACCCAGTAGGTTAGAGTAGTTCCGATAGACCTATTCCTATAGATTTTGACGAGTTTCAAGCTGATGCTTTTAACTCCAAAGCCAACCGCTCCGTTCCAACCCCCCATCAAAATACGGCAGTGCCCTCATCGTCATTCACCAAGAAAGAGTAAGGAAGCACTATACTCGGTGTCCCCCCCTTCTCCTCCCCTCTCCTCTCATTCCGTCTTGGTCCAGTCTAGAACGAGATTTTCTAGGTAGGTAGTGTTCATCGTGGATTAAAGTAAACTACCAACCAACCTAGCTGGCATGTGTCTTTTTGTCTTCTCTCTCACTGCAACCTCTGTATTATAAACCCATTCGCCACAACTGGTACCACAGGGAACGCATGGAAGACTGGCACCACTGGTACCACGGGGACTACGGGTTGCATAATGACCGGCGGCGGCGGAGGTGGTGGTGGTACGAATACCACGGGTGCAGCAACAGGAGTGATGACGGCGGCCGGGACGATGGGGATGACCCAACTCATGTTGGTGATAGGATGGTGTTGTTATTGCCCTTGCTTATTTGACAATTTTTTAAACCGAAAGTGATCCGGAAGAAAAAGGGGTCGCTCGTTGGCCTTGGTTTTGTTGTGAACAGTAAGGTAGGCTTTTCTGAGGGGTCCAGGTAGGAACCGTGCTGGCAATAAAGGGGGTAAGCTAATTTGTTGATTAGACTCAGATCATAGCTTGAATGTCTTGGTTCGTTTTCGCAGCGGCGATCAAGCAATAATTTCTAGAAGGAAGAGGTTAAGATTTTCTCTAAACGTAGAATCAGAACCCTATCATTTTATATACGTCTCTATAACCCGAGCCTGGGGATTCTGATCAATGGCATTAATCCATGTTCTATTCATTGTTTGTTGTATCACCAACTTGCTGGTCTTGGCAGGTATTATGATTTTGTTTGTCTTCTTCTTCACCGTTTAGGCCACGTCATGGAAAGCAAGTAAGGAGGTAGTCATATCAAGGAGGGCGGTGAAGTGGTAGAGAGACGAAATCGAGCGAGCTTGATCAGTACGAAGGGTCTTTTCGGAATATAAGAAATACACACATATACATAAAGGAGACGTGTCTCTGAGTGAATGAGCTGAAATGGCTGAATCTTCGAGTTTTAGACGATGCCTACCTTGATATACAAAAAACTGGCGACTCACTGCAGTGCTATGTTCGTGATCCACGCTGTGTCACGTTAGGAATGGGCACATCCTAGGTTAGCTGTGGAACTCTGGCGGTATACCTACCTATCCTGACCCTGTGAAACAAACTGCATGTGTCGGTCTCACATGGGTTCTAGCCATACAATACCGTCCTGTCTCCCTCGGCCTTTCTAGCGCGACTGTGTATGATAAGACCAAAGAGTTGAGCAAACTAGGGGAAAGCCATATAGCACTGCTATGACCACGTAGTTGAACCCTCCCAGTAGTCCTGCAGTCATGAGTACTGTGTCCACGCACGCACCTAGCAACGACCTAGCAACGGCATTTTCCACCAAGTTCTGAGCACTGTCAACTGCTCGCAGTATATGAATTATTGCAAGTGATTTCAAGGATCCTCGTGACGAAGTACGTAGGTGGTACTTATTTTTGGATCGAAAATACATTAAACTTCGACATTACCCAGATTAGGTGTTTACATACCTCGGTTTTGCACGTATGCAGTCAACTCACGATATGGACTCCGCGCCCGTCTAACGAAGTATAAAACCGGGCAGTGGTTTATACTCCCAACAAATGGGTAAGTCTCACTAAACATCCTCGCAATGGTTCATTTAAGAGCGAACACTTGAGATAGAAATGACTAGCAGTCGAAAGTTTTGAAGAAGCTAACCTACGCAAATAGGAGGGCCATCGCACTATCTGGACTGCCTATGTAGGCAAGTAAGTTGGTCGGTCAAGCGACAGAGACGAAAGTAAAAATGGCATGGGAGGCCAGCGTGGACCGGCGCGTCGTCAGCGTCGGAAAATCGTCTACCAGGCTTCCCAAGACATAGGGGGAGTTGTCCCCCTAAGCACAGACCATCACGTGCAGATGCCGGTCCATCCAAGGGACAGTACACAATTTAGACTTTCAAAAATGCTTGCTCATCCCCGTCAGAAGTGTAAGCTACGCGCTTAATGTACGCGTTAGATGATTTGTTACCTGGACAACATAGTGTAGTGTAAATAAAAATCGATACACGAATGGACGACGGATCACACGAGCAGAACAAGGTTTCGGGTTTGAGGAAAAGGCTTACTCGTATTGATATGTCCTGTTCATCCATGCAAGCCTCTATCGTCCTACTAGGCTGTATACCCTCGCCCTCATTTTACATTTCCAAACTGTCAAGACAGAGACTTCTCCTGAGGCAGACGACTACTATTTCATAGACAAGCAGAGCTAGTCGCTCCTACTCCTTTTCACATCTCCTCAAGGAAAACACATGATGACAATGGTATACTTCTGGAGATATGCCACCAGAATAATAGCAGTATATCTAGTGTACAGGAACATACCGAAGATGCAAACCCGACGCATGTCCGTGTCCTGGGCCTCGGAATCTTCTCACAGGGTCAACCTGGCGGGCTTCCTTAAAGCCTCTTTGAGTTTATCATTGCGCGGCCCAGAAGGTACGAGCATTACACCATACTGCACGCTCGATATGCGCTTTTGTTGACAGTCGAGTCCATTGGGTTTTCTCGCCGGCATGGTACGTACGCTGAGCGTCTGCAATATGAATCCTTAAATCTGTACAGTGGAAGGTTAGTTCTCTTATTGTCTGCCCTTCTTTTTCAATACGTCAGACAGCCCACCTACAGGAAACCAACTCACTTACCCATCAACGTATCCAACCATCCCACCTGCTCATCACAGATTTCATCCTCAACACTCGCTAGACGCTGTCTTCGCAGTATTTCCCTTCTCCTCGTTCTGGTCCCAACATCTGCTACAAGAGCTTGTTGCCTAAGGCTTCTCTAGTCCCTCCCGACCATCAATTAATCAATCAGTTGATCGTAATCGTTTCATCGGGCACATCCCAAGGAGACGGAAAGGTAACGAGGTAAAGGAGCAGTGAAGATGCCTCTGCAGCTGTCCCACTTCTCAGGGGAAGTGACCCTCTGGGTCTGCAGCGGGTTCGCAACAATGCTTCTCCTATTGCGCCTGCTTCTGCGCGTACGCAAATGGCCTTGGAGTCAACGGAAAGCAAGCTGCCCTCCCGATTTTGCTCCGGGCATGGGCGAAGTTTTCGTCGCCTCCGCTCTCGCCTTTAACATGTTTCGGACGGCTGGGGAGTACTTTATTAATATATACGGGACATTGCCCGGTGAGATTCTCCCCTTTATCTTCTTAAATTCTGCAGGGCATGGCGACGCAAGAAGGCTGACGAGAAAACCATTGAACTGACTAGCAACAACAGTAGTAGAAGGCAACGGCAAAAAGCCCCCCGTGTTGACCCCGGAGCAGGAGGCGAATCTAGCCCTGGCAGGCAAGATCATAATACCGACTCGTATCGCCTTCCTCATAGTGTATGATGTTCCCATATCTTTCTTTTCGTCCATCCCCTCCTCAACTATTAGTATGCTGACAACGAGCGTTTTCAGACTATGGAGTTTGAAAATGTCCTTGGTCGACTTATTTAGAGTATTGTTACGAAGGGTCCGGCACGAACGGCTTATCCTGGCAATCTTCTATAGCACGCTTTGGCTAACACTTGCCGTCTCCGTGTTCGCCATATTCCTTGAATGTCAGCCATTGAGGCTGTACTGGGAGTCGTTCCCTAATGTGGACTCATGGTAAGCAGGCTTTGAGGGCAGGACCAAGACATCCGTCCCAGGTGATGGAGGTCAAAAGCTGTACAGGACGTGGCTGATGTTATTTCTGATTGATAGTTCTAATAGCGTCCTTTGGGTAGCTACTTACGGTAGGGCATCCCCTCCCGGTGCAAGCCATAGCAGCCTGGCGATGAGTGTGCTGTGAGCATATGCTGACCAGTATCTATAGAAGCAAGCAATATCGTCACGGACGTGATGCTGCTCGTCCTCCCGATCCATCTAGTTTCTAAAGTCCAAATGCCAATATTGAAACGACTTTGGCTCTATCTCCTTTTCGGCTCCGGGGCTCTCCTAATCGGAGTCAATGTTATTCGCCTGATAACGGGGGTGATAACGGGGGTGAAGTTTGTGGGCGGGCGTCGGATTACAATGCTATGGGGATCGATCGAGATCGTGGTTGCGACTCTCGTTTCCACGCTTCCATCCATCAATGTTCTCCTCCGACATAGATTTGCACACGACTCGAGACCTAAAAGGAGGCCCACAAGATCTGGACTTAGAGGATCTGTATCTCCATCTGATATACCCTTGGAGCCGTATCAACCTGGGCCACGAAACCCCTCTTTAGTTACCGCGGACAGTTTGCCGTCAATACCACAACCACAGGAGTCGCCATCGCCAGTACCAGAATTGACTCTTCCGGAGTCGTTTTCAAGGCCGCGTCCCCGCTCAACAAACAGTCTAGCCGCGACGGTGGGCATGAGTAACCATGATGCGCTAACTGTGTGGTATACGCTCGAGCAGGATAGGCCACTTGGAGATCAGGAAGCACCCAGCCCCGAGCTCGAGGACGCGGAAGTACACGTTGCGACAGAAGTTGCCCGGAATGCGCCACGGACAGGCCAACGTCCGCGTATTGTTACCATACCACCACGTATGCAACGGGTACAATCACGACTGAGACGAAACGATAGTCCGGTGTAACTTCATAAATAACGCGGGAGACTCTAGATTATGGTAGAGCTCAGGTTGGTTCGGTTCAAGTGCTGGGAATACAGTAGCCTGTTTGGGGAGATGTGCTAATATTAATATCGTCAGGCTAAAACAAGTTATGTGGGGGGATTTCTAAAGCACGTACGGGTAATAAAATTCTGTAGATAGATTGAAGAAGTTGATGTTTGGCAAGACAGTGGCCTATCAAGGGGAAACACTGATATATCGTTAGGTTGAAACAAGTTTGGTGGGGGATTTCTAGAGCACGTACGGGTGGGGTAATGAAGAGTATGTATGTAGATTGTAGAAGTTGATATTTATCATCAAGCAGATATGCCAATAGACATCTTTTTCATAAAAATTCGTCTATCCCCTGGCCGTGCCCAGGTGTGCTTTAATCCCAGTACCTGATAACACCGTCGAGCCCGGCAGCGGCAACCTTACTGGTTTCTTGTGGGTGCCATTGAACACAAGTAACAGCCTGATCACCGGCCTGTAACTTATGGTACATCTTGCAAGTCTTCCAATCCCCTAGGTCCTAGTGTTAGCAGCCATTCACACTACAGGAAGAAGAAAATGAAACACTCACAAAAGGCGACGAATCCGGCGCTATCACCACTGGCTAGGAACTGGCCGTCGGGACTAAAGGCCAGATCAACGGCCGTGCCGGCGTTATTATGCCCTCTGAAACTCTTCTTCCTATTCTGCCTAAATCTGTCCGTGGCCCCGTACACGAGCACTTGGTTGTCGGAACTCTGGCATGCCAAGTACTTCTGCGACGGATGCAGTGCTGTACGTGTGATCGGGTACATGTGCGGTTCGGCGATATACTTTACGTGATGAGTCAGTATGTAATCTCTATTGCGATCAGGTGCAAGAGTTTAAAGCCAGACAGTGGTCTTCACAGAGGTTGTTCCAAAACGGATACAGAAAAGTACTCACCTTGATCGGAACTGGAATGTTGTAATCCCAGGCTCGAATGGACTTATCATCACTTGTCGTCATAAAGCGTCTATTATCGTCCACAAATGTGATCGTATTAATGGCATTGAGATGGTGATCGTACTCTTGGACCAGTTCGCGCGTTCGTGTGTCATATTGGACAATCTTGTTATCTGACATCCCAGCCAAGAACTCGGTCGGATGTTCCACCGATGTGTTGAATCGGATAACGTTCGGAGTCTTTCCAGTGGAGAACCTGGCGAGGCACTGTCCAGTCTCAACATCCCACACTTTCATCCCGCGGTCGAAGGACCCTGATATGAATTGGGTGCCATCGCGGTTAAAGCTAATGTCGGTCACCGACTTTGAATGCCCACAATAGGATCTGAGAAGCTCCTTGTTGTGGTATACGTCAAAGATCTTGACGGTGCTATCAGCACCAGCGGATAATAAAAGATGACCAGAAGCGGGAAAGAAGCGGAGGGCAGTGACAGCTTTGTCGCCATGATGCTTCCATGTATGCACCAACTTCTTCGGTATATAATTTGTGATGCTCCCGATTTCCTTTCGAAGATCGATATCGAGGTCTTGCGGTACGTGCATATACGTTCGTCCCTGGTAGTCGTACTGTTGGGAGCCGTGGAAGACGGTGGTTTCCTCTCCCTGTTCCTCCACATCTTTGCGCCTTGCCAATGCTGCAGCTGGTGCAGAAATGGTCTGACCCGATTCAATAACGTCTTCGTCGTCTTCGTAGACATACTCGACCTCCTCGTCACTTCCGATCTCCTCATCCTGCCCTACTTCCTCCCATTCGGCTTTCTTGTATGACGCCCACGGTCCCACATACGCGCCATCCCCGTCTGCGATGGTCGCGTCTCCCCTCTTCTGCCGCCCTGCTCTCATCTTTGCAGCTTCCTCTTTGATGTCTGCGCCCGACCTATAATCTCGTTCTGGACCTCCTTTGCCTTCAATAGCCCGGTGCTTCGAGCGGAACGTGTGCTCGCTGATGTAAGTCTCTTCGGCAGTGCCCGTAAGAACATTTTTTCGTTTCAGTGTGTTTGATTGGTCTTTGAACGGGTTGAGAGGGCCGTGAGTTGGTCGCGCTATGTTATCCCCCGTGTAAGCATCAACAGCATGGTCGGGAAGCTTCTGCCCTCGAACCACCAGAGCGTTCTGGGGGACCATGTTTGGCGGGTACTCGCCGAAGCTGTCAGGCATTTTGGCCAGACGGATTTAGAGGCAAAGAAAATTATTAGTTAATAGAGAAGAATCTACAACAATAATCGGGATAAACTGAACGGAGACCTATTTTGGCTTCCACTTTTCGGGTATGACTGATGGCAAGCTCCCAAGTGAACATTTATTGACTTGTTGATGTTCCAAGTGCCCCACAAAATTTAAGCTCATGAAACATGCCTAGTTGTAGCATACAGCTACATCTGTATACACCTTATTAATTATCAACTTCGATAGAAGCATAAGCCATGCTTAGGTATAAATAACTGATATGTAATAGGTATTACAGATAAAGTGCACCCCGTATTGAAATAGCATCTCTTCACTGTTCACGATCGTTGTGAACTTCTAATAATCATATTTAGCTCATGTTCGTTAAGAGGCTGGCTTTAGCATTATCGTATTTTCATCATACTGAATTGTACAGGAACAAAGCTACGCCGTAACAACCAAGCGCCTATCGCTCCCCCAAAACTCAGGCCCAGCATAATTTCCAGCCGTTCCGTCTGTCTTTACCAACTCACCACATACCTACATTTCCATGCATCCCTCTTATCATTAAAAAGTACCCCCGGCTTGTCCGTTGCGAGACTTCTGCATAAAGCCTGGGAACATACTTTTCACATTATCCCGTGCCTCATCCTTTGCTGATTTAGTAGTTATGGCAGTTGTGTCCAAAACATGAGCGAGTAGTTGTTCCTACACCACCCTGGACTGCCATGTTATGGACATATCTCTATTAGCCTCCAAGACCGACGATGATGTCTGTCGATTATGCTACACACTATCTCGCCACATCTAGGACATGTTCGATCTAATGCCTAGATGAATTAAGCCTTCTCGTCCTTAATCAAGGCAACAATCATGCTGTATAGGTAGAAGAAGAACATAATCAAATGGAAGCCAAGTTTGAAAAAGGACTCCTGCCAAACTGTTAGCATTTGATCTGCTCTAATCCAGGATCATTTCATATAAATGCGTGCCTTTTTATGGACGTTCAGTTTCCTGAAGATCTCAGTTGCGTCCAACAGATGAGTGTTGTCCACGATTCTATTACAAAAGTCAGTACTAGTGCTTGCCAATGGCGCAAGGGAAGGGCACGAAGAGGGGCAGCTTACTTCTTGATATTCCAAAGGAGCAATGGAAGGTTAAGGAACAGGGCCACCCAATAACCGTTGATGAGGAAGAGGAACGTCAAGACGCCGTGTACGGCAGCTTCGGGAATAATGTACGTGTTGAGACGGTTGCAGAGATCGATAGGGTTGATATAGTCGCTGGATTATCCGAAGCTGTTAGCAGACTTGATCGTCAAGGCAAGTGATGACGTCGCTAGAGGGAGCCTGCGGAGCTTGCAGAGCTCCAAACACTTGAAGCACAGAATTCGTAAACGTACCATTCAAGATCACTGTACATGATGGTAAAGAAGACCTGAAGGAATAGGTTGACAGCATTTATCAACACAGCGAGGAGATATAACCACGCCTCGCCCGACATTGTGACTGCTTTGATTCGGTCGGCCGAATAGAGCTCGTTGTCGATCGATTATGAAGTATAAATATGCGGAGACGGAGACGCAGATTAACAGACGCCGCTTGTGAACAAGTGGGAGCGGTCTTCGTCAGCAGCGCGAACGTGAAGCCCGATATATCGTTTGCGAAGAACAGTTGGGCAACCGGATGGGTTGATATGTGGCAATCGGAAAAGCGAAAATGGCGAAAGAAGAGGCAGAATCTTTGGTGTGGTGTGGAGGCTGCGACGACGGAACCGGTTTCTTGGCGCGATGGATTCGATTCCTCGTCCGAAGGTCGATTCACGCGTTAGGTACGTATGGCCGCTGCTGCACTGGTGGCTGTCTAATAAGGTTTGCAAACAGGGCTGACAATGATCCGAAAGCCTGGGTTTGGTTTAGCACACAGATGCAGAGGCTGTAAGCGCCGGGTACTATTGTCGTATATGTTTTGGCGAGGTTGTGTGGTGAATGTGGGTATTATACTCGTTGAGATGTCGTGGGTAAGTAGTACAAGTACAGTAATGATGAAAGCGGCTTTGCTAGGAGAAAGAAGCTCTTAGTAGGGTTCGAGGCTTGTCCCCGAAGTTTCTAACTTGAAGAGGAGAAATGGGGCTGAGGCAGATAAGACCTGCCTCCACTCACTATCGGGGCTAGAGCCCATAACAAGAACGCAACTGAAAGGTCAGACCTACCTATCACTTTGTACCAATTCATACACGTATCATTCTTTAGGTAAGGTACCTGCCTACCTGCCTACATACTACATACCCGTCTAGTAGGTACCCCACCTTTAGGCAGTACAGCATACGTTGTAGGGAATATTGGGTAAGTCCTGGGCAATACAAAACATACCTAAGTACCTAGGTACCAGAGCGGATACCGCGAGATAAGAAAGCTTGGAATCCCTTTGTTGCAGAACTTACCTGGGAGAAGTATATTTTACCACTTCATATTGGATACTCTCTTCATTACATTCCACACCCTAATCTTCTTAATACCTATCGAGTAACATCGATCTCGTTGTATGTAGACCCAGGCAAATTGGTTGAAACTGACCAATGAACAGCCGACAGGGAAGCAAAGCCCAACCACACCTAAAGATAGCCCGTCATACATCTGTAGGCCGAACGTAGAACTTCCGATCACCAATGAATTATACCGTTCATAGCATTTGTATTGCACCATCTATTTCGCTTTGCGTACTACACTTGGTCTCATTCCCATGATATATCATAACCCGGCGCTAAGAACTGGCAATTACCCCGTTTTTCTTATCCTCACTTCCCGGCATTGGTATCGGGCCTCCAGGTGAATCTGGCAGCCGTGCAGTCAATACCTCGACCCCTGTTTCTGTAACTAAAAACGTGTGCTCTAGGAAGCCGTTAGTCTCAGATCAAAAACAAAAGGCGTAGCGTTTTGCACATAGCTTACCAAACTGAGCCGTTCTCTTGCCATCTGTAGTTGTGCTGGTCCATTGGTCCGGCCACGTGACATCATCATAACTTCCTAGCGCGATCATAGGCTCAATCGTAAATGTCATTCCAGGTTTGCACACTCCTACGGCCTTATTTTTAGCATAGTGTGGTATATTGGGTGGCGCGTGAAAGTGTGTATTGACGCCGTGGCCGCAGTAAGTTCGGATCACACTGCAGTTCCTGGACGTGGCGTGTTTTTCGATTACATTCCCGAAGTCACGTATTGGGGTACCTGGCTTGATAATCTTAGCCGCTTCTTCGAGGCATTCTCGTGCTGTTTCAACTACTCTGACAGAATCAGGGTCTGCTGTGGCTTTGTCTCCCACGTAATATGTTTCGTTCAAGTCGGCGTGGTATCCGCCGTGGTAGACAGAAACATCAAGATTGATGATATCACCATCGAGGAGGACTCTCTGATCCGGAATTCCGTGACATATGACTTCATTTACCGAAGTACAGAATGACTTGGGGAAGCGACTGTAGTTCAATGGAGAGGGATATGACTATTATACGTTAGCACCCCAGCAGCTAGCATGACGCCGTACAAGCGGAAGACAGGGAGCAGAAGCGTACCTTGAATCTTATCGTGGCTTCATGGCAAATTTGATCCAGGTAGTCCGTAGTTACGCCTGGCTTGATCTCGGCTGCCACAATATCCAATACCTGTCGCCCTAATTTGCAGACCTTCCGCATGGCTTCTTGCCCCGCAGCGTCTAGAATGTCGAACTTGTTGCGTTTAAGGAGTCTTTCGCTCTTTGGAATACCTGTTACGGCATAGTCGGGTCGCGGTATGTCGTCAGGTACAGTGCGCCTCTCTGAAAGTGGGTAGACTGGTCGTAAGGGCCCCGTGAACCTGAAGTTGGGAAACGGGTTATAGAGACCTGTCTCCGGATCGGGTGTGGATACGGCTTTGGGAGTCTTGAAATGTTCAAGAATAGCATTCGCTGCTTTGCCCTGGGCTACGTGCAGAGCCTTGTGGTTACTCTACCAGGCGAGAAGAAGCGTTAGTGACGCAGAGCGTATCACGGCGGAGGCCGAACCCAAGCAAGACACGGTAGATAAGGCGTACCCAGTTCCTTTTAAAGCAGTCCTGTGAACAGAAGAAGCTGTTGTTGATTTTTAGTTCACAGCATTTAGGACACTGTAAAGAGCCAGCTTCGTTTTCGCAATCCGCTCCTATGCATTTTCGCTTTTTTGGATTTTTGTCCGTACTCGACATGGTTGATTAGAGGAAGCGCGGTTGTTAAATTATAAGTTTTATTCAACGGCCTTGAGCAACCTGAGGCACAAGCTAAGTCTTCGGTAGACTATCAATTGGCCGAATCTGAGAAGGGAAAAAAGAACAACGCGCAATTAAAGATTCCTACTTCGAGCAAGAAGAGTTGCATTCTAAAAGTTATCATGTATATACCCACTCGCAAACAAACCAGTGGGATGTTGTCGGCGGGGTCTTTCTACCTAATGTAGCTACTTGACTGCGCTGTACCACTATAGATTACTGTGGTATTAAGATAGGTACCTATATGTAGGTACCTTGCGGGTTTTACATGTACTTGTACCTGATATCTGGTTAGGTACATCTTGCAGACATGTCAGAGTTACAAAGTTCCACTAGGGTCTATTTGCATTTCTAACTCGCATTATCATCCACAAGCACACAATAGCTGTATACATATGCAGTATATAGATACTTAGGTACTTCGTTAAGTGCAGTTCGGTACCATACTTGTGTGTCTGAGATGTACGACAGTTCCATCTAGCACCACTAGTACTGGCAAGTCCCCCAACTGAGTCATTACCTTCTGTCCAAAGTCACTGAGAGTAGCGCTAGAAGATCAGTGTAAGCAATACCTTAGCTTAGGCAAAGTATTTTACCCTCGTTCTCCCGACTGCTAGTTAGTGTAGGAGGTACTAGTTAGAGGATGGTCAGACTTGGTGTCACCTGCTGCTTAACAAGTAAGAGGAGAAAGGATAGAGAAGCTTACTTTTCTCCTTTATATCAAACATTGATGAGGATGTAAGAGAGCACATTTCTCGTCCCATATCTAGGACCTACAACACCGTCACAGCGTACCATACAGTGAAGTCTTTTGAGTGAGCAACCAATCATTTGGCGTGCCGTTATATCATCCCGACCAAATCATGACAGTCCCCAGCCAAAAATGCGTTGTAGTCGGTGCTGGACCAGTCGGGTCCCTGGCAGCTCTATATGCTGCGAAAAGAGGCTATCAAGTTGACATCTATGAATTACGAAATGGTAAGCTGAATACTGTACTATATATTCCTGTTGTGCTTGCTGCGCTGCTGTGATGCTGGTATTTTGCTGAGTCAAAGTGGCATTGTCGATGCGCCACTTCACTGCAAATGCAGCATTACCTGCACCGCGACTGCATAATCCCACCGTTTTTGTTTCGATTTCTGTCACTGCGTCGCAGCGAGCAGCGCATGGTAGCTCCTGGGTGTACTAACTAAGTAATTCGGCTCTCAGATCTTCGTGATCCTTCCACTACGCCGCTGAATTTCACAAAGTCCATTAACCTCGCTCTTTCGGAGCGCGGCATTAATGCTATGCGCCATGCCGACCATGATAAGTTGCTCCAACATGTCTTTGCGGCCACCATCGCCATGCGCGGACGCATGATCCACGGGAAAAGGCATGACGGCGAGCTCTATGAGGCAGCTCAAGACTATGACATTCATGGCCGGGTACGATATGACCCCGTTCTGCATTTTTGAGCTACCTGCGAACATCTTTGAACCTGGTTGTTGATTATATCACTATTGCAGACCATTTTCGCAGTAGACAGAGCCGGTCTCAACAAGCGACTTTTGGATATCTTAGATGACATGCCTAACGTCAAATTCTTCTTCAATCACAAGTTGACGGGGGCGGATTTCAAGAAGCGTAAGGCCTGGTTCGAGGTCCGGGACCAAGAGGCTAAACCAGGTCGCCCGACTGAGATAGAGATCGATTTCGATTTCATGATTGGCGCTGACGGTGCACATTCCGCCGTGAGATATCACCTCATGAAATTTACAAGGATGAACTACAGCCAGGAATACATCGACACGCTCTGGTGTGAGTTCCAGATCAAACCCAACGATTCTGTGGGCGAACTAGGGATCGAGTCCAAGTTTCGGATCTCTCCCAACCACTTACATATATGGCCGGGGAAGAAATTCATGTTCATTGCAATACCGAGTGATGTATGTATCCCTTTGTCGTTGCATATAAGATCTGTGGTGCTGACACTAGAAAGGACGGTTCATTTACATGTACCTTGTTTATGCCGGGCACTGAATTTACTACTCTCGAAGCCGATCCAACGAAGCTTTCGGACTTCTTTGACCTGCATTTCCCCGGCGTCACGTCACTCATACCACCAGAAGATCTTATTTCATCATTCCAGGCCAACCCTCATCTTCCCTTAATCAGCATCAAGTGCCACCCCTACCACTTTTCCAGTTCCGCCGTCATACTTGGAGATGCGGCCCATGCCATGGTTCCGTTTTATGGCCAGGGCATGAATGCCGGGCTAGAAGACGTACGAATCCTCTTCTCCATCATCGATAAATACGCCACGGCCGAAAGCAATGACCCCAAGCAACGTTCTAGATTAACCGACGCTAACTTTCAGAGAGCCATGGCTCTGAGCGAATACTCGACGCTGCGTATTGCAGACGCTCATGCTATCAATGACCTAGCTCTCCAGAACTACGTAGAGATGCGGGCTTCGGTGCTCTCACGCACGTATCGCCTACGCAAGTTCTTGGAAGAGTTCTTGTCCGTTCACGTGCCTAGCTTGGGCTGGCAAACGCAATACTCCCGCGTGAGTTTCGGGAACGAGAGATATTCGGAGATAGTAGCACAGAGTAGGCATCAGGGGGAGGTCTTAACCCGGGGACTCATAACATTACTGCTCAGCCCGGTTGTCGTCGGGGCTCTTGGCATCTTATTGACACGTAAAAGATCGTCTGCAATTGGTAGCCCATTTGAAGTTCTTCGGGGTCTAGTATGGCGATATCTGGGGATGTAGATAAGTAGCTGAAAGGGGGGTCAACCGAATATGGAATTTTCTTGGCATTATTCTACTATGTTGTATGCATGCCAACGCCATCATGGACTTAGGATAGACGGACCCGAATTCAGTCCGCAACTTACATTCCCCCTACGAGGTCATTTTGTGCTGAGAGAAATATAAAAGGTGCGATATAGACGACTGTTCAATGTTTTCAAATTACCTTACAACTAACTACTTATCCATCTCAGTTTGCAACCAACCTCTCGTGTTCACTCAAAAAGCACCAATTCCACTTCTTCCATCTCTCTCTCTATCAAGATGTCTTCGCCCTTCAACCCATACGCTGAACAGCACAAAAACGCCAATGGCCCAGGAGACAAGCGTCCGACAGCCATGCAGGTTCTACAAGACAATAACCTCATCCAAGCCTGGCATGACAAGGTCGTCCTGATCACAGGCGCATCATCAGGAATCGGCATCGAGACAGCCCGAGCCATGTATGCCACAGGGGCTCGAGTTTTCGTAATGGTCCGGGACGCTCAGAAGATGCAGGCCATCGTGACCGATATCATCGCCCAGGTGAAGGAGGGGACAGGGCATATCGAGATCATCGAGCTGGATCTGGATTCCTTGGATTCTGTCAGGAGCGCGGCGAAGCAGTTTCTCGAGAAATCCACACAACTGAACGTCCTCATCAACAATGCCGGTACGTCACGTATATTGGTCCCTCGCATGTGCTTACTTACTTACTTACCTAACTTACTACGAATAAACAGGCATCATGGCATGCCCTCCAAGCACCACGGTCGACGGGTTCGAGCGGCAATTCGCCGTCAACTACCTGTCGCACTTCACACTAACCATGCTCCTCCTTCCCACCATGCTCTCAAGCAGCTCTCCTTCGTTCAACTCGCGCGTGATCTGGGTATCATCAACCGCGCATCGTTTCGGCGCTGAGTCCTTTGACTTCTCCACCGTCGGTCATCTCGACACCACCAACAGCAACAACAAAAACAACATCAATAACTACAACCCGGAGACTACCTACGGCCACTCAAAACTCGCCATGGTCTGGGCATCCAACCACCTAGACCGCAAATACGGATCTCGCGGCGTCCACTCCCTGGCCGTGCACCCAGGCGGTATCGCATCGAACCTGATGAAGTACACATCAGCGGACAAAGTGGCCGCGTGGATGGAAGACAAGGAGCTATTCCGGTCCATCAAGTCTCCGGAGCAAGGTGCCGCGACGCAGGTCTGGGCCGCCGCCGCCCCTGTCTGGGAAGGTGAAAAGGGGGGTTTGTATCTCAGCGATGTGAGTGTTGCCGAGCCCTGCTTGAAGGAAAACGTCAATTCCGTTCATGATATTGGTTATGGTCCCTTTGCCTATGACCCGGATAAGGAGGAGAGGCTTTGGAAGATGAGTTTGAAGATGGCGGGGCTGGAGGATATTTGAGTGGGTTGGGAGGACCTATTGGGGTCAGTGTGTTTAGGTAGTCATCAGAATAGTAGGTGATTATCAATTGATATCTTTCGCCTCCATCTATCTCGCGATCCCGACCGATTTCCAGGCTAGCTAGACTAGAGTATTACTTTCGGTACTTCTCCTATGGTAGATGAGTATAAGCACTCAGCTGAGGCCAGAGTCTCATTCTATGGTCAATGTAGTCCTGGCCCGATAACGATCATCTACTACCTTGACTAACCGGAGCGAAAAAGGGTGGCATGTTGAACACCTCTTTCTTTATTCTCACACCAGCACCATCTTTTAACCCCACCACGTACATACTCCAAAGAGCCAAAGTAAAAAGATGGATTACCTTACTATGTAGACCTATTTGCATGAGACACTCCTAAGAAGCGAGTTTCTGTATTATCTCAATACTGGCCTTGTCTCATTCAATCCTCAAAAAGAACACAATACTAAGAGTTGCCACTCTAGCCAAAAGCAAGCGTACACTTCCTATGCTGTACAAGAGCTCCAGCAATCGGGCGGAAAGAACCACAAACTTCGGTCGGCACCATCTAGATTCCCGGAAACCAATTTCTAGATGGCCTTAGGCCTGTTCGTGCAATGCGAGTCGGGGAGACGGGTAATTACTTAACGGCCGGCCGGTATGCGCGATGGGCTGGCGTCAGCAATGCTGACTGCGGTATTTTATCCTACCCCGGAGCCGAAAGGAGCGATTGTCTCAGCTCGATTAGGTGTAAAACGGGGCCCTACGCTGCATTCAATTTCATGTCTATTCAGTAACGATAGATAATGTAGATACACTCTGTAAGAAAGAAGTATCTATTGTGAAAAGGAGACGGTGCAGTTAATCCACCAAGGACGTGCAACACCACTCTAATCTATCAAGCGAATCTCTTTGAATCTCTTCGTGTTATCCGTGATAGCAACTTCAACAGGTATCCTCTCCATACTGCTAGCGCCAAAGAAGCCATGAACACCCTTAGTCCGGGATAGGACATACTCGGCATCCTTGACCTCAGCAATAGGGCCGCCATGGCAGAGCACAATAACATCCTCCCTAACCTTGACAGCGGCGTCCCGAATAGCCTGGATGAGCTCGACACACTGATCAACCGTCTTGCCAGTCTTGCCGCCGATTCCCGCACTCGTGGTAAGGCCCATATGTGCAACAATAATATCGGCACCAGCCTCCGCCATAGCAACAGCCTCGTCAACAGTAAAGACATACGGCGAGGTGAGTAGATCGAGCTCATGTGCTTGTCTCACCATGTCGACTTCAAGCGCATAGCCCATACCGGTCTCTTCTAGGTTGGCGCGGAAAGCGCCGTCGATGAGGCCGACGGTGGGGAAGTTCTGCACACCGCTGAAGCCGAGATCTTTAAGCTGACGCAGGAAGACGCCTATATCGCGGAAGGGGTCGGTGCCGCAGACGCCGGCAAGCACGGGCGCCGTTTTCACAACAGGTAGGACCTCCCGCGCCATGTCCACTACGATTGCGTTCGCGTCCCCGTACGGCATTAGCCCTGCCAATGACCCGCGCCCTGCCATCCGGAACCGACCCGAGTTGTAGATGATGATCAGGTCTGCGCCACCAGCTTCGGCGAACTTTGCTGATAGTCCGATGCCCGCGCCCGCCCCGATAATGGGTTGTTTAACAGCGATGGCATTGCGTAGGTTTTCGAGAACCTTAGATCGAGGTACTGCGGGCATAATGTGGTTATTTGTAACTTGATTTTGACCCGAAAATCAGAGAACAAAAGAAGGCCGGAGGGAATTTAGACACTTCTTAGAAGAAACAGAGACCACGTGCCTACTTAGTAACTCCTAATAGATCTATATCAAATATTAATGTAGCGTAAATGGGGGTTATAACTCGGTAGAAGCGGCTGTAGCTAACTCGAATTCTTAAGGGAAAAAAAAAACATCTACGTAATACGTCAATTGGCTAGGTTAGGTACATTCACAATGAATAGAACCCCAACTCGCCAACCAATTGGCACGACTTCTTGAACTTCTCCACTTACTTCATCACAGAACAGTAACTTACATAAAGCATCATATTGCTACCAGAGGCGATTTTCAAAATGCATTCTTCGATTTCTTCTATTTAGAGCAACTTGAGATGGGAGGCGTATAGGGTAAGACGCATCAACACCCTTCGTAAAGAACTCATCAATCAATTCACCAACGTCAACATGGCAACATCGAAGAGCATCAATATAGTCATAATCGGCACGCTCGATACAAAACTTGCCGAGTTTCTGTATCTGCGATCCCAGATCCTCGATGCTAACCCCTCAATCAACATAATTTTAGTCGACGCGGGCCGGTCCGCCACTACCCACGACGCCATTACCATCACGCAACCCGAGGTATACCAGCATGCTGTTGGTAGCGAGGGTGCCAGTAGCAAAACACTAGGATCGCTTCCGCGAGGTGAAGTCATAAAAACCATGATCAAAGGCGCGACAAGTGTTGTCAAAGGGCTGCTAGATATTAGTAATGATGGGGGCGGGGAAGGAGGAGGAAAGGGCGTACACGGTGTGGTGTCACTAGGTGGCAGTGGCGGAACGAGTATCGCAGCGGCAGTGATGCGCTCGTTGCCGCTCATGTTGCCTAAACTTATCGTATCGACCGTCGCTTCCGGAGATACGAGCTCCTACGTCGCCGAGTCCGACATCACTATGATGTATAGCGTCGTAGATATCGCGGGGCTGAATGAGGTCTTGAGGACTGTCATACGCAATGCCGCTTTAGCGATTGCGGGGATGGCGCAGGGCTACTACGAAGTGCAGCGTGCGACTGCGATGACGGGCCGAGCGTTACACGACAGGAAAAAGGGCATTGGAATCACCATGTTCGGTGTCACCACTCCCGCCGCTAACGTCGCTCGTCGCTTTCTCGATGCTCAGGGTTTCGAGGTTTATGTTTTTCACGCCACGGGTGCCGGTGGCCGCGCTAGTAAGTATCTCATAGCTTATTGGAGAACCATCCTCGTCTCTATACATGCATACATACCTCGAAGGCAGTTTGACTTGATGCAATGTATATGGCAATATAATCTAGAAAGGAAACAGCAGCTAGCTGAGGAGAATCCGAATCTGAGGGAGTCAGTTACTTGTTGCTAATACGTTAAACAAATCAAAGTGGAACGCTTAGTTCGCGAGCGCCGCCTAGACGGCGTTCTCGATCTTACCACCACGGAGCTCGCGGACGAGTTGATGGGAGGCGTATTCAGCGCTGGCAAGGACCGTCTGACTGCCGCTGCCCAAGCTGGCGTCCCACAGGTTGTGAGTGTAGGAGCACTAGACATGGTGAATTTTGGACCGAAAGATACGGTGCCTGAGAAGTATCGACACAGAGTTTTATTTGAGCATAACCCGTCCGTGACACTCATGCGCACCACACCTGAAGAATGTGGGGTGCTGGGGAAGAGGTTGACGGGTAGACTGCGCGACAACTGCACTAGCCCTGAGGTCACTGAGGTGTGGCTCCCTCTTAGAGGCATATCAGCCATTGCGGTCGAAGGACAGGCTTTCTACGACAAGGAGGCGGATGAAACATTGTTTAGTGCCATCAGACAAGGCCTTGATGGTAGTGGCATTGCTGTCAAGGAGGTAGATGCTGATATCAATGATCCAACATGGGCTGAGAGCTTGGCTCGCAGGTTGGCCGAACTCGTCAGCAAGGTATAGAATGAGTCGAGGATTTCTTTGGTTCTTACTAAATATCATCTAGTGATATATTCTAGTCATGAAGAGCCATGGGGACTGGGTATATCTCATACTGTGCATCTTAGTTATAGATACATGTGTTTTAAATGAAGGGAATTGCTTGCTACAACTTAAAGATAGAAGGCAGGTACTGACGTATACGTACCTGCCTAGGTAGATAATAGTTACGGTCACTCTATAAGGTTCCAAGGTTGTCTGTATTGTACCTACTTACCAATCAGTTTTGGAAGGCACTCGGTAGATAGGGCAGGTACCATAGAGCTAAAACAACGTATTCCTTCCCTTTACACTATTTGAGTATGTACTTAAAGAAGGAACATTGGATTGTTTAAATGTTAATCTACGGAAACGGCAACTCTTTTAGAGAGACATAATAACACTAAGACACCGTTACAAAGAGGTAGTTTGTTGCGTGTGAATCTGCATTGAGAACCATCAATGGCCCGGAGGCTACCTATGTAGGACGCCTCATCAATGTACGTATATTGACTGCAAGTGTTCTAGAGACGAAAAGGTGAGGTATCTCCGAGAAAATCCAGCTCTCCTTCCAAAGGCTCTTATTCCTTATGATCTATTGTCACTTGATCCATCAAAAGTAGGAGAGGAAATAACAAACAAACAAAGTTCTGTCGAGTTCCGTCCTTCAATTACAAAACGCCAAGTCATGTCCCTGTCCGTCCTTGACAACTCCTAATCCCTAATTCAAAGACGGCTCATCAAGACCTGACTTCGGTGAAGCTTTCAAAAGCTGGATAATTGTCCAACTCGCGTGGTCGTCTAGTAGACAGAGTAACTGGGACTATCAACCCTAAGTACGCACGTTGCAGAGAATAGAACGTGCATAGAATAAACATAAAAGAAAAGGTATCTTGATACGCAAAGACAATAATCCTCCCAAACACTGCTGTCAAGATAACCTTAATAGAGATAATCAGAACGTGGTTTCCTTGGACGTGGGATCCTTGGAAGAAGATTCTTTGGAACAAGACTCCTTGGAGGTAGATTCCTTCTGCACGACAGTGAGCCTAACACCATTAGCATCGGCAGGAGCACGCAGGATCCATTCCTTCCATCGGCGAACACCCAGAGACGGCCGCTTAAGCTTGATGTCCATTCTCACCAGCAAGTCCTCGCCCAGAAACCTGACGCCGTTATTCTTTGGAGCAAGCGTAGTATCCAGCTTAGAGATGACAATGTTGCGCATAGTGTCGCGCTCAAAGCCGGGAGCTTGGGCAATCTGGCAGTAGATGGGGTATGCGGGCGGGGTTCCGAATCTCTTGCATCTAGCCGGGATGAGCGAATTGTTCATGGGATTGTGAAACAATGTATCTCCGCTTCCGCTGCTGCTTCTACCACCCATACTACGGGCGGCGGCAGGGTTATTATAGGTATCAAAACTGGTTCCAAAGCTGCTAGTGCTGGTACTATTACTGGCGCCACTGGATCTCATGGCAGCGTAGTTGGTGCTGGTCATGTGAAATGCCTGCATGTCGAGAAGCTTGCGGTGGAGTTCAAGAATAGACACGCCGCTAGCAGCGAGATATGGCGAGTCAAGCATCAGGGTAAGGGTCCGGGTTAGGGAGCACTCGCGGGCTCGGTTCATCTCAAGGTTACTGGGCGTCGTGGACCCCGAGCCCAATAGCTCGAAGCTGCCTAGGCCGGCAGCATGTGGCACGTAGGCGTGATAGGCAAAGGGGCTGTCATTGATCATCCACACATCGGCCCGTGAATTGGCCAATACTCTTGCTGCAGTCTTAGCTTGAATGCCGAGCTCGTCTCGACTATATACCGGCAAGAATGTTAGCATGTGAACTAATAAACAAAGAGATATGCGGTTATAACAAGCCGGTAGTTGTAGTCATGCCGTTGCCTGTTTAGACAAATAGCTGCTATGCAGATAGGGTCGGCGACAGCCTTAGGAGCCCGCCAGGCCATAGGAATTGTATAATAGACACAATAATCTGAAGGGGAGTATAAGGGAAGAAGAGAAAACTTACAGTCCGTACCAAATGACGTCTCCGCCATTCATTCCTCCGCCTTGGGAGTCTCTGTTGAAGTTACCAATGAACTCAGCATGTCCGCCATACCAAAAAATCAAAAGATTATCCGGGCTGCCGTAGTCGGCAATGAACTGTCTGAGCTTGTGAGCGAGCGCTTCCTGAGGGTTGCCAATGTTGGGGACCATCCAGATCTGCGAATTGTATCCGTAGCGACGCTCAAACACACTGCTAAGCTGGTAAGCAGCGGCGACGAATGGCCCGTGTCTTCCAACAATTGTAGTAGCCTCTTTCATGTCGGCTCTGGAAGATGTTCTATCCACTAAGCGCACATCTTCAGATGCATAACTGGATCGCAGTGTCATACAAGACTGCTGACCCCGAAGGCTGGGCGACCCTAGGTAAGGGGAAGGGTGCGGATCCTGAGCAAATCTGGGCGGCAGTCGGGCTGGATCGTTGTCGGCCCAGCAAACAAGAAGCGCATACGCTTTCTTGTATCGGCTGTTATAGCGCTGCGGCCATGCTTCGGCCAGTTGGTCGCGAAGATTGTTGCTATAGGACTTCAAGTCCTCTTCTGTCGGTTGACTGTTTCGCGGGACTCTAGTATACGCACCAACATACCCGTTAGGGTCGCCAGGCTTTGGCTCCTGCTGTTCGGGAGGATGAGGAGAAGTTGGCGATATCACACGCTCAACTCGTTCTTTCTTGGAAAAGGAGAAATTCTTCTTCGAAAAGATAGTACTGAGGCTTCCTTTGCGACCGGTGGGCGATGTCGACCCCGGTTCCTGGGGTTTATGCGGTTGCATCTTGGGTGATCTCGCTCGAGCACGGTGTGCAGGCCATTCAACGCGGGCAGCTTGAAGCGATGGCAATATAGGGAAAGAACTGTAGGCACAGGGTAAGGTTGGTCGGGGTTATGCTTCTGTGCGAATGTATTTTTTGAGCATGATTATTTTTTCTTGTTGGCATGTGTAAGAGAGATAGTTGTGGGATGTAAATTGCTGCTCGATTACAAGTAATGTAGCTTGGGCACAACACTACAACGCTACAGCACAAGCGAAGTGCTTGTGACTCAAAATGCACTCAATCAGTAGAGTGACAGAGAGGGAGGGCTGCTATTGTTGTTTGTCATTGTTAGTGCAGGGTCTTTGGCAATGAGTTAAGTAGGTACCATTGACGAACTCAGACTGCTATTTGTATAACCTCGTAATAGCGTAACAGTAGAAAGATAGTATACAACCTCGAAACGCCATGAATCACCTCCACCTCTCCGTTTCTCGTAATAGGTGCCCAATCTCATAAGCTACAGGCCTTGTCCTATCCAACCCACTTCCTAGCATTTCTGAACATCTTGATCCATGGTCCAAACTGCCCGAACTGGTCCAGTTGCTTTCGAGGAACATAGCTGGCAACATCTGCCATTATTGTTCGTTCAGGGTGGGGCATGATAGCAAGTACACGTCCATCGCGACTAGCAACACCAGCAATGCCTTGGGGACTGCCGTTGGGGTTGGATGGGTATTGTTCTGTAATCGCTCCGGAATTGTCCACATATCTCAGGGGAGCTAAGCCGCCATCCAAGACAGACTGAAGTTTGGCTGGTGAGGAGAACCAAGCTCTGCCTTCACCATGAGAGACGGAAATGGGCAAAGAGGAGCCTCCCATGGAGTCAAAGAACACCGAATTGTGTGTGTTATCGGCAATCTTGACCATGGAGAAGCGAGCCTCAAATTGCTGACTCTTGTTCTGGACAAAGACAGGCCAGTTCTCTGCCCCAGGTATCATACCCGGATTGATCTCGTTAAGTCGGGCAAGCATCTGACAGCCGTTGCACACACCAAGAGTGAACGTTCTAGGGCGATTGAAGAACGCCTCAAAAGTGGCCTTAGCTTTCTCGTTCTTGGAAATAGAGAGGGCCCATCCGCGTCCGGCTTCGAGGACATCACCAAAGGAGAAGCCACCACAGGCGGCAAGACCGCTGAAGTCATCCAGTGCGCGCCCATCAATGATATCAGTCATCATGACATCGATTGGGTCAAAGCCTGCTGCTCGGAATGCGAATGCCATTTCTGCGTGACCGTTGACACCTTGTTCTCGGAGAATGGCCACTCGGGGCCTAGGAGCTACCAGGCCCTTCAAGCTAGCAAAAACAGAGAGGCCATCATCTGCATGATCAAACTTGAGGTTGTAGGAAATACCCCGGTCGCTATCATCAAGTATTGCGGCGTACTCTTGTTCGGCGCACTCGGGATTGTCTCGCTCCTTTTGCATGTGGAATGAAGTGGCTGACCACCATCGCTGCATTTCCGCTCTCGGAAGGTCGACAAGTGCTTTGCCCTTGTATTTAACTGTGAGAGACTGCCTAGCGCCTGATTTCGTAAATCCAATTTTCTTCAAGAGACCAGGGGGGGGGCCACAAGTCGCGAAGCATCGTCTGAACCGTCCCTCGTCTGATTTTCGCACCTGGAACACAGCGCCAAGCTCCTCGTTGAAGAGAGCGTCAAGAACACTCGATTCAGAATCCTGTGCCACCAACTCGTCGATGTAGATCTCAGCAGCACATCGTCCAGCAAAGATCATCTCAGCAACGGTGGTTAAGAGACCGCCATCTGACCGATCATGATAGGCAAGGACAATACCTTCTTCATGCAACTGAGACACAGCGTCGAAATAGTCCGTGATAAGATCTGTGTCACGAACATCTGGTGTGTCGTTGCCCAGCTGCCCAAGACTCTGAGCGAGAGCGGATCCACCCATAGCCTTGAAGCCTTTGGCAAGATCAACAAATATGAGCACAGATTCACCAACGTCTTCAACACGTCGTAGCTGTGGAGTCCAGGTATTTCGCACATCCTCAACGAGTGAAAATGCTGATATCGCGACCGTGACAGGAGCAGTAACACTCTTTGCCTCACCCGTTTCTTTATCTTTCCACGACGCCTTCATAGATGTAGAATCCTTGCCAACCGGAATCGCGATGCCTAATTTAGGGCACAAATCGAGGCCAATGGCTTGCACGGCTTCGTACAAGGCAGCACCTTCGCCAGGGTGGTTGACAGCAGCCATCCAGTTAGCCGAGAGCTTCACACGGCGTAAATCGCCTCGAATGTTAGGATCGTTTTTGATGTGAGCCGCGCCGAGATTCATCAAACTTTCAACGACCGCCATCCGCGAAGATGCTGCAGGAGAGATCAGGGCCAAAGATGCCTTCTCACCCATCGCCATCGCCTCACCATGACGGGTCTGGTCATCGACGCTGAAAGAAGTTAAAGTGACAGCAACGTCCCCCACTGGAATTTGCCAAGGCCCAACCAATTGATCCCGAGTAACCTGACCACCGACTGTCCGATCTGCGATAGTAATGAGGAACATTTTAGATCCTACAGATGGTAGAGAAAAGACGAGTCGCGTGGCTTGCGTGATCATTTCAGTCAAGTTTGGGGCGCCGTGCTTCTCTCTCAGTGCAAGAGCCGAATCAAAAGGCTGCAGGTTTCTCTGGACAGTCTTGTCAACCCGTTCCTGCTTACGACCAGGCGGGAAGAGAGCATCCATTGGCAGATCGATCGGTAAGGGTTGAGATGGAGTTTCGCGATCATGCAACACTAACCGAGCGCTCCCTTCCCCATTGCGGGAGGCGAGTGTTCCTACATTAGAGAAGCCACAGCGTTCCCGCTTGCAGATGCTGATGAAGCGATTTATACGGTCTCTGTTAATCAGGAGAACATACCTCTCCTGAGCTTCGCAACACCTAGTAAAGTAGGATTAGCATACTGTTTCGTGGATTTCCAAGAACTCCGAAGGTTCGGAGAGGGAAATTCCAGAATAGGAGGCCCTTACCAGATCTGAAGGGGACTCATGCTATCATCCACACTTGCAATTTGGCGCAATTCAAAATTGCCCCCGCCTAGAGCATCTTTGACGAGTTCTGGTAGAGCGTTGGAAAGTCCACCAGCCCCTACATCATGGATCATGGCAATAGGGTTCTCGTCACCGAGAGCGACGCAGGTATTGATTACCATCTAATAAATCACTAAGAGTTAGCATTCGGGATATTTTCAGATCAACTTTCATTTCAAGGACCCATCCCGGCATCCTTTGGCAGAACCCGGGTTGTTACGATAAGAATGGAAACGTACCTGGACTCGTCGCTCAACTTCAGGGTTACCACGTTGAACACTGTTGAAGTCTAACTCTGCGGTAGCCTCGCTAGAATTGCTGCTGGACGCAGCACCACCACCAAGACCAATCAGCATAGCAGGGCCACCAAGCACGATAACGTGGGCTCCGTCATGGACATCGTCGGGGCTCTTGAGCGCGTGTTGAGGTCTAACAGATCCGAGGCCACCAGCAAGCATGATAGGCTTGTGGTAACCTCGCCAGTCATTGTCGACATCTGTTAACAACGTACGGAAAACTCCAGTCAACGCAGGCCGGCCAAATTCGTTATTATACCGTGCAGAACCGATAGGGGCCTCAAGCATGACATCCAGACTGCTAGCATAGCTACGTGCTGTTAGTATTTCTCGCCATAATTATCACTTCTTGCTTTAAGCTCGGAGAGAAACTCACTATTCCATGTTAGCGTTTGCTTAGAATTAAAAGCGACTGGATGCAGACTGAAAATTACCTGAAATGGTTTGCCAATATCAGCTTCCCAAGGCTGTTCGTGTCCAGGTATCCGAAGATCAGAAACGAAGAATCCGGAAAGGCCCGCCTTAGTAGTTGAACCTCTGCCTACAGCTGCTTCATCACGGATTTCACCTGTAGAGTAACACGTCAGTTGGATTAAGTCAGAATACCTGATAAGCATGGCAGTCTTTTATATAGGGGCGATGCCATTGAATTTTGTTTAAGAACTCACCTCCAGACCCAGTTGCTGCTCCGGGGAAAGGCGATATGGCTGTGGGATGATTGTGTGTCTCAACTTTGGCCAACAGGTGCAACACCTCCTTGGATAGCCTCCAGATGCCAGTCTGGTAGTCAGGGGCCCAGAAGGCGGCCATCTCTCCTTGCAAGACAGCAGCATTATCACTATAAGCCGAGACTGTGAAGTCTGGTGTCTTTTTATGCGTGTGCTTTATCATCTCAAAGAGACTTCCAACTTGACGCTTATCGTCAATCGTCCAGTTGGCATTGAAAACTTTATGACGGCAGTGCCTACCATGCCGATTAAATTAGCACGTTTTATTATACGACAAAGGGGCTAAAAGCATACTCAGAGTTCACCTGACCGAACATGAACAACTCAATGTCGTTTGGTGGGCGCCCCAGACCTTTAAAGACCTCGATCAAGTATTGGACCTCACTATCATCGAGACCTAGCCCGTTCTCCTTACTGTATTCCGTCAGGGCCGCAACGGGGCCGCGGGAATCAGCAAAGATATCGACGACCACAAGTGGGCTGCGGGCGCCTTCGGCAAAGACGGTGCTCTCTAGGTGCGGCTGTTCCACGCTGTATGACTCTGTCATGCGGTCATAAAGCACGTCAATAAAAGAAACAAGATCCTGTGCATCCGACTGGTCCTCGAACTCGACCTTTACCAAGCGACCCCTCTCTACTCTTACAACGTCTCGCAGACCGCAAACCTGGGCAATTGCGGTGGCCTGTGAGCTCCAGGGGGAGATGGTTCGGGGTGTGATGTAGACATCTCCAGTTTCGGAGGCTTCCCGAGAAGCCTGGTGAGAGTCGGAGATTCCGAGGAATGATTTTACCTCGCTGAGGTCTGTGGAATTATCAAGGTGGATATAATATATCCAGGACCCTGTGATATTGTTCACTTTAACTTGGCTAACCTTAGCAATATGATCCAACAGCTTCTGGGACTGCCATGGGGCAAAGCATGGCTGTCCGATCAACACTTCGTGAGGCATTGCGATGTCTAACGAGGGTCAAACAAAGCTTGACGCCTATAAGGATGACTTGAAATGACGATTCACCTTCCGGACCGGAGAAAAAGGCTTTGGCATATACGAGGAGGTTCGGGGCGTGAAATAGTTTCTCGAATCCTACCTCTTTTTTTCTACTCACAGCAAACAACCATGGACAGTTGCCCCGCCAAATCGCCTAAGACAAGAAGTGGGATGGTGGGGAGGCGGCAATTCAGTGGGGTCTTTCTGACTTTATCCTCTAGATATCGCACTATCGATAAACCCGTAGTCTCAAGACCTCTCTGTTTTACGGAGAACTTTAGGGGAGCTGTGCTACGTAGGAGGTACCTAAGGTTAGGTACGTGGGCAGACCTGGGTGCACCGGTCCTTCGCCCCGGTTTGGGGGAAACGATGTTCTACTATCGGGAGACGACTCTAAACCTAATGCGTCAGAAGTCCCCACATTTTCTCTGTCTCTAACCTATTTTGTATAGGAAATATAGCAACCTTTAGAAT
>Ga0247782_1000263_pt1 | contig 54660 bp, 10 predicted proteins | sample UWRJL019104C5_FD_179928 | JGI IMG/M metagenome (GOLD analysis project Ga0247782, IMG submission 179928) | Plant litter microbial communities from Arlington Agricultural Research Station in Wisconsin, United States - UWRJ-L019-104C-5 | ecosystem: Environmental > Terrestrial > Plant litter >...
AAAAAAATAAAAAAAAAAAAAAAAAAGTTAAAAAAAAAAACCAGCTTAAAATATAAGTATTTATTATTTTTATTAAAGTATTTATTAAAGCGCTTTATTATTTTTGTAGTGTTTTAAAAAGGCAGCCTTATTAAATTATTTTTTAAGCTAAAATAAATATTTTTTACATAAGCGTTAGCTATGCTACCTTAAGCTTGTCTTTATTATTAAGCAATTTAAAATATTATTTTTTAGCTAGTTAAATAGTTTTTTTTTGCTTAAGCTTAACTACTATTATTTTATACTTTTTTTATATATTTAAATGTTTTTATTTAATAATTTTTTATTAATAAAGTTTTAAATAGTATTATAAATTTAATAATTTAATATATTATTTAAATAAGTAATTTAATAACTAAGCTTATAAACGATATTTAAAATTAATATTATATTATATTTTATATTATATTTGTTTTTATATAGTTTATAAAAGTATTAACTATTTTTATTATATTTTATTTTAAAAGCAGCTAAGTTAAGCAAAGTAAAACTATAATAGTAAATTAAAAAAGCTGTTTATATTAAGTATAATATATAATTATTAAAAAATGCTATAAAAATAAACTTAGTAAAAAGTAGTTTGTACTAGTTTATATATTTAGTAGTACAATTTATTATATTAAATAAAATAAATTTTAAAATAAATAATAGTTATGTTTATAGTTATATAAATGTAATACTGCTATTATTTGCTATAATAATATTATTAAGCAAAAACTTATATTATAAAATTGTTAAGTAAGATTTAAGCTGCTAATATTTTTTTATTTTTAATAACTTTTATTAATATTAATTTTATATTTACTTTTATTTTTATTTTTGCTTTTTTTATATATTTTGCTAACTATGCTTGTTTTACTAATTAGTTTTGTTTTACTAATTAATATTATTTTATATTATAGTTGCTTTAAATAAAAAAATAATAATGCTATTATTAAAATTAATATTAAAGTTGCTATTATTATTAATAAAAAAAATTATTATAAATTATAAGTGTTAATATTTTATTTTAAATTAGTAATTATATTTACGCTAATAGTTTAAATTTTTAGTTTTATACTTAAAAATAATTAAGTAAACTAAGCTAGATATAATAAGTAATTTTTTAATGCTTATAAGCAATATTTTAAAACTATAAACTATATTGTTATAGATTTGCAATTTTTTTAATTTTAATATTATTAGCAAATTAAAAAGTATATTTAGCAATTAAAAAAGTTAATTATATTATTACTAAGTAATAATAAATAGCTTATTTTAAGTTTTAGTATAAAGTTTTAATTTAAATAGTTATTAAGTAAAAGCTATAATTATTAAATGCTATAAAAATTAATAAAAGTTAATTTTAAAGTAAATAAAAAACTATTTTAATATTTTAATTTAATATTGTTATGCAAATATAACTTTATTAATTATTTTATAATTATTTATTTTAGTTAAATAATTTATAATATAGTTATACTTTTTAGTTTTTATATTAAATATAAAAAGCTTAAAATTATTAATAAAAACTTGTTATAAAAAGTATTTTATTTTATTGCTTTGCTAATTTTTATTAGCATAATTAATAAAGTTGTAATATTTAGCTTAAGTATACTAAACTTGCTTATTATAATTAAAAAGTAGCTTTAAAATATTATTATTAATAAATTAATTAATTTAGTAGTTAAAAAAAAATATTTATTTAAATAATAAATTATAAATTAAGTGCTATAATAAATAAAGCAATTATAAAAATAAATATAGTAAAGTAATAAAAATTAAAAATATTATTAAAAAAAATTAAAATAAAAAATAAATTAAAAAATAAAACAAAAAAAAAAAAACGTAGCAAAATAATTTAAAATAAAAAATATATTAAGTGCTATAGTAAAAATTTAAACTATTAAAAGTTTTGTAGTAATAATAAATTTAATTATTATAAAAACTTTGTTTTATAAAGTAAAAGTATATAAATATTTAAAAATATAAAACAACTATTAGTTTTATTATAAAAAAAAATTATGTTTACTATTAGCTAGTTTATATTTTATATTTTAAGTATAATAAGTTGTTTTAACTTTTTTTTATTAATTTAAGCAATAATTTTAGTAGCAAAATAAAAATATTACTTATTAAAAGTTTTTATTAATTTAGCTATATTTTTTATTAATAATATTTAAAAGTACTACTTATTAAAATAGTTATTATTATTTTTTTAATAAATAAAATATTTTAATATTAAATATTTATTAATTAATATAATTTATTATTTAAATAGCTTTTAATTTTATAAAAAGTTTATTTATTTATATTTTTTTTTATAATTATTTGCTTAAAAAAATGTTATTATATAAATAAGTTTATTTTTTATAGTATTAAAAATAAATATATTATAAAAATAACTTAATTAATTTATAAATAATAAAAAAGGTTTAATTTATATGCTAGTTTGCTTACTTTAGCAATTATTATAAAAAATTTTATTTATTATAATAATTATTTTTTAATAGCTTACTTAAAAAGTTATATTTTTTATAAAAATAAAAATAAATTTAATTGCTAACTTAAAACTAAATAAAGTTATGCTTAGTATTATAATAAAATTTAATATTATTAGCTATAAATTTAGTAGCTAATTTTATATTATATTAATAAAAATATTATTATATTTTAAAGTTAAATGCTTAACTTAAAACTTTAAAAATTAATATAAAAAATTAAAGCTTAAAATATAATATTATTTTATTAAAGCTTTATTTAATTGCTAATAAAAAAGCATTATTAAAATTATATTATAAAATTAGTAAAATTTTTAATTATATAATATTAATATAAAATATTATATAATATTAATATAAAATATTAGATAATATTAATATAAAATATTATATAATATTAATATAAAATAATATATAATATTATATAGTAATTTTAATATTTAAATTATATTATTTATTAAAATTATTAGTTTAAAATAATAATTAATAAAAATAGCTAATTTAGTTTTTATATGCCTTTATAAAGCTTGCTAAAAGTTAAATATAAATTTTAAATTATAATTTAAAATAATTTTAACTAATATATTTTAATTATATAAAATTAAAAGGTTTGCTAATATATTAGCTTAATTTATAATAAAATAATAAATATTATTTAAAATAAGTAATATTTTTTAATTATGTTTATATATTATTAGTATTAAAGTATTATATTTACTAAAACTATTAATTATTTTAAATATTTCTTTAAAAAAAATTGCTTATAAGTTAATAATAAAATTTATAGCTAATATATAAAATAAAATTAATAATTTTTAAATAAGCTTAAGTTTATTTAATAATATTTAATAATTTATAATATATTTAAAGTATTATAAATAATAAGCATAATAATTACTAATTTATTTATTAATATTATAAATAATAAATTTTTAAAGTTTATAAAATATTTGCTTAAAACTAAAATAATTTTTTTTATTATAAGCTATAGCAAAAATAAAATTATAATAAAATATTAGTATATAAAGTTAATGTTTTTTTTTATAATAAACTAAATATAAAAAACTATTATTAAATAAATTATATAAAAATATAACTATAAAAGCTTTTTAAAAAATATAATTATAATTAGTAATACTAGCACAAATAATATTAAATTAAAACATTAATAAATGTTATTAATAATTTTTATAAATTTAAAATTATTAGTATAATTATTAATAAAATGTTTTTACTATTTATTAAAAATAATAATATTTATATATATAAAATATTTAAAGTTATTAATAATATTTTTTAGTATTTTTATTTTATTATTTTAAAAAAAAGCTTTTTATATATTTATAATTATTAAAAGCTAAAATAAAGCATTTAAAATTAAATTAATATAACTAAAAATATATTAAATATTTAGCTAAAACTATAATAAGTAAGCAAATATTATTATTAATTTAATATTAAGCTTAATTAAGTTAAATAATTAAAAGCTTATTTAATTAATAATTTTTTTTTAGCTTTATAATTTATTAACATAATAATAAATAATAAACTAAATTAAATTAAAATATATAATTATTTATATATTTAAACTAAATTAGCTATTTTTAATTTAGTTATATTATAATATAATTTAATTTTAGTTAATATTTTATTAAAAAAATATAATAAAATAAATAAAGTTAATTAAAATATAATATTTATTTTAAGCACTATTAAAATAAAAAACTATTATGCTATATTTTTACTTTTTAAATATATTAAGCTTAATAAATATAATTTTAAAATAATTTTAATAAATAAAGTAGCTAAAAAATATTAATTATTATTATAAAATTTAAAACCTTTATATTTTAGCTAAAAAAAAGTTTAAATATAATTTTAATAATTTTATATTATTATATAATTAATTTTTTTAAAATAAATTATATTTTATATGCTATATTTAATAAGTTTTTTTATTATATTTACATAAATAATAGCTTTTGCTAATATTATAAAATAAATTTATATAAAAAGCTAATTAAACTAATATATATTTTTAAAGTAGCTAATATATAAAGCTAATTAATTTTATAAATAGCTATAATATGCTTATTTGTTAGGCCACACAGTAGCGTTGCACTGTGTTAGGTAGTAGCACACTATATATTATATAGCTAATCCTTTATTAATAGCTTCTTTACGTCCTTTTTTTTTTTAGCAATAATATAAAATAAACACATGTTATAATACTATTTCTATGTCTTATTAACACTATTATAATCGTCTAGCAATTAATAGCTAGCGATCTTAAAATTAACTTTTTAAATAAGGTCTTACCTTAACTACTATATTAGTAATAATGCCTGCCCTAGCCTAAATTGTTCTCTTTAAGCTAAACAAACGCTAACACTATAAATATAAATGCAAAATCTAAAAATATAACGTTAACCATGTCCATTTTTTCTTCTCTTATACAACTATTTATAGCTTATTACATATAATATTAATAATATTAAATAATATTATTTTGCTTTAATAGTAGCATGCATATATCTAATCTAATGCTACATACTTTTGTTGTACTACTTATACTAAGCTAATATTATTACCTTTAAACCTAAGCAGACTTAAAATTAAAACAAACTAACAAAGCCTTCTTAGTTGTTATAAAAAAATAAGGACGCTTTCTATATAAATAAGCAATTGCTTTCTTTAGTTAAAAAACTCTTTTTTTACTTTAAAAGTAATAACGTAATAATAATATTATAACTATATAAACATTATATAAACATACGTTTAAGCCTAGCTACTTATATTTATAAATTATATTTATAAACGCACAAAGTAAATTTAAGTTTATTAAAGTTTAAACTTTAAACTTTATTTCTTTTTAACATAAACACTACTAACTGCTAATAGCAAAGCTTGCTTATAAATAGCCTAATAGCTAAAAAGCATTACTTATATATAAAAGTAGACGCATTTTTAAAAAACAATTTTAGCTTACTTTAGGTCTAAAAGCTATTAGTTGCTATATAAAACGTTATTTTAAAATTTATAAAAGTATTACTATAAAAATTATACTTTTTAAAACCTTTTACTAAAAAATAACGTACTTAATAGTTATATAATATTAAAAATAAAAATTACCTTTTAAAATAAATAATAAATTGTTTTTTTACTAAAGCAAGTATTTTTGCTGCTTATTATTTTATTTAAATAAAATAGCTTAAAACGTTTAAAGTTTTTATTACTTACTTTAATTTACCTTTTTTAAATTAGCATACTAAAATAATAGTTATTAAAACAGCATTAAAGCAACTAATTATATTAAAAATACTAAAAGTACTATTATTGCTAAAAACATTATTATAGCTATTTTTACTAAATTTTTATACGCTTTAAATTAATTTACTAAGTTTATTTTTTAAAATAATAATTTTATGTTAGCCTTTTATATCTTTTAATAACCTTATTTTTAACTTGCTTTAACCTTATACCTTTTAAAATAAAGTAATTAAACCTACTTAGCAAACGCTTAGTAAACAGACTTTTAGTAAGCATATAAAGCTATTATATTAACAGCAAAAAAAGTAACAAAAAAACTTAATTAAAAAGGCCTATTAAATAGCTGCCTAAGCTATACAAAAAGCTGCAGCTAAAGCTTGCGCTTAATTAAAAAAAATACTTTTTAACTTTTTTTTAAAATTGCTTATATTTTTTAAAATGCTGCCTTAAAAATAAAGTTTTAGTACTACTAATAGTTAGCATTAAGCTGCTAAAATAGCCTTAGCTATTAAAGCTATATTATAAAATAATAGTATTAAAAATTTTTTTAACAATATTTTTACCTTTATTAGTTAACAAATAGTTGCTATATTAAATTAAAAGTTATTATTTATTAGCTATTTTAATTTAATATTATCTAAATTATTTAGTACTAGTAAGTATGCTATAGTTGCTAGTTATATTTATTAGCAAAGTATATATTTATTTATTACATTTATATATTAATATGCTATAAACTTTATTAAAAAATTTATAATTTAAAACAAGTTTTTATAATTATTATAAAGCAATGCCTAAACTTAGTATATAAGTATACTTAATAAACTTATTAAAATAGCTATAAAAGCTAGCCTAAACTATTTTTTAACTAAACTTAAAAAAAAATTTTATTATAATACTGCTAATGCTATAAAAACAGTATTTAGCACGCTATTTAACTACAATAGCATTATTATAAGTATATTGTTTTATATTTAAGCAATAAAGCAAATTAAAAATTATTGCAACCTAAGGTTTATAACAAATAAGCAGTTTATAGCATATATATAAAATTAAATTTACTTTAGTTTTTAGCAATTATATAATAAATTTAAAAATATAATATTATTTAATATATTTTTAATATATATTAAAAACAAGTTAACTTTATATAAGGCCGGACTAATAAGTAATAATAGTTTTATATAGGTTAGCTTAATACCTACTATAGTAGTTTTAGCTATTTTAGTAGTAATTAATACGCTAGTCCTTGCCTTTAAGCTTTTACTTATAATAGTATTTACTATAAATACTATTAACAATAGTAATATATTTTAAGCTAATAATTATTATAGCAAATAGTTTAATTATAGCTATAGTAACTAGTTATAAAGTAGTTATAGCAATTTTTAAAACTTTTAAAAACGTTAATATAGTAGTTATTATTTTTTAAGTATTAGTTCTTTTTTTAAAAAAAATTTTATTAAAGAAAATTTTAGTTAACGCTAAAAACATAGAACTTATTATAGTAATAGACAAGGTTATAGTAATAAACGCTTTTAGCAAGCATAGCAACTTTATACTTTTACTTATTAGTAATAAGTTAAATTTTAGCGTTAACCTAATAAAGCGTACTTTAGCATTAAAAACAAAGTTTTTTTAGCATTAAATAAGCATAATATAAAACTATAAAAAACTAAGTTGCTTGCTTAAAAATATATTATAGTAAAAAAAGTTAAAAATACTATTAATAAAAAGATTTTTATTAAGTACTCTAATAATAAAAATAATAAGACTTTTGCTAACTATTTTAACGTTTTTTTTGTAGTAAATATTAGTTTTACTATTTATAAACTTAAACCTATAATATGCAAGCAATATTATGCGTTATTTTTTAACAACATTAAACAGCTACAGTATTTTTTAGTAACTTATAGCAATTTATGCTTGCTTTAGCTAAGTGTACATGCTTAAATAGTAGTTAATAACATTAAAGCATTTATAGCAAACAATATATTTAATATTGTTGCTGCTTATTTAATGCTAACTACTTTATTTACTATTAAAATAATAATACTATTTTTATATATATATTTTTAAATACTAGCTTTTTTAACCTTAAAAGCAATGCTTACTTTAGTTTGCCTTAATATAAGCTATTTTATAATAATAGCTAATTATAATTAGATTGCTTAGCATATGCTTTATATAAAAATTATTACTAAACACAAGCTGCTAGTTTGCAGTCTAAAAAGTAAAATAAAACTTATTAAACAAGTTAAATTTTAATTATTACTACTTAGTATTATTAATAGTATTTCTTGTATAAAAGTATTTATAGTAATAGCATAGTTAGCATTAAACTTTAAGCCTAATTTATTGTTAAGCACTTTTTTTTTAAATAAATACGCTGTTTTTATTAACTTTTTTTTATTTATAGTAACATTTAAGTTTTATTTTAGGTTATAAATAGCAATAACAACTTTATAAAAAAAGCTACCAATTTTTTATTATATAATAGTAGCATGCAAAATAATAGTTCTTTTATTTATAGCTATAATGTTGCTAGTAGCTTATGTTAATCTACTTTAAACAAACAACGTAAGGGTGCAGACTTACTTTTTTTAGCCTACGCAAAATAGCGCTATTGCTATAATAATAATGCTAAGTACTTTAAAAGCGGTACTATTTATTAATGCAATAAATTAACTAGTACAAATTTAATAAAAAATATGCTTAAGCTTTATTTTTAATTATATTAAAAATAGTAGCGTTGCTACTAGTTAAGCTATAGCTAATATAGTTGCAGCTGTTTTTACTTTTGCTTAAAACGCTAACAATATTTTTTGTTTATTAATAAATTTTAACCTTTTTAACAAAGTTATAGCTATACTTTTAATATTAAAAATTAATAATAACTATATTTTTAGTATACTTTAAAACTATATTTTATTTATAAAAAAGTTAGCAATATTAAGCGCTAAAAAGCTATAAAATATTTTTAGCTAGCAAACTAAAAACAGTGTTTAAATATATACAGCAAACATTAAATTAATAATATGCTTTATTTAAATATTAAAATAATATAAGCTTTAGCATACTATAGGTATAGTAAATATGCTAAAAAAAATAATAATATAAATTAAGCTAGTTAAAAGTTAGCAAAACTAGATTGTTATAACTGTACAACTTTATATGCTAAGTATTTAAAATTAAAAAATTGTTAACAAACTTTTTAATAGTATATATAGCAAAAGCAAGCTAAAGTATATAAAGCGCTTTATACTATTTAGTTGCTTTATATTTATAGCATAGCAAACTATTTATAGTGTTTATAAAAGTTAAGTTGTTATTAATTTAAAGTCTTTTAATAAAGTTGTTATGCTTAATATTTATTTGTTGCTTACGTAAAAGTTAGTTATTGCTAAATTTTAAAAATATTTATATATATTAGTTGTTAACTGCTTTAAGTTTTTTTATTAGCTGCTTATATAGCCTAGCTATTAAAACCATATAGTAATTATATTTTTTTAAGGTTTAAAAATATTTAATATTGCACTTATAAAATTTTAAAACAGTTTTAAATTTATATAGCAATTTATAAATAACCAACTTTTTTATTATTTTTAGTACGCTATAGCTTATATTAATAACGTTATTATTTTTTTTAAAATAGTATTTAAGCATTATAATTATATTAAAGCTATGCTTAATATATTTAAAAATATTAGATTAGGTTTTAAACTATTTAAGTTATTTATAGCATATTTAATAGTATACTTGTTAGGTTTTATAGTAAATAGTTTTAGTATTATAACTACTAATAAGCATGTTATAGCTATTTGCAAGATTGCTTAACCTTATATATTAGCTATTTTAAAAATATATATTAGTTTAGTTAGCTTTTTATGCAAATTTATTTTATAGTGTTAGCAAAAGCTATTACTTATGCAGACACAAAAAATAAACTTATTAAACGCAGTATATAAAATACAATTTATTTTAAAAAAATTAATAGCACAATAACGTTAAACTGCAAAGGTTATGTTTAAACCTTTTTTAGCTAAGGTATAAAATTTTTAAATTTTATAGCAACAATTAATATTTTTTAGCTACCTTATTTATTAAGATTATGCTAAAATTATATTTATTAAGCTTAATATATTTAAAAAGCAAAAATATAGCGTAATAATTTTTTATTTTAATAGTGCTTAAAATAAATGCTATATTTTAATTAACTTTATTTGCCTTATTATATTTTTTAATAAAGTATTAACTAAAACTAAATTATATTATAGCATAACTAAATTAAAAGTAGCTAGTCTAGTTTAAATATATAAACAATTTTATATTTTAATTTAATTTAGCTTATTACTTATAATTATGCTAACAAACTATAAAGCTATAAAAAAAATTATTAGTTAAATAAGCCTTTGCTTAGTTAACCTTATTAAGCTTAACATTAAATTAATAATAGCATTTGCTTACTTGTTATAATTTTAATTAAACGTTTAGTATATTTTTAGTTGTATTAATCTAGTTTTAAACGCTTTGTTTTAGCTTTTAACAATTTTAAATATATAAAAAGCTTTCTTTTAAAATAATAATATAAAAGCACTAAAAAATATTATTAACAACTTTAAATATTTTGCATATATAAATATTATTATTTTTAATAAATAGCAAAAACATTTTATTAATAGTTACACTAATAATTTTAAATTTATAAAAATTATTAACAATATTTATTAACATTTTTAATTTAATGCTATTTATGCTAGTGCTGCTAATTATAATTATATTTTTTAAAAAGCTTTTATAATTATGTTTTTATATAATTTATTTAATAATAGTTTTTTATATTTAGTTTATTATAATAAAAAACGTTAACTTTATATACTAGCGTCTTATTATAATCTTGTTCTTACTATAGCCTATAATAAAAAAAATTATTTTAGTTTTAAGCAAATGTTTTATAAACTTTAAAGATTTACTATTTATAACATTAGTAAATAAATTGCTAACTATTATGCTTATTATTTATAATGCTTTAAATATGCTACAAACTATTAAAAATTATTAAGTAAACTTAAGCCTATTTAAAAACTGCTAATCTTATTTTATATATTAGCTATAAATTTTATTATTAGTTTGCTAGCAGTATTTTTTAAAAATATATTTTAAGCAGTTAATAGTTTTAATAAATATAATGCATTAATGCTAGTAATATGCAAGCATAGTTAAAAAATATTACTTATTTTAAGCAATATTTACTATACTGCTATAAATTAAGCTAGTATATTAGCAAACCTTTTAATTTTATATAATTAAAGCATACTAATTAAAATTATTTTAAATTATAACTTAAAATTTATATTTAATTTTTAGCAAGCTTTATAAAAGCATATAAAAACTAAATTAGCAATATTTACTAGTTATTATCTCTAAACTAATAGCTTTAACAAACAATAAAATTAAAACGTTAAAATTGCTATTTAATATTATATATTATTTTATACTAATATTATATAAGTAAAAATCTTACTAGCATTGCAATATAATTTTAATAACGCCTTTTTGTTAGCAATTAAATAAAGCTTTAATAAAGTAATATTAAGTTTTAAGCCTTAATCTTTTTTATTAATTTTTAAAGTTTTAAGTTAAGCTTTTAACTTTAAAATATAACAACGCTTTTATTAATATAATGCAAAATTAGCTACTAAATTTGCAGCTAATAATGCTAAAATCTATTATAATGCTAAGCATAACCTTATCTAGTTTTAAATTAGCAATTAGGTTTATTTTTGTTTTTATAAAAAATATAATCTACTAAGTAAACTACTAAAAAAATAGTTATTATAGCAAATAAAACTTTTTATAGTAACTGCTAAGGTAAGCAAACTAGCATATAAGTTAAACTTTTTTTATTATTAGCAAATTAATTAGGTTATTTTTATTGCCTATTTGTTTTTTGCGCTACAAAAAACAAACCTATTTGCACAGCAACGTCTTTCTTTTAAACAAGTAATAGTAAAAAAAGATATAAAAAAATAAATTTCTTACAAAATTAATAAGTTGTTTAAACAGCGCTTAATACGCTTTAAAAAACAGCTAGTATTAAAATACTTTATTTATTAAAAAGGTTATAGCAACTAGTTTAATAAATAGTATTCTTAAGTGCTATTAATAAAAAATATAGCTAAATTAGTAAAAGTATTTAATAAGCAACATTTTTTTTTTGTTACTAAAATAGCCGCTAAAGTTATTAAAGCGCAGCAAAGAGAAATAGTTATACTTAAGGTACAAACTGCAAACTAGTTAATAGTAAATATAATTTCTTTTTTGTAATAAAACTTATTATTGTTTGCTTATACTATAAGGTACCTACTTACCTATACTTTAAGGTACCTGCCTATACTTTAAAGTACCTGCCTATACTTTATAGAGTAAAGCTTTTATAATAGTTAATAGTATTATTACTATAAGATTTTTAATAGGTTAGCTTTTAGCTACAACCTTATTTACTTTATTTACTTAATATATTACTTTTTATGCTGCTTTATCTTAATTTTTTATTAATTTATTTTTTAAATATACTACTTTATTTAAATACACTACTTTATATATTATTATTATATATATTGCCTTAAGCGCGTTAATAATAGCTTTAGCTATAATAGCACTTAACCAACTATTTATTGTTTATATAAACATATTTTTACTAAATTATTACATTAATTAATATATTAATAAAAATATACTAAAACTGCTTTTTAATTATAAAGAACAGGTTTAATATATATAAGCTAAACATTGTAACCTAGTTAATAAAGCTAACAAAAGTTAATAAAGCAATAAATTAAAGTATTTTTTAAAGCAAATTTTTAATAGTACCTTTAAGCTTTTTATAGCTAATTTAAAAACTAAAAAGCAAACCTATATTACTAATTATTTAATTAAAAGTAATAATTATAAAATTGTTAACAATATTATGTTTAAGCAAAAATATTAAATATAAATATTAAAATAATATTCTGTTTGTTTAAAAATTAACCTTTATTAATTTCTTTAAAACTTATTGCTTATAGCTTTTAATAAACAGCCTTTAAAATTATATTTATATACTAAAACTTACAACAAGTTAGCTTTTATTGCTTAACAGCAGCATTATTGTTTATTTTAATTGCTTAATAAACTATTTAATCTTTTAATAACGTCTAAGTTAAAAGCATTAAAAATTTATAACAACGCAGCCTATAAATTTAGCATATTATTAGCAGCAATTAAAAAACTACTTATATAAGCAAAATTAGTATATTTTATAGTTCTTAAATATAACGCTAAAATTTTAAACTATTAGCAACAATATAATTATTATTTTAAAATTAAATAATAACGCCCTTAACTAGTATTTATTTTAAATAATAACAGCTTTAATAACTTAACTAACTATAGTGTTATTTATTTTAATATAACACAAGATTAGCAAAAAAATTATAACTAAAATAATAAAAAGCAACATAAAAAAAAGCATAACTGACCTAATAACCTAAAAAATATTAATAGTGCAAAGTTTAAGCAACAAAAACAGCACTACTAATAAAATAGTTTTTACTAGCAAAATAGTTTTTACTAACAAAATAGTTTTTATTAATAAAATAGTTCTTATTAACAAAATAGTTCTTACTAATAAAAGCCTTTTTATTAACAAAAGCCTTCTTAGTTAATCCTTAACAATATTAAGTTCTTGCATTATAGTTTCCTTTTTAATAACATAGTTATATTTAAATACAATAGTATAGTTTTTATACAACCTAAAAAACAACTATTATTTATTTAAAAATCTATACTTTTAAACGTTATAAATTATACTGCTAACTATATAAACAAGTATAACTTACTAGCTGCTAAGTTTATATTTATTACATTTTATAACAATTAAAATCCTAATATTATAACCTTTACAACATAGTACTATAGTTTTATAACGCTTAAATTAGCTGCGTTAAAAATAAAAAACAATACATATAGCCAATATTTTTAAAAATTAATAAACAACAATACTAATAATAGCTAAAATATAAATATTAACAATGCAAATAATAACATTGCAAATGCTTTTAGCACTAATAATGCGCTTAATATTTATGCAAAACTAAATAAGCTTAACGTTAGCGTAGCTATAATAGTAGCAATCTTAAACACTATTAGTAAATTAAATGCTTAGATTATTAATTTAAAAGGTATACTTAATAAAAAAATCTACAATGCTATAAATAACTTTATAAACAAAAGATTATTAAATAAAAGACTTAAAACAATATAAAAAAAATATAAAATAATAAGTGTAAAAACTATTGTTAAACAATAGCGTCTTAGTCTGCTTAATAATAACAAGCTTAATAAGCTTGCAGCAAAAGAAGCAAGTTTGGCGCAACCGGCTTAGTTTACTTTATTGCAAGGAACAGTTTAACAAGGTCGCCTTTTAAAAACACTGCGCTAAAAATAAATTCTCTTAATATAAATTTACTACCTTTTTTTTTGCACAATAGCATTATTTTTTTTAATTGCTTTTTTTTTTTATTTTGCAAAGAATAATATTATTAACAAAAACGTTGTTCTCTTTTTTTGTAAAAAGGGCAACTATTAGGCTATACAGTGGCGTTGCACCGTGTTAGGTAGTAGCACACTATATATTATATAGCTAATCCCTTATTAATAGCTTCTTTACGTCCTTTTCTTCTTTTAGCAACAATATAAAATAAACATATGTTATAACACTATTTCTATGTCCTATTAACACCATTATGATCGTTTAGCATTATTAATAATTATAATACTAAAACTATTTACTATAAAACTTAATAAATATATTATTAAGTATACTATAAATAATTTAAATAGTTTAAAACTTAATTTAATATTTTTAAATATATTAAGCATAGCTTTAATATAATTATAATATTTAAATATTATTTTAAAAAAATTAATAATATTATAAATATAAGCTATAATATATTAAAAATAATAAAAAAGTTAATTATTTATAAATTGCTATATAAATTTAAAACTATTTTAAAATTTTATATATATAATATTAAATATTTTTAAACTTTAAAAAAAATAATTATTATATAGTTTTAATAGCTAAGCTATATAAGCAGTTAGTAGAAAAACTTAAAATAATTAATAACTAATATATATAAATATTTTTAAAGCTTAAAAATAATTAACTTTTATATAAGCAATAAATAAATATTAAGCTTAATACCTTTATTAAAAAACTTTAAATTAATAATAACTTAACTTTTATAAATATTATAAATAGTTTGCTATACTATAAATATAAAGCAACTAAATAGTATAAAGTGCTTTATATATTTTAGCTTGTTTTATTATATATACTATTAAAAAGTTTATTAATAATTTTTTAATTTTAAATATTTAGCATATAAAGTTATATAGTTATAGTAATTTAGTTTTATTAACTTTTAACTAGCTTAATATATATATATATATATATATATTTATTATATTTATAGTATACTAAAGCTTATATTATTTTAATATTTAAATAAAATATATTATTAATTTAATATTTGCTACATATACTTAAATATTATTTTTGATTTGCTAGCTAAAAATATTTTATAACCTTTTAAAGCTTAATATTGCTAACTTTTTTATAAATAAAATATAATTTTAAAATATACTAAAAATATAATTATTATTAATTTTTAATATTAAAAATATAGCTATAACGTTATTAAAAAAGTTAAAATTTATTAATAAATAAAAAATATTTTTAGCATTTTTAGCAAAAGTAAAAATAGCTATAACTATATTAGCTATAGCTTAGTTAGTAATAATATTATTATTTTTAGCATAATTAAAAATAAAGCTTAAGCATATTTTTTATTAAATTTGTATTAGTTAATATATTATATTAATAAATAGTACTGCTTTTAAAATATTTAATATTATTACTATAGCAATATTGCTATTTTATATAAGCTAAAAAAAATAAGTTTATATTTATATATTATAGATTTAAAATAAATTAATATAAGCTACTTGTAATATTATAGCTATAAATAAAAAAAACTACTATTTTATATACTACTATTATATAATAAAAAATTAATAGCTTTTTTAATAAAGTTATTATTATTATTTATAACTTAAAATAAAATTTAAATATTATTTATTATAAATAAAAAAAAGTTAATAAAAATAATATATTTATTTAAAAAAAAGTGCTTAATAATAAATTAAGCTTAAAGTTTAATATTAACTATACTATTACTATAAATATTTTTATATAAAAATATTATTAATAATATTAAGTAGTAATAATTAAAATTTAATTTATTTAATAAGTTTTATTTTATTTTTTAAACTATAAATTAGCAACTTATATTTAATAATAATTTTTATATAAAGCATATACTAAGCAATTTAATTATAATTAGCTATTATTATAAAATAGCTTATATTAAAGCAAACTAAAATAAGTATTGCGTTTAAAGTTAAATAAGCTAGTATTTAAAAATATATATATAAAAATACTATTATGATTTTAATAGTAAATAAAATAGTTAGCATTAAATAAACAGCAATAATATTAAATATATTATTTGCTATAAATGTTTTAATATTATTAACTATTATTTAAATATATATATTTAGCTAAAGCAAGTATAAATTATTATAAGTTATTTAAAAATATTATAGCTATTTAATATTATTAAAAAATAATATATAATATTGCTTATATATTATAATTTTAAGTTTATAAATAATAAAACTAATATTTATTATAAAAAAAATATTAAAATAGTTAGCAAAAGTTTTATTATTTTTATTATTAAAGTATTTAAAAAAAAAAGTTTTATTAATAATATTTTTAACTTTTTATATTATAATATATTTTAAGCAAGCAACTTAGTTTTTTATAATTTATAATATATTTATTTAATATTAAAAAAACTTTATTTTTAATACTAAAGTATGCTTTATTAAATTAATACTAAAGTTTAATTTATTGCTAATAAGTAAAAGTATAAAGTTATTATGCTTACTAAAACAATTTATTATTATAACTTTGTTTATTATTATAATAGGTTTTATATTTTTAGTGTTAACTAAAATAATTTTTAATAAAAAATTTTTTAAATAAAAAACCAACACTTAAAAAATAATAATTATTATATTAATATTTATAAAAGTTTTAAAAATTATTATAACTACTTTATAACTAGTTATTATAGTTATATTTAAACTATTTGCTATAATAACTATTAGCTTAAAATATATTATTATTATTAATAATATTTATAATAAATATTATTATAAATAAAAGCTTAAAAGCAAAAGCTAGCATATTAATTATTGCTAAAATAGCTAAAACTATTATAATAAGTGCTAAGCTAACTTATATAAAACTATTATTACTTATTAATTTAGCTTTATATAAAGTTAACTTATTTTTAATATATATTAAAAATATATTAAATAATATTATATTTTTAAGTTTATTATATAATTACTAAGAATTAAAATAAATTTAATTTTATATATATATTATAAATTGCTTATTTATTATAAAGTTTAAGTTATAATAACTTTTAATTTATTTATTTACTTAAGTATAAAATAATATATTTATAATAATTATAAAAACCTGTTTTAAATTATAAATTTTTTAATAAAGATTATAGCATATTAATATATAAATATAATAAACAAATATATATTTTGCTAATAAATATAATTAGCAATTAAAATATACTTATTAATACTAAATAATTTAAATAATATTAAAATAAAATAAATAATAAATAATAACTTTTAATTTAATATAATAACTATTTATTAATTAATAAAAATAAAAATATTATTAAAAAAAATATTATTATTATTATTTTATAATATAACTTTAATAGCTAAAGCTATTTTAATAGTTTAATGCTAACTATTAATAATATTAAAACTTTGCTTTAAAAGTAGCATTTTAAAAAAAATATAAGCAATTTAAAAAAAAGTTAAAAAGTTTTTTTTTTAATTAAGCGCAAGCTTTAGCTATAGCTTTTTATATAGCTTAAGCAGCTATTTAATAAGCTTTTTTAATTAAGTTTTTTTATTGCCTTTTTTACTATTAATATAATAGCTTTATATACTTACTAAAAGTTTATTTATTAAGCGTTTGCTAAATAAATTTAATTATTTTATTTTAAAAAGTATAAAGTTAAAGCAAGTTAAAAATATAGTTATTAAAAATTATAAAAAGCTAATATAAAATTATTAGTTTAAAAAATAAACTTAATAAATTAATTTAAAATATATAAAAATTTAATAAAAATAGCTATAATAATATTTTTAATAATAATAATATTTTTAGTATTTTTAATATAGTTAATTACTTTAATACTATTTTAATAACTATTATTTTAGTATACTAATTTAAAAAATGCAAATTAAAATAAGTAATAAAAACTTTAAATATTTTAAGTTATTTTATTTAAATAAAATAATAAGCAGCAAAAATACTAGCTTTAATAAAAAAACAATTTATTATTTACTTTAAAAAGTAATTTTTACTTTTAATACTATATAATTATTAAATATATTATTTTTAAATAAAAAGTTTTAAAAAGTATAATTTTTATAATAATATTTTTATAAATTTTAAAATAATGTTTTATATAGTAACTAATAGCTTTTAAACTTAAAGTAAGCTAAAATTATTTTTTAAAAATATGTTTACATTTATATATAAGTAATACTTTTTAATTATTAAATTCTTTATAAGCAAGCTTTACTATTAGTAGTTAGTAGTGTTTATATTAAAAAAAAAATAAAGTTTAAAGTTTTAAATTTAATAAACTTAAATTTGCTTTATATAGTTATAAATATAAATATTTTATATGTTTATAAATATAAAAATATAAATAGCTAGGCTTAAATATATATTTATATAGTGTTTATATAGTTATAATATTATTACTACATTATTACTTTTAAAGTAAAAAAAAAGTTTTTTAACTAAAAAAAAAATTACTTTTTTATATAAAATTTTTTTTTTTTTTTATAATAATTAAAAAGGCTTTATTAGTTTGTTTTAATTTTAAGTTTGCTTAGGTTTAAAAGTAATAATATTAGCTTAGTATAAGTAGTATAATAAAAGTATATAATATTAAATTAAATATATATATGCTATTATTAAAGCAAAATAATATTATTTAATATTATTAATATTATAAGTAATAGGCTATAAATAGTTATAAAAAAAAAAAACAAATATAGTTAACGTTATATTTTTAGATTTTATATTTATATTTATAGTGTTAGCATTTGTTTAGCTTAAAATAAATAATTTAGGCTAAGGTAAGCATTATTATTAACGTAGTTAAGGTAAGATTTTATTTAAAAAGTTAATTTTAAAATTGCTAGCTACTAATTGCTAGGCAATTATAAAAACATTAATAAGATAAGAAAATAATATTATAAGTATAAATTATATTATTATTATTAAAAAAAGAGATTAGATAAGCAAAGCTATAAATAAAGAGGTTTTATAATACATATAGTATATTACTACTATATGCACTATGTCTTATTTACTATGCTATAATAATAGTGTCTTAACAATTATAATAATAATATTATTTTATATAAAATAAAAAAAATAAGTTTATATTTATATATTATTTAATGTTATTTTATTTATATAGCTAGCTTAGGCTGCATAACTATTTTACTAGTACTTTATATTATAACAGTATTTAAAAAAGATAAACTTAGTAGGCCAGCAGCACGCTAGCAAAACGCCTTAAATTTAACCTCTTTTAACTTCTTTCCTCCTTGTCTATATCCCCTTCTATTAAGCCCCTTCTTGTACGGCCCCTTACTACTTTACTTAGGGCTAAAAAACCTTTTTTACATAAATATAGCTTTAAAATCTAATGTTATATAGCTTCTAACCTAGCCTTTAATCTTTTTAAGTATTTATAAAGCCTTTATGCATCTAACTAGCACGTGCTTAAGCAATTTTTATTTTTGTTTTTTTGTTAGCACTGCTAAGTATATAAGCTAGCACCAAGCAGGTTTAAAAAGGCCTGCCCCTAGTTTGCTAGCTAATTGCTGCTGTAAGGTCTAGCAATATAAAGTAATTAAGAGGGGCAAGCGCTATTTTTAGCTATGTTAGCAAATAAGCATATTATTATTTAGCTTAAATAGCTTGCAATTAGCAGACAAGCTCTCTTTTTAGGTTTTGTAGCAGTAAGCAAAGTCGCTATAGCCTTAACTTTAGCATAAAGGGCACTACGCCAAAGCTAGTCACCTTTGCTAAGCAAAAACTAATAGCTAGGGCCTAGTTCTTAAACTTATAAAGAAGGCTTAAGCCAGATTTAAACTAACAACTACGCGCAAAAAAAGCGTACAGTAGCCAGGCGCATAACTACTGCGCTATTAAGGCTTATATATTATTTATTAAAAGCAAATTAATATAATTTATTAGTAATATTTTAGCTATAAATAAAATAACTATTATTTTATATATTAATATTATATAATAAAAAATTAGTAACGTTTATTATAAAGTTTTTATTACTATTTATAACTTAAAATAAAACTTAAATATTATTATAAATTAAAAAAAGTTAATAAAAATAGCATATTTATTTAAAAAAAAAAGTGCTTACTAATAAATTAAAATTAAAGTTTAATACTAACTATATTATTATTATAAATATTTTTATATAGAAAATATTATAAATAATATTAAATAATAATAATTAAATTTTGATTTATTTAATAAGTTTTATTTAATTTTTTTGCTTATAAATTAATAGCTTATATTTAATTTTAATTTTTATATAAAATATATGCTTAGCAATTTATTTATAATTAGTTATTATTATAAAATAGCTTATATTAAAAGAAACTAAAATAAGCATTGCTTTTAAAGTTAAAAAAGTTAGTATTTAAAAATATATAAATAAAAATAATATTACTATTTTAAAAATAAGTAAAAAAATTAAAATTAAATAAGTAATAATAATATTAAACATATTATATGCTATAAATATTTTAATATTTTTAATTATTATTTAAGTATATGTTTATAGCTAAAATAAATAGAAATAGCTATAAGTTAATAAAAAATATTATAACTATTTAATAATATTAAAAAATAATATATAATATTATTTATATATTATAAGTTTAAGTTTATAAATAATAAACTTAATATTTATTATAAAAAAAATATTAAAATAGTTAGCAAAAGTTTTATTATTTTTATTAATAATATTTTTAATTTTTTTTATTATAGTATATTTTTAAGCAAATAATTTAGTTTTTTATAGTTTTATATTATATTTATTTAATGCAAAAAAAAAATTATTTTTAATATTAAAATATATTTTATTAAGTTAATATTAAAGTTTAATTTATTATTAATAAATAAAAATATAAATTTGCAATATTTATTAATAGTATTTATTATTATAACTTTGTTTATTATTATAATAAGTTTTATATATTTAATATTAAATAAAAATGTTTAATAAAATGTTTTTTTAAAAAAAACCTAATACTTAAAAAATAATAATTATTAACGTATCCCACGGCCATATTTGCCACCCGGCCATATTTGCCACTTTTTTTCCCATACAGAAAACGTCCGTGCGCAACAATATAACTTGGCCAATACTAATGCTACAATAATATAAATAGTACCATTCGATTTCTAACTAAATAACGAGTTCAAATATAATTTCTTTATATTTATAGTATTTTTATTTAGAAAGTTATTAAACAATACGCTAAGCAGGGGTTATATAATTTTTAGCAAGGATTATATTATTATACAAAAACTATAATACTATATAACTAGTTTAATATTTAAGTAATTAAATTAAAAAAAATACTACTAGATTCTTTATTATAATATAAATCTAATGGTTATATTTTTATTATTGTACGACTAAAATTGATAGAGTTATAAATTTACGCACGGACCTTTTTGCCAAGATCTTTTTAATAATCCTTGCTTATTTACTACCTTAATAGCCTACTAAGTAAAAATACTCTAAATATAAAAAAATCATATTTGAACTCGTTATTTAGTTAGGAATCGAATGGTACTATTTATATTATTGTAGCATTAGTATTGGCCAAGTTATACTGTTGCGCACGGACGTTTTTTGTATGGGAAAAAAAGTGGCAAATATGGCCGGGTGGCAAATATGGCCGTGGGATACGTTATATTAACATATTTAAAAGTTTTAAAAATTGCTATAATTATTTAATAACTAGTTATTATAGTTATAACTAAAGTATTTGCTATAATAATTATTAACATATCCTATAGCTATATTTGCTACCTGGCCATATTTGCCACTTTTTCTTACCTTTGTATACATAACTTTTAATTTACTATATTTTTACTACCTACTATAGTAGGCCTTTAAAAAAAGTTTAATATTATTTTTGCGCTTTAAGCAATTTGTACAAACTTAAAACTAAGTATTTAACGTACAGCTAAAATTTATAATGTACTATATATAACCCTTTTTAACTAAAAACGTAGTTATATAATAATACTTAATAGGTTTACTAATAATTAAAAACTTATTAAATTTAAAAAGCAAGCTATTATATAATATATACTTAACCTTATTATATAATTATTTTTATTTAAATATAGTAGTATTAAAAATATAGCTAACTAATTGTTAAAGTTATATAATAAAAAATATATTAATAAAAACTAAACTTTTACTTTTATATAATAATAATTAGCTTTTATAATATGTTTTAATTGCTAAATTAATTACTAGCACATTTTATATAAAGATTTATTTAAATATTATAAATAGTTTACTTTTATATAAAATATAATAATAAAATATAAAGTTTAAAAAAATATATATATATAACTTTAATAAAACTAAATTTATTATAAGCAAAATTTTGTTTAAAATAGTTATAATTATATTTAATTATATAAAAAACTTAGAAGTAGTATAATAAAGCAATTATAAATAACCTATAATTATTTAAGCTATTTTATTATATAGCAATATTATTTTATTATATATTATTGTTGCAAAAAAAAACCTATTTATTATTTTAATATAAAAGCACTTTATTACTTAATAGTTAAGTTATTATAACTATAAAAAATAGCTAAATAATAAATAAGCAAAGTATTAATTAAGTTTAACATTTTAATTAATATATAAATAGTTATATAAAAAGTATATATTAACTTTTAATTTTTAATAGCCATAAAAGCTATTATTTATATAATTTTAAAAAGTATTATAAAAATAACAATATTATTATGCTTTATATGCTAGCATATTTATTATATAAAGTTTAGCTTTTTAATATTAGCTATTTTAGCCTTTTAAAATAATTATATAAAAAAAAATTAAATACTTAATATAAATATATATTATATATATATTAAAAAATTAATTTTTATTTGTATTTTTTAATATGTTTAATATGTTAATAATAAAAGCTAATATATAAAAAAGTTTTTAAAAAGCAAAATTAGTACTATATAACTTAAAATATATTATTATTTAGCTAAATTTTTATTTAACTACTTTTATAATTAAAGCTTTATTTAATAGCTTGCTTTTACTTTAGCAATTTATTACTTTAAATAATATATAAAATATAATATTTTAGTTTATATTTATTAAATATTTTATTATATAATATTAAAATAGCTTGCTAATATATATTATTAAAGTATATAGCAAATTATATGTAGTACAATAGCTATTATATATTGTTTAGCTTTATTCAAAAAAAGTTATAACTTTTTATATAGCAAATAACTAACTTAGTTAATATTTTTATATAAAAAAAACAAAATTATAAAATAAAAAATTATTTTATATATAAAATATAAAAAAGTTATAAGCTGCTAAAGCAGCTGCTGCGCAAAAAATAGCAAAAAGGCATATAAGTAGTAGTTATATAAAGAGGCAAAAAACTTGCGCACAACGCTATAAAATATACAAAAAGCCTGGCTATAATACGTAAACATATTAAAATAAAAAAAAAGTATTTAGCAAATCTAATTTTAAATAGTTTAAATTAATTTTTTGTTATATAGTTAAGTTATAAAAGATTGTTTATATAAAGGTAAGAAAAAGTAGCAAATATAGCTAGGTAGTAAATATGGCCGCAGAATATATTAGCTTAAAATATATTATTATTATTAATAATATTTATAATAAATATTATTATAAATAAAAGCTTAAAAGCAAAAACTAATATATTAATAATTGCTAAAATAGCTAAAACTATTATAAAAAGTGCTAAGCTAAGTTATATAAAATTATTATTGCTTATTAGTTTAGCTTTATATAAAATTAACTTATTTTTAATATATATTAAAAATATATTTAATAATATTATATTTTTAAATTTATTATATAATTATTAAAAATTCAAATAAATTTAATTTTATATATATATATTATAAATTGCTTATTTATTATAAACTTTGAGTTATAATAATTATTAATTTATTTTATTATTTAAATATAAAATAATATATTTATAATAATGCTATTATAATTAAATAGCATGCTAAATATTATTTATATAATATTAGCAATATTATAATAAAAATGTTTTTTACGTTTAATTAAAAAATAATTTAAGCTAGCTTTTATAGCTACTTTAATAAATTTATTAAATATATTTATATATTAAATTTAAGTATTACTTTATAAAAATTTTTAAAACTTACTTTAAAATATAAATTTTTAATAAAGTTTATAATATATTAATATATAAATATAATAAATAAATATATACTTTATTAACAAATATAATTAATAATTATAATATATTTATTAGTACTAAATAATTTAAATAATATTATATTAAAATAGCTAACAAATAATAACTTTGAATTTAATATAATAACTATTTATTAACTAATAAAAATATTATTAAAAAAATTTAATATTATTGTTTTATAATATAGCTTTAATAGCTAAAGTTATTTTAATAGCTTAATATTAATTATTATTAGTATTAAACTTTTGCTTTTAAAGCAATATTTTAAAACATATAAATAATTTTAAAAAAAGTTAAAAAATATTTTTTTAATTAAGCATAAGCTTTAGCTATAGCTTTTTATATAGCTTAAATAGCTATTTAATAAGCTTTTTTAATTAAGTTTTTTTATTACTATTTTTATTATTAATATAATAGCTTTATATACTTATTAAAAAATTTTTATTATGCATTTACTAAGTAAGTTTAATTATTTTATTTTAAAATTAAAATAAATAAAAAATAAAAATATTAAAAAATATAAAAAGCTAATATAAAATTATTAATTTAAAAAATAAACTTAATAAATTAATTTAAAATATATAAAAATTTAATAAAAATAGCTATATTAATATTTTAAGCAATAATAATATTTTTAGCATTTTTAATATAATTAGTTACTTTAATATTATTTTAATAATTATTATTTTAATATGTTAATTTAAAAAAAGTAAATTAAAGTAAATAATAAAAATTTTAAATATTTTAAACTATTTTATTTAAATAAAATAATAAGCAATAAAAATACTTGCTTTAATAAAAAAACAATTTAGTTATTATTTATTTTAAAAAATAATTTTTATTTTTAATATTATATAATTTTTAAATATATTATTTTTTAATAAAATTTTTAAAAAAGTATAATTTTTATAGTAATACTTTTATAAATTTTATATTACTATTTTATATAATAACTAATAGCTTTTAAACTTAAAGTAAGCTAAAATTATTTTTTACAAATATATTTATTTTTATATATAAGTAATACTTTTTAATTATTAAGCTATTTATAAATAAGCTTTACTATTAGTAATTAATAGTATTAGTATTAAAAAAAAATAAAGTTTAAGGTTTAAAGGTTAATAAACTTAAATTTATTTTACATGTTTACAAATATAAATAGCTAGGCTTAAACATATGTTTTATAGTGTTTATATAGTTATAATATTATTATTATATTATTACTTTTTAACTAAAAAAAGCAACTGCTTATTTATATAAAAAGTGTTTTTAGTTTTTTATAATAATTAAAAAAGCTTTATTAGTTTATTTTAATTTTAAGTTTGTGCTAGGCGATTATAAAGGTAGTAATAAGACATAAAGACAGTGTTATAAGATGTGTTTAATCTATTATCGTTGCTAAAAGAAGAATGGGACGTAAAGAAGCTATCAATAAGAGATCTGCTATAGGATGCATAGGATACACAGTATGCTATCACCAGACACTGTGCACGGCCACTGTGTGGCCTAACATGTTGCTTAGGTTTAAAGGTAATAATATAAGGTTAGTATAAGTAGTATAATAAGAGTATATAGTATTATTTTAAATATATATGTGCTACTATTAAAGCAAAAAAATATAATTAATATTATAAGTCATAGGTTATAAAGGTAATAGGCTATAAATAAGCATATAAAAAAAAACGGACATAGTTAACGTTATATTTTTAGATTTTATATTTATATTTATAGTGTTAGCGTTTGTTTAGCTTAAAAAAACAATTTAAGCTAAAGTAAGCGCTGTTATTAATATAGTTAAAGTAAGACTTTATTTAAAAAGTTAATCTTAAAATTGTTAGCTACTAATTGCTAAGCAATTATAAAAGTATTAATAGGATATAAAAATAGTGTTATAAGATGTATTTAATTTATTATTGTTGTTAAAAAAACAAAAAGACGTAAATAAGCTATTAATAAGAGATTTGCTATAGGGTGCATAGTATGCTACCACCTAACATTGTGCACCGCCACTGTGTGGCCTAAAAAGATATAATAGTTATATTTAAATTAAAAAACCACTATTAATAAAGCAAACTTTAAAAAAATAAAAGCTTATATTATTAATTAATATTATAAGCAAAGCTTTTAAAACAAATATATATAAATGCTTAATAAAAGTAGTAAAAATGTATAAATTGCTTTTAAAAAGCTAAATAAGTAATAAAAGTTAATAATTAATTAAAGTAGCAATTAAAATAGTAGTAAAAAGCGCTTAATAAATATTTTAAAAGCATTTAATATAAATAACAATAAATATTTAATATTTATGCTATAAAAAAAAAGCGTTTTATTATAAATAATAAGCTAAATAAAAAGCTTTATTATAAACTATAAAATATTTTTAATTAATAAAAAGCTTGCTAAGCTTATTATATTGCGCGCAAAAGTGCTATAAAGCTTGCTACTATTATTATTGCTATTTTCATTTTATTTATTTATGCTATATAAAAAATTTTATGAAGCAATACTTAAAAATTGCTATAATAAGCTTTGCAAATAATACTAATTTAATAATAATAATAAGCATAAGCACTATAAATAATTATAAAAAGTTTAAAAAAGCTTAAAATATTTATAAAACATAAGTAGTATGCTATAAAATAAAATTTCCTTTTTAAAAAAACAACCTATTATACTTTTTAAATGCTTAAAAACTTTTTATAAAATAAGTTATATTTTAACTTATAAAGCTTTATTTTAATATTAGCTAGCAATAAAAAATAAGCTTTAAAAAATTGCATAAAGATTTATAATAATTTAAAAAACTTGCTTATAAAAAGTAGCAAAAGCTTTTAAAGCAACTTTAATATATTATATTAAAACAAAATTAAAAGTTTTTTTACTAAACTTTTATTTAAGCAATAAAGTAATAGCTTTTTAAAAAAGCTAGTAATGCTTTTATATATGAAAATAATAAGCTTAATAAGTAAAAAAATAGTAAACTAAGTACTTAACGCTTAAAAAGAAAGGTAGAAAAAACAAACTATAAAAATATTTTAAAGCATGCTTAAAAAAAGCTTTAAATATAGTAGTAAAAAAAGTAAATAAAATAATAAAAACGTATATGCTTTAATAAATAAAGCTACCTAGTTATAAAAAAAGAGCTTTTAAATATAAAGTTAATAAAGCGCTATAAAAGCTTTTTATGCTATAAAATATTATTAATTTTTTAAATATATATTAAAAAATTTAAATTAAAAGCTTTTTATATAAGCAACATATTTTAAGCTACTTTATATTGCTTTATAAATATATAGCTAATAAAATAATTATAGCTTATATTATTTTAAATTATAGCTTTTTAAATAATAAGCATAGAACATTATACTAAAAGCTTGCTTTATTTTACTTAAAATTAAAAGTAAACTTAGTTAACGTATTCTACGGCCATATTTGCCACTTTTTTTCCTATACAAAAAACGTTCGTGCGCAACATTATAACTTGGCCAATACTAATGCTATAATAATATAAATAGTACTAGTTGATTTCTACCTAAATAATAAGTTTAAATATGATTGTTTTTATATTTATAGTATTTTTATTTAGTAGGTTATTAAGGTCGTAAATAAATAAGGATTATTAAAAAGATCTTAGCAAAAAAGGCTGTGCGCAAATTTATAACTCTATTAATTTTAGTTGTACAATAATAAAAATATAACAATTAGATTTTTATTATAATAAAGAATCTAATAGTATTTTTTTTATTTTAATTACTTAAGTATTAAACTAATTAGATAGTATTATAGTATTTGTACTATAATATAATCCTTGCTAAAAATTATATAATCCTTACTTAGCGTATTGCTTAATAACTTGCTAAATAAAAATATTTTAAATATAAAAAATCATATTAGAACTTGTTATTTAGTTAGGAATTAACTAGTACTATTTATACTATTATAGCATTAGTATTGGCCAAGTTATAATGTTGCGCACGGACATTTTTTGTATAGGAAAAAAAGTGGCAAATATGGCCAGGTAGCAAATATGGCCGTAGGATACGTTATAGTTATAAATAAATTCAAAGCATATAAAATATAGCTTAATAGGTTTTTTATATTAAAAAGATTATAATATATAATTTAGCTAAATAAATTAAAAAAGCTTACAAAAGCTTATAATAGCTACTTAAAAAGTATAAAAGCAAAAAAAGTTATATAAAAATGTATTATTAAATTAACTTTAATAAACTTGCTAACTTTAAAAAGCTTATAAAATAAAGCATAAACTAAGCTTTTATATATAACTTGTTTACCTTTTTTTAATTAAACTTAACTAAGTAAAAACTTAAATATATAAAAAAGAAAATATAATAAAAGCTTTATGAAAGTAGCATAAGCGGTTTATTTAGCTAAAAAGCGCTTTAAAAGCTTTAAAAAGCTTAGCAAGCTTTTTAGCGGGCTTTAAAAGCTTTTTTAACACAGGTTTTGCTTGCAAATAAAATATAAAATAGCCGCGCTATAAAACAGGTAAGCAGATTATTTAATAATAATAATAAATCATAGTTAAATATATTAAATCTTTAGCTATATTTAATATTTTTTTATTTTTATATGCATAACTTTTTAAAACTTAACTATATAATAAAAACTAATTTTAACTATTTAAAATTAAATTTGCTAAATATATTTTTTAATATATTTGCATATTATAGCTAAGCTTGCTATATATTTTATAGCGTTGTGCAAAAGCTTTTTATTGTTTTATATTATTATTACTTAAATGCTTTTTTATTATTTTTTGCGTAGTAGCTGCTTTAGCTGCTTATAACTTTTTATATTTTGTATATAAAGTAATGTTTTATTTTATAATTTTTTTTTTTTTATATAGCAACATACCTAAGTTAGTTGTTGCTATAATAAGCTGCTAAAGTAAGAGCAGGCTATTAAATAAGGCTTTATTATATAAAAGCAAACTATTTATAATATTTAAACAAATTTTTATATAAATTGTGCTAGTAATTAATTTAGCAATTAAAATATGTTATAAATGCTGGTTATTATTATGTAAAGGTAAAAGTTTAGTTTTTGCTAACGCATTTTTTATTATATAACTTTAGCAATTAGTTAGCTATATTTTTAATATAACAATGTCTAAAAATAATAATTATGTAATAAAATTAAATATATATTATATAATAGCTTGCTTTGAGTAAGTTTATAATTATTAAAAAACAAATTAAATATTATTATATAATTAAGTTTATAGTTAAATAAAGTTATATATAGTATATAATTAATTTAAGCTATGCATTAAATATTTAGTTTTAGGTTTATATAAGGCGTTTAAAGCATAAAAATAGTATTAAACTTTTTAAAGGCCTACTATATATATAATAGGTAATAAAAATATAATAAATTTAAAGTAATGCATACAAAATAAAAAATAGTATTAAATATAGCTAGTTAAATATTAAATATAAATATAAAATATATTATTATATTATAAATATAAAATAATTAAATAATATAAAAATTTTAGTATATTTTAATTTATTTTTATTATATATATTATTAACAAGTTTATTAATAACTTTTTAGTTTTAAATATTTAATTTATAAAATTATATAATTATAACAATTTTATTATGCTAAATTTTATTTATTTTATATATATATATATATATATATTAATATATTTTATAGCTATATTTGCTACCTAGCTATATTTGCTACTTTTTTTAATTTATACAAACAATCTTGTATATCTTAACTATAGTTAGTTATAGCAAAAAAATAATTTAAACTATTTAAAATTAAATTTGCTATATATATTTTTTTTATTTTAAAATGTTTGCATATTATAGCTAAGCTTGCTGTATATTTTATAGCGTTGCGCACAAGTTTTTAATCTTTTTATACAACTACTACTTATATAGTTTTTGCTATTTTTTGCACAGCAGCTGCCCTAGCAGCTTATAACTCTTTTATATTTTATAATCTTGTTTTTTTATATAGCAACGTTAACTAAGTTAATTGTTTGCTATACAAAAAATAATAACCTTTTTTTTTTAACAAAGCTAGACAATATATAATAGCTGTTATACTATATATAATTTGCTATATACTTTTAATAATATATATTAGAAAGCTATGTTAATATTATATAACAAAATATTTAACAAATATAAACTAAAATATTATATTTTATATATTATTTAAAATAATAAATTATTAAAGTAAGGGCAGGCTATTTAATAAAGCTTTAATTATAAAAATAGTTAAACAAAAATTTAGCTAAGCAATAATATATTTTAGGTTGCTAGTAATTAATTTAGCAATTAAAACAAGTTATAATGGCTAGTTATTATTATATAAAAGTAAAAGTCTAGTTTTTGCTAACGCGTCCTTTATTGCATAACTTTAGCAATTAGTTAGCTATACATTTAACACTGCTATGCTTAAGTAAAAATAATTGCACAGTAAAATCAAATATATATTATATAATAGCATGCTATTTAAATTTAATAAGTTTTTAATTATTAGTAGACCTATTAAATATTATTATATTACTACGTTTTTAGTTAAAAAAGGTTATATATTATATATTATAAATTTTAGCTGCGCGTTATATACTTAGTTTTAGGTTTATATAAAGCGCTTAAAGCGCAAAAATAATATTAAACTATTTTTAAAGGCCTACTATAGTAGGTAGTAAAGATGTAGTAAATTAAAAGTTATGCATACAAAGGTAAGAAAAAGTGGCAAATATGGCCAGGTAGCAAATATAGCCATAGAATATATTATATTTAGAATTTATTAAAGCAAATATTATTTTAATATTTAAATAAATAATATTATTAAATTAAAATTTGCTATATATATATATATATTATTTTAGTTTGCTAACTAGTAATATTTTCTAGCTATTTTATAACTAATATAGCTAATTCTTTTAAAAATAAATATAATTTATAATTAATTTATATTATTAAAAATATAATAATTATTATATTAAATATTTATTAATTTATTACTAAATAAAAAATATTAGCAATATGTTTAGTAAAAAACAAATTACTATAACTATATTAACTATAGTTTAATTAATAAAAAAAATATTATTGTTATTATAATTAAAACAATAAAAAAATATTTCTTTATTAAACTAATATATATAAATTTATTATATTATAAAATAATATTATATTTACAATATTTATTATAATTATTATAACAAATAAATTTAAATACCATTAAAAAACATAAAAATAATAAAGTTGCGCACATATATTAAATTATTAAGCCTATTTATAAAGCTCATTATTAAGCAACATAATAATGTTATTTTATAACTAGCTATAAATAAGCATATAATATAATATATCCTACAGATTAATTGCATACCTAGGTTAATTGCATACTTTTTTTAACCTCTATACAAACAATATTTAACATAGTATATTTTAACTGCACATTATAATAAGCCTTTAAAAAAAGTTTAATATTATTTTTGCACTGTAAGCCTTTTATATAAACTTAAAACTAAGCATTTAATATATAGCTAAAATTTATAATATATTATTAATAACTTTAATAAATTAAAAACGTAGCTATATAACTATATATAATAGCAACTTTAAAAAGTAAAAACTAATTATATTTAAAAAGTAAGCTATTATATAATATATACTTAACCTTATTATATAATTATTTTTACTTAAGCATAGTAATATTAAAAATATAGCTAACTAATTGCTAAAGTTATATAATAAAAAACATATTAATAAAAATTAAAATTTTATGTTTATATAATAATAATTAGCTTTTATAATATATTTTAATTGCTAAATTAATTATTAGCGCGTTTTATATAAAAATTTATTTAAATATTACAAGTAGTTTGCTTTTATATAAAATATAATAATAAAATATAAAGTTTAAAAAAAAATATATATATAATTTTAATAAAACTAAATTTATTATTAACAAAATTTTATTTAAAATAATTATAACTATATTTAATTATATAAAAAATTTAAAAGTAATATAGCAAAGCAATTATAAATAAGTTATAATTACTTAGGCTATTTTATTATATAATTATATTATTTTGCTATATATTATTATTATAATAAAAAACTATTTGTTATTTTAATATAAAAGCACTTTATTGCTTAATAATTAAGTTATTATAACTATAAAAAGTAGCTAAATAATAAATAAGCAAAATATTAATTAAATTTAATATTTTAATTAATATATAAATAATTATATAAAAAATATATACTAACTTTTAATTTTTAATAGCTATAAAAGCTATTATTTATATAATTTTAAAAACTATTATAAAAATAATAATATTATTATACTTAATATGCTAGCATATTTATTATATAAGCTTTAACTTTTTAATATTAGTTATTTTAGCTTTTTAAAACAGTTATATAAAAAAAAATTTTAATATTTAATATAAGCATATATTATATATATATTAAAAAAAAATTTTAATTGCGTTTTTTAATATATTTAATATATTAATAATAAGAGCTAATATATAAAAATATTTTTAAAAAGCAAAATTAATATTATATAATTTAAAATATATTATTGCTTAGCTAAATTTTTATTTAATAAATTGTTTTTATTTTAGCAATTTATTATTTTAAATAAGATATAAAATATAATATTATAGTTTATATTTATTAAACAATTTATTATATAATATTAAAATAGCTTGTTAATATGTATTATTAAAAATATATAATAAATTATATATAGTATAATAGCTATTATATATTATTTAGCTTTATTACTAAAAAAAGTTATAACTTTTTATATAATAAATAATTAACTTAATTAATTTTGTTAACATATAAAAAAAACAAAATTATAAAATAAAAAATTACTTTATATATAAAATATAAAAAATTTATAAGCTATTAAAGCAGCTGCTATCTAAAACATAGCAAAAAAGTATATAAGTAATAGTTATATAAAAATGCAAAAAGCTTATATATAATGCTATAAAATATATAGCAAGCCTAGCTATAATATATAAATATATTAAATTAAACAAAAAACGTTTAGTAAATTAAATTTTAAATAGTTTTTATTAATTTTTTGTTATATAGTTAAGTTATAAAAAATTATTTGTATAAGGCTTAAAAAAAGTGTGCAATTAACCTATAAGATACGTTATATATATATTGTTAATATTATTCCAAAACTTTAGATTTAGATTTATAATATTATTATAATATAGCTAAAAATTTAAATTTAAGCTAGAGCAAGTATTATTATTAATATAAATATTTAATATAATACTTTATTTAAATTGTTAATTTTAAGATTACTAAGAAATTATAAAATCTTTAATAAAAAAGCAAATTAATATAGTTTTTATAAATTATATTATTATTATTAATATATATATAACATGCTATAAATAAAAAAGCTACTATAGTAAATTATTGTTAAACATTATATATTAAAACTATGCCTTTACTACAGTGCACTAATATAAATAAGCTATAATTATTTTAGTAGTTTTACTATATAGCTATATTATTTTTTTATATATTTTATAGTAAAGTAAACTATTTATTATTTAAAAAAAAAAAAAAATTTTATTTAATATTTATGTTATTGCAACTATAAAAAAATAACTAAACAATAAAAAAATAAAATGTTAAGTAAATTAAAGTCTTAAATTAATATATAAATAGTTATATAACGTATCCCACGGCTATATTTGCCACCCGGCCATATTTGCCACTTTTCCTCACCTTTGTACGCATAACTTTTGATCTGCTATATCTTTACTACCCACTATGGTAGGCCTTTAAAAAGAGTCTGATATTATTTTTGCGCTTTAAGCGATTTGTATAAACCTAAAACTAAGTATTTAACGCGCAGCTAAAATCTATGATGTACTATATATAACCCTTTTTAACTAAAAACGCGGTCGTATAATAATATTTAATAGGTCTACTAATAATTAAAAACTTATTAAATTTAAAAAGCAAGCTATTATATAATATATACTTAACCTTATTATGTAATTATTTTTACTTAGGCATAGTAGTATTAAAAATATAGCTAACTAATTGTTAAAGTTATGCAATAAAGAACGCGTTAGCAAAAACTAAACTTTTACTTTTATATAATAACAACTAGCTTTTATAACACGTTTTAATTGCTAAATTAATTACTAGCGCGTTTTATATAAAAATTTATTTAAATACTGCAAGTAGTTTGCCTTTATATAAAACATAATAATAAAATATAAAGTTTAAAAAAAAATATATATATAACTTTAACAAGACCAGATTTGTTATAAGCAAAATTTTGTTTAAAATAGTTATAACTACATTTAATTATATAAAAAACTTAAAAGTAGTATAGCAAAGCAATTATAAATAGGCTATAATTATTTAAGCTGTCTTGTTATATAGCTATGTTGTCTTACTATATATTATTGTTGCAAAAAAAAACTATTTGTTGTTTTAATATAAAAGCACTTTATTGCCTAATAGTTAGGTTATTATAATTATAAAAAATAGCTAGACAACAAATAAGCAAAGTATTAATTAGGTTTAATATTTTAATTAATATATAAGTAGTTATATAAAAAGCGTATACTAACTTTTAATTTTTAATAGCTATAAAAGCTACTATTTATATAATTTTAAAAAGTTTTGCAAAAATAATAATATTATTATGCTTTATATGCTAGCACATTTGTTATATAAGCTTTAGCCTTTTAATATTAGCTGTTTTAGCCTTTTAAAACAATTATATAAAAAAAAATTAAACACTTAATATAAGCATATATTATATATATATTAAAAAAAGATTTTTTATTTACGTTTTTTAACACGTTTAACGCGTTAATAATAAAAGCTAATATATAAAAAGGTTTTTAAAAAGCAGAATTAGTGCTATACAACCTAAAATATATTATTGCTTAGCTAAATTTTTGTTTAACTATTTTTATAATTAAAGCTTTATTTAATAGCCTACTTTTACTTTAGCAATTTATTACTTTAAATAATATATAAAACATAATATCTTAGTTTATATTTATTAAATATTTTATTATACAACATTAAAATAGCTTACTAATATATATTATTAAAAGTATATAACAAATTATGCGTAGCGCAACAGCTATTATGTATTGTTTAGCTTTATTAAAAAAAAAGGTCGCAACTTTTTGTATAGCAAATAACTAACTTAGTTAACATTGCCGTACAAAAAAAACAAAATTACAAAATAGAAGATCACTTTGTATACAAAATGCAAAAAAGTTACAAGCTGCTAAGGCAGCTGCTGCGCAAAAAATAGCAAAAAAGCGTGCAAGTAGTGGTTATACAAAAAAGCAAAAAACTTGCGCGCAACGCTATAAAATATGCAGCAAGCCTGGCCATAATGCGCAAACATATCAAAATAAAAAAAAAACATTTAGCAAATCTAATTCTAAATAGTTTAAATTAATTTTTTGTTATACGGTTAAGTTATAAGAGATTGTTTGTATAAAAGTAAAAAAAAGTGGCAAATATAGCCAGGTAGCAAATATGGCCGTAGAATACGTTAAATAAAATATAATTACTTTTAATTTATAAAGGCTTTAAATATTATTATTTATATAATTATAAAAAATATTATAAAAATATTACTATATATTATATATTATATGCTAGCATATATATTTTATAAGGTTTAAAATTTTAAAATAATTATATAAAAATATTTATAATATTTAATATAACTATATATAATATACATAACTTAAAATTTTTATTTTATATTTAATATATTTAATATATTAACAATAAAAAATTATATATAAAAAGGTTTTTAAAAAGCAAAATTAACAGTATATAATATATATTATATCCTTATATAGCTATAATTTTTATTATTATTTTAATAATTAAAAGCTTATTAAACTTATTATTTTATTTAAATAATATATTACTTTTAATATTATATAAAATATAATATTTTATTATAATTTTATTTTTATTATTATATTTTATAGCTAGTTATATTTAATAGTTAGCTATATTTAATACTTTTTTTTTATTTTTTATATATAACTTTTAATCTATTATATTTTATTACTTATTATAGTAAGCTTTTTAAAAAAGTTTAATATAATTTTTGTACTTTAAACGCTTAATATAAACCTAAAACTAAGTATTTAATAAGCAGCTATAATTTATAATATATTATATATAACGTTTTTTAATTAAAAATATACTTATATAATAATATTTAATAAGTTTACTAATAATTAAAAACTTATTAAATTTAAAAACTAAACTATTATATAATATATATTTAATTTTATAATATAATTATTTTTATTTAAGTATAGTAGTAATAAAAATATAGCTAATTAATTTTTAAAGTTATATAATAAAAAATATATTAGCAAAAACTAAACTTTTGCTTTTATATAATAATAATTAGCTTTTATAATATATTTTAATTGCTAAATTAATTATTAGCACGTTTTATATACAAATTAATTTAAATATTATAAATAGTTTGCTTTTATTTAAAATATAATAGCAAAATACAAAGTTTACAAAAAATTATATATATAACTTTAATAAAACTAAATTTAATATAAGCAAATTTTTATTTAAAATTATTATAACTATATTTAATTATATAAAAAACTTAAAAATAATACAATAAAATAAATATAAATAAGTTATAATTATTTAAGCTATTTTATTATATAGCTATATTATTTTATTAAATATTATTTTATAAAAAACAACTATTTATTATTTTAGTATAAATATACTTTATAGCTTAATAATTAGGTTATTCTAATTATAAAAAATAGCTAAATAATAAATAAGCAAAGTATTAATTAAGTTTAATATTTTAATTAATATATAAATAGTTATATAAAAAGTATATATTAACTTTTAATTTTTAATAGCTATAAAAGCTATTATTTATATAATTTTAAAAAGTATTGCAAAAATAATAATATTATTATATTTTATATATTACTACATTTATTATATAAGCTTTAGCTTTTTAAAATAATTATATTATAAAATATATATATATAATGTAAGCATATATTATATATATATTAAAAAAGGCATTATTTATATTTTTTATTTATTTAATATATTAATAATAAAAGTAAAAATATAAAAAAGTTTATAATAAATAAAATTATTACTATATAACTTAAAGTATATTATTATATAGCTAAATTTTTATTTAATTACTTTTATAATTAAACGCTTATTAAATAGCTTATTTTTATTTTAATAATTTAATATTTTAAATAGTATATAAAATATTATATTTTAGTTAATATTTATAAAAATATTAATTATATAATATTAAAATAGGTTACTAATATAAATTACTAAAAGTTTATGGCAAATTATATATAATATAATAGCTATTATATATTATTTAGCTTTATTAAAAAATATAAAAATATAAAAAAGTTATAAGCTGCTAAAGCAACTGCTATATAAAATATAATAAAAAGGCATATAAGTAATAGTTATATTAAAAAGTAAAACACTTATATATAATGCTATAGAATCTATAGCAAGCCTAGCTATAATATATAAATATATTAAAATAAAATAAAAATATTTAGCAAATATAACTTTAAATAGTTTAAATTAATTTTTTAATATATAGTTTTGTTATAAAAACCTGTTTATATAAAAGTAAAAAAAATTCTTAAATATAGCTAAGTATTAAATATACTTGTAATATGTTATAGCTTATAAAGAAACAATTGTTTTAAGTAAATATTTTATAAACTTTAAAATTTTATTTTTTATAATATTAGTATATAAATTATTAATTATTATGCTTATTATTTATAGTGCTTTAAATATATTATAAACTATTAAAAGTTATTAAATAAACTTAAGCTTATTTAAAAACTACTAATTTTATTATATATATTAGCTATAAATTTATTATTAATTTATTAACTATACTTTTTAAAAGCATATGTTAAATAGTTAATAGTTTTAATAAATATAATGTCTTACTTAATATTAATATTATAAAAGCATAGTTAGAAAATATTTTAATTTTATATAATTAAAGTATACTAGTTAAAATTATTTTAAATTATAATTTAAAATTTATTTTAAACTTTTAATAAGCTTTATAAAAGTATATTAGTACTAAATTAGCTAAATTTATTAATATTTATTTTTAACCTAATAGTTTTAGCAAATAATATAATTAAAATAATAAAATTATTATTTAGTATTATATATTATTTTATATTAATATTATATAAATAAATATTTTATTAGTATTGTTATATATTTTTAATAATACTTTTTTATTAATAATTAGTTAAATAAATTTTTAATAAAGTAATATTAAGTTTTAAGCTTTAATTGTTTTTATTAATTTTTAACGTTTTAAGTTAAGCTTTTAACTATAATATATAATAATGTTATTATTACTACAATATAAAATTAGCTATTAAATTTATAGCTAATAATATTAAAATTTATTATAATGCTAAATATAACTTTATTTAGTTTTAAGTTAGCAATTAGGTTTATTTTTATTTTTATAATAACTACTAAAGTAGGAAAACTAGTATATAAGTTATACTTTTTTTATTATTAGCAAATTAATTACGTTATTTTTATTATATATTTATTTTTTATACTATATAAAATAAACTTATTTATATAGCAACATTTAGTTTTTAAATAAGTAATAATAAAATAAAATATAAATAAATAAATTATTTATAAAATTTAAAAGCTATTAAAGCAGCAAATAATTTAAATTAATATATAAATAGTATTAAAATATTTTATTTATTACAAATATTATAGCAACTAGTTTAATAAGTAGTATTTTTAAATATTATTAATAAAAAATATAGGTAAATTAGTAAAAAATAAAATAAGCAACTTTTTTTTTTCTACTAAAATTACTGCTTAAATTAATAAGAAAAAAGTTAAAATAACTTTTTATATATAAAATATAAAGTTTAAAGTAGCTAATAATAAATTTTTTTTTTTATAAATTATTTTTATTATATTTTTAAAGACTTATATACTTTTATTTTATAAAACCAAGTGTTTATAATAGTTAAGTTTATTATTATTGCAAAATTTTTAATAGTTTAAATTTTAGCTATAATATTTAATATATTGTTTATTTTAAAATATTTTATTACGTTTTTTTGCTTTATTATAACATTTAATATATTTTATCTAATATATTTTTTATTTTAATTCTTTTTAGTTATATTTTTACTTTTTATTAATTTATTATGCTTATTTTATAGTAGCTTTTTTTACTATAGCGCTTAAATAGTAATTTATTGTTTATATAAATAAATAAAATTTTACTTACTAAATTACTTAATTTATTAATAATAATATTTTAATGCTACGTTTTAACTATATTAAGCAAGTTTAGTATACTTATGCTAAATATTAAAACTTTATTAATTGTACTAATAAATACTAGCAAAGTAATAAAATAAAATACTTTTTATAGCAGGTTTTTATTAATAGCTTTAAGTTATTTATATTAAATATAAAAACTAAAAAGTATAACTAGCTATATTATAAATTATTTAACTAGCAAAAATAATTATAAAATGATTAATAAGAGTAACATATTCTACGGCTATATTTAATGCCCAGCTATATTTAATACTTTTTTTTACTTTTATATGCATCACTTTTAATCTACTATATTTTTACTTCCTATTATAATAAGCCTTTAAAAAAAGTTTAATATTATTTCTATGCTTTAAGCGCTTTATATAAACTTAAACCTAAATATTAAACATATAGCTAAAATTTATAATATACTTTATATAATTATTTTTAACTAAAAATATAGTTATATAATAATATTTAATAAGTTTATTAATAATTAATAACTTATTAAATTTAAAAAGCAAGCTATTATATAATATATATTTAATTTTATTATATAATTGTTTTTATTTAAGCATAGTAGTATTAAAAATATAGCTAACTAATTACTAAAGTTATATAATAAAAAATATATTAATAAAAACTAACGTTTTACTTTTATATAATAATAACTAGCTTTTATATTATATTTTAATTACTAAATTAATTACTAACGCGTTTTATATAAAAATTTATTTAAATATTATAAATAGTTTACTTTTATATAAAATATAATAATAAAATTTAAAATTTAAAAAAATATATATATATAACTTTAATAAAACTAAATTTATTAATTATATATAAAATTTTATTTAAAATAGTTATAACTATATTTAATTATATAAAAAACATAAAAGTAGTATAATAAAATAATTATAAATAAGCTATAGTTATTTAAGCTATTTTATTATATAGCTATATTATTTTATTATATAATATTATTATTAAAAAAAAACTATTTATTATTTTAATATAAAAGTATTTTATTGGTTAATAGTTAAGTTATTCTAACTATAAATAGTAGCTAAATAATAAATAAGCAAAATATTAATTAAGTTTAATATTTTAATTAATATATAAATAATTATATAAAAAATATATACTAACTTTTAATTTTTAATAGCTATAAAAGCAATTATTTATATAATTTTTAAAAATATTAATTATAAAAATAATATTATTATTATGCTTTATATACTAGCATATTGATTATATAAGCTTTAGCTTTTTAATATTAACTATTTTAGCTTTTTAAAATAGTTATATATAAAAAAATTAAATATTTAATATAAGCATATATTATATATATATTAAAAAAAAAATTTTATTTATATTTTTTAATATATTTTATATATTAATAATAAAAGCCAATATACAAAAAAGTTTTTAAAATTTAAAATTAATATTATATAACTATAAATTTTGTATTTATTATATTTAATGAAAAAAAACTTTAAATTACTATAATAATATAATTTAAATAGCTAATATAAAAATCTATAAAAATAAAAAAGTTAAAATTAATTCTAGCTAAAAGATAGTTGTTTAACTAACTAAATGCTAAGCTACTTATAATTATATTTATAGCATTATAAAAAGTAGATTTACAAAAAAAAAAAATTATTACCATAAATAATAGCTATATTAGCTTAAACTAACTAGTTATTATAACTACTAGCAAATTGTTAGGCCATAGAGTAGCGGTGCACAGTATTAGGTAGTAGCATACTAGGTATCCTATAGCAAATCTTTTATTAATAGCTTTTTTACGTCTCTTTTTTTTTTTAGCAATAATAATAAAATAAACACCTTTTATAACACTATTTTTATATTTTATTAATACTTTTATAATTACTTAGCAATTAGTAGCTAGCAATCTTAAGGTTAACTTTTTAAATCAAGTCTTACCATAACTATATTAATAATAACGCTTGCTTTAGCTTAAATTGTTTTTTTTAAGCTAAATAAACTTTAATACTATAAATATAAATATAAAATTTAAAAATATAATATTAACTAAGTTTATTTTTTTTATATGCTTATTTATAGCTTAGTATTTATAATATTAATAATATTCTTTTGCTTTAATAGTAGTATATATATATTTAATTTAATGCTATATACTTTTATTATACTACTTATACTAAGCTAATATTATTACCTTTAAACCAAAGCAAACTTAATTAGCAAATTTAATTAAAACAAACAAATAAAGCTTTTTTAGTTGCTATAAAAAACTAAAAATGCTTTTTATATAAATAAGCAGTTGCTTTTTTAGTTAAAAAACATTTTTTTTTCTTAAAAAATAATAATATTATAACTATATAAATATTATATAAATATATATATAAGCTTAGCTATTTATATTTATAAATATATAATGCAAATTTAAGTTTGTTAAACTTTAAATTTTAAAATTTTACAAAAGTATTATTATAAATTATGTTTTTTAAAACTTTTTATTAAAAAATAATATATTTAAAAATTATATAGTATTAAAAATAAAAATTACTTTTTAAAATAAATAATAAGTTAATATTTTATTAAAGCAAATATTTTTATTACTAATTATATTATTTAAATAAAGCAGCTTAAAATATTTAAAGTTTTTATTACTTATTTTAATTTATTTTTTTAAAATTAATATATTAAAATAATATTAAAGCAACTAATTATATTAAAAGCGCTAAAAATATTATTATAGCTACTTTTACTAAATTTTATATATTTTAAATTAATTTATTAAGTTTATTTTTTAAACTAATAATTTTTATTAGCTTTTAATATTTTTTAAAATAAAATAATTATATTTATTTAATTAACGCTTCATAAATAAACTTTTAATAAATATATAAAGCTATTATATTAATAGCAAAAAATAATAAAAAAACTTAATTAAAAAAGCTTATTAAATAGGTATTTAAACTATATAAAAAGCTATATTTAAAGCTTATAGCTTAATTAAAAAAATAGTGTTTAATTTTTTTTTTTTTAATTGTTTATATTTTTTATAATATTACTTTAAAAATATAGTTTTAATATTGCTAATAGTTAGTATTAAGCTACTAAAATAGTTTTAATTATTAAAGCTATATTATAAAATAATAGTATTAAAATTTTTTTTAATAATATTTTTATTTTTACTAGTTAATAAATAGTTATTATATTAAATTATTTAATAATATTAAATATGCCATAGTTATTAGTTATATTTATTAATGAAATATTTATTTATTTATTATATTTAATATATCTTATAGCTATATTTGCTACCTGGCCATATTTGCTACTTTTTCTTACTTTTGTGTGCATAACTTTTAATCTACTATATTTTTACTACCTACTATAGTAGGCCTTTAAAAAAAGTTTAATATTATTTTTAGACTTTAAGCAATTTATATAAACTTAAAACTAAGTACTTAATATATAGCTAAAATTTATAATATATTATATATAACCTTTTTTAACTAAAAATATAATTATATAATAATATTTAATAATTTTATTAATAATTAAAAACTTATTAAATTTAAAAAGTAAGCTGTTATATAATATATACTTAACTTTGTTGCGTAATTATTTTTATTTAAGTATAGTAGTATTAAAAATATAGCTAATTAATTGCTAAAATTATATAATAAAAAATATGTTAGCAAAAACTAAATTTTTATTTTTATATAATAATAATTAATATTTATGATATATTTTAATTATTAAATTAATTATTAGCATATTTTATATAAAATTTTATTTAAATATTATAAATAGTTTGCTTTTATATAAAATATAATAGTAAAATATAAAATATTAAAAAATATATATATATAATTTTAATAAAACTAAATTTATTATAAGCAAAATTTTGTTTAAAATATTTATAACTATATTTAATTATATAAAAAACTTAAAAGTAATATAGCAAAGCAATTATAAATAAGCTATAATTATTTAAGCTATTTTATTATATAGCTAACGTATCCCACAGGTCAATTGCACACCCAAGTCGATTGCACACTTTTTTTCCTATATAAAAAACGTCCGTGCGCAACATTATAACTTGGCTAATACTAATGGTATAACAATATAAATAGCGCCAGTTGATTCCTAACTAAATAACAAGTTCAAATATGATTTTTTTATATTTATAGTATTTTTATTTAGCAAGTTATTAAGCAATACGCTAAGCAGGGATTATATAATTTTTAGCAGGGATTATATTATAGTACAAATACTATAATACTATATAACTGGTTTAATATATAAGTAATTAAAATAAAAAAAATACTACTAAATTTTTTATTTTAATAAAAATCTAATGGTTATATTTTTATTATTGTACAACTAAAATTGATAGAGTTATAAATTTACGCACGGCCCTTTTTGCCAAGATCTTTTTAATAATCCTTGTTTATGTACGACCTTAATAACCTTTTAAATAAAAATACTATAAATATAAAAAAATCATATTTAAACTCTTTATTTAGTTAAAAATTAACTAGTACTATTTATATTGTTATAGCATTAGTATTGCCCAAGTTATAATGTTGCGCACAGACGTTTTTTGTATAGGAAAAAAAGTGTGCAATCGACTCGGGTGTGCAATTAACCTATGGGATACGTTATATTATTTTATTATATATTATTATTATAAAAAAAACTATTTATTATTTTAATATAAAAGCATTTTATTAGTTAATAATTAAGTTATTATAATTATAAAAAATAGTTAAATAATAAATAAGCAAGTATTAATTAAGTTTAATATTTTAATTAATATATAAGTAGTTATATAAAAAGTATATATTACTTTTTAATTTTTAATAGCTATAAAAGCTATTATTTATATAATTTTAAAAAGTATTAAAAAAATATTATTATTATTATGCTTTATATGCTAGCATATTTATTATATAAGCTTTAGCTTTTTAATATTAATTATTTTAGCTTTTTAAAATAGTTATATAAAAAAAAATTAAATACTTAATATAAGTATATATTATATATATATTAAAACAAAAAAAAATTTTTATACTTTTTAATATATTTAATATATTAATAATAAAAGCTAATATATAAAAAAGTTTTTAAATAGTAAAGTTAGTGCTATATAACTTAAAATATATTATTGCTTAGCTAAATTTTTGTTTAATTATTTTTATATTTAAAGCTTTATTTAATAGCTTATTTATAGCTTTAAAAAAAGGCTTTTTACTTAATTGCAAATAATTTTGCAAGCAGGCTAGTAAATAGCTAATAAATATAAGCGCATAAAAGCTAACAAGAAGCGCTTTTATGCTTACTTAGTGCAGAAATAGTAAAAGTAATACGTAGTAAGAAAGCTATTAATATAATAATAAAAAATCTTTTTATTAATAAACTAGCAAAACGTGCTAAAAGACCTATATTTAATACACCTTATAACTTAGCTTAAAAAAGCGCTATACGCTTAAAATAAAGTAATATGCTTATAGCTATTAATAAGCTAATTAATAAATATATAAAGCTTATACTACTATTAATAATAACTAAAAAGGCAAGCTAAAAGCTTTTACTTTAAAAAAAAGCTAAAAAAGTATAAATAATAAAGTATTTAATAAAATAAGCAAAAATTAATGTAAGCAGCCTTTTAATTAGCAACAAGCTTAATAAACTTATTACTTAGCGTAACCTTAATAAAGCAATTAGCAAAGCTTTTTAAAAAGCACTAAATAAATTAAATAAGGCACTAGCAAGCTAAATATAAGCATAAAAAGCAGCGGCAGCAAAGGCTTAGCAAGCTCTTAACATAAAAGCTATATTAATAAAAAACAAAAAAGAAGTAATAATTAAAGCAAAAAAATAAGAACTAGCTTTTTATAAGCGCAAGCTAGTAGTAATTATTATAGCAGTTAATATAGTGCTTTTTAAAGCAAAAGCAGTAGCGGCTTATAAGCTATTTAGTAATAATATAATAATTACTTTTAAAAAAAAGCTTTTTAAAAAGCTTAATAAAAGCAAGTAGGTAGTAATAGCTTTTAAGCTAAAAGCTATGCTATAAAAAAAAAAAATATTAAAATAAATAAAAAAAATCTTTATAGCATAGCTTAAAAAGATTTATATAAATAAAAAGCTTTATAAAAAGCTTAAAAAAACGTATAAAAAGCTTATTAGGTGCAAAAAAATAATTTTAAAAAATATAAAAACTAAGCATAAAAGTATTTTAATTTATATAAGCACTTTAAAAGTAACTAAAAAGCTTTATAATAAAAGTTTATTATAAAAAGCATAGTTTTTTAACTATAAGCTATTTAACTTAAATATAAAAGTTAAATAATATTTTAACTGCTATAGTTTTAATTATATAGCAGCTTACTGCTTAAAAAAAGCTTGTTGCAAGTATTATATAGCTTTTAAGCACTTTAAAAAAAAAATTAAGTGCTTAATAAAAAAAGAAGCAGCTTAGCTTAAGTATATAAACTATAACAAGAGCTATAAAGCTTAAAATAAATATTATAAAGTAAACATAAAAAAAAAAAGCGTGCTAAAGTAGTATACGTAGCGCAGCTATATAAGTTTTAAAATAATAAAGAGGCAGCATACTTAGCATATATAGCAAATAATATGCTAGTATTATTATTAATAGCTTTAGTAATAGCTTACCTAAACGCTTTTAAAAAGCTTAGCACTAAAATAAGCTTACTAGCTAAAAAAAAATATATAAAATAATTACTAGCTTATTTAATAATAATTTTTTTAAGCACTAGTTTATATTTAATATTGCTTTTTAAAACATATAAAAAAAATTATGCTAAAATATTGCATAAGCGCTTAAAAAAACTATATATAATATAATAGCTATATTTAAACTTAAAGTTAGTAAGTTAAAAGTAGTTTATTACTTTAAAAGTAACTATTACTATATTTAAAAAAGTAATAAAGCTGCTTTATATATTAATAAAAAAATAGCGCTAAAAATACTAAATATAAAAAGTAATATAAACTAAGCAAACATATAAATAAATAATAAGCTAAGCATTTTTATAATATAAGCAATTTATTTACTAAGCTTAATAAAAGCAAAGTAAAAAAGCTTAGTTTAAAGCTTTTTACTTAAACTACTATTAAAAAAGCATATAATAATAAAAAACTTTAACTTATATTATTTAGCTTAAAACTTAATAAAATATATATTATATAGTAGCAAAAAGCTTTTAAAGTTTATAGTGCGCTAAAAACTATTGCTAGCAACTTTGCTAAAAAAGCTAACTAAAATAATAAGAAAGCAAAAAGACTTTATTATTAACTTTATATAAGTAACTAAAAAAACTAGTATTATTTACTAAAGTAATTTAAAGTAAAAAAAATTAGATTACTAGGCTTTTAAAATATTTATTAAAACTAGTAAGCTTATAAAAAGCTACTTATAAAGCGCTAAAAAATAAAACTAGCTATAAATAAATAAAGCATATATAGTAATAAAAGCAAAAGTGCTTATTATAAATATAAATATTTTAAAAAATAAAAGCAAGCTTAATAAAGCTTTTAACAAACTATTAAAGCAGCTTATAACTATTATAAAGCTTTTAATATTATATAAAATGCTTAGCTTAAAAATAAAAAAAGCGCTATAAATAACTTTAAAAATTATAAGCTTTAAAACAACTATAAAATAAGCATACTAGCAATATTAAAAAAAGCAATTAAAAGTAGCTTAAAAAGCGTTTTATAATGTTAAAAAAAACTTTAAAACAAAAGTAACTAAAGCTTAATAAATAAGCTAAAAATAAGTAGTAGCAAAAGCTTTAAAACATTTTAAAACGCTTTAAAGCTTTGCTAAATAAATGCGCTTGCTAAAAGTAATGCTAAGCGTAATAATAATTTTTTTTTTATAAAACAACTTAAAAAAGCTTATAATTATTACTACTTATTAAAAAAAAGCTTAAAAGCTTGCTAATAAATTTTTTTTAGCTTTTTTAGCTAACTTATAAAATACTTTTAGTTAGCCTATAAATTATAATAGCTATTAACGCTTTAAAGTAAAATAAAAAGTTAAAACTAATAATATTGCTATGCTAATTTATAAGCTTTTTTTATAAAAAGTACTAAGCGCTAATAAGCTTTTTAATAAATTTTTTAAAGCATACAGCAAGCTTTTATACTACTAACTAGCAGCTTTTACTTAAGCAAGCTTTTTGTTAAAGTATTACTTTAAACGCTTTTAAAAAGCATATATAATAATTATACCTAAACTAAAAAAAGCGTTTTTAATAAAGCAAACCTTAAAAAAATAAAAGCTTATATTATTAATTAGTACTATAAGCAAAGCTTTTAAAAAAAAAATATATAAGCGCTTAATAAAGGTAGCAAAAATTTATAACTTGCTTTTAAAAAGCTAAATAGGTAATAAAAGCTAGCAGTTAACTAAAGTAGCTATTAAAATAGTAGTAAAAAGTGCTTAATAAGCACTTTAGCAAGGCAGCGTTATATTTTTATTACTATTAAATATTTTAAAAATATTTAATATAGTTAACTATAAGCGCTTAATAATTATGCTATAAAAAAAAAGCTTTTTATTATAAGTAATAAGCTAAATAAAAAGCTTTATTATAAACTATAAAGCGTTTCTTTTTTTTAATAAAAAGCTTGCTAAGCTTACTACGCTGCGTACAAAAGTGCTACAAAGCTTGCTATTATTACTATTGCTATTTTTATTTTATATATTTATGCTATATAAAAAATTTACTAAGCAATACTTAAAAATTGCTATAATAAGCTTTGTAAATAATATTAATTTAATAATAGCAAGCATAAGCACTATAAACAATTATAAAAAGCTTAAAAAAGCTTAAAATATTTATAAAGCATAAGCAGCACGCTATAAAATAAAATTTGCTTTTAAAAAAAGCAACCTGCTATACTTTTTAAAAGCTTAATAGCTCTTTATAAAATAAGTTATACTTTTTAAAGTAATTATAAAGCTAAAAAAAGCACTTAATTTTTTAAAGTTTACTTTAAAAAAAAGCTAAAATAAAAAACATATTTAATAAAGCTATACAAAAAGCTTATAATATAATAGCTTATAATAATAAAGCTAAAAAGCTTTGCTTAAAGTACTAGCGTTGCTAAAGCTTATTAGCTATATATAATAATAGTTAAAAATACTTTAGCTTATAAAGCCTTAGCATAATATTAGCTAGCAATAAAAAACAAGGTTTAAAAAATTGCTTAAAAGCTTATAATAATTTAAAAAACCTGCTTATAAAAAGTAGCAAAAGCTTTTAAAGCAACTTTAATGCGCTATATTAAAGCAAAATTAAAAATTTTTTTACTAACTTTTATTTAAGCAACAAAGCAGCAGCTTTTAAAAAAAAGCTAATAGTGCTTTTATATACGCAAATAATAAGCTTAATAAGCAAAAAAATAATAAACTAAGTGCTTAGCGCCTAAAAAAAAAAAGTAAAAAAACTAACTATAAAAGCGCTTTAAAGTGTGCTTAAAAAAAGCTTTCTTAAGCTATTATAAATAAAATTAATAAACAAAAAAAAAAGCTTTAAATATAGCACTAAAAAAAAAGTAAATAAAATAATAAAAGCATATATGCTTTAATAAGCAAAGCTATTTAATTATAAAAAAAAAGCTTTTAAGCGCAAAGTTAACAAAGTAATATAAAAGCTTTTTGCGTTATAAAGTATTATTAATTTTTTAAATATGTACTAAAAAAATTAGGCTAAAAGCTTTTTTATATAAGCAGCATGTTTTAAGCTACTTTATATTGCTTTATAAGTATATAGCTAGCAAAAAAATAATAGCTTATATTATTTTAAACTATAGCCTTTTAAATAATAAGCATAAAAAGCTATGCTAAAAGCTTGCTTTAGCCTGCTTAAAGTTAAAAGCAAACTTAGCTATAGCTATAAACAAACTAAAAAGCATATAAAATATAGCTTAATAGCTTTTTTATACTAAAAAGCTTACAATATATAACTTAGCTAAATAAATTAAAAAAGCTTGCAAAAGCTTATAGCAGCAGCCTAAAAAGCATAAAAGCAAAAAAAAAAATATAAAAACGCTTTATAAAGTTAACTTTAATAAGCTTGCTAACTTTAAAAAGCTTATAAGATAAGGCGTAAGCTAAGCTCTTATATTTTACTTGTTTGCCTTCTTTTAGTTAAAGTTAACTAGGTAAGAACTTAATATATAAAGAAGAAAACGCAACAAAAGCTTTGTATAGGTAGCGCAAGCGTTTTACCTGGCCAAAGGAGCGCCCTAAAGGCTATAAAAGGCTTAGCAAGCCCTTAGCACGCCTTAAAAGCCCTTTTAAAACAGTTTTTGCTTGCAAATAAAATATAAAATAGCCGCGCTATAAGACAGCTAAGCGGATTACTTAATAATAATATAATAATAGCTTATTTTTACTTTAATAATTTATTATTTTAAATAATATATAAAATATAATATTTTAGTTTATATTTGTTAATTATTTTATTATATAATATTAATATAGCTTGCTAATATATATTATTAAAAGTATATAGCAAATTATATATAATATAATAGCTATTATATATTATTTAGCTTTATTAAAAAAAAAGTTGCAACTTTTTATATAGTAAATAACTAACTTAGTTAATATTGCTATATAAAAAAAACAAAATTATAAAATAAAAAATTATTTTATATATAAAATATAAAAAAGTTATACGCTATTAAAGCAGCTGCTTTATAAGAAATAATAAAAAGGCATATAAGTAGTAGTTATATAAAGAAGCAAAAAACTTATACGTAACGCTATAAAATATTTAGCAAATTTAATTTTAAATAGTTTAAATTAATTTTTGTTATATAGTTAACTTATAAAAAATTATTTGTATAAAGGTAAGAAAAAGTAGCAAATGTAGCTAGGTAGCAAATATAGCTATAAAATACGTTATATATTAATATATTATAAACTTTATTAAAAAATATATATTTTAAAATAAGTTTTAATAATTATTATGAAATAATACTTAAACTTAATATGTAAGTATATTTAATAAATTTATTAAAATAGCTATAAAAGCTAGCTTAAATTATTTTTTAACTAAACTTAAAAATTTTTTTTATTATAATATTACTAATGCTATAAAAATAATATTTAATATGCTATATAATTATAACAATATAATTATAAATATATTATTTTATACTTAAGTAATAAAATAAAATTAAAATTATTATAACTTAAAATTAATAATAAATAAATAAGTTATAATATATGTATAAAATTAAATTTATTTTAATTTTTTGCAATTATATAATAAATTTAAAAATATAATATTAGTTAATATATTTTTAATATATATTAAAAATAAGTTAGCTTTGTACTTATTATAATAATTTTAGCTATTTTTATAATAATTAATATATTAGCTTTTGATTTTAAGCTTTTACTTATAATAATAATTATTTATTATAAATACTATTAATATTAATAATATATTTTAAGCTAATAGTTATTATAGTAAATAGTTTAGTTTATAAGTATAATAACTAGTTATAAAATAATTAAAACAACTTTTAAAACTTTTAAAAATATTAATATAATAATTATTATTTTTTAAGTATTAACTAGTTTTTTTATTAAAAGTTTTTTTTAGTTAATATTAAAAACGTAAAACTTATTATAATAATAAACAAAGTTATAATAATAAATCCTTTTAATAACTTTATATTTTTATTTATTATTAATAAATTAAATTTTAGTGTTAATTTAATAAAGTATACTTTAATATTAAAAATAAAGTTTTTTATTATTAAATAAATATAATATAAAACTATAAAAATTAAATTGTTTGCTTAAAAATATATTATAATAAAAAGGTTAAATATACTAAAAAAACAAATTTTTTATTAAATATTTTAATAATAAAAATATCCAAACTTTTATTAACTAATTATTTTTAAAACAAAATTTTAATAAACATTAATTTTATTATATATAAACCTAAACTTATAATATATAAATAATATTATATATTATTTTTTAATAATATTAAGCAGCTATAGTATTTTTTTATAAGTTATAATAATTTATATTTGCTTTAGCCATAAATATATATTTATATAATAATTAATAATATTAAAAAATTTATAGCAAACAATATATTTAATATTATTGCTATCTATTTAATTTTATTTATTTTATTTATTATTAAAATTATAATATTATTTTTATATAACTATATATTTTTAAGTACTAGCTTTTTTAATTTTAAAAATAATATTTACTTTAGTTTGCTTTAATATAAGCTATTTTATAATAGTAGCTAATTATAAATAAATTGCTTAACATAACATATTTTATAGCAATATTTAATACTTAGCTATATTTAATACTTTTTTTACTTTTATATGCATCACTTTTAATCTACTATATTTTTACTACTTACTATGGTAGGCATTTAAAAAATATATAATATTATTTTTGCACTTTAAGCGCTTTATATAAACTTAAAACTAAGTATTTAACGTATAGCTAAAATTTATAATATATTATATATAACCTTTTTTAACTAAAAATATAATTATATAATAATATTTAATAAGTTTACTAATAATTAATAAGTTTACTAATAATTAAAAACTTATTAAATTTAAAAAGTAAGCTATTATATAATATATATATAACTTTATTATATAATTATTTTTATATAAGCATAATAATATTAAAATTATAACTAACTAATTATTAAAGTTATATAATAAAAAATATATTAATAAAAATTAAACTTTTACTTTTATATAATAATCACTAGCTTTTATAATATATTTTAATTATTAAATTAATAATTAATATATTTTATATAAAAATTTATTTAAATATTATAAGTAGTTTATTTTTATATAAAATATAATAGCAAAATATAAAGTTTAATATATATATATATATATATATAATTTTATTAAAATTAAATTTATTATAAACAAAATTTTATTTAAAATAATTATATTTATATTTAATTATGTAAAAAACTTAAAAGTAGTACAATAAAATAATATAAATAATCTATAATTATTTAAACTACTTTATTATATCTTATTTTTATAAAAAAACCATTTTATTATTTAATAATTAGATTATTATAACTATAAAAAAATTTAATAAATAAATAAACAAAATATTAATTTAATTTAATATTTTAATTAATTGTAATAGGGAAGCCGCTACTGGGTACGTACTTGCAGCACGCACCTATGAGGGTATGTACCTTAGTACGTACCGCGGCGACCACTTCCTAAGGATTAGCTGAAGGCCTAATAAGGCCTTGCGGCCATATATAATTAGCACACTAGATAGAAATAATCTTTTATAACTACTTTTTAAAATTTAGTATATTACCTTGCAACATATTAAGCTTTAAACTTTATACTTTTTTATTTTTATATTTAATAGTTATAATATAATATTTAAATAACAAGTATTACTTGCAAAATTTATAACTATTAAGCAAACAATTACTACTAAACTAAAACCTTGCTTAAATAAGTTAAATATAAATAATAACTTAAATATTAAACAGCTTATAAGCTTAAAGCTTATAATACTTAATAAAAAGAACTTTAAATTATTAAAGCTAAACAACTTAAATAGCTAGTATAAAGGTTTGCAAAAATAAAAAAGTTAAAATTTATGTTAGCTAAAATATAATTGCTTAGCTAATTAAACTTTAAGCTAATTATAATTATACTTATAATATTATAAAAGTAGATTTATAAAGCATAATAAACTGCTAGCATAAGTAGCAGCTATAATAGCTTAAACTAATTAGTTATTATAACTATTAGCAAAAAAGTAAAAGCTAAAAGCAAAAAATAATGCTAAAATATTTATATATAATTATAAGCAGCTTAAATAAAATTTGCAAACTAACTAGTAAGCATATTATAAAATATTAAATTATAAAAACTTAAAAAATAAAGCAACACTTAAAAACTTTTAAAAGTTTGTTTAGCAAAAAAATATAAATTTTAAGCTGTTTAAAAAAACCTTTAAAAAGTAGTTATATAAACTATTTTAAAGCAAAAATAAAACTTTAAAAATTTTTTTTTTATAATAATAAGTTTTAGTATATAAGCTAAAAAGTTATTATTAGTTTAAAAACAATTTTTAATTAGCTTTTAATTATTAATATAAACTTTAGCTAAGCTTTAAGCAAGTTTTAATTAAATAAAAAATAATTTTTAAAAATATAGTTTTAATATTAAATAAAGCTAAATAGCAATAAAGTATTTAATAAAATGCTAATAAAAAAGCTAAAAAAAGCTAAAAGCATATACTTTTTAATAACTTATTAAAAAATAAGCAAAGTATAAATAACTTAAAAATAAAAGTATAAAGCTTAGCTTAAAGCTGCACTATAAACATAAAAAACTAGCATATAAATAATAACTAAAGCAAATTATTATAAGCAAGCAAAAAAACGCTTAAATATTATAATTATAGCAAGCTTAAATATATAGTTATAAATTATTAGTTTAAACTATAAAGCAAGCAGCTAATAGCTAAATAATAATTAGTAATATTAAAAAAGCTAAAAAGTAAAGTTTAAAATATAACTGCTACTTAGTTTAGCTTAAAATTAAAAAAA
>Ga0247782_1000264_pt1 | contig 54552 bp, 36 predicted proteins | sample UWRJL019104C5_FD_179928 | JGI IMG/M metagenome (GOLD analysis project Ga0247782, IMG submission 179928) | Plant litter microbial communities from Arlington Agricultural Research Station in Wisconsin, United States - UWRJ-L019-104C-5 | ecosystem: Environmental > Terrestrial > Plant litter >...
GGCAATAAAAGCTATAACTATTTTAATATATTAGCATATATTTTTATTATAATATATATATAATGTTAGTTTGGCTATAGTGTATATATATATAGTAAAACAATTAAAAAGCAATGCAATAACAATATATTTAATTCGTCTATATGTCTATGTAAAAGGTAGGAAACTAAGGGAGGTAAAGATTGCAAAAAGACTTTGCCTAACCGTGCGAGCATGTTCTATGCTCGCACGGTCCTGATAAGACATGTCACGTGCGATAACCTAGTGTTAGATACTAGCCGTGCGAGCCGTACTCACTCGTACTGTCCTAGTACGAGTGAGTGCAGTCGTATTTATATAACTAGTATTTCAACATATAATATATATAACTGTATTTTTTTTTTAGCTGTTATAAATATAACTAGTGTAAGGTTTACTAATACTGCTAACGCAAACGTTTTATAAATTAATGCTATTAGCGCAGCAAAAGCATAGTTATTATAAAGCAGTACTAAAAACTTGCTACAATATAACTTTAAGATTTTTATTAGCGCTTAAAGCGCTAGCTAAAAAATTAAAGTTGTTTTTATAAGCGTTATTTTTTTTATATTAAAGTAGTTAAACTGCTAAAAAATTAAAGAGGGAAGCAAAAAAAAAGCGTAGTTAGTTAGCTTTTATATTGCTAACTAATTAAAAAGTAAGCGTGCTAAATAATATTTTATGCTATTTTAATAGCTATATATTATAGTTAGCTATATAAAAATATAATAAAGATATATAAAAAAATATAAATATATATAGCTAGCTTAAAAAGGAAAAAAAAAAGTTTAAAATATTATAAATATTATAGTTGTTAGCTATTTTAATGTTGCTATTATTGCTACTATTATTGCTATAGTTATTATAGTAATAATAAAAACAGTAATAGTAAAGTTAATAATAGCAAAGTTAATAATAGCAATAATTTATTATAAAAAGTTTAAGCAGCAAAATAAGCTAAAAACTTTATAAACTATGCTATAGCATTTTTAATAGCTTTACTTTATTATAAGCTAGCTAAGCTAATATGCTATAGCATAGATAATAAGCTTTACTTTATAGCAAACTAGCTAGGCTAACATGCTATAGCATAGATTATAAGCTTTACTTTATAGTAAACTAGCTAGGCTAACATGCTATAGCACAGATTATAAGCTTTACTTTGTGGCAAACTAGCTAGGCTAACATGCTATAGCATAAATTAATAGCTTTACTTTAAGATAAACTAGCTAGGCTAATATGCTATAGCATAAATTAATAGCTTTACCTTATAGCAAACTGGCTAGCTTATTATGCTATAGTATGTTAGCCTAGCTAGTTTGCTATAAGGTAAAGCTTATAATCTATGCTATAGCATATATAAAAATAATATTATATAAAAAGCATTAATTAACTAATTATTTAGTTTAAGCTATATAGCATATTTACTTTAAAGTACTAAAGTTTGCAAAGCTAATACTTTAGTAATTGTTACTATTTTTTTTATTAAATAAGCGTTTGCTTTTATTAAACTAATTAATAATATTATTTTAAGTAGCATAGTTAGTAAAACTAGCAATAAAATATTATTAAGCGTTATTTTGTTTAAGTATAATGTTATTAAACTTAACAAACTTTTTAAGCAATACTTTTTAGCTATATTAAAAAATATTTTTAATATTAAAAAACTTAGCTTTAAAGTATAATAACTTGTAATATAGTATTTTATTTTTATAAAGCTTGCAAGCATAAAAAATAATATTAATAGTTGCGTTTTTGCTAATATAAGTGTTTTTTTAATAAAAATTAAAAGCTTTTTTAATAAATTTGTAAATAATAGCTAAATAGCTACTATTTAGTACAAAGCAAGTAAATATTATATAAATATTATAAGTTAAGTTTTTATTATATTTAATATTAAAAGTATAGCTAATATTAATATGCTTTAATAGTAAGTTGATAGCTTTATAGCTATTACTAGCTATTATATTATAAATAAAACTACTTTTAAAAATAGTATTGCAAGTTTTTTTATTAAATATATTTTTATAAAGCAGCTAAGTAAAATAAAGTATTTTTAGTTTATAGTTAAATAAGCAACTATTTTAAAATATAATAAGCAATTAAAAAATAATATTTTTTAAAAAGCTATAGTTATTATAGCAAACAGCTTTATAAATAATAATAAAAATTTTATAGCTTAAAAAAGATAGTAATAATTATAAAACTTTAAATTAATATTATTTTTTTAAATACTAAAATATTTGCTAGTTTATTTTTTTTTATAAAAATAATAACTTATACTTTATAAAAAACTTTATTTAAAATATTTATATTAATTTTAGCAACAATATTTTTAATAGTATTAATATTAATATTATTATTAGCTAGTATAAAAAAACTTTTATTATAAAGTGCTACTAAAACAAGCATAAAAATATAAGCAATAAAGCTATAAATTAAAAATAAAATAGTTTAGTAATACTTTATTTTTTTTTAATAATTTAATATGCTTGCAAAAAAATATTATATTTTTAAAAATTATAGCGTTAAATTAAATCTTATTATTATTAGTATTTTAAAATATATAAAATAATATTTTAATATAATTTAGCTTAATATAAAAAAAATTAAAACAAGTAGCATTTATTTTTTGCGCTTTTATAGCTTGCTTACTTTAGTTTAAAATTATTTAATTTAATAAATAAAAAATATAGTTTTTTAGTTGCTATAAATAAAAGTTAGTTAATTATTATACTTTTTAAATTTAAAGCAGCAATGCTATAGCTTTTTATAAATTTAGTAAACACTTAAAAAATATTAGTATGCTATAGCATATAATATTTTATTAAGCTAAGCTTATAAAAAAATAATATATTATAGCATAGTTAATGTAAAAAAAAAAAAATTAGTACATTATAGTATAACATTTACTTACTATTAATTATGTTTTTATTTTTAAAAATTATATTAATTTATAAGTATAAGCTATTATTATAATTTATATATTTAATGTTTAAATATTTAAGCAAGTTTTTAAATTTTAAGTTAAATAAACGCTTAATATTAAAGCTAATAATTTATTAAAAATAATTATTAAAAAAAAGCTTACGTAGCATTAAATAGCTTAAAATTATATTTTTTATAAATAGCTACTTTAAGTTAAAAATTTTTTATAAAAGCAGGCTATTTAAAATAAATAAGTAATTAAATAAACAGTAGTTAAATTAATAAACTAATTTTATTTTTTGCTAGCTAACTTATAAACTTAGTTTATAAAGTTAAAGTTGTTATAAATAATTATACTATTAAAATTATAAGCTATTTATTTAATATTTTTTTATATAATATAAAATATATTAGTTAAAAGTTTATTAAGTGTTTAATATGTTATAATAATATTAAAGTTAGTAAAAGTATTAATTATTTAATAAAAAGTTTTATTTGTAAGTATATAAAAGCTTAATATTTAATAAAAAAATATTATTATGTTTTAAGCATAGCTTTTTATAAAAATAAACAAAAAAATAGGTTTTTTTATTAAAGTTATTATTAAATTTTATGTTGTTAATAAAATAAAAAGCTGCTATTAATTTTATAAGACTTAAAAAAAAAGTTAAATAAGCTTTAAAGCTTTAAACTTAAAAGTAGCCTAAGCACTTTTAAAAATTTTTTTTAATTAAGTAGTATTATAAATGCTTTTAATAATAACATTTTTGTTAAGATTTGCAAGCTTTATAGCAATTATATTAAAGCTTTTAAGCATAAGCTTATTAGCTAATACTTTTAGCTTAGCATATATTTAGCAAGCTATTATAGTATTAAAATTAAGTAAGCTAACATTTAAACGTTAGTTTTTTAATGCTTTTAAAATTTTAAGCTTTTAAAGTGCGTTAGCAAAAATAAAAGCACCTTTTATAGTAAAAATATAAGCTTTAAAAAACTTTGCAAAAAAGTATAAAAGCAGATTAGCAAAAAAATCTTAAGCATAGCAAGTGCTTATAGCATTATAAAGTTTAGTTTAAAGTTATATTATTTTAACAAGCATATTTAAATTTTTTTTTTTATTAACATTATTATTATTATTATTATTAATATTTTAAAAGTTATAAATATTAATATTAAAAATTATTAATAAGCTAAAAAAAGTAAGATAGTAATGCGTTTATAATAAAAATAAACTAGCAAATTGTTTATGTTTGCTACTAAATTAAATATTTAAAAAATTTAATGCTAAATTTAAAAAATTAAATAATTTTAAAGCGTTAAAAGTGTTAGCAAGTTTTTATAATTTTTAATGTTAATATTAACTTTTAAGCAAAAATAAATCTATAAGCTTTAAAGTTTTGCAATTATTATAGTTTTGTAATAAAAATAATATTTTAATTAATTTAGCTTAAAAAATTATAAATTTAATGCTAAAATAACTATAAAGTTAATAATTATACTTTAATAAAGTTTTATGCAAAAAAACAAAGCGCAAATTAAAAAAATTTATAATAGGTAATTTATTACTAGAATTTATAACTACACCTAAATGTAACTAGATTTTTATTAAGTACTTAAACTAGTTATGCGCAACCCCTTTTTAAAAATACTAAAAAAATATAATTAGATAGAATTTTGAGCTTGTGGGTCCTATGTACCTTTGCTAATAAAAAAGCGCGCTAAACTGGTCTGAGCCACTGAGATAAGTCTTACTTGCTTATCTATGCACAGACCAGAATCAATATAGAGTTAACAACTTGGAGAATGACTGAGGCCTTCGGACAAATTGATACCGAAGATAAAAGAGGTATATAAGGCATTAATAACATTCTTAGGATCCACGGGCATAGAGCACCTTACTGGATAAGCAGGGCGGTGAGGATGGGCAATCTGTAGAGACTCATGGAGCTCTAAATACCTACCGTCTCCGACCTCTCGATGGGCGGGTATCCTGGCCCGGCTTTCAGGTGGATTACTGCAAACTCGCATCCTTGAGGTGGGTTTTGATGGTTCAGAGACCTCCTCAATGCTCACCTTGGCTTCCGTCCGTCTCATCTAACCTGCAGGGCTAACCAACACCTCGCGCAATCTCGAATCTTTCCCTCTCTGCCGAATTGTCCTCAGACAACTCGATGAGCAGGGCTTGCTCGTCAAGCTAGATCCCACAAAGCCAGGCGTCGAATCCTACCAGGTAACCGGTAGGTAGGTAGTATTATATAGGTGTTCATGATGTCGCGGATATGTGGGTCTGTGGGAGCGGAGGAACGTAGTTCCACATGCTCCTTATAATATATAAGAAGCATGCCACACACTATTATGTAGAGTATTATAACTTACCTACCTAACCTAGAATCTTGTCTGGGCGAACAGTCACCGGAATAAGGTACCAGGCTAAGGACAAAAACACGGCGACGGCTCGCTGAACAAGAGGGAAACTTACGGAGCGACACGCGTGATGGTCGTTCTGACGCATTACACACTTTGCATTGCCATACCACGCTGCGAGGTGGTGACGCAGCAGATTTGCACATCCAAGTGAACCTGGATAGTGGATACGCATTTGGAGCACGGAGGCGACACGTCTACGAGGATATCACCGTCCTCATCGGCCTCGTCGTCATCCGGCCAGAGTAGTGTCTATTACCTCCTAGCTACCTTAGCGATTCCATTGATTGATTGTTTCTGACTAGAAACCGGGAATAGTGTAATCTATAACTCAGCTAAAAGACGCAATTGTAAGTAGATTTCCTTTCAGCAGCATAACAAAATTAGGCAAATTTTGCTACAGCCTGCCTTGTCAAGGGTTGTGCACAGCAAGCCTTGAAAGCTCTCTCAATGGTCCCCAGTACAGTACAGCAAAAAATGCAGAACAATACAAAGATTCAAGATTCATGATTCAGAGTTTGGATTTTAGGTCCAAATATCTGACCTAGATAGGTTCTCAATCCTCGCTTCGTCCGAACCAACCGATCATCCCATCCCGTCCAAATCCAAATCCAAATCCAATTGAAGCCCTTCAAACTAAGCGAGTCAATACGTGCTAACAATGCCGATGCTAGTAAAACCGAAAAATCGATTGGATATTATATGGGTATATAATATCCGAAAAAGACAGTGCGTTTGTCCCTAAGATCCCCTCTACAAGACAGGGCATAATGCTGTTCTAAGAATAAATCTTGGCCAAAGTCCTTCCTTCCAGCCTATTGTATCCAAGAATCCGTATTCCAATATAGCTGGCCGGCCAATCTGGCCAGCCACTCCAAAAAGTAGTATGGCATGGTTAGATCCCCGTCTATCGATTTTCCAAAAACTCGCTTGCTCACTTCGCTGTATCAAGGGGTATCTAAGCAATCTTTCGATAGATCTCTGTGGTAGGAGAGTCGTTTATAACAAAATCATTAAAATATGGCCAGCCCGCGGGAGACGTTGAGCGTAGATGTCTGTTTATTTGACTTAGAACGCGCCAGTCTGGCCTTGGCGTCTTTCATGAGGCTGTATCTCGACGGCAGGGACAGCATGCTCAGCCGCATCGAAAGCGTGAGGGCGCGGCTTGACAGTGGTCTTGTTTAAGTCATCCTCTTCCATCTTCATGATCTCGTCCTTGCGGGCGACTGCAGGCCACTTCTTGTTGCCGACCTTGGCGGCGGCCTCGGCCTCAGCGAGCCACGTCTGCCATTGAGGGGTATTGGGCGCCGCACCACTTCTCGTGACCCAGGCGATGCGCTGGGTCTCGCGGATGGCGTACCACAGCGTCCGCGTGAAGCTCTTGACGCCCTCCCGCGGGTCGTTGGGGTCTGTCGTCTTGTCCGCGTTCTTTGCCTCGGGCGGCGTGACGTCCTTGCACTCGTAACGGCTAAGATCCCAGAATAGACGTCGTGGTAATAAGCCCATGGTCCAGTACAGACCGTTCAGGACAATATAACTGCCACCAATGAAGAGCTGGGTCCGCCACTTGCAGTTCCCCAGCAGAATGACGGATACCATGAGAAGAAAGGTGCCAATGCCCATAAGCACACGGTAAGCTTGCCCGCCGACATGGTACTCGCATTCTTCCGTACCTGAATAGAGTTCCCGGGCTACTTCTTCGGTGCATTTGATTAGTAAAAATGCACCTTCACGGGTACGTATGATGACGTCGCCTGCAGGGACCTTGTTGGTATGACTACGATGCATTAGAACGGGTCGCCACCAGGATGCCCATCCGACAACCGAACTAGCCAAGCCCATTAAAGAGATAGCGATGATAGCGGTACCATCTTTCCGGGTAACGGCGAATACAATAATAGCATACGTGAGGAGGGCCGAGAAGACCTCGAGGATGTGAATTGGAGAGTACAGGGTAGCCGGGATGGCTGGCCGGCCTGCCATGTTTGCAAGAGTGGGATTAGCCACGAAGTCCTGGACTTTTTCTTTCATAGTCGGCCTCCGTGATATTCTTTGTACTGGAGGATCTGGACCAGCCTCAACATCGGGGAAGGCGACGCTGAGACCGGTGGCCCGACCCCGTAGACGAGGACTTTCATCTTCGTCCTGGGGAAAGGCGTCGTCGGGCGGGCCCCTGATCGACTTTGCCTGTGATAAGTTTGTGTTTGTTCTCCCGCGAGCTCGCCATTTGCTCATAATCGACTGGTACCCGTTTGCTGCGATCTGTGGTACTTCAATACCGCCGGCGGTATTCCGATCGGTATGTTTGATCTCGAGGACTTTGAAAGCAAAGGGTTGAAACTCATCGAGTGGATGAATGATATTGGCGAAGAAGCCAACAGTGTCGAGGACAACGCCACTGTGTACACCAGTCATTCGCGCTGTTGTCTCGGGAAGGCGTTGTGGGCGGGAGGGCTTTAGCAAAGCCTGCGGTGCAGGGATGATCCGTGGTAACAGACAGAGGACGCTCGCTGTGATGGTTTGGGCATGTTCTGCAATTGAGGATTCGCCAATGACAGCAAGCAAGGTGACGACGTCGAGGCGCCAGCCCGCGGGTCCCTCACCATCCTGACCGTCTGAGGCAAACCATTGTAATGCGCCCGAATAGGTGGGACTTGAGCCGCCTGAATCGCCCATTACGGTTTCGAGGAAAGGGGTTCGGACCCGGGTGGATTGGAGGGTTCGATGATCGGACAGTAGCGACAGATAAAGTTCGAACTAAAAAGGAGATATGGGAGCTAAACGCGCCGTCGTCTATCGTCTATAGTTTATAGGCTATAAGTTTATATCTCTCGATAGCCGCGGAGTGTCGTTGGAAACGGGGAGGAGGCAGTTCCAGGCCCAGAGCTATAAATGTTGAATAGGCTTATAGTTGGAAGAGGATCATTGTTCGAGGTTCGTAATATTATCCATAACCAAAAGATGGCCACCGCTGTCGGGTAGAGGTCACGAAGCTATTCGCATAGTACAAAACTAACGTAGAAGCGGCTCGTGCCGTTGTCTTTTCGTCGTTATTCCACTTGTTAGTTCTAGATTGGTATATAGATTAAGACAAAGAAGGCCGGTCTCGCCAGAAGCAATTACCCCTTGCTTGGCTGAGCTGCAAGGGCAGGAAGTATGTAGAGAGGTAGCAAGTAGAAAGATGAAACCAAAAAATGAAGATATAAAGTGAGCCAACCGGGTAACTATAGAAAAAAGTGCCAAAAAAGGTTGAAGAGAGGGAAGATCAAGGAGATCAAGGAGATCATTACAAAGGGTTGCAGCGGGTGGAACAACAGGGGACAAGCCGCATGGGGCTCTCGCTCTCACTCTCGTTTACTCTCCACACTCATAAGAACCAGTAAGGCACCGTACTGTACATACGTGCATAGATACCTAGCTCGATCACCGGGCACACGCAGACTATGCGGTGGAAAACGCGGCCATTGGGGCTATGTAGGTAAATGAAATTTGAATGATCCGGGGGGGCTTTGTCGATCGTGGTTTTCCTTCTGTTCTGTTCTTTCTTTGAACCTGTGAGCCGCAACAGGCCGCCCTTGGAGTATTTGAGCTAATCGAACCGCGCTATGCTGTCTTGGGATAAGGCAAAAGGCGAACCAACGATCGATGGCCCACAGTCAGTTGCCCCAGCGTTCGTTTGGGTTACGTCGGGTATGGCTGTACAGTACAACTGTACATTTGTAGGGGGGGAGATATGAAAGAAGCCAGGAAGGAAAACGTGCAGAAACAAAGAATGACAGTAAACTTGATGCTCCAAGCGTTCTAACCCTTATTCTATTTAACCAATTCTCTGTGTCGATCATACCCTTCAATTTTTGGGGTTTTTGTTTTTGTTTTATTTTTACTGTCTTACATCGTAACTATTCTTGTAAGTTGTGGCTAACCTCCAAGACCTTGGCTCGTAGCAGGCAATGCTAGTGGGAGACCTCATATGAGCTGTCAGCCAGGCTGTGAGAGGTTGCAGAACAGGCTTGAAACAAATCATTTCGATGCTACCTCAGCAGAGCCGTTATAACATACTGTACATGGGCCCTTGCTCGCTACCTACAAAGGTACCACACCCTAGTTAGTTCTTTTAAGCATACTCATATGAAAATGAAGTGACGGCTCCTGTAAATACTATTTAAGCAACTCAAATTTATTTATCAATACAGCAATTGTGAGAAGTCAATATTATCTGTGCAGCGCAACTAGATGCAACTTATACATGTAGGTACGACGTACGCAACATTTGAGGCCAAGAAAGAGGGCATCAAGGAGCACGAAAGCGTGACAAAAAAAAAGGCTTTGCAACGCCAGTGCATCAGGTACGTACCTAACTAAAGTCGGGCGATTTGGAGGCAGTCAGTCGTTCAAAGATTGTTAGTCCCTTCGCAAGATCTTCGGGTTGGCATGCAGCGCAGCACACAGCCCTCTTCAACCAGAGTCTGCCGCGTGCCGTATGACGAGGTGATACATAATACTTTATGCAAGTAAAGTTTGTTAGCTGCAAGCGTTTGATTTGAGGCCAACGTCGAAGGATAGTCCTCGAGGCAGGCGCCTAGATGATTTGTTACGAGTTGCTAGGTTAGTTTGCTGTTCACTGCCTCCCCCCCGCTCTTTTTGTCTTGCTGCAACCTGACTTGTTTGCAAGAAGACGCAACTTTCTACGCCCACGGCGCTTAATTACCTAATCATATGCATACTTAGTATAAAAGAGCAAGGAGCACAGGTGTGTACTAAGAATGTTTAGGTTAGATAACTTGCTTGGTTTCAGGTCAGGTCTCTAAGTGTGCAAAATATGACAGGGACAAAGAACATTAATTAACATAGGGTGTATAAAACTGTAAAAGGGCATACTGAATGCAGAAGGAAAAAAAAAAAAATTCCAGAAGAACTAACAAGTACTGAAACAGTAAATAAATAAAATAAATGAAAATTCACAATCGCTTAACCTTCCTGTAAATAGGACGCCCTTGGTCTAAAACACCCTCTGCCTTTGCATTCCTGTCTGTGTGAAATACAAAGAGATGGTATCACAAAGATCTGATCGCCTCATGCATATGTACCTAAGTAAATAAATAAATAAATAAATAAACGCTCAAACTCCCAACCCCCCTTTCGTAAATTAGAGGCGCGCAAAGTTTCGTTCTCATCTAAAGAAAGCAACCGAACCGTGGCTCTTTCCATATCCCTTACCCCTTATCCCTTGTCTTTTGGGTATCAGAAATCAGTCAGCTAAACTCTACAAGATCATCGCAATCGTGAGGTGCCCATATTATCGAAACTCTCCCCTCCCCCTCTACGGATTAGCCGTGCGCTTATTTATGGCTTCTCGTAGCTTCTCGAGTCTGCTCTTCTCCGCCTTCTCTCGTGCCTTCTCAAGCTGTTCCGTCGTCGCGAGAGTTCCGGAACTCGAGTATTCCGCAACGGCATCAATGAAATCCTGCCATCTTCTCTCCCATTCAGGAAGCATCCTGTGCAGCTCTTTTTCGCTCAGGCAGGAATGTTGTATACTCCATTTAGCGAGCTGCTTCCACCCAAACAAGTTGATATCCGGGTTACCCGCCATAACCTCAAAGAAATCGTGGGATAGGGTAGATCTGAATCGCAGATTAACAACATGTAGCGTAAAGAGTGTAATAAACCGAGTATCACGTGGAACAAGACCTACTTAAACAGAGTGCCGTTGTCGCTGCTCACGGCACAGTGGAGTTCTTTATCAAGCAGCGTGTACATGCTATGCTCGTCCATGCGCTTCGCCAGCCCCAGAACCATATTCGAGATGGGGCAGGCCTCGACGCATATATCGTTCTTCTTCATATCCTCGAGAACGTCTAGTTTCTTGGGCAAAGCATAGCCGTGACCGACCCGCTTCGAGCCGAGCGCAAGCGCCGTGTTCAGGTTGCCCTCAAGATCGTCTGGTGTCTCGCCGCAATGGAACAAGAACGGAATGTCTAATCCTAGCTCCTCGCACTTTTCCTTGAAATCCGTAAACTCGTCCACGAAATGCGCCAAGGGGAACTTTTCCGCATATGCTTCTTCCCCTACGAGATCAAAGCCCGCGACGTAGTCGGGCCATTCCTGTTTCATTTCGATGCACTGATTCAGGGCGTCTCTGACCTGTGTTTTTGAAAAGGAACGCGGCGTGCAATAAATAACCTTCATCCCACCGAACGTCGGTCTATGCTGGGGATCGTCCTTTATCTTTCCCTCTTCCATATCGCCGATATCCTCCATGAACTTTTCGTATTCCTCGATGATACACCTCATCGTGCCGAAGTTGTCAATCTGCGTTTTGCCTTCGTCATCATAGATCTGATTATTTGGCATAAAGTTCGGCCGTATCTCAGCGTACTGCACATTATCTTTGACGAATTCTTCCAGACACTCTCGCGTGTACCGTCGGAAAGCCGACTCATAATTGAAGAGCCCCTTCATCATCTTTGTGCGTCCATTAAAAGCTGTCCATGCCCTAGAGAATAATCAGCTCTACCTACTAAGACTGCCGGAACGTCAACATACTTGCGCGCGCTAATACGATTGCTCACAAGGTCGCTGCCTCTTATCCTCTTTCGGATTTTTTCCGGCCAGTTTGGGTCTTCGGTTCCGGTTACGGAGCTCCCATTAACGGTAGAAGAATTTTGCTTCGGAAAATAACGATCGAGGTCGCCCTCCTGCTCTGTAAAGAAAGTATCGATATCCTCTTTGCTGAAGGTGATTTTTTTAATAAGCCATTCGTCTAGATTGCCCTGGCCTTGATTATTTTTCTCCCATAGCTCCCGAAAATATTGATATCGCATTTCCTTCGGTCCTTGCGTAGGGCTTCTGATGCTCCCTCTGGACCCTTTTATTTTCTTTGTGCTGGCCGCCCTCTCGTCTTCGATATCCAATCCGCTGTAGTCTTTGCTGAAGATATTCGGTCCGAGCTCATCATAGGCACGGATTTTTGCGGCTTCATCCTTTAATTGTGCCGCGTTCCTTAGCGTTTCTAGACGCTCTTCCGCAAGTGTCTCCTGCGTCGGAAGGCCCTTATACACTTTCGCTACATTTTCTGCCTTTTCGTGCATCGTCTTTCTGACCTCTTCCAGATTAAATATGCGAAACTCCAGCCTGCACTTATCGAATGCTTCAGGTTCAGTAAGGTTGTAGTCGCTCCAGACATACATGTTGACCATGTCTTTGGCGTATCCCAGTAGGACTTCAGGTAGCAGCATGGAGTTAAAGTGGATATGTAAATGTGCGCCTTTGGGCATCATTCGAGCCACATGAAATAACCGGGTTTCGTCAAGTAGGTCGCTGATGTTAAGAAAATGCTGGCCGGAGGAGAGGCCATTGCGCGCAAAGATAGCGTCATCTTCCCGCCTCATGCGCGTGATGATATTACTGACCTCAGCTTCTCTGGGCTTCGCGCTGTCTTCTGCGCAATCCGCAATCTTCTTCTGAAATCTGAAATCGAAAGACCTAGGAGGCTGGTCTTTTGCTGAGACTTTGCTACCTCGGAGGCCAGAGGCGTTTATAATGGTGGCCATGTTTTCCGGTATGTAGCGTGTTGTGGATGTTCCGCAGGAGTGCTGAGGGGAATCTTCCGAGCCCTTCTCGGATTGGGAACCCTTATTTGTACTGCAGATGGTCCCCATGAGCGCATCTGTGAATTGCGACGCAGCGCAACAGGACAAAGAAAATGAATGGAATGTGATGCGTGAGTTGGTGGTGTAGAAAGATATTCAGAGTAAATGCGGATATTGGCTCTGCGTGGGCTGAATGAGAAATGCAATTGTAGGACCGGCTATCTGGTACTTGTGGATGAGATATGGAGTCAGATGGGGTTCACTGGGCTGAACGTACTGGCCGATATGACTGTTGGACACATGCAGATGATGAAAACGGAGGACAAACGCGAGCGCGCATTGAACGAAGTCTATCTGGATCCCGAAGGCCTAGATGGGATTACAAGATACTTAATGTATTTTATACTGAGACAGAAGAGTCAGTGTCTCACTCCTTTTTAGCTACTCTGGTATATCTTGGTCATATGGGGGAGGGAAATGACTGGGGACGGAAGTAGTAGGTAATGTGGGACAAACGGTCAGAAGCGACGAGTCCCGTGGAGTGTGCCTGCCTAGAGCTTAGGTTAGATGTACTAGCCTTACCTACCTTATGGATAAGCTGTCACTAGCGGGTAGCATACTGACCAGTTTACAGCACCAAAATAAAATAAGAGTACCTTGGCTGTGTTTGGACATGTCAGATAGGAAGTACCTACTATTCCGTCGTTCCTGCCCTTACGACTCCAGGTACCTTGGTCCCTACTTTGGCCCCTATTGTTCGCCCTCCTTTCCCCTCCAAAATCACTCTTTGTCCGGGCTTGCAGCTCTGGGTTTCGCCGTGTAGAAAGTAAGGCTATGCATTACAATATGCTTGTCTCCTAACCCCGCCTTCTAGACGTCTGCGTCGGATTGGGCCAAATATTGCTAGCCAATTTGGCCCTAAATGGATGAGGGGTGGAACCTTATCTGCTAACCGTGGCCCTAAATTGTGGCGGTTATAGTGCCTAAAGGATAAGGCAGATTCAGATCTTGTATGGTCTAAAGTCATATTTTGACTATTTCCATGCACATACTTGGCATCGATGTCGCTATTGAATTCTATGGAGCCCCTTGGCGTTCCTGACGATCAACTCCTTGAGATGCGAATAGGTACAGCAGTTGAGGCCAAAATCACACGCTCTGCCAAGACCTGGGGGATTGTTTAACGTGCGACTGAACTATATAGACCGTGTAAAGAGTCCCGGCAGAATGTGTGATTCCGGCCCCAACCGCCGTACACACCGCCCAATCCGGTTACCATCCCAATGGTTGCAGACATCAACGTATGTAGTTCATCCCCAGTCTTGGTACCTAGAGGCTTGCCTATTCACATGGTCAGTTTGTTTTACTATTTTGTGGCGCAGAGTGAATGAATGAACCAACCAGCCGGAAGCGGTAAACTTGTTGGGTTTAGCCAACTTCAACAAACGACCACCAACATCATAATAACCGCCAAGGCTGGTCCGTGATATCTTCCAGATAACTCTCCCCGGCGCGAAAGTTGAGGCATCACTACACTTGTTGATGGTGTCATCTTTGTCTGTTTGTTGCTCTCTTAACCGTCAGTTAGCTAGTTAGTCTTATACGAACAGCGCCACTCCCAGTCATCTGGTAACCTACCACGAAGTCAAGTCACGATACCTATACCCGGAGCTAAAATATGTCGTATTGAAAATGTTAGTACCAACAATTGGTTACCTATATGACTGCGTAGTTTGTTACCAAGAAAACCGTTTTGTCTCATTTCAACGCTTGCTTCAGTCATGCGTTGATATCAAACGTAAATACAGATGTATGCTCAGCCCCAAATAAATTCAAGCGGTTTGGTGGGACTTGACCTACATACTAGGCAGCGCGAGGCAAGGTAGGGCACGTGCAGCTCTCAAGACTCATAACGAAAGGAAATGTATTATCCTCCTGTACCTCCTGAATCTAGGTAGCTAAATAGGTAGAAACCTACGCATACGAACAAAAATATCGTGGTGTCTTAAAAACACTCTCTTGTTGGGATAGTGGCACTGCGTTGGTTGCAGTCATGGCAGTCAGTGGTGCGCAAATATAGCTAACTGCGTATTCCATACAATGCGTTCCATGGCCCCCGAGTGGCCTATTCGTATATGTAGATAGAAGTAGCTCCGTACGAGGTATGTGCCTTAGCTTACGTAAGATGCGCACTAGGAGGATATCAATTATCCTCTCTCACAGAGGCTCCTCGAACTCAGACCTGATGAACTCTTTTTGCGATGACCATCGTGTAGCAATCTGGCCATGTTCTGGTTTGCGTAATATATGTATGATCGATCGTACACAGCCCATTCAATATTTCTTGTCATTCATGACGATCCTACTTCTAAAATGCCTTACTCTACCGTCTCCGTAAGCGCCTCTCGTACACAGCACAGCACAGCACGATACCTAAACCGTGGGGCCTTTGCAGCCTCACAAACAATCAAACACGGCGTATTGCTGTAGCTATTTCTTGTTCCTGGTTGTTTGTTGCTATTAACCAGGAAGGAGGTGTATCATTATCTACCTTCCCAATAGCTACTTATGTTATATCTCATATCTGTCTAACCTACTATATCCTGTCACCTCTATGACCTCACCTAACTCCGTATACCTAGCAGTAGGCGCCACTCCTGCGCAACACAGCACCTTCCTCGAACAGCAAACAGCTAGCGTATCGCCACGATGTTTGTTTCTAGAGCTGTTCAAGTGCGGACAGTGATAGCTAAGTAGTCATAGGACCTAAAGAGTCAGGGCGGAAGACTAGAAAAGGGAGACATCGAAAAACAATAAATAAGTAAATTAATGATTTTTGCTAATGTCCTAGACTATCTAATGGATACTGCATCCTTACGCTCTTTGGTCCTATGCGTATCGTCGCCAACTATGTCTAATCCATAAGTGGTCCAAAGGTCTACTCGTTCTGCATCGTGGCATTCAAATAGGGGTTTCTACCCTTAAGATGTGAGGAGCAGTCTTAACAGTACACTGTGCATCCCGACTGCCTGAATTATATCTCGACTTCCTAACTGCTCACTGATGAGACAAACGCAAGTCCGCCTCTAGCCGTAGCTTCTATCACTGCTGATTATTCTCTTCTCTTGAGATGGATATTTTGTCGCCCAAGACCATGCAATTATGAGTCGAGTGGCGGAATCGATAACCAACCAAGAGGAGTAATCTATATCATGTCTTGAGACAGTTGCACCTGAACCATACGGAATATGTAATGCTTCTGCTTCCGCTCTACAAGCGCCTAGTCTTCAAATTTGAAGCTTCGGCTCGTTTGAACATCGAGAGGGCCTCCCCTATAGCTGCCACGCTTCTTCTTGTTCTTCTCTTTAGTGAAGCCCTTACCCTTCGTTACTATCAAATCTCGGTGTGCCTGCTCGCCGTATCCATGGGTCAGGTATGCATTCGAAGCTAGACGAGGGTCGATCTTGATATCCTTGGAGATGCGTGAAAAAGGTTGGTTCTGCTTCTTGAGAGCAGCTCCGCTCTGGCCTCTATTGTTGGCCTTGGCTGGAGTGGGACCAGGCAGCGGCACGACGTCGGGGGAAGTCTTGTCCAGCGTGGCGGAGCTATCTGAGCTCGTAGCATTCGTGGATTCAGCTCTGCTCTTCTTATTCGATTTGTCGTCTGAATCAGAGTCCGAGTCACTGGAACTATCAGAGTCGGGGAGGGGCACGGTTGCAGCAGCCTTTAACTCATCCTCAGACTCGGAGTCGGATTCAGGGCTTGACGATGAGTCAGAATCTGACTCGGAAGAACTCTCAGTGGCTTTGGCTGTCTTCGGCTTTGCTTCTCCTTCGTCGGAGCTATCGTCGGAGTTATCATCTGACGAAGAATCGGATTCTAGGCTAGACTCAGACTCGGAGCTTTCGTCCGAGCTGGGCTTTGTCTTGAGCTTCTTTACTCGCGGTTTCTTGGTTTTCTTCGCACTTGAATTAGATGTGTCCGAGTCTGAGTCCGAGTCTGAGGAATCCGAGTCCGAATCAGAAGATGAGCTTTCGCTATCGGATTCCGCCTTGCGCTTCAACGATTTGGGCTGAGCGGCAGGTGCAACCTTGGCCCCTGAGGGCTTTTCCGTCTTAGCCTCTTCTTCCTCGCTGTCACTGTCGCTATCGTTGTCACTTTCGCTGGAGCTCGAGCTTTCACTGCTTGAGGATTCGGAGGATAATGCCCCGGCTGTAGGGGCGTCGGCCATGGCAACGTCGTCATCAGAGGACTCGTCGCTACTAGAGCTGTCACTGCTGGAGCTACTGTCGTCACTACTGCTGCTGCTGCTAACTTTCGTCACGGCCTTGACCTTAGCTGTGTTGTCGGTTGTGGTGTCTTTGCTGCTGAACGTCTCCCATGCTTGGAAAATGCTAACTAGCGAATGGTGTTTCTTATCGCTAATCTTTCCCGTCTCGCGTCCCTTCCAGGCCTTGGTAGCACGATGTTTCTGGAACTCGCGGTAAGCATTGTTAAATCCTTGGTCGGAGAGGAAAGACTCGACGAGGTCCATCAATTGCGCCGGAGGGTTCTCAGCGTTTGTCGCATCTGTAGCAGAAGCCTTCTGGCTCTTCTTGTCTTTCTTAGCCATTGTGTCTGGCGTCTTGGATGTGGCCGCCGGTTGGGCTGACTGGGAGGAGATCGAGTTATTGGTGAACAGCCAAGATGGGAGTCCCGACGATGGCAAAGAGGTAGTCGTATCGGTAAGAGACTTGGAGCTCTTCGACATGACCCGAAGAGCAGGTCAATGTTGGTAATGAGTGTGAAGATAAAGTCAATTGCTGTTGGGGAGAGGGACAGGAAGGAGGGAGATAGAAGACCAGGAAATGAGTGTATCGCGGGTGCCCTCCGAAAGGCAATCGGCTGTTAGTGCATTTCCTTGCAACTTCACCTTTGCGTTGCTGGAACTTCTAACCTGCGACAGGAAAAATTTGTGGGTTGCGACAGAGATAAAGGTCGATAAGAAAACTACAAATGGTCCCCGCCGGTTCTGCCGGCATAACGAGACACACCACTTACTGGAAATCGATTCGTTCCGGCGCCCAGGTGGGGCTGAACTCGAAACTGACTGATCTGGCTAGCACGTGTCACCGCCCAAGTTGTCTCTTTTCATACCTAGTGCCAAGACCATTAGCCTTTGTGTCTAGCGCTAGCTCAGAAGGGGAATCAAGTGAGCGCTATCCACGTGGAGTATCAAGGCATCATCAGGCAGAGAGATTCCAACCTACCTACATAGTACTACCTTCTGCTACCATGTTATCTAGCGATCAAAGTCCTTATACCTGTTGGAAGCCCCTCGCCGGCTTATCGATATGGTGTTGAGCGTTACTTACTGAAATGTGACTGGTCGCAATAGGGTATTCCTCCCCACCCATTTTCGACGATCGCTGCGGCGCAGTGGTAGATGCACATCTGTATACAGACAACGATGGTCGTGAGCTAGGCAGCAGAATTCCTGGTTACACTCATGGCTACTTATACGTCTTCCTTTGAACATGAAACCCTAGGCAGCAGAATTCCTGATTACACTCACAGCCACTTATATGTCTTCCTTTGAACATGAAACCCAGAATAAGCTCACTAATGCTGGAATCGAATATTTCAGTAGTAAGTATTAAATACATAGGATCTCTCAGTGGTAGGAAATAACCTTTCTTTACCGGTATGTTACCTTGGTATATAAGGTAAGCCGGACATCTTACTATATAGCATTGATCTCGCCCACTGCTCTCTCATTTCGAGTGCTTACCCTTTTTTCCCGTGGACGAACTTAATCGATATTCATTACACTTAGAGAGAACAAGAAGTATACCCTAAGCCGCCCCTCGTGATCAAATTCTTTCATCATGGACTTCGACAAAATGGCACCGCGAGAGTCTATCGACTCAATCGAGTCTTCATCTCCCTTCATCCCCATCCATCAGCCTCCCCCACCAGAGATAGCCAACCAAGACGACTTCGGAAACGAGGCCAGCGATCATCGAAAGAGTATCAAGATCAAACTCTCGCTCATCATCATCCTATGCCGGATTCCGGCCTTCATCTCCGGCCTAGCTGCCGGCATCACCTTCGCCATCATAGGGGCCCGGCGGGATGAGGTCCAAGCTCTTATCGCCTGCACCTGGTTTGCGTTAGCGTGGAACGCTATCCCTCTCATCAGGGTCTCGTATAAACCTTTCTTCAGCATCAGTCTTGTCCTTGACGGGGGCAAGGTCGTCCGTCTTGATTCATTGCATGACGATGAAGTAGTAGAGAGGAGGAACAGCACCAAGAATGGCGGGGATAGAGAGAAGAGGCGAAGGCGCTGGCGACGCTGCTTGTTCAGCGGGTTCTGGATTGATCTCGCCTTGACGGTTGCTGTCTTCTCTCTTAACTTGATTGTCAGCTTGAGGTGGGAGAACAGGTATAATACCGCATTGGCTCTCAACTGGGTTGCCATGTAAGTATCCCCTGAAAGTTCTTGCTATCTTTGACGTTGCCTGGAGCCTTGCTAATGTAATGCTGTTTAGCACTTTTCAAATTGTCATCACGTTGCTCACTTTGTCGCCGACCTTGAGCAAGGCTCATCTCCGCTTTGAGACCGTTGACGGTCCTGCGTACGTTATCTGTGCCTCTCGGGAAGGTTGAAGCAGGATGTGCCAGGCACCTACTACAGAGGGTATCTTATAACTCGAAGAGCTTCCGTATCGGGGAGAATTGATTCGAGGGAACCAATGCGCCTAGCTTCAGTACATGACATTCATGCACTATACCTCGGTGCCTAGCCATGGGTACACACCAGGTTTTACACTCCCAGACATGATATATATGTCAGTCAGTCCCCTGAAGACTTGGTGTTGGTTAAGTGTGCCCCGGAATTAAGGGTAAATCTAAGCAGGTGCGAGAAGAGCATCTTCATGGCCGGATACATACCTATCCCGGCCAGCTTCTAGGACTATATTTTGTTTCAAGGGAAATAGAGATACTTAGTAAATTACTTTAGTCGTATGAGCCATTTGGGCTGACGGCGTAAATGACATCACAATAGCTGTGATTAATACCTTTGGAGATCACTTCGGATACGAGTCGCGTAGAGGAAGATACACTCGAGTGGCTAATTAGAACCTCATATGTATTCGCATAACCACCGTGAACGGCCTGAAACACATACCGGTGAATTAAACGGTCATTGGGCCGTTTACGACTACTGGTTCACTGCCTCAACTCCTTGATCCACAGTACTTTGTACGGTATTACGTCATCCTTTTGGAGTATGAGTAGGTAATTGGGGGTTCTGGGTTTGGGTACTATTGGCGAGCAGTGTCTACATGTGAGTAGCACCATCGTAGCGTAGGACTCTTCTACATGAGTACATATCTGAAGGTATGCAGTGCTACACTGAACACGTTCTGAGCCAATACACCCTAGAACACCAAGAGTAACATAGATCATAGAGGAGTAAAGTGGGATATCTATAGTGTAGCCATGCTAAATAAAAGAGACAATGATTTCGTGAAACGTCGTTACGTCTAGTCTTTGCGGAAGATATAGACTTCTCCTGTTAGAACAGCCAAGCCGATCGTCATAGAAATGCAGATGATGGGCAGGTTGACACGTGCAAACTCGAGCCCGCGCACGCGAATGTGCTTTCGGAAAAGGATGTCCCGCCAGAGTAGACCGGCCAAGGACGCGCTGAACGCGATGCTGAACGCGCCGTAGTTGACGCCGAGGGCCATGGCGTAGATTGTTGCCCATTTTGTCCGGTTCCCTATAGGATCGTTGGCATCATTGTGAATTTGCTCCCACGCCTGTATTACCCGCGAAAGAAGGATGGTAGTACCGATATTTGTGCCGGCGAACTAGGAGAGTAAGAAGCGTTAGGTCGAGGATATGCGTCTTAAAAAAGACAAAGGGGGCTGATGGTTGAGCAGACTTACGTTACATAATATAACCGACAGAAAGCCCATACCCCCGATAGCACCGATAGTGCTCGTCTTCTTCACCCAGTGAGTCCACCCATATGCGAAGACCGCCACCCACCCTTTTGTTACTAGGCCCTGTACAAGGATGAACATCTCGAAAGAGAACGGAAGAAGCGCGAAAGGAAGATGACTCAAGACCGCCATAACTGTAGGAAAGGTGTCCTGTAACCATCTGTACGTCTCTGCAGTAATCGATACAAGAGTTCTGGGCTCATTGCTGGTTGGACTGACAGGTCCGGGTACGGGTCGCCCATGAATCTTCTGTTGTTCAGCAGCTTTTCGTTTTTCCTCTTCTATGCCTTCCGTTGACTGCGTATCCGCTCTCGTTTGTGATACAGGGATCTCAGCTGCAAGTTCGCCTACCTCACCTTCCCTGAGAGAACTTTGAAGCGCTTCTGCGTTCGTGTTGGGGTCATTTCCATTGACGCCTTGCGTCCACTGGCCGGTAGTCCCACTACCGCGTTCGGTGGGTACCTCACTTGTGGCCGTCCTCAGGCATTGTCCATCAGCGATGTCCTCGTCCGAATTCGACGGTGCGTCTTTTTCGTCCTCGCTACGCCTACTATTCGTATCAGGAGATTCTGATCTCGCCGCGGATGAGACGACAGGGTCTGTGGTTTGTTCAAGAATCCCCGCTTCCGCAGCTAGCTCCCTCCTTTTTCTCTCAGCAGCTTCGGCAACTTGTCGTCTTCCATCGCGAGCAATCTTCCGCGTCTCTTCTCGGTGAATCCAACCCCAAGCCAGGTCAAAGATAAGCATAAGGAAGGCAGCAGGTAAAGTTACGTAGAACACTGGCGTATCCTGATTATGACTTGACTGGATTTCATTGAGAACCAGAATAGTAATGAGTGTGATAGCCATGACAGCGCCGCCAAATGCAGCGCCGGTCTTATCAAGGAAGGGATTCATGATCTCTTCAAGAGATAACAACTGTCCCTCTTGGTTTCCTGCGTTCTCCTTCTCTTCTTCACCGGCAGTACCTCGACCATAGGGGATATTCGGGTTGACAGGTTTTCTGGCTCTCGCTTCCTCATCGAGTTCGTGCATTTTGATAGAGCTTGGGATCAGAGACTCATCGGCAAAAATGATGTAGAGTAAGAAAGGGAATAAGACGATAGCGGTAATAACAACCGGAACAACCATATCCCGGGTGTAATCGATGAACTTGATGCCGAATGCGCCGGCAAGCACTAGATTTGTCGGATTGGAGGAGACGAGGATAGCTGAGGCGATATTGGCAACAGCAAATTGAGTGTGAATCCACGCCCGCGGATGAACGATGTTACTCGAGACGCGGGTCATGTAGGCAAGAAATGCTGTGCCAGATAAGATGATGGGATCATTTCCGATGAAGCTGCCCAAACCAAAGAAAAAGGCGTAGAGGAAGAAGAATAGACGGTGCCCGACCTTGCCTCCCAGTTGAAGTACCTTGAAGGCAAGATATCTAATGAGGCCTGACGCGTCGATGGAAATAGCAATGTAAGCAAGCGAAAAGAAGAAGAGTAAGATGTCGTAGGGCACGATGTGGTCCGAGCCAACAATGCCGCCCCTTATTTCGTCTCCGCCGATTGCCCCGATAATCAAGAGGAAGATATCTGCTATAAGCGGCCCTGTGACGAAATTGATGGGAAAGCGGAACAATACGTATGATTTGACCACGCTATTGTCCGGGCCATCTCCCTCGTTTGTCCCGAGAATATAAGTTGGCCTCCGGTCATAATGCGCCCTTGGAGGTATGACGCGTAGAGCAACCAGAGTCTTTACCCCAGCTTTGTACAGCACGAGGGGTACTGGAGTTGGTATATGAAATGGAAATAGAACAGTAATGTCTACTTAGTATGTTAGGAAAGCAAGCGGTATTCAGTGCGGATACAAGAAATGCAAGATGATTCGAACTCAGGCAGGCACTTACTGGCTAAGACAAATGTGACAAGTGTTAGACTTGATTGCCAACGCTTTATTGGTGCGGTATCAGTTTCAACCTTATCCTGGGTAAACATGATGGCAAAAAGGGGACCAAGTCCACACTGGTTAAGCTGCTGGTTGCAAGTTACCTCAGCAACTCGACTCGATGAGCATCGCTAAATGAGCAAGGCTTCCGAGAAAATGAAATATCAAGACTCCAACGAAGAGCAATAGAGGCTTTGGGAGAAAGGGCCGCCGTCACAGGAACATATAATACCACAGCTCCCTATAGCAGCACTCGAACTGGCTTTAGAATGTGGTTCAAGCCTGAAGTCGATCTCTGTCTGTAGGCCTGCGGACTTGGCGATCGAGGTCCTCCTCGCCGCGCTCACCAACGGAATCTGCGATACTGAAGCACGTGTTTGGTGGTCTCTTTCGAGCTGGATGATCGCAGTTCAACAGAATGATGGTATCCTCGATGCCCAGAGATACTGAGACGCCATCGACTTAATGAGCTGTCGGCGTTGGGGTCAGAAAATGCGGTGGGCTGACAAGCAAGGGCTGCATTGTATTTGTGGCTATGTGAATGCAGTTTGTAATATCTAGCTTATTATCCTCTTTCCCTAATGCAGCCTTGAATGGACCCTGGCATGCCCAGATTTTGCCCAAGAACGTGGATTGCGGGTGGTGACACCGTGACCGTGACATGTACAGCAGGAATGGACCGCCAAGTCTATCTCTTTTCTAGGCAGGTCTAGGGAGTCGATAGCACTGTACACGGTCTGTACCTAGGGAAGCATTTGCAGGGCTTTCGCCCTGGTTGTGGTGTGTTGATATCGGTTTCTATTGGCTCGTATGGCTGTTGACCACTCCGCCTTGATCACCGATTGAAAAATGGCGGTGGCTGTGTATGCGACGATGAATCGAAACCCATTATCTCATTGGATGAATAACTTAACTTCCCCAACACTGCCTAATACTGCAGCTTTCTAGAAGGTGATCTGTTCAAGAGTCGGATAAAATGAAATCCTACGAGTCTGAGGACAGAGCCTCATCAAGATGGAGGGTAGCGAGGTAGTGCTGTACAGCGGTAGAAATGTACTGTAGCCGTGTCATAGGTAGCACAGGACTGCTTTATCGTCCCGTAGAAATATCGTGGTCAATGAAGAAACAGCACATCATGATTCATCCACGAATGTCATAATTATAACCATCTGGTCGCATTGCAGAGGCATTAATAACGTACTGTAGTATGATGTAGTAGTGGTTTGTTTCGATACCTACAGGTAGTTTGCTACGCATGGGTGACTATACCCAACGTCATGGCGGGCAGCTTCCAGAGCATTTAATCCTCGATGTTTCCGTATCTATGGCCGACTCGTAGGCTTGTGACTCGCCGCGGCGTTTGTTTCTACTATGCTGTAGGCAGGTTCTACTACTTGTCGTGGCTTGTACTTGGCCGAAAGTAGTCGTCGGTCAACGGGCTGGGACTAGTTCATAGCGAGATTACTCATAGTACAAAGAGGGCAACTCCGTGCCGAAGATAATAAGTGGAATAACATGTTCGCCATCGCTACCAACGTCTACATAGGTACGTATTTAGGTGCCGTTTGCGGGGAGATTAGGTTGCTAGGCACTGTAAGTTCCGGGGGCACAGGGTGGCACCTAACAGTACTAAGCAAGGTCCCGGGCGAGTTAGAATCAACTAAGATCCCCCCCGGGCCTCTCCACACTGGATCCTATGCCGGTCGTTTCCAGTTCATTGACAGGCAGATAGTTGTACACTAGGTTGCATGGATGATTCCCTTGCAAAGTCCAAAATCCTGTCGTTCCTTTCCCAACCTGGTGAATATGCTGTACATATTCCTGCAGCTGCAGCGCCTCAAATCGTTTTATTACCACTCTTATACACAAGTAAACTTAAGCTAGTCTCAGCTCTGCTGGGCAACATGTGAGAGACTTGGACTGTACTTCTCGACAAATCAACATCTCCCCAGGCGTGATCGCTCTGCATACGAATGGCCTTATGCTTATCAAGTAATAACATAAATGGTAAAAGAATCATCGTCTTACCGCTACACAACCTTTCTATTAACGTAAGAATAAGACGAAGCGTCGGTCGGGTAGGACTCGTGATGGATTGTAGCCTCATCCTCTAACTTTGTCCACGTCGCCTCTCTGTCCTGTCCATCCTGCTCATCTTGCCCTCCATTTCTCCCCTTTATTAACAGCTCGTAGTTCCTAACCTAGGTGGTATGAGATTTAATTGCTTACACTTCTTGCCTCTTCGCATCCTAACTGCCATTGTTATCTCTTCCAAGTCTTACTGCTCTCTTTTGCTTACACACCACACCACTGCCACTAAGCCTGGGCGGCTACCCAGTATGTCTTGCACCCAATGACCATTCTATCCAAAGATTGGAACTGAGACTGTTGTCCCATTGGGGCTGTTGTGCTCCCATATAAGCTCCAGCTGGTGGCCGGTAGATGTCTCTCACCATAGCCTCACGCTCCGCAATCGTGCTTCTGCATTCATACACCCACTATACGCCGTACATGCCCTTAATCAAACTGTGGTATTTAGTCCGTCCCACTGCTTCGGTGCTTCACAGCCTTTCGGACTTGCACATCGCATACATGCCGCCTTTCCCCATCAACCCACCTTTGCATTCTTTAGTCAACCGAGATACCATCAGCAGCGCTGCCAAAACCATAGGTCCGCCTGTGGCTCAGGTCGTATGTGCTTGGCCTGTCTCTGGGCAGTACGGCTTTGGAACGAGGATTCTGTAAGCCTTTTCTTTATCAACTCAGCCTATTGGGTAGACACATCCACCGGGTACTAGTCTCTGTCTATCGTAGCCAGGACGTCTTCTAACTTGGGTCTCGTTCCAGCTACTATATCTTGGTGGTAACTTGTGTTTTGGCCCGGAGAACCGAATGGCTCAGAAATGCCTGTCTTGCAGCTGCCCTGCTGTTGCCGGCCGTTGCGGCCATCCACGCAGTGGTATTGGCGGCAGTGCAGTAAGTAGCATAGCCCCTTATGCCTTTTCGGCTCTACTACATCGTTTGTGAGTTCAAGCATAGGTAAAAAGGTACTAACTAAGATGTTGTAGCGTCGATAGTAAGTCGGGAATCACATTTAGTGAGGTGCACCGCGGCCTTTTCCACTTGCTAACATGCATTTGCAGACGCCGTGGATATGGACATATACGGCGCTTTTCAGATCTGCTCCATAGGCATCTTAGCAGCGCCTATCACAGTGTACAATTCGAAGACCTACTTTAACGATCCCGGACGAAACATCATTTTCATCTGGACTGGTCTTCTCTTAACTGGTGAGCAAAACTGATCTTCACTTTTCACCGGACGAGGGCTGAGTGACCTACAGGAATGCTGAGCTTGACGGTCGAGTTTTTCCGTATCGAAACCAAAAGCTGTCATCTTGATAATAGCGGCAATCCGATTGACCCATTCAACGCTCACTCGTTCCCTTATTACAATGCGAGTTGCAGCCTCCATTGCACGAGTGGCCCGGGTGGACCGACCTCCCCAATTCGTCAGGGCGCCGCGAACGAGATATATGTTATCTTGGCGCCGCAAACACTTACCTTCAATGTAGTCACTCTCTTAGCTGCTGGGAGTTCCATACCGCCTGTTCTGACTTTGGTATGTGCATCTGCCTGCCCCCCACAGACTCTTGATAGAGATCTGTGACGTGATCTCTTGCTCGAAGTATATACTTACTGACTTACGCATATCCTGTAGATATTCACTTGGGAGAAAATCTTGGCAATCAACTGGAAGCGGATGTTTGGCCAGGCGGAGGCTGAAATTGATGCGCCAATCGAGGGAACCAACGGCGCCACTCCTAAAATGCTCTCATTCGTCAATAGCACCATCCAGAATTTCTTAGGTATAATACAGATCCCAATCTTTGGTGGCATCATTTTTGTTCTTCTCGTCCTTGGGGAGCTGAACTTCTGGAGCCCACAAGTCAACTTTGAAACCGAGCCTTTCAGTAGTGTTGGTAAGTTTTGGCCCCCCCTCCCCCTCTTTTTATTTTTTATTTTTTTTAACCTCGTTCCGAATCGTCGAGCCAATCTCTAACATTTTAGGCCAATGGGCGAATGTCGTTGCGACTGCTCTCGTCCTATTGGGCTCCTTGTTCTATGTCCAAAAGGAACAAGACTCTACTGGGAAGGGTGATACAGGTTCCACTCATTCCGATGGCCGCAGGAGTTCCGAGCCACGTTACTCTGCACAGAGCAATGGGGATCGGAGGAGCTCGCGAAGCAGGTCTCCGAGAACTCCTTCTCCATTATCCGCGACCCGTACTCCCGAGAATGTTGCTGCTTGCGACCAGGCTGTCGGGGCCGCAGGCTCGGATAACGGACGCCGGTCGCATTCTGATGAACACAATGAACCCATTGAGCTGAGAAAGATATCAACCACGCAGACCATTTATGGCACAGGACCGATGCTAGATCCGCATAGAAACTTAGTAGCCAGCAAGTTACATGATTGGAGCAAAAGAATCTTCGAACCAGCAGAGGACCGTTATGATAATTCTAGTTTTCACAAGGGGCAACTCATATTTCCTGTCATTCCCGGTGAAGCTGAGCGAAACGCCGGATTATCAGCGCTCAGTGAAAGATATAGACAAAGGCGCGAACAAGACGATACTGCTGCCACCCCGGCAATCTCGAGAAGCAATAGTTACTCATCTCTGGTTACCGAGGGCGACCGTGCCAAGAGTCGTAGTGTGTCGCCAGCCCGACCATCTCGGTCGAATACGACACCTGTCAATACGGATATCAACTCTTCTCCAGAGTTAAGCAGGGTTACTACATCCCCGACCACCGGACAACGGCGCAGACGACAAACACTCGAGGTACCAGACTCCGGCCGACCGACCCGACCGAATCTCACACATATTCCTTCGTCCGATATGACATCCTCCATTATGCTTTCTGAGGCGGAGGGGTCGCCGAGAATCATCATCTCGCCTGAACCAGAAGAGATAACGCCGACTACAGCGACTACCAAAGCCTTACCGACTTGACCACTTGAATATTTCGCACACTTTCTGTGAACAAGTCGTGTAGGGTGGACTACCTGCTTCATTTTCTCTCTTCATCGAAATAATACACATTCAATACAGCTCTCCGGATGTAGCTGAAGTCACTACGAAGTCTCGCAGATTAGCTTTTGGCGAGACTAAGTCACTCTTGGGAACAGAGCTGCAGGCCGTTGGCTACGAGTCGTGCCAGCATCTATCAGCTCCGGAGGGTCTTTTGGACGTCCCTGAGACTGTTATACTGTATCATTATTTCACAAACTGGAACGTAAAGATGTCACGACCCTGCATTACAGCCAAAGCGGGACATTAGTCTTGTAAGGAAAATCCCTACTCAAGCCATGATACTGAATAGTTGTCTAACGGGCTCCACAGGACCACTTTACCCTACCTTGCATGGTTACATATGCCAGGCCGCCAGCAGCTACGACGGCCACTATTTTCTTTAATTTATATATACCTATAGGTCCCCTCTCAAGAGGAATTACCAAGAATATGCATTATAAAGATGAAAGATACGGGAGCCATGAGAACATGATGTATTGAAATTATATACGTATTGGAAAAGGACTAAAGGATATAGGGATGTTTCACAGGAATGGGGGAAAGGACATGGGATACACGACTGCACTTAGGGGGGACTAAAGATCATAGAATGCATCCGTTCATCAGGGGTTATACAGCTTAGATACCAATATTTTTTGTTTTGATTCTTCAACATTGACCTGCGTTAGAAGATACCCGTGTCGACCTCGCAAAAAGGTCATATCCTATCCTCTCCTTCAACATCACACCCTTATTAACGCTTGCCGCACTACACCTTATCAACCCCTTCCCCCCTCACTTCTTCCCAGCCGCACCCGCAACCTCCCTTCCACACCTATCCCAAATATCCTTACTCGTCAAAACCGTCGTGACAAACATGGCTAAGCCGACAGGGCCTGAACCAGCGGGTATCCAACCGACGATGCTCCCAGGGATAAGGGTATCCAGCGCATCGGACAGCACGCGACGGGCGAGGACAGAGACTTGGGAACGGACCTCTTTTATCCAGGCCCTGCGACGGGATCTCTGGTCTTGCACAATGGCGCGGAGACGTGCTTGTTCTTTCTTGAGGTCGAATTTTTCCTCGTTCTCGTTCTCGTTCTCGTTCCCGTCTACCTCTTCGCTTTCACGCGTCTTCTCTTTTTCTGTTTCCGGGTCTGAAGGTAGGGGTGCATCCACACCCACATCTCCAGTCCCCGACCCAGTACCTGCAGCAGAAGGAGAGGAAGAAGAAGAAGGGGCAGGCAAAGGCGTAAGCGCAACCACCTTTCCAATCTTTACAATTCCGGCCAAGGCCGAGCAAACAAGACTAAAGAGCCAGAACCGCTGCCCCTCGATATTAACGGCTTTTTCTAGATCTTTGCCCCAGGGCGATAGACCGGGTATGTTCTGCGCATCCATTAAAGTGGTGGCTTCCAGGAGGAGATACATCCCGTTGAAGGTCCGGCTGAAGATGTCTAGGTAGACCTCTGCTTGGGTGCGGGCAAGGAAGGACTTTTTACCTGGACGGGAAGAAGAGGAGGAGGGGAGGGAAGAGAGGAGTTTCTGTGCGGCATTGAAGGATTCTAGAAACCTAAACAGACGAAAATATCGCCGCGCAAGTGCCAGGTTTCCCTTTAATGCTAGCAGGATCGCGTAGACGGTTGCTGCGTCTACGGATGGCGATGTGGCTCCATTTCCTGCTGCGGTGGCTGCCTTTTCTGAAACTGATGAAGATGTAGATGACGATGAGGATGTGGATGTGGTTGGGATGAACTCTAACAGGATGAGTAGACAGGTGAATGGGAACGTGTATGAGGTTAGGATTTGCGTTGTCGCTTGTAAGAGGCGGAAGAGGCGCTCCAGACCGGCTGTTTCGGAATGTTAGTATTTGCACGCAAGTATGTCATATCATGTACGGGGAGTTGGTAATGTGAATGGGTAAGTGCGTACGTGGAGGCAGGCTCATATGTTGGTAGGTAGGTAGTATGAGATAGCCTCTGTCTCGCCATGCTCTGCCCCGAAAATACATTATCCACATCGCAAGATATCCCCAGACGTTAAATTTAAGAATTAAAAAGTAACTGAGAATAAACGACTGTTGCACTATATCCTATTGGCAAAAAACTTGAAACTATTCATAAGTAGACAACTACATACAGCTTGGCAAGTAAGCCCGTGGATATCCTGGGTGGATATACCGTGAAGGCATGCACCCATAGACAAATGACTAGACGGCACGAACAATAAGTTGATCACATACCAGCATCAGTCGTGAACCTCACGAACTGCTCAAACGAGCGACCCATGATGTCGTCGCGCGTGCACGCGGTATGCAATTGATTATCCGCGGATTAGGCACCGTACTTAGGGGCTACCCGATGTGACCGACCCCAAGGTAACCCGATACAAATTGTGGTGTTGAGTGTCGCACTGAAGCAGAAAAACTAAGAAATCCGGAGAGTAATAAAAACCCCGTATTCAAACGAAAGGCCTAAAGCCGTAAATCGTCAAATTAATCGAAAGTTAAAAAGACAATATTAGCAGTGTGCGGCAGCAATCTGACAGTTATATCACCTATTCACTTGTGGGTGTGTAGGATTCTCACAGCCGAAATCTGATTTGTAAGTAGGTGTAATCCCCAAGGAATGAATACATTATATAGCGGTCGGGATATGCATTGGCCCCCGGGTTGGTAAAAAACACTAAGGACATGGAGAAATGTGTGGGAATTGAAGAGGTCGGTAGATGCGTTATTGTGGATCTCCGAGCGGTCGCCGGGATCGGGCTTTTTCTCATCTCCCTTCACCTGTAGATAATCAAGGGATACCTACCTCCTACGGGAGCACGTGGACCTTTGTCTCTTATGAACAATTATTAGTTGCTTAATACGACACTATGCACTACAATCTAGAAGCCAGACTTTAGTTCATCCACAATTGAGGCTATGCAACATCATCTCTGCCACCACTATAGACCTCGGTGGAGATGGGAACGTAAGGAATAGTTGTAAGAAAAGTTCGTGTTGGATATATACATAGTGACGGATAGTTGAGGTAAAGTGTACAAAGGTATATTATCCCTTCTCTAAACCGCAAACTGAAACTCTGCGCCAGCCATTTTGTTCTTGAGTTGTCTTTTAGATAGTTGTTTACTGTTAACAGTCTACTGGCCAGGAGCAATCAACTTGCCCTCAGTCCGTGAATTGGGGTGCCATCCACCCGCGTAGGCCTGAGCACCTTGTTCGGTGGCATACTTCCGCATTCTTGCCTGTATCTCAGGTCTGAAATGTCGGATAAGACCCTGGATCGGCCACGCAAAGGCTTCGCCGAGAGCTATATCATGGTCAGCACGAAAAGAGCATGTAAAGAAAAGATACTAGGAATATCCGAGCGTGTGTGTCCCGGTTTGCCACTTACCGCAAATAGTGTGTCCCTCAACCTGCTTTGTCAACTCCTGAAGCATGTCGATCTCCCTCTCGCGGCCCTCTCCCCTCTCGAACCGAGACATAATCTGCTCTGTCCATTTGCTGCCTTCGCGGCATGGTGTGCACTGGCCACAAGACTCGTGGCGGTAGAAGTGAGATAACCGAGAAATGGCCCGCACGACATCGGCGCTCTTGTCCAAGACAATAACAGCGGCAGTACCCAGACCAGATTGGCTATCCTTGAGTGCGTCGAAGTCCATCAATTGGTCGTCGCAGATATGCTTCGGCAGAATGGGCGTTGAGGATCCACCGGGAATGATTGCAAGAAGGTTATCCCAGCCACCCTTGACTCCGCCGCAGTGCTTTTCGATAAGCTCCCGTAGGGGGATACTCATTTCCTCCTCGACCGTAGCTGGATTGTTGACGTTACCGGAGATACAGAAGAGTTTTGTTCCCTGGTTGCGCTCCCGGCCGAAGCCAGCGAACCAGTTTCCACCTCTTCTGCAGATAGTAGGGGCGACAGCTACAGTCTCGACATTGGCCACAGTCGAAGGGCAACCGAAAAGACCGACGGCCGCAGGGAACGGGGGCTTGAGACGGGGCTTGCCAGGCTTGCCTTCCAGAGACTCGATTAGCGATGTCTCTTCACCGCAAACGTAGGCACCGGCACCACGGTGGAGATAGACATCGAAATCGTAACCAGAGCCGCAAGCATTTTTTCCGATCAAGCCGTCCGCGTAAGCCTCGTTGATGGCAGTTTGGAGGACTGCAGCTTCGTGGATGAACTCTCCACGGATGTAGATGTAAGCGGCGGTGGCGTTCATGGCTCGGCCGGCGACGAGGCATCCCTCGACGAGCTTGTGGGGATCCTTTCGCATGATTTCTCGATCCTTGCATGTTCCGGGCTCGCCTTCGTCAGCGTTGACTACGAGGTATCGGGGCTTAGTATCCTTGTCCCAGTCCTTGAAGTTCATGAAAGACTAGGAAATGCCAATTAATTGTCAGCTAGCGTCTCTCTAACTCATATCCTAATAATATTAGAGAGAGGACAAAGAGCATGGAGACAAACCCATTTTAGACCCGAGGGAAAACCAGCTCCTCCTCTGCCCCGTAGACCGGAAGCCTTAATCTCGCTGATAATCCAGTCGTGACCCTTCAGCAGAATCTCCTTTGTCTTGTGCCAATCTCCCATCTTCTTCGCAGATTTAAGGTCGGGAGGGTAGCGTCCATAGAGGTTCTGGAAAATGCGGTCCTGGTCTCTTAGACCGCCGTATGTTCGCTTCGGGGCGGCGCCATCCTGGACGGTCGCGAATGATCGGGACTGGGAGCTGGCGGGTAGTGAAACGCGCGTCAGGGCCTTCACAGAGGTTGCCGACTGGGTCGTTGTCCTGGACAGCATCGCGAAGGTTGGTTTGGGCGCCCAAATGAGCTAGGAGAGGCGAAGGTCCGATGGCAATGGGATATTGTTGTAGGTTTTTAATGATGTCGAATAATGGATGAGGCAACTTCAAATCAAAAGGTTCCCAAATGGCTCAAACATTATTGGCCCAGAAGCTCTCGGCGGAGACCAGTGTACCTAGGTACTGTATATACTTGTTGTACCTGTTTCCAAGTATGACCCGACTAGGTTAGTGCGAAAGAGAGCTTGGGCCACTAATGCGTCACATTATGGCAAGCAACTAAGGTATCGATAGGACTGTTGTTATCCCCGTCTCTTTCAATCCGCCATTCAAAGTAAGGATCTGGTATTGATGTCGTTCAAGGCGGAGATAAACGATAAAATCTACATTGACATGATTGCTTAGATACTTCTAAGTCTCGGCTTGTTAAATATCGACACAGTCGAGGATCGAGGCAGCTATGAGCTCTTCCACATCCAGATAATTGAAGCCCAGAATCGGTAGCTAGCCGCTTGCCGACACCATGTCGTCTTCAACCAAGCGACAGTCGATTCTCCCGCGAGTCCAGTCTGGCCCGAAAGCCCCCGTCAATCTCTCGTCCTCACTCACCATCGCCGACTCTGCGCTCTTGACCGGGATACATACAATCAACATCAGTTCCGAGTCGGTTGTTCATCCGCGCGCTAAGCTTGATTCTGCTAATGGAAGAATCACGATTGGACGAAGATGTATTGTCCACGAGCGCACTAATATTGGGGCCCTCTCGGCCAACCCGATGCCTAGCGAATCGCGTGATGGTGTGGTAATCGGCGACTATGTCACGATTGAGGTCGGAACTGTCATTGAGTCTGGCGGAACCATGATTGGGGATGGATGCCATGTTGGAGTAGGAAGCCGCATAGGCAAGGGCGCAAAGCTCGGGAAGGTTAGTTGGCCTTTTAAGCTTTCGACACGCATTTTGCTTGAACGAGTATTTAACGACTGCATTGCAGCACTGCGTCTTAACTCCGAGGAGCGTTATATTACCCGGCGACACGGTTCCAGAGTTCACGGTCGTTTACTCAAATGGAACAAGGCGGCTGGATAAGCGTGGCGCAACAGAGTTATCATATAGGGCCCAGGTGCGGCATATAGAAGTCTTGCGGAAGTTAATACCCAGTAATCGCGCAAAATTCGAACAATGATACCCAATATTCAATATTATTTTTCTTGCTGTTCAAAGTTCTGGGCAAGTTCTCCTTTCTTTTTACCGCTGATGGCCAAGATGAGGACCGAGAACCGTTAAGCTTCTGGTGCCCGTGAATATTACAAGAGCAAAACGAAGTCTGAACGAGTCAGTTAACTTGTCCTTGCTTTTCATTTGATATGGCCAAGTTGATATTTCATGATATACTAAATAGCAATTCTATAATAGGATATAATTTGCATTGACTATGAGATCTGCTCTCCGTCGGTAGATATATTTAAACCGGACTCCTGGTACTCCAAAACTTCAGTTACGACACTGTGCGCGATCGCGCCCGTCCAACAGTATCTGACGCGTTATGCATTGCCATAATGCTCAAGCAATCAAATGTTTGATGAAATTTTAGGCTGGATATCATCGAGCTTCCTCAGTAACTCATTGAAGAACCGTTTCTGGACTTCTTGGCCCCATTTGTTGGTGACATGGCAAGCTGGCCTTTTGAGGACGTCAGTACAAGCACTAGAAGAGAGAAAAAAGGGAATGGCAACTCACTCTTGAATCTTGCAGTTCGCCAAATAGTGCCCGTTAGTTTCCGGGCCGGCCAGTATCCCATGGACCAAAGCCCGACTGCCCTCCTCAGTTGAGCGGGCAAGCGCCGTCTCAAAGGCCTTAAAACTCGCCGATCCCGCGCTTTCCTGAGCAAGGTTGGACTTGCAAAAGCTGGGGTTGGGCGTGTTGACGATGCAACCTCGTTTCCCCGACGCCCTGGATCTCGCGGCGAACTCGCGCATGGCATAGATGACGAGTAACTTGCTGAGACTGTACCGACCAGCCATATCCGACGTCTTCGGATCGTTGAGCCGATCGATGATGCTGCGGTCGCTGGGCTGCAGCTCAGCGAGCGGGGCGCTGTAGTGCAGTGAGCTGTTCGGAATCGCAAAGCGAGAAACGTTGCCCGTTTGCTCCCCGGACTCGCGCATCTTGGGCAGGAGAAGGAGGTATAGGAGGAAAGTACTGATGACGTTGACGTTGAGTGTCTTCTCGTTGCCCTCGCTAAGCGCGAAGTGCGTCGTCATCAGACCCGCGTTAGCTAGCACGCCATCGAGTCGTGGAAGCTCGGAAGAGGCACGGCTGGCGAAGGCTTTGATGGACTCGTAATTGTCCATGTCGATAGGCCAGACCTCTATTATTGTTGACGACGAAGACTTTGTTCGGTCGGCTGGAGCTGAAGCCAGAAGTGCCTTCTTGGCCGCCTCGCCCTTGGTCAGACTTCGGACGCCCATGATTAACTTGCCTACTCCCAACCGCACTAGGTGCTTGCTCGCTTCGAAGCCGAGGCCCGTATTGGCTCCCGTTATTATGATGGTGGATTCTGATAGCTGGGGGGTCCCAGTTGGGACGGGTAGAGTGACGAAGTACTTCCCGTAGAACACGGATCCAACTCCGTAAAGTGCTGAAGGTATAGACATATTTGATGTTGCGAGAGTTAAATAAGCCTTTCGGATAAGTCAAGGTGGGTATGGAGGGGGATTGAAGAGTTGCAATTGTGTAACTTGGTAAGGTTCGGGAACGGCCATTGTGAAACTCTGAAGTAAGTTATATATATGATGATACCATATTGAATGACTTCAAGGCAGCAACATTTCCACACGGCCATATTATCCCCTTCCGCTGTGCTTGATAACTTGGTCATCTATATCATCGGCTTTGTGTAAATGGTCTTGGTAACCCCGAGGGGATTAGTAAAGATCTAGGCTAGTAGAGACGAATAAAGTTAATAGGAAGAACGCACTAAGCTATACGCTACTCGAAAGCTGGAATGGTTCGTTGGATTCTATTTACGTCTTGGGATATTGAGACCGTATAAGGTTGGTTACTAGGACAATCAGGTCAGGGGCGGAGCTAAAGTCCTCTCCAGTGGCCGCGGAGTTAATATCTCCGCAGTTGCAGTCGGGGTTTGCGTCATGACACCGTGCGGCTGTGTTAAAAGTACATCCATTTCTTGCAGATGAACGCGGCTTTCCAGACCGTGCATTTTAAGTGTCTTTGCATTCTAGTTAGTTGCCCTTTCTCACACATCCTCTAAGCGACGTAGTGAGGTGAGATAGGCATGCACTTTTCACCTAGACCAGTTTGAAACCTGCTGAGCCAGTTCTAATTTCTCTTTACTCGAAGTCTCTTTCCGCGTATATGAACAGTTATGGAGTCGACTGCTCGAAAGGTCGAAAAACGAAATCGGCCCCCCGTTTCATGTGAGCCATGCAGGACTCGAAAGTTCGTCGCCCATCTCAAAACCTCAGCTCTATATAGCGAAGACTAAATTTTTACCGTCGTTACCTAGGTTAAGATGCAATCGCGATCTCCCATGTGAGAGTTGCATAAAGCGTAACAAGACATCGCTCTGTCGTTATGCGCCCAACGCTTCACGGGTTGTCAACCCCGGCACATCCAAGCAGCGTGATCTAAAGGACAGGCTGAACGCTCTAGAGAGTTTAGTATCGTCCTTTCTATCGGGCGACGCCAACATCCAGACAAGAGGGCGGTCAAGTAGCCATGCTGATGCAAGTCATTATGATACTGCCGCGTACCACTCTCCCACACCAGTTCACGAACCCACTCCTCCAGATACATCTCCTAGTACTGACGAGAAAGAAGAAAATTCACTCACACCAGAAATGCCCCATTTACAGGAGACAGAAGACGGTCAGGTAAATTATATTGATCCGAGCCACTGGTTGTCTATACTGGAAGACATCAAGGAAGTCCGTGAGCACCTGGACGCGTCGAACCAGCCTCGTCAGCAGAGTGACCCTGGTAGCGGCTCTAATGGCCCCTTAGCTGACGCCAGTTTTCTCTTTGGGTCCGTCCCAAATACTCATTTTCGGGAAATTCTGAGCTCTTTGCCACCTCAGCCGGTATGCGATAAGTTAGTATCATGGTATTTTTACGCACATACCTTTGTTTCAGGTGAGATGCATCCATACTATGATACTGCTATAAATGCATAGAAATGTTCAACTGTGTCTAATGGCCGCCATAAAGGTATCGTGCACCCGGCCAAATTCCAAACCGAAGTATGTCTACTTGCCCTTTTCACAAGATTAGAGGTGTGAACGTGGCAGCTAACAACTAGCTCCGTGTTATCTAGTACGAGGCATTCTGGGAATCGCCGTCAACGGCATCGCCGGTCTGGGCTGCCCTTCTCTTCTCCATACTTAGCGTCATGGTCAGCATCAACAACATGTCTAATCGCACGGACCCCGACAGTCCGATCCCGCCCGTCCACGTCCTTCAGCAGCGGGTGGTTCAGTGTCTCGTCCTTGGGAGGTATGCCACGGCCAATGCGTACGCTCTGGAAGCGTTTATGCTCCATCTCTTGAGCTTCGTTCTATGTAATAGCTATGCTTATAATGATGCGTGGTTCGAAATGGGGGTAAGTAGTGAAATTGCATCGTGTTCATATGAGCCCTACTTCTCCACCCAACGATCATAAACTCTATGAGGCTGACAATATGGGCGTAGTGAGTAAACCTCCTCTTTATCTCACGAAACTAGAATTACATTGAGACCGCATCTGCTTAATATTACGAGATCAGATGAACTGTCATGGCTGACATGGACCGTTTCACCGTAGGACCATAATTCGGTTAGCATTTCGTATGGGTTATCACCGTGACCCGAAACACCTCGCCGGGATTTCCGTCTTCGAGGGTGAGATGAGACGAAGGGTCTGGCTTAATCTCGTCCAAATCGAAGCCCTTATGTCTTACCAGCTAGGGTTCCCAAGCATGATTCCATCTGAATTTTGCGACACCGAAGTCCCCAGGAACTTGGAATATTCCGAGTGAGTTGAACCCGGCCCCAAATCCTCGATATTTGCCGGGAACTAGTCACGTGTTGCCTCTACTTCGCCCTTAAGTAGTCTGTGTACTAACTTTCGCACTGTAGTCTTCAAATAGACATGACAACATTACCGCCAGGAAGACCACTTTCTGAACAGACCACAGTCAGATATACCGTCGCCAAACACGAGGTAATGGCCGTCTTTAAAAGGATCGTCGCCCACACTCAATCCCTAGCCACCCCTTCTCAAGACACGTACACCAAGACCATGGCTCTGCACAACGAAATGCTAGCAGCCTACGACGGGCTTCCCGAGGCGCTGAAGCGTCGAGACGTCAACCGGTCATTTCTCGACTCTTCCTCGTTAATCATGCAGCGAAGCACGATCGAGACGCTCTACCTGAAGGCCCTCATCATCCTCCACCGTCGGTACATCAGCTACGATCTCCAGAGCCAGAAGTACGAAGCCTCGCGGCGCATTTGCGTCGAGTCCGCGCTCGACATCCTGGGTCGTCAGGCGGATCTCTACAAGGCGTGTCAACCTGGAGGTAGACTGTACGAGGAACGCTGGATGGTAAAATGTTTACCAGTGCCGGATTTCTTGCTCGCTGCTATGGTCATCTGTCTCGATTTATCCGTCTGTATGCGCGGAGGAGGAACCAGAACCAGAACCATATTTACTACTCCTGTTAACGGTAACAATCATATTAGTAGCGTCGATGGCGAATCGAAGTCGATGAACCTAGATTTCCAGCAGTTGAAAGCGAGGGAATACCGCGCTCTCCAAACCTCGAGGGAGATATGGGCCGCGAACAGCACCAGTCTCCCCGAGGCACATCTCGCTTCCCTCGCGCTTGATCTCATGATTAGGAAGGTGGCCGAGGATAAAAGTGGGATTCTGCCCAGTGTTAATCATAATACTGCGCATGTGCACGGCTCTGGGGATCGGAATAGAAACCCGAACACGACGCCAATGGGGATGGAGATGAGGATGGGGAACTTTGATGCTGAGTTTCAGTATGCAGGTGCTATGTCACAGATGATTGACGGTTCTGAGAATGTTGATTGGGTAAGTGTTCTGACTGCTTGCCATTCACTACGGAAATGATGACTGTTTTGTTTTGGCTAATGAGTTGGCTTTTGTCTTTAGGCTTTGCTCGACCAATATCTTCAGCATCTGGACGGGACGGAGGCTGATGCATTATTTTGATCCTCGACTCGACTTTTTGAGGCGGGAAAATGGGTGATGGTAATAAAATTCCCGTCCTCGTTTCGGATATGAAAAAACGCTTTTGAATTTTACACTTATTGCGATGCAGAGCTTTGACGAGTTAGTGAATGTCTTCTTCCCCTTACTATCTTTAGTGGGGATATTATACCTATATAGAAGACGATGTTCTTTTTTTTTTTTTTTTCGTAATTGTGGTATCTAAGCGTGCAGTATTGCGAGGGAAGGGGAGCTAGGCTAGCATTTATTTGTCGGCAAGGCCTCGAACGGGAAGACCCTGCTGTCGAGTTCGATGGACGGGAGTCGTTGAAAGAAAAGGGGCTCAGAGTCTGCTTGTAATACATCGTGGAGATCTAGGGGGAAGTTGGCAACTGCATTTCGGATAGTGTTTTGTGGGATTTACGGAAGTCGAAGGATTCAGAGACGTAGTAGAGTGTATAAGGGGTTAAGAGGTGAAATTATTGCGCAAGTAAACAAGCAGGCAGCGAATCTGGATTCCGACCACCTTGCAAATCAGAACGTATTCTATATCAAGTTGTGTGTAACTTTAAGTTAGGACGTCAGTAGGGTTAATTGACCGAGTATGATTATTTGCATACATTACTATCGTATGTCAGATAAGGCAACCCCTTCTGATTGATTTAAAGACAGTTAACATCATTCGACTTGTTGTAATATAAGCATATCGCAAGGTGGCAAGTATAGCCCACAGAATATACTTGAAGATGTGAATGAGTGAAGTGCAGTTGGGCAAAAAAAAACTAGTGACAAGGGGCCGTCGTCTTCTCCATCGTATTTCTTTCTAACTGCCGATATTCTCTTAGAATAATGCTGAGCTGGGACTCAGCATGTGCTGAACGACCTTCATACTTCGATCCTCTCTTAAGAATTAATAAGGGATCTGATATAATATTACCTCTAAGACTAGGGTAAGTACTAACCTGCTTAGTTGGAACCTCTTGGTTATCGACGATAATCGTCACTGCTTTGCGGGAAATGTAAGATCCCTCCTGCAGCACTCTAATTTTACGCATCCGATTCCTTTCGGAATTTCAAATCATGACATAGACCTTCATCCCAACCCGCAGATTCTCAGTCATCCCTTAGTGGGCAGAAGAATATAGTAGTAAGGTAGCATGCAGACTTTTTGTTCACTGAATCCTTTCCCCTCCCAAGGTACCATGCCTTGTTCAGGATGGCCAGGATTAGAATATTGGCTGTTAATGGGTTGATCGGTCTTGACATTTATGATGGTCGTAGCGAGCCCAATCACTTGGGTTATTTCATGGTGGCATATCCAGAAGCCGATAGGAGAATCGTCTTGATCTGTGACAGACTTGAGAAATATCTAACCTCCGTAATGTTTATCTCTGTATATTTCTCAACAATTGTCCTATGCAAGTGATGATTATGGACGCGTCGGTAACCAGGGCTTGCAAAGCAAGGCCAACGGTATCAAAAATTTCGCAGTGGTACAAATAAAAAAGCAACTCAAGCCTTGGGAAAAGGGAAGGCATGATATCAGCTATATTCAGATTGTGGCACAACTGATCATGAACAAACATCCAAGCAAGGATTGCCCCAATAGCCTTGCGGCCAGGTCTATTTGGGCAATGCGCTTGTACATGGATCCGACATAGGTTCATAGTTTCACAGGGTGACTTCGGCCAGCCTGGCCCACTGTCCCATCTTTTGAAAATCGCTAGGACTGCCTAGAAGGAGCAAATACGTTCTACCCAATCTATATCTTCGGCGACAAGACTAACATCCATGAGAATGACGCGGTAGTTGGGGCCTATACATTGAGATCAATATAGTGTTTCTATGCCATATTACACGCTTTGAAGGCTTCAGGCTAACCTGATTATACAATTAAAATTCAAATGGGCTATCTGAATCTGGACAGCCGTAGTTCTAATCAAGGTAGCAGCCCGACTCCGACCATCTCTAGAGTTACCCTACCTAGCATTTATTCTCAGCCCTATGAGCTTGAAAACGTCGGCTCGTCGAAAGCTGCTAGTACTTGTTGCATACAAATGTTAAAGACTTAGTATAGAAGCCTTTATACCACCTGCGACCCATATTAAAAGGTTTCTTACATAACCTTTGCACTATAGAAATAGAGCTAGAATATGGCTGCATTTCTAGATGAATTAGTTAAGCTTACAGGAATGGACTTACAACGTTCTATAGCAAAACATCCTTAAACAGATGGCCAAACTAAGATCATTAACCAATTCCTCCAAACCAAGTTGAGGCCATTTATTAGCTACTTCCAGGATAACTAGTCCTAGTTGCTGCCTTGCTTAGGCTTCGCCTATGCCACGCAACCTCATTCAAGCACAGGGCTGGCAACATCAGAGGTTGAAATGAGCTTTCTTTCTCGGAATCTTGGAATGATAGTTCATATATCACTACGTGAAGCCTCCTAGTTAGGTAGCTAATACTGTGTATATGTAACATAGCGAGTCACTTTCGTTTATAAGTTGATTTTACAGTCATTTGTCAATGTTCATTTGAAACCCTGGTGAAATCATGCTGATATTGAAACAATAAAGACGAGGACTTGATGAATACGGGTTAACGAGAGCACCCTGACCAACTCCCTCCGAGCCCAACCACTGTATAATATCTAGTAATACATCCTTATAACCTAAGACACAGGAACACCCGCACCAAAACTAGATAATAAGCCAAAAATATACCTTGAAACCGGTATCTAGCAGCTAGGCTGGCCGGGGGAGCTGTCATCATCATAGCTGCTATCGGTCGGGATGTCATTACCACCCTTAGAATCCTGCAGCTTACCGGAGAAGGTATCCTCCCTGATGTCCGGGAGCGCAGCGCCCCAGTCAGCATTCAGCATCGTATCGCGGATCCCATCAGACGGGAAGCCGTAGTACCCAACCAGGTCACCGTACTGCCACTTCTGTGTAAGCTAACTAGCCAATTTACCCTATCGCGGGGAATGGGGGAAGCAAGGGGGAGGAATTTTTGTCTTCTGGGACAAGAAAAAGGAAGTGAGACAAAGCGAAGAAGAAAATAAAAAACTTACAAACCACTGCCCGGTATGATTCTCGATGCTGTCATCCGCCTCGTCCGCGAAGCGGAAGTCGTGCGTGAGCCCGCCCTCCTGGTGATAAACGACCTTGGGATGGGTATTCTCGAAGCGCACGTCAGAGGCGGCCTTGACGTCCCAGCCCTTGTGCTGGGACACGGCCACATATGAGGGCGTCTCGTCGCCGTCGCGCACCCAGACCACGATGTGCTCCCAGTCATTTTTGTGGCCCACGCCGCAGGATCCATCGACCGTCTGGTCCTTCTCGAAGTAGTATCCGTACAGGAACCCGCACCACCCCTTGTTGCACCGTGACCGCGAGTACACGTTGTTGTTCTGCAGGTCTGACAGGTCCCGGCAGTGCCCGTTCTTGGCGCCCCCGCAGTCCAGACCCGTGGCGAGCGTGCCGGAGCCGTCGATGGCTGGGCTGTTGTAGCACCCGTCTGTATCAAAGTCCATTGCTGTGAGGCGCGTGTCAGTAAGTTGAGTGCAGAGGCGAGGGTGAGGAATGGAAGTAGAGTGGCAGTTTGAACTTTGACTTTGACATACCTGGTTGCCATTTTTTATCTGCGTCGGTTGCGCAGCCGGGGAGCTTTGAGGGCGGATCACGCTTAAATTGTGATGTGAATTCTGAGGAGAGGACGGAGGCGTTGGCGGATAGAACGAGGGCCGTGGCGCCGAGGAGAGCCTGGACCTTGAAAGAATTCATTTCGAGGTTTCTGGAGATAGTATCTGACAAGAAGAATGACTGTATGTGTCTTGTGTGTTGTATGTTGTATGTTGTGTGATGTTTGTATTTGTGTGCTCGTGTTGTGATTGATCTTTTGGTATTTGTTCAGGACTGGGATCTGGACGGACTTATATATCTCGAGCCCCCTTATTATTCCTGTACAATACGCAAGCTTGGTCACGTCAATCTTCAAACAATCTTCGTCATCATTGTTATTATCGTCATCATTGTCATCATCGTCATTAGAGCCAACGACTTGATGGCGCCTAGTAACATATAGCTGTCATGGCAGTGTAAGGCAGAAACTTAACACCGCCACCTGTCTGTGGCATTGCATGACAACACATGGCGGTTGGTGTCATCAATTGCTATTCTGCAGAAAATTAGGAGATCTTAGAGATCTACACAAGTAGTACATAAGTGTCAAGGCGAAAATATTAGGATTCTCACGAGTTAGTATGCATATAAACAGAAGGTGTTACAATCTGTGGTTATTATTTGAAAGAGAAAAAACATGATAATATGTAGCAAAAAAGGGCAATTTTTTTCCAGGCAGCTGCTAGGTAGTCTAATCCCGTCTAGCTAGCGTTATTTTGGTTATTTAAAGTCTAGTGATCGTGAAACGTAGGGTTTGACGGAGAGGGGATCGACGCCTCTGCCGGAGAATGATGCTTGTTTCAGGGTTTAAAGACGGAATGCAGGGTTTGCAGATCTCTGCTTGTGGGTGGACATGCGCAGCGGGTCCTCCGGAGATCTACACCTCGAGCCCTGATTCTGGGCGATGACATTTTCATATCGGGCGATGAAGCTAAACCTATGTTAGCAATTTTTCGTGGGGCTGTCCTACTAAAGTTACTAACTCTGACTTTACCACTCAATTGCCTATAGAACTAGAGTTCCCCCCCGGGCCCGATTAATCAGCACCCCCATGTTACACCAAGCAAAAGAGTCTTCGCCAATGTAAACCTTGAGTTCGGGCAGCCTGCCGTGCTTTAATAAGCCTATTAGTGGTACACGGGATTTTCCTGTCCACTCAGAAACGAGCAGCAGATCTGTGCATCTATAACTTAGGCCATGATCGATAAATTCCTTTATATAGTGTCCACTCCCTCCTGCCTCCAGGACATCTAAGACGCACCATGGAAATGGGGCCGAAGTAAGCCTTGTGAAATTGTCGATGCACTTGTCAAGATCCATAAAAAGCGGTTAGGGCTAGCAAAACCAGAGGGAAAAGGTGGGCCAATACGTCATAGGGATAAGTTAGCAGACATGGTTGTCCTATATGTTCGATATTGCAACGTTTGCAAAGGGTGCCCTCGTTTTAACGAGGGGTATCTTCCCCGAAAGTTGCCATACATTTTTCTGGGGGCCCGATTAGGGAAAATTCTAGCCGTTTCTAGTAATGCCAAGCCAGTGCCAAGCCAACGCCAAGTTTTCTAGGAGCTCGAAGCCATAGCAGAGGTGCGTTTCTGCCAAGGCCTACTTAAGAGCTCGTTTCATTTTTTTCTTATGGCTTATTCTTATGGCCTGTGCTATCCCTGTCATCAGAAGATTTAAAAAGCGCTTGCTTGTGGGGCCAAAATCACACCAATCAACGAGCAGTGGCTGATCGCCATAAGACATAATCTTGAAATTGTGTTTGCAAAAATTATCAATTTAGCTTATTACTGTGGGTAGGTAAATGCAGTAGTGGTGAGGGCAATGGTAGTGAGGGTAATAGTGGCGAGGGCAATAGTAGCGAGGGCAATAGTAGCGAGGGCAATAGTGGTGAGGGCAATGGTGGTGAGGGCAATGGTGGTAAGGGTATGTTGGCGTTGGCGTTGGCGTTGGTATGTGAGGCTGCAGTTGTAGTGTAAAACGCGTAGGCAATGGCCACTTTTAGTGTTGAGTGTATACCTAGGATACTGCTATAATACTTGCTATAATTATAGTACTGCAACCTGCTAAAGTGCACTATAGTTATAGTGGCTTATAGTAGGTTAATCGCTATAACTTGGCTAAATAAACAAAAATAATCAACCTAAAGGCTGTGTTAAGAATTAAATCACAATGTTAAAAATGATAGTAGTGGTGTTAAAAATAAATATATTAATAATAAAGTTTTTAACTAATGCAATGCATAAAGAGACGAGAGGATAAGTATGTTAGACATGATATAATCTGTATCAAGCCTAACTACGGGGCTGTAGCCCTTAACAGGCTGTTTATTGCTTATGCCAAGAATATAAGAAAAATTCTGCTTTGGCATTAGTGTGGCTTCTTTGTAGCAGGAACAAAGACTAAGACCATAGAACTAAGTAGAAGGCACTTTAGACAAACGACCAGTTTGTACCATTGCTGCCTAAGTACAAACCCCACTGTAAATAGGTGTATAAGTACCTCTAGTTACCACCCACCTTTAGATAACTTGTCTACAGTACAATCTAGACAGTTACCCATATTACATCCTAGTTCCTACTACGCGAACAGGCTGTACCGGGTGACAGAAACGCACATTGGCTGCAAGTGTTAAGCAGTAGGGAGCAGAAATAAGTATGATTGTAGTGGAGATAAGCCGTCAGCAGTTTATGACACAGGTTGCTTACCGAGATGGCTTATCCCCATAATATTAAGCCATAAGCAGCAAATGAAATAAACTCTAAGTCTGCGTGGCATGGCCCTCGTAGACCCTTGCAAGGCCTTATATGGCCTTTCATGGCCTCGCAGTATAGCCCTTACGGCATAGCCCTTATAGCATAGCCTTATATAGCATAGCCGTTGCATACTTTTATAGGTCTACGTACTATATTATAGCAAGAATTGTAGTAAAAAAGCAGGTTGTACTAAAGGTTATAAAAGTTGTAAAAGTTATTATAACTACTTAATAAAGTTAGCTATAATAAAAGTTATAGCTGTTATTATAGCTACTTAAATAAAATTTAAATATTATAGTATAATTTTTAAATATATTTATATAAATATAAAATATATTTTAAATTTAAATTATTTTTTGCTATGGTTAAAATAAATTAATAAATATATAATATTTAAAAAAATTATAAAAAATAATAAAGTTGTTAATTAATATTATATATAAAAAATAAAAAAAATAAATTAAATATAATATAATTTATGCTAAGCTTAACTATAAAGCTATAGCTTTTAATAAGTTTTTTTTTTATGTTATTTATATTATTTACATTATAAAATATAATAACTAAAACAACTTTTTAATTATTTTTATTTTTAGTAGTATTGCTAAAGCAAACGCTTAAAAATAAATAGTTATAATAGTATTAACTTTTTTTTTAACTTTGCTAAACTTATTATATATAATAAACTTAACGCTTATATAAATAACTATTTTATTATAAATGTTTTTTTTATACTTTTTATATAATAATTAATAGCTTTATTAATATTTTTTATAAGCTATTTTATAATATTATTTTTATTTGGTTTTTTAAAAGCTATAGCCTTTTTTTAGCAATTTTAGTTTTTAGCTTACTAACTTTTTACTAAAAACTAAAATAATATCATTTAAACTATTATTATTACTAACTTTATTATTTTTATTAATGCTTTTAATTTATATAAAATTAAATTATTTAAAATATTTAAAACTGCTACTAACTATAGTATTTAATTGCTAAAGTTATTATAATATTTAATAGCTAAAATAATAGCTTTAGCTAGCAATTTTATTTTTTAAAGTTAGCTAGTATTAGCTGTTTTAATAGCTTCATTAATATTAGCTTTAATAAACTTAACTAAACTGTTTGCTATAAACAAACTAAATATTTGTTTACTAAAAAACTTATTAATTATATTAGCAACCTATTTAAATAAAAAATATTTTTATTAATTTTATAACATGGAAGCCGCCATTGGGTACGTACCTTAGTACGTACCGCGGCGACCGCTCCCTAAGAATTAGCTAAAGGCCTAATAAGGCCTTGCGGCTATATATAATTAGCACACTAAATAAAAGTAATTTTTTATAGCTATTTTTTAAAAATTAGCATATTATTTTATAATGTATTAAACCTTACTTTTTAGGCTTTTTTATTTTTATACTTAATAGTTACAATATAATATTTAAATAAAAAATATTACTTATAAAATTTATAACTATTAAGCAAACAGCTATTGCTAAGCTAAAACTATACTTAAATAAAAATAAAAATAATAACTTAAATATTAAATAACTTATAAGCTTAGCGCTTATAATATTAATAAAAAAAACTTTAAATTATTAAAGCTAAATAACTTAAATAGCTAGTATAAAAGTTTATAAAAATAAAAAAATTAAAGTTTGCTTTAGTTAAAATATAGTTGCTTAAATAACTAAATGCTAAGCTAATTATAATTATATTTATAGTATTATAAAAGTAAATTTACAAAATATAATAAGCTGCTAGTATAGGTAGCAGCTATAATAGCTTAAACTAGCTAGTTATTATAATTGCTAGAAAAAAAGCAAAAGCTAAAAGCAAAAAATAATATAAAAGTATTTATATATATTTATAAGCAGCTTAAGCAAAATATTACTACTATAAAAATTAAAAATTAAATATTTATATATAAAAAAAGCAATAAATAAAAGCTTAGCTAACTAAACTTTATTTAAATAACTTAAACTTTAACTTAAATAAAATAAAATATATAAATTAATTAACAAGCATATAATAAAATATTAAACTATAAAAACTTAAAAAAATAAAGCAACACTTAAAAACTTTTAAAAGTTTATTTAATAAAGAAATATAAATTTTAAACTATTTAAAAAAAATATTTAAAAAGTAATTATATAAACTATTTTAAAGCAAATAAAGAGGGCTTATGTCTTAATTAATTATTAGAAAGTTTCTCTCACACACTTAGTAGTTCTAGTTGTATGCTAAGTATATGCTTAAATTAATTACTGGAAATAAAAAAAATAACTATAGCTAGCTAGATACATAAGAGAATATATATTTAATCTGCTCCTATAATAAATGTTCTTTGGTGCTCTTGTGAGCATAATTCTTTAGATTGCAATAGTAATCCTGCAATCTTAAGGATATAAATTACCACAAGTAATCTATAATAATTCTTATTGTTTAGGACAGTTTGGATAGCTATGGTTTGCTATTGCTAAAAGTAAATAAATAAAGGGGGCTTATGTTTTAATTAATTGTTAGGAGGTTTTTTCTATACACTTAGTAGTTTTGGTTGTATGCTAAGTGTATGCTTAGATTAATTACTAGAGATAGAAAGAGTGACTATAGCTAGCTAAATATAAAGGAGAATATATACTTGATCTTCTTTTTTAGAATAAGTGTAAGTTGTGGCTATTACGATTTAGCAGCCACTGGCCGCTGGCTAACTAATTGAATTACGTGATATTAACTGTAGCATGTTTTCTGGTCTAGCGACTACCCTGCTCCTGTTGCTTTTGATCAGCCCTAACGCGGCCAACGGTCTCCTACTTGTTAGTTCGTAACACTATCTCCTTCCTTTTTAAAATTGTTGCTCTTAACAATTATAGGTAAGTTTTTCTCTTTTTTTTATGTTTTCTTAGCTATGTTTTTTTATTATGTTTTTAAAGCTTTTATTAATAGCTTTGTTAAAGGTAATTGTTATTAAGCTTTTGCATTTTTGGTTAATAAATTTAGTATAAAAGTAATGCTTTGTTTTTATTGTTTAAAAAAATTTATTAAGTATATTAAATTACTTAACTTTTTTATTATAAAGCATATATTTTAATAAAACGTGCTTATAATAGTTTAAGTTCTTTTTTAGCGTTAGCAAATAAAATTATTTTTAAAAGTAATTATATTAAATAAAAAAAAAAAAAAAAAATAAATAAAAAAAAATTAAAAAAAAATATAATTTAGCTTATAAAAAATTTAATAATAAGTAATAAAAGCTTAAGCAAAAGCTAGCTTATTTATTTTGCTTTTATAAGCAAAAATGTTTTTTAAAAAAATGTGCAAATAAAATAATAAAACAAAGTGCTTAAGCTTTTAAAGAGGATTTAAATAAGCTTTAAAAAAGTTTGTTTTTTTTTGCTTTTTTATTAAGTAAAATTAATTAAAATAATATTAGTTTTAGTTTGCTTTTTATATAAATAAATAACTTAGTTAGTTAAAATATTAGCAATAGTATTGCTTAATAGTTTTAAAAAAATTTATAAAGTGTTTTTTAAGTTTTTATATACTTTTTAAGTATTTATATTTTTTTTATTTTATTAAATACTTAATTATTTAACTTTGCTAATATAAGTTTAGTACTTTTTTAACTTTATATTTGTTTAAGTTAAGTTTAACTTTTAGTTTAGTTTTAAGTTTAGCATTTTTTAGTGCTAATTTAAAAAGTAATATATAAAATATATTATATATTTTTATTTTTAGTAGCAATTTTAGCTTATAAAATAATTATAATAGTACTTTTAAAATTTTAAAAGGTTTAATTTTAATAAAATTAAACTTATTGCTTAATTGCTTTATTTTAATGTTTTTATAAAGTAAATAAACTTTATTTTTTTTTTAAAATTAGCTTTAATAATATTTATTTATTATAGTAATGTTTTATTTATTGCTAATAAAATTATATATTTTTATATAGCTTAAATTATAAGTTTTTAATATGCTATACTTATGTTTTTGCGCTTAATAATACTTAGTTTTTAAATAGTTTTTATTTTTATTTAAATTATAATTATAAATAACTTTAGCTAATAATATTTTAAGTACTTTATTATTTAAGGTATTATATATAAATTATATTATAAGTAATAGTTTTACTTAGTTATTTTATTTATAGTTAATATAGCATTATAAGTAATTTTTTAAAACTTAATTAAGTTTTTTTATTTATTTATTAGTTTAAAAGTAGTATGTATTTAATAAGCTTTTTTAAATTTTTAAAGCTTTAGTAAATGCTTTTTAAAATTTAAATACTATTATATGTTTTTAATTAGTAATAAACTATTTTAGTACACTATACTTATTTATAATGTGCTATATAATTATATATGCTATGCGTTTTATTTTAATTGCTTTTTTATAAAAAATAAAATATATATACTTATTAAATTTATTAACTATAACTAGTATTAAATTATATACTGCTTATATTATAAGTTTTTTTAATTTTAATAATTTAATAATAAAGTTAAATAAAACTATTTTTTATAGTTTATTTAATAAATTAATTAGTTTTATTAAACTATAAAGTTTATGTTTTATTATTTTAATTTTGTTATAAATATTATAGTTTTTAATAAATATTATAACAAATTTTTTTGCTTTATTAAAGTTATAGTATTATTAAAGTCTTTTAAATATTTTAAATATTTTTTAGTATTTTGCTAATTTATGTTTATAAATTTTTTTAACTACTTGCTTTTAAAATGTTATTAAAATCTATAACTTTTTTTTATATAAAAGGTTAAGTTTAGTTTTTTTTTTTAAGTTTTTTATGCTTTACTTATAATAGTTTTTATTTTTATTTTAGTGTTTTGCTAATTTTTTTTATTTTTAAACTTTATTATAAGTTGTTTAGCTATACATTATAATAATAATAAAATATTTGTTTTAAGTTTTTTTAAGTATTATGTTTATTTTTTAAAGTACTTTTTTAATAATAATTGCTTTTTTTACTAAAAATGTTAGCTTGTATATTTTTTAATTTTTTAATATAAATAATTTTAAAATTAAATTTTAATAAAAATTTTTATTATTATATTTGTTTTTTATTAAATGCTTTTATAATAGTAAGTGCTATTAAGTTTTTATAATCTATATAAACTTTAATAGGTTTTTTAGTACTGCTTAGGTAATATTTTTATTTTTAAAAGCTTACACTATTATTATAAGTTTTTTATTATATATTAAATAATTAAGTGCTGCTCTATATAGTTTTGCTAAAAAAAAAGCTATAAAGTAATTTTTTTTTTTTTTAATTTAAATTTTTTTTAATAGCAAAGTTGCTAGCATCTATTTTAACCTTAAACTTTTATTTTAAATTTAATAATTAAGTTACTAGTTTATTTAAAATATATTTTTTAATTATATTAAATATTTTTTACTTTACTTTTATTTATTTAAACTTAATATTTTTTTTAGTTAGGTTTATAAAGCTTAATGCTATGCTTTTAAATTTTTTAATTATTAGTTTAATATAGTTAGTAAATTTAATAAATGCTTAAATATTTTTAATATTTTTTAGTTTAAGCTAATTTTTTATTGCTTTAATTTTGCTATTTTAAATTTATAGTTTTTTTAATATAATTGTAAATTTTAAAAAGTTTACTTTTTATTTATAAAACTTGCTTTTTTTAGGTTTATAAGTAGTTTTATATTTTGTAGTATTTATAATACTTTTTATATATATTATTTATATTTTTTAAATATTTTTAAGTAAATTAAAATATTATTAAAATATATTATTATAAATTAGTTAATAAACTTTTAAAGTATTATTATAATTATAGTTTAGAAGCTAGCTAGTATATTTATTAATTTAAATAATATAACTAAGTATTTATAGTGTTTTTTATTTTATTTTTTTTAGTTATTTTAATTAAATAGTAAGCTTTAAGTAGGTTTAAAGCTATAAACTATCTTGTTTTTATAAGTTTATTTTGCAAACTTTTAATAAGTAAAATAAAATAATAGTTTTTTTTTAGTAATAAAGTTTAATAGTTAGTAATTTATAATTAATTTTTATTTTATTTTTTATTTTTTATTTTTTTTTAAAAATAAAAAGTATAAATAATTTAGCTAATAATATTAATAACTAAATATACTTTTTTTTAAAATTTTTTTTAATATATTGTTTTAGCTTTTTTGTTTATAGTTTATTAAAAAAATAAATTTAATTAAATTTTAATATTTTTTTATTTATTAAAAGTATTTAATAGTTTTATTAATTATAATTTAGCAATCTAGTTTTTATTAATAGTTTGCTACTAAATAAAAATTTAAACTTTATTTTATATTTTTTAAAAACGTTATTATTATTTAACTTTATTTTAAGTTTTTTTTTAATAAAGTATATATTTAGTACTTTTAAGTTAAATGCTTAAGTTTTTTTTTTGTAACAATATTTAACTTTTTTAATTTTATAGCGTTCTATTAAATTGTTTCTTTTTTTTAAAAAATAGTTAGATTATACTTTTGCATTTATAAAATTTTTAAAACTATATTTTTTTGTTTTATTTTAATAATATTAAATATTTTATTTTATAGCGTTTTTTTTACTATTTTTAGGTCTGCTAGTTAAGTTTTTTTTTATACCCTTTTATTTTTATAATTAATTTAACTACTATTTACTATAGTTAATTAATAAAAATCTTTTTTAAATTTTTATGCTATATTTTTTTTATTTACTACTTTAAATAATATAAAGTTTTTTTAAAATTTAATATTAATTATTGCTTTTAATTTGCTATTTTTATATTGCACTTTTATTATAAAATATAACGTTGCTTTAAAATTATTTATTATATAAATCTTTTATGTTTTTTTAAAAAACTGCTAATTTTTGTTAGCCTTTTTTATTTATTTTTTAACTTATTTTTTAACTTGTTTAAGTTATTAAATAGTTTTATTATTAAAATATTTTTATTAAGTTTTATAAAATAATTATCTTTTAATTTTTTTATATAACTAAATAGTTTTAATAGTTTTAGTTTTAGCATTGCTTATATAAATGCTAAAATTAATTTAAAAAGTTTTAAAAAAATTTTTAAGTTTAATTTATATACTTTTAAACTAAATATTAATAAATTTACTACGCTTATTAAGCTTTAGCTTTATATTATAACTTTTTTTAAACTTTTTAAGTTTTATTATTATAGTATATTAAACTAATTTAATATTATTGCGTTATTTTTTATTAAATATAATAAACTAATATGTTTTTTTTTTATAAAAAATAAGTAAAAACTAAAATTATATTTTTTTTAAAAAATAATTTATAATTTTATGCTTAAAATTTTATAAAGTTTATTAATTAGTTAAAATTTAATTTTTTTAAAAAACTAATTTACTTTTAGTTTTTTTTAAAAATAAAGATTATATTATATAATAATATAAAATATTTATTTTATTTTTAAATGCTATTAGTAGTTTAAATTAATCTTTTAATTGTTTTTAATTATTAAGGTTTTATTATGCTTTTAATTTTTTTTAATTAAGTATATAATTTAATAATTTGCTTTTTAAATGTTTATTTTTTTATTTATAAGTTTAACTTATTCTTAGCTAATCTTTTAAGCTATTTTAATTTTTGCTATATTTATTAGTAGGTTATAAAAATTTTTTTTAATAATTTTTTTAGCTTTTTAATATTAATTTTTTTTTTATAGCAATTATTGCTATAGTATATTTTTATTTAATTAATTTTGTTACTATACTGTTTACTTATTTTATATTTATTTAGTATAAGTAGTAGTTATAATTATAATTTTTTTTAGCTAAGCACTTTTTTTTTTCTAGCTATATTTTTTATAGTGTTGCTTTTAAACTTTTATTAAAGTTTTTAATTTTTTTAGTTTTGCTTTAAAAAATAGTTTTACTAGCTTTTTATATTTTTTTTTTTTTTTTTTATTTAGCTTAGGTTTAATAGTAACTTAGCTATTTATATTTTTTTACAATAGGTTGATTTTAGTTACAGGCTGACGGCCTGTACCACTTACTGCCACTGACAGGGCTGGTCCTATTAGGGTTAGGGCACCCACCCCACCCCCACCATTATATTTACTTCCACGCCCATAGGGCTACATTAGCACTTCTCTTCCTTTTTTCCTTATCTATAAATTCTATATAATAGATGCAGTATTTACAAGAAGCCTTGCCTTCTTTAAACTAGCTCGACCATAACAATTTTAAGTTGTTTATAAAAGTTATATTTGTTTTAATCTTTATAGTTATATATAAAAATACTTTCTTTTTAAAGTAGTTTTTTTTTAATATATTTTTATACTAGTTTAAAAAATATATATTATTTTTTTTAGCTTTACTAGTTATTATTAGCAAATAAAGTTAATTGCATACTTTATATTTTTGTTAAAGTTTATAAGCATATAAATATTTACTTTAAATATACTTATATTTTTTTAGTTTAATTAAGTTGTCTTAAGTTTTTATTACTTTTTTAATATAGTTTTTAATTGTTTATAAATTTAATAACTGCTTTAAAGTTTTATAGTTATAAGTATATATAGTAATACTTTTAAGTTAATTATATTATAAACATTTTTTTTAAGTTTTATATTTATAATTTATATAAAATGTTTTATAATAAGTAATTAGCATAGTTATAATACTTTTTATACTATTTTTATTTTTTTTAGTTATAATTTTTATAGTTAAATATAAACATTTATTATACTTAAAGTAAGGTTTATAAATATATTATAAAACTTTATTCCTTTTTTTTTATTTAAAAGTTATTAGCAATTTTAATAACTTGCTTATAGTTTTTTATAGCATTTTATTTTTTTAAGTTTTTAAAACTTCTTTAATTTTTTTTAAATAAGCTTATTAATTTTGCTTTTGTTTTTAAGCTTTTTTTAATAATAACTTTAGTTAAGTTACTTAGTTTGCTATAAATATCTTTTTATTTTTTTTAGCTATACTAGCTAATTTTTTAGCTTTTAAAACTAGTGCATTTTTTTAATTTTTATAACAATTTTTAGCATAATATCTTTTTTTATAGCATTTAAAGCATTTAAAATCTTTATTGCTCTTTTTTTTTTTTTTT
>Ga0247782_1000265_pt1 | contig 54465 bp, 16 predicted proteins | sample UWRJL019104C5_FD_179928 | JGI IMG/M metagenome (GOLD analysis project Ga0247782, IMG submission 179928) | Plant litter microbial communities from Arlington Agricultural Research Station in Wisconsin, United States - UWRJ-L019-104C-5 | ecosystem: Environmental > Terrestrial > Plant litter >...
TAGTAAACAAAGTATTTAATGCTTAAAAAAAAAAGTAAAAAAACTAGCTATAAAAGCGCTTTAAAGCACGTTTAAAAAAAGCTTTTTTAAGCTATTATAAATAAAATTAGTAAACAAAAAAAAAAAGCTTTAAATATAGTACTAAAATTTTTTTTTTAAAATAGTAAAAATATATATACTTTAATAAGCAAAACTATTTATTAATAAAAAAAAAGCTATTAAATATAAAGTTAGCAAAGCGCTATAAAAGCTTTTTATATTATAAAATATTGTTAGTTTTTTAAATATGCACTAAAAAAATTAAGCTAAAAACTTTTTTATATAAATAGTATATTTTAAGCTACTTTATACTACTTTATAAATATATAGCTAGTAAAAAAATAGCAGCTTATATTATTTTAAACTATAGCTTTTTAAGTAATAAGCATAAAAAGCTATACTAAAAGCTTACTTTAGCTTGCTTAAAATTAAAAGCAAACTTAGCTATAGCTATAAATAAATAAAAAAGCGCATAAAATATAGCTTAATAGCTTTTTTATACTAAAAAGCTTATAATATATAATTTAGCTAAATAAATTAAAAAAACTTATAAAAGTTTATAGTAGTAGCTTAAAAAGTATAAAAGCAAAAAAAAAAAAATTATTAAAACGCTTTAGAAAGTTAACTTTAATAAGCTTATTAACTTTAAAAAGCTTATAAAATAAAGTATAAGCTAAGCTTTTATATTTAATTTGTTTATTTTTTTTTAGTTAAAATTAACTAGGTAAAAACATTGTATATAAAAAAAAAACGTAATAAAAGCTTTGTATAGGTAATATAAGCATTTTATTTAGCTAAAAAAGCGCTTTAAAGGCTTTAAAAAACTTTGCAAGCCTTTTAGCGCGCTTTAAAAGCTTTTTTAAAACAGTTTTTGCTTATAAATAAAATATAAAATAGCTTTGCTATAAAACAGCTAAGCAAAGTACTTAATAATAATAATAATAATAAAAAAATAAATAGTAAAACTATATGCTAATTTATTTTTAAACTTTTATTATATAATTATAAAAAACTTTTTTAAAAAAAAGGTATAAAGTATTAACATATATGCTTAACTTATTAATTATATATAGTATAAATTATAATAATAACTTAGTTAGCAAAATAAACTATTAAAAAGTTAAAAAATATGCTTTAAAAAAATAAAAAAAGTGCTAAAATTATTATTTATAATTAATATATTTTATATTTTATAATAAAAAAGGTAGCTTAAAATAAAATAGTATTTAAATTAAATATTTTAAAGCAATTTTATAAAATAATTAAAAAACTATATAACTAAAAACTTAATATTTATTAAATTAATAAAAATTATATATTAATAAGCCAAAATGTATAAAAAGTATTATGTTAATAATTAAAAAATATTATATTTTTTAAAAAAACTAATTATTTTAGCATAAGCAGCACTAGTTAAATAGCTAATATATTAGCATTATAATAACTTAAAAGCTAGCTATATAAAAAATAATAAAATAGCTAAACGTTTATAAAAAAAGTTTTATTAAAAAATTAAATTAAAGCATTTATAAATATATTATTATATATATAAAAAAAAAAAAAAAAAAAAAAAAAATAAAAATTTAAAAAAAAAATTTTAAAAAAAAAAAAAAATAAAAAAATTAAAAATATATAAATAAATAAAAAAAAAAAAAAAAAAAAAAAAGCTAAAATAAAAGCTATTTAAAAAATTACAAATATTTTTACTATTAAATTAACTATAATAAAAAATTAGCTTAAACTTTATTATAAAGTTTTTATTTTATATTAAAGCTAATAGCTTAGTATATAATATAATTTTAATAATTATTAACTACTTTATAAAAATAGCTTTATTTATATATATAATAAAAATATTAAATATAGCTAAACTTATAACTATATTTTATAAAAAAATAAAGTACTAATTTAAATTATTAAAAAATATAGTAAATAATAAAAATAAGTTTATTATTAGTAAGTTTTAAAAAAAAATTTATAATAAGCAAAAAATTTATAAAAAACTATTAATTATATAGTATTTATAAACTAATAGTTAAACAAAAAAAGTATATTAAATATTAAAAAAGTATTTATAAACGTATATTATTAATAAGCTAGCAAAATAAGCAAAAATATTATTTAAAGCTAAGTTTAACTATATATAATAATAATTAATATATAATTATAAGTTATTAATTATTTAAAGCTTTATATAGCTATTACTTAAAAATTATTAAATATATATTAAAATAGGTTTAGTTTAAAGTGTAAAAAATAAAAAAATAGTTATAAAAAATAAACGTAATATAAAAAATATTACGTAAATTTTTAAAAAAAATTATAAAAACTATATAAAAGCACTATAATAAATGTTATATATTTAAATAATATAATATTAACAATATTATAAAGCTATTAACTATATACTTTTATTTTAAATATAAAAAAAAGTTAGCACTTATTTATATTAAAGCAAAAGTTTTAAAAAGAATTAAATTATAAGCATATTAACGTATCTTAAGCTATATTTGCTACCCGGCTATATTTGCCACTTTTTTTTACCTTTATATGTATAACTTTTAATTTATTATATTTTAACTACTTATTATAATAGGCCTTTAAAAAAAGTTTAATATTATTTTTGCGCTTTAAGCAATTTATATAAACTTAAAACTAAATATTTAATATATAGCTAAAATTTATAATATACTATATATAACTTTTTTTAACTAAAAATATAATTATATAATAATATTTAATAGGTTTACTAATAATTAAAAACTTATTAAATTTAAAAAGCAAGCAATTATATAATATATACTTAATATTATTATATAATTATTTTTATTTAAGCATAGTAGTAGTAAAAATATAGCTAACTAATTACTAAAGTTATATAATAAAAAATGTATTAGCAAAAACTAAACTTTTATTATTATATAATAATAATTAGCTTTTATAATATATTTTAATTATTAATTAATTATTAGTATATTTTATATAAAAATTTATTTAAATATTATAAATAGTTTACTTTTATATAAAATATAATAATAAAATATAAAGTTTAAAAAAATATATATATAACTTTAATAAAACTAAATTTATTTTAAGTAAAATTTTATTTAAAATAGTTATAATTATATTTAATTATATAAAAAATTTAAAAGTAGTATAGTAAAATAATTATAAATAAGCTATAATTATTTAAGCTATTTTATTATATGGCTAGTTATATTATTTTACTATATATTATTTGTTAAAAACGCCTTTACGTTTTTACTAACTGCATTTTTTACCCTTTAGCCGCTAACACCTTACTGGCCATACCCTCACTTGGCCATAGGCCTTACCCTTATATAAGCCACTCACTTGTTGCTATATGCATCCGTCTTATGCCTCCTTGAGCCACTATGGTGGTGCTATGCCTCTTTAAGCCACCATGACGATGCTATGCCTCTATGGGCCATTATGGAGGTGCTATGGCGCCATAGCTATTTATAAAAGCCTTATATCTATTGCCAGGCCCTTGCAGGCACTATAGTAAAGCTATTGCATGCCCTATAACCTATGTAGTAACTATTGCGAGGCCTATTATGATTATAGCATTAGTTACGGCACTAATTAGGCTTTTATGCACACTAATGTAGGGTAGGCTAGGCTAGTATGCAGGGTAACTTTACTTATATGCAGGGTAGCTCTACCTACTATGCAGAGTAGCTCTACTTACACCTCTCTCTGCTAATTTTAGGCCTTTACAAGTTGGCCACGCCTTGGCCCCGCCTTGGCCTTTGAACTTACAAGCGCCCATCCTTTAGGCTTTGCTATTTGCAGCGCTCTTAGTAGCCTTTAGGCCTTTAAGACCTACTATATTATAGTAGACCTAGTAAATATATTTACTATAACTTATTATAGATTTTCTTATTAGTTAAAAGGGCCTAACCCCTTGTTATACTAGCAATTATATATAGCAGTTTAACTGCTAAATATGCCTTATAATTTTAAGCATATATACAAGAGCACTTGCTTACCTATCTTTGTTAGATTTTTAAATAGTTAATAGCAATTACTTCTTTATTGCACCTATATACTATGCTTACAGCCTACTATTAGTTAACCTCTTAGCCTTACTATTGCAGCCCTAAGCCTTTACTATATTACTTATAGCCCACTGCTATATTAGCTGCCTTATAGGCCTTACACGCCCTATACCTTCTATATTAAGCCTACAAGTTCTTGCTAGCACTTTGCTACCTATCCGCTATTTGATAGGTCTAGCGCCTGCTAGCCTACTTTACCTGTTCTTTTTGCATACTAACTTACTTAGCCTGCTCCCTAAGCATACTAAGTTGCTTCCCCTGCTTACTAAGCATATACCTTCACTTATAGTGCCCTACAGGGACCTACGGCCCCTATATTCCACTATATTCCCTGATCCAAGCCCTATACCTGGCGAGCCTTTGCTAGCTTATACTTTTACTGAGCACTAAGTATTACCCTTGGCTATACCTAGCTATATGCTCTGTAGTCAGGCCTACTTTTAACATTATTATTATAAAAAAAAACTGTTTGTTATTTTAATATAAAAACACTTTATTGTTTAATAATTAAATTATTATAACTATAAAAAATAGCTAAATAATAAATAAGCAAAGTATTAATTAAATTTAATATTTTAATTAATATATAAGTAATTATATAAAAAGTATATATTAACTTTTAATTTTTAATAGCTATAAAAGCTATTATTTATATAATTTTAAAAAGTATTATAAAAACAATAGTATTATTATGCTTTATATACTAACATATTTATTATATAAGCTTAAACTTTTTAATATTAACTATTTTAGCTTTTTAAAATAGTTATAAAAAAAAAATTAAATACTTAATATAAGCATATATTATATATATATTAAAAGAAAAAATTTACTTACGTTTTTTAATATGTTTAATATATTAATAATAAAAGCTAATATGTAAAAAAGTTTTTAAAAAGCAAAATTAGTACTATATAACTTAAAATATATTATTGCTTAGCTAAATTTTTATTTAATTACTTTTATAATTAAAGCTTTATTTAATAGCTTATTTTTACTAGAATAATTTATTACTTTAAATAATATATAAAATATAATATTTTAATTTATATTTATTAAACATTTTATTATATAATATTAAAATAACTTGCTAATATATATTGTTAAAAGTATATAGTAAATTATATATAGCGTAATAGTTATTATATATTATTTAGCTTTATTAAAAAAAAAAGTTATAACTTTTTGTATAGCAAACAACTAACTTAGTTAATATTACTATATAAAAAAAATAAGATTATAAAATAAAAGATTATTTTATATATAAAATATAAAAAAGTTATAAGCTGCTAAAGCAACTGCTATATAAAAAATAGCAAAAAGGTATGCAAATAATAATTATATAAAAAAGTAAAAAACTTGCAAGCAACACTATAAAATATGTAGCAAGCCTAGCTATTATATATAAACATATTAAAATAAAATAAAAACATTTAGCAAATATAATTTTAAATAGTTTAAATTAATTTTTTATTATATAGTTAAGTTATAAAAAATTGTTTATATAAAGATAAGAAAAAGTAGTAAATATGGCTAGGTACTAAATATAGCTATAAAATATATTATATTTAGTTATTAAAAAAGTATATAAAAATATATAAAATAATTATAAAAAAATTAGCAAGTAAGCAAAACTATTAAATTTAAAAAATAAATAAAATAAATAAGCTATTACAAATATTATATAATATAAAAAAAATAAAAAAAAATAAAAATATTTAATAAAATAAAAAAAGTAGTTAATAAAATATAATATTTAAAAGCTACTAAAATATTTAACTAACTTAAAAAAGATAGTAAATAAATATAAAAAAAAAAAATTAAAAAGTTATATTTTAAGTAAAATAATTATTAAGGATAAGGTTATAATATTATAATAATAAAGGTGGTAGTATATAATATAATAATAATTAAAAAAAAGGAAATGCTATAAAAAAATATTAGCAGTATATATATATAGCAATATAATGCATAAAGTGTAAGTATATAATCTGCACTATTATATTTTAACAATAATTTAATAATATTATAATAAAAAGAAGCTATAGCTATTTAGCAAAAAAATATTATTTACTTAATAAATAAATAAATATATTTAGTAATAAAAAAAAAAAACTAATATAATAATAAGTTAGCAAATTAATAGCAATAATAATAAAAAAATAAAAAAAAAGCAATAAGAATTATAAAAGCTAGCTGCAAACCTAAATAAAAAGAAGTATATTTAAAAAAAAGTAACTTAAAAAGCAAATAATAAGCAATTATTTTTAAAAATTTTTTTAAAAAAATAAAAAACAAAATAAAATAAAAAAACTAATAAAACAATAATTAGTTAATAAACTATTATAATTTAGTTTAATAATAAATATAATAAAAAGTGCTAGTAACGTTTTAAAATATAATATTATAAAAAGTAATAATATAAAACTTTTTTAAATGCTTACTATTAATAAACTAAATAATATAGTTTAGCTAAAAAAACTGCTTAAAGCTTTAGTTTTTATACCAGCTAATATAGTTTAGCTTTAAATAAGTATTATAAAGTTATATATAAATAAAAAATAGCTTACTATAAGCTTATAATATATAATTTAATTAAAAAAATAGTAAAAAATTATGTTTATATAGCAGCTATATATAGTTAACTTATAACTAAATATTTTTTAAATTAATAAAATTACTAGCTTAAATATTTTATATATATATATTAGTTAACAAATATATAATAAATATTAAGTAATAATATATATAATAAAAAAATTAATACTAAAAGTTAATAAGCAACAAATAAACTAAGCTTTATATTAAATAATAGCTAAATGTTAATTTTAAATAGCTTAAATTAAGGTATGTTTTTTTTTAATAATATAGCAACAAAAAGCTAACTTAGCTTTTATAAAGCTATTAAGCAAACAACTAAATATAATAATATTATTATAATATATTAATAAGCTATTTTTATTAAATTTTTTTTTAAAACGCTTAGCAGCTTATTAAAGTTTAGCTTAAATTTTACTAAATAATTAAGCACCGCTTAAAAATAATATTAAAATTAAAAATAATTAGTATAAAAATATTTATTAAACGTTTAAAAAATATATAGTATAACAAATATAATAATTTTATATATATATAATATATTTAGCACTTAATTATTAAAAAGTAATAATATATATAATTTTTAAATTAATATATACTTTTAAAATATATTTTATATATAAAAATATACTATTTATATTAATATTTTTATTAAAATTAGCATTTAACTTATTAAGCGTATATATAATATAACATATCCTATAGCCATATTTGCTACCCAGCTATATTTGCCACTTTTTTTTACCTTTATATAAACAATCTTTTATAACTTAACTATACAACAAAAAATTAATTTAAACTATTTAAAATTAGATTTGCTAAATATTTTTATTTTATTTTAATATGTTTACATATTATAGCTAAGCTTACTATATATTTTATAGCGTTGCGCGTAAGTTTTTTATTTTTTTATATAACTACTACTTGCACGCTTTTTTATTATTTTTTATATAGCAGCTGCTTTAGCAGCTTATAACTTTTTTATATTTTGTATACAAAGTAATTTTTTATTTTATAATCTTATTTTTTTTGTATAGCAATATTAATTAAGTTAGTTGTTTGCTATACAAAAAGTTGCAACCTTTTTTTTTAATAAAGCTAAATAATATATAATAGCGATTATGCTATATATAATTTGCTATATATTTTTAATAATATATATTAGCAAGCTATTTTAATATTATATAATAAAATATTTAACAAATATAAACTAAAATATTACGTTTTATATATTATTTAAAGTAATAAATTGCTAAAATAAAAGTAAGCTATTAAATAAAGCTTTAATTATAAAAATAGTTAAACAAAAATTTATTTAAACAATAATATATTTTAAATTATATAGCACTAATTTTACTTTTTAAAAACTTTTTTATATGTTAGCTTTTATTATTAACATATTAAACGCGTTAAAAAACGCAAGTAAAAAATCTTTTTTTAATATATATATAATATGTGCTTATATTAAATATTTAATTTTTTTTTTATATAACTATTTTAAAAAGCTAAAATAGCTAATATTAAGAGGTTAAAGCTTATATAACAAATATGCTAGCATATAAAGCATAATAATATTATTATTTTTGCAATACTTTTTAAAATTATATAAATAATAGCTTTTATAGCTATTAAAAATTAAAAGTTAATATATACTTTTTATATAACTATTTATATATTAATTAAAATATTAAACCTAATTAATATTTTGCTTATTTATTATTTAGCTATTTTTTATAGTTATAACAACCTAACTATTAAGTAATAAAGTGCTTTTATACTAAAACAATAAATAGTTTTTTTTTACAATAATAATATATAGCAAAACAATATAGCTATATAATAAAACAGCTTAAATAATTATAGCCTATTTATAATTGCCTTGCTATACTGCTTTTAAATTTTTTATACAATTAAATATAGTTATAACTATTTTAAATAAAATTTTGCTTATAATAAATCTAGTTTTATTAAAGTTATATATATTCTTTTTTTAAACTTTATATTTTACTATTATATTTTATATAAAAGCAAAGTACTTGCAATATTTAAATAAATTTTTATATAAAACGCGCTAGTAATTAATTTGGCAATTAAAACATATTATAAAGGCTAGTTATTATTATATAAAAGTAAAAATTTAGTTTTTGCTAACACGTTTTTTATTGCATAATTTTAATAATTAGTTAGCTATATTTTTAATACTACTATGCTTAAGTAAAAATAATTGCGCAACAAGGTTAAGTATATATTATATAATAGCTTGCTTTTTAAATTTAATAAGTTTTTAATTATTAGTAAAAATATTAAATATTATTATATAACTGCGTTTTTAATTAAAAAAGGTTATATATAGTATATTATAAATTTTAGCTGCACGTTAAATACTTAGTTTTAAGTTTATATAAATCGCTTAAAGTGCAAAAATAATATTAAACTTTTTTTAAAGGCCTACTATAGTAGGTAGTAAAAATATAGTAAATTAAAAGTTATGCATACAAAGGTAAAAAAAGGTGGCAAATATGGCCGGGTAGCAAATATAGCTGTGGGATACGTTAATTATAATAGTTTTATTAAATAATTTAATTAAATAAATATTTTTAAATAAATTTGTTATAAAAAAGCATAGCAATAATAATAAGTTAGTAAATAAATATAAAAAAAAAATAAAAAAATAAAAAAATAATATAAAGCAAATGCTTTATAAAAAATTAATAATTAAGTATAAAAATATAAATATAAAAATATAAAAAAATAGCTTTATAAATATACTATAATAATAAATAAAGTAGCAGTTATTATAAAAATTTTTAAAATATAAAACAAAAAAAGCTAATTAAAAATCTTATAATTAAACTTTATTTAAGTAAACATATACTTCGTTATTATTAAAAAGGCAGTATAAAAAAAATATACCTTTTTTAAAACCTAACTATTAAAAAAGTATATACTGCTTGCGCAGGCTTGTTAAAAGCAAGCTAAGGATTAGCTAAAGGCCTAATAAGGCCTTATGGCCACATACAATTAGCATACTAGATAGAAGTAATCTTTTATAGCTACTTTTTAGAATCTAGCACATCACCTTGCAACGTACCAAGCCCTAAACCTTACATGTTCACGCACTTTGTTTAATTATTCTTGTTTTCTTAAATGTGAAAGACAGCGCACAGGCTTAATGCTGCCATAGCAGATCCATATGGCTAGAACAGCTATAACAAAGTATTAAGATCATAGTGTAACTAAATGTTCAACACTAAAGTCTATGCTAACTCTTTATTTTATTATCATCATAACAACTTAAGTCATTATATTAAGAGAACCAGAACGTTTAAACCTACTTAGGGCATACTGCTTCTCCTGTTTTAAACAATGTTGTATCTACCTAGTAATATACAATCATTATCAATAACTCTACATTATACCATCGCTTATATTTGGCATTGCTTTGCTGCCCTTAAATTCTTGCCCTGGCTCCTACTTTAGGGAGGCGCCCCCAATTACCACGCAATTTCTAGTAATGGAGAACATTATCAGCTGCGAATAAGCAGATTAGATACTCACTGGACCGTGATCTTTAGATTAGAACTTGCCTGCTCATTAACCATTGTATGAGTTTCACAGCCCATTCTGATGGCCATTTCTCCCATCGGGGCTTTGTGTCACAGTTCATACTGCCGGGCGGTCCGTATAGACATATTGTTATTGCACAAGGAAGGGAAGAATCTCTGTGAAGCAGAGATTTCCCGTATCTACCTATATAGGTGTAGTTGTAGGCCGTGCTTCGGGGCCAGAGCTAGTCCGGATCGGAACCGTGACACTTTGCTCATGTTGATAGTCCTTTAGTGATTGCAATAGCTCTTTCAGTCCTTGGTTTTGACTGATGGCATAATCCTTTGAAGAAAGTGTTAGTGAAAGACTCTGCATATCCGTTTCCCCTCCCAGCAGTCTGTAAGTAGAGATTAATCATTGAAATGGAGGAAATGCTTACTGCAAGCCAATTCGGCGCCCACTCTGCTATGTATCTAAGTATCTTGGCGTATGGTCCCCTGCTAACCACACCTCCTTTACTAGTGCTAATGATATCGTCCACGACCAACTCAGCAAACTTCTCGGCGGAGAGACCATCCTTTGGCTGCGCCTCGCCGTTAGCCCAGCTTGCAATAATGCTTTTGATGGTTGCATATCTCGAGGTTGGCGGCATGTCAAAGCCAGCTGCGTCGTTGACGTGGAGGTTGCTGTTGATGACCCCGGGCAGGATGGTGACGACGCTAACGCCAAACGGCGCAAGCTCCAGCCGCAAAGTCTCAGACAAAGTATTCAAGGCAGCCTTGGATGTGGCATACGCAGCTGTGGGGGGTTCCAACCCCGTAGAAGTCAGCCAGCCACAAAATGACCTAATTACAACGTGACGGAGAAATGATGATGATACATATTAGATCGGGTAGTATAGGACACCGCCCAGGCACTGCTTAGCGATATGGGCGAACTTACAGATCCAGGGCGAGTTGAGGACAGAGGCCGACGAGCTCACGTTGACGATGCGGCCGCGGCTAGCGATCAAGAGGTCCGCGAAGGCCTGGATGGTCCGCAGGGGGCCCCAGAGGTTGATGTCGTGCAGCCGCTGCGCGGCGGCGATGTCAATGTCGAGCACGGGTCGCACATAGCCAACACCGGCATTGTTGACCAGCACGTGCAGCCCGCGGCCGCTGTCCGCCACGGCCTGGGCGGCGATTGCTACGGAGGTAGTGTTCCCGACGTCGAGCGGCAGGACCGTGACATTGTCGAGACTACTAAGTGTCTCGGGGATCTTTACAGTGTCCCGGGCCGTGGCGAAGACGTGGTGGCCGCGCCTCGCTAAAACCAGGCCGATGGCGGCACCGATACCGCCGGCAGAGCAGCCAGTAATCAGGATTGACTTTGGAGAAGACATTTATGCCGGGTTGCTTAGGTCAAGCAATCGACAAGTTTCTAGGTATGTGGCTAATAGTTAGGTGCCTCTATGCAGGAAAACTTACTGTTAGCAGGAAACATTGCATGGTCTTAGTGAGAGAGTGTTTACTTTAGTTTTTTGCTTATTCACAACACACACTATGGAGACACACTTGATTAGTATATCACTTGTATTGGAGGCGTTGAGCCAATTCTGGCAAGATTCTGCGACGAGGCTACAGTATCTACCTTGTATCCATGGCTGCAGGCTGCCGCTGCAGCCGGTGGGGATATATTTTTGTGACCGTAATACTTCTGACCTGTCATCTTGGCTATTATAGTTCCAATACCTACATATATATCTTTTAGGGTGGGTGGGGCGCTTGTGCGTTAGCTACTGCAAGGTGACCCCAACTGTCACAGTTGTACAAGAACAACTATAGAGTTTTTTAGTTGTAGCAATCTTGCTAGTTAAGAATATAGCTCTTGTTTATCTAGGTAGTAAATAGAGGAGGTGGCTATCAAATTAGTGTTGTCTTAGTTTAAAGTGTATAATAATCTTTAACTTGTTTTAACCTTTTATATACTAATTTATAAAATAAACATTTACTTTTTTTATTAGTAATTTAATTGCCTTTATATTTCTTTATTTACTACCTTTAAATTTAACATCTATGAGAACCATATAAGATATTGGTTTTTGATGCAAGATTATTTGCTACGCCATGCCAAGTAGCGGTGAACTTTAAGCTCAGTATTAAAACTTATGATCTTGGCCGCATTGTGAGTGCATCGAGCATCGAGGTACGGTTCTTAATAATGTTAGGCGTACATGCCGCAGCAGGCAACAAGTAGGCTGCAGAGTTGACTGCTAAGATGGTATAATCGGGCCTACTATATATGAGACGCTGCAATGTCACATAAGGTAGATAGGCGTGATGTGCATTGTGCCGCTGCGTACTTATGCTAGGTAAAGTTACAGCTGTACAAGTTTAATAGGTCATTTATACCTGTATAGAACATTATGCACTAAGCCCATTAATGGCTTAGTTATATGCCACCTTTTTATTTTAGCTTAACGCCCTTGCATTAGCAAAATAAGTGTATATAGTTATGGCTAAAATAAATCCTACACACTTAAGGATATTAATTCTAGCCATTATATAATTTATATATGTTTTTTAAATTTATTATATAGGCCACAAACTATATTTTTATAACTAGTAAGCTAAGTTTTTTTTTTAAATCTTAATAGTTAGCGTTATAAAATTAATATATTATATAGGTTAATTAGTTATTTATTTTAAAAATATATAAAAAAGGATTATATATTAATATATTATTAAAAGCAAAATTATATTATTATAATAATAAAAGTAAAAATATATCTTACGGCTATATTTAATACCCGGCTATATTTAATAGTTTTTTTTTTATATAAAAAACGTTCGTGCGCAACTTTATAACTTGGCCAATACTAATGCTATAATAATATAAATAATATTAACTAATTAATTTATAACTAAATAAAAAGTTTAAATATAAATTTTATATATTTATAATACTTTTATTTAGCAAGTTATTAAATAATTTGCTAAGCAAAGATTATATAATTTTTAATAAAGATTATATTATAATATAAATATTATAATAACTAATATATAACTTAAATAATATTAAAGTAATTAAATAAAAAAAAATTCTATTAGATTTTTAATTTTAATATAAAGCTAATAATTATGTTTATATTATTATATAATTAAAATTAATAGAGTTATAAATTTACGCACAGGTTTTTTTACTAAGATTTTTTTAATTATTTTTGCTTATTTAATACTTTAATAACTTGCTAAATAAAAATGCTATAAATATAAAACAAATTATATTTAAACTTATTATTTATATTATTATAACATTACTATTGGCTAAGTTATAAAGTTGCGCACAAACGTTTTTTATATAGAAAAAAAAGTCGCAAATATAGCTATAAGATATGTTAAACTATAAATTATATATATTTATAATATTTGTTAGGATACAATAGTGCAAATTATATACTCGCACTTTATGCACTGTACTACTATGTATATATACTGCTAATATTTCTTTATAGCATTATCTTTTTCTTTATTATTATTATATTATATTACTAACCCCTTAGTTATTATAACACTATAACCTTGTCCTTAACAATATTAAAAATAATAAAATATATAGTTTTATTTTATTTTTATATATTTTAAAATTTAAAATATTATATAATAGTTTATTTAAATGTTAAACTTTAATTAAAGCTTTAATAATTTTTTTATTTTTTTTTATTATAGATTATTTTAAAATTATTTAACTTTAAAAAAGTTTTTATAGTTAATTTTATAACTTTTTAAAAATAATATTAAAAAATTTAAATTAAACGTTATAAGTTTAATGTTTTAATTATAATTATTTAATACTTTATATTTTTTTAAATTATAATTTAAATGTTACATATTAGTTATATTTTATTAGTATATATATTTATAATTATATTAAAAGTTAAAATATTTAATTTTTAAAATTTTATTGTAGCGCTATACTATATAAACCTAAAATTTAAAAATATATAATATAAATAAATGTTAATTATTTATTTTAATTTATTAGTTTTATAATTTTATAATTTTTTTTTAATTTTACATAAAGTTTTTTAAAACTATAGATTTTAGTTAAGATTTCGTTCTAAAACAAGTCGGCTCGTAATCCTTGTACCTATGGTTAGGTGCAAGTAGGTAAGTAGAGGGCGGAGGTAAGTAATGGTGGTTGCCAACTAATAAAAGTATGGGTGCAGGTCCAAGAATTCTCTTATAGATATAAACTCTTTCACCAACTCAGCAGAACTAACGGACTAGCAATTGACCACACTATGAATAAATCAATATTTTATTAAAGTACGAAATAGTAAGACTATAGTATAGTCATAGTGGTCTTGGTAGCCAAGTCATCTTCAGTCTTCCCTCTGCCTAGCAATAATACCCTACTTCACCTCCAGGGTGAAGAGACTCAGATGGTGTCTGCTTCTTGCTCCTTGCGCAGCTTGAAGCACAAGCTGAGATCGCCGGGACGCGGCATGAAAGTGTCACGCACCTCGCTGCCCACGCCACGACCTTTGTCTCCCGGCGCAAGGGAGAACGTGTACTTGCGAACTAGGCGCGCCGCTGTGAGCTTGATGATGTCGGTAGCTAGGACTCGACCCACGCAGCTCGCGGCCCCGGTGCCGAAGGGTGCTGAGGCGCTCGCGTTGAGCACCAATTCGGGTGACGAGGTCCATCTCTCGGGTATGAACTCGCGGGCGCGGACGAAACAGTCCTCCCCTATACAACGAAATGGGTCAAACAGTTTCAGCAAACCTATCTTGTGATATTCTTTCCCAGGCCGGCCACCGAGCCCGTTAATTTCCTCTGTACTTGCCCATCTTTTGTTCCGTCTACCTGTGGAAGGGGTGCGAGATGGGGAGACGCATCAACTACTGGGAATGGGAGCATATGGCATAGATTACTTACGTCTTGAAATCACGTACTGTGGTGCCATGATAGTCGTCCTAGGGGGGATGAATCTACCCGCGACCCACACACCGCTCTTTCCCGTCTTGCGCGCCCCCCCGGTCAATAGACCAGGCCACAACCGTAGTGTCTCTGTGAGGCAGGCATCTAGATGAGGCAACCTGCGTACAGCGTCGAGGTCGGTCGGATCCATGTTCAGGAGCTCTTCGTAGAGCTTTCCAATCTGTTCGGGGTTCTGGGCCAGCTCGCCAAGCAGAAAGGTTAACGCGGTGGCAATGGGTCCGCTAGTAAGGCAGACAAGAGCGAGTCAGCCGAATTCATATTTGTATAGAGAAATGGACTCATAGTGGCGAAACTCTAATCCTTCTTTCACCTCTGGAAGTAGATGTTCAGTAGCGCTTTGAAAGGTAATGAAAACTCCTGTGAGTGCAGAACTTAGTATTTCGGGTATAACGCACCTACCGGCGACTATGATCAGAAGGCTGTCGCCATGAAGCCAGAAGCGATTTCGCTCTCCGAGGACCGAGTATCCCGCCCCATCAGGAACTACTTCCCCTTGCACTGGATCGTCCCGCATCATGAGGTAGTGGGTCATGTCCAATTCTTTCTGCAATGCCTCATTCTCTAGCCGTTGTTCCATCATCTGCCGACACCACGTAGTCATCTCGTGCCAGTCCCTCAACTTGCCTAGGCGGGGGAGCAGCCGGAAGCCAATCTGGACGAGCCAAGGCGCCGGGCCGAACGGCCCTAGGAGCTCGATGGCGCGATACGACCGCACTAGCAGGTGGTGCCAGGTTTTAGCCTCTAGCATACCGAAGGGGTGGTTGAAGACAAAGTCGCCCATGGCATCGAACCCGAACCAGTACGCGAGGTTCTTTGCATTCGAGGGCCGGCCCTGGGCTGCGTCGGCCTCGATGCAAGAATCGAGCCTGTCCACATGACGCAGCATCTTGGCCTCGTGCAACTGGAGCGCTGGTCGGCAAGTCAGAAAGTTGCTGCCCAATTTGACTACATCAGTCGTATGTAGAATAGGGTGAGATACCTGTACTAGAAAACCCCCGGTTCCACTGTCGACGTCGAGCCGCATGTATTTCTCTGACGCGAGTGGTACTAAGGGCTACTTTTGGGTACAAAACATCATACCACTTACGCCGCAAGAAAATTTATTGATCAGTTAGAGCTCCATATCGTAGTCCCACGCTCAGGTGTTAGAAAGGATTGGGTTGTGTTGGATCGGTGGACCGGCTCACCTCAGCTTTTATGCATTCTGTATGAGGGCCGTCAATCGCCATGAACGCCTCGGGTCGATAAACTGTGATCTCGTTGGGACCTAGGCGATCGAATGGGAATGGTAAGCTGTCAGGCCAAGGGCCACAACTCCAGTTAAGAGCGCAGTATACATGGCAAGCACTCCGTATACCATCTATTTGGACTCACCAGTTCTTACAAAGTCGCCGTACTCCTGGTGCAATCGGTCTAACAGCTCGTGGTTCCTGGAGGATCGACAAGCCCAGACATGCCAAAGTTTGGTAATTCTTGCCCCCAAGGGGCCAGGGAAGCCCGCGGCTGTGAGCCGGTGGAATTTCGAGACACGGTAGACAAAGATGCTGGTGAAGAGCCCCGGTACGTAGGCGAGGCTTACCAACACAAGATCATTCATCAAGTGCCCTAGTTTCATGCTATCCCGTAAGAACAACCGACCCAAGGCCACACACAGGAAGACCGAGCCGTGGCCGACGGCAAGCTGGGGCGCCTGAAGGTGCCATTCCCCGTGGATAAAGACACCGAGGTGCGCCACGACTCCCAACAACCCACCCGCAACGATTAACAGAATATGATTAGGGAAATGAACCTCCATATTAGCAGCAGTATCGAGGCTTCTGCTTTTGAGTGGAAAAGTTGATGCGGCCAATTTCCGGTGCGAGACCAAAATGATAAACTGTTAATAAGGCCAGCGATGTAAATGATAGTCAGGGTTGCGAATTAATACAACTATTTTAATAATTAATAAATAATAAAAAATATAAGTAAAATTTTAGTATAACGTATCCTCTAGATTAATTATATACTTTTATATATATATATATTTATATATAATAAACTGTTTATAATTTAATTAAAACAAATTAAAAAATATATAATTTAAAGATTATTATATATAGTTATATTATAAAACTATATATATTTTTAGTTATTTTTAAAAAATATTATATAGCTTATATTATAAACAAGTTATAAAGAAAATAAAGTTTTTAAAGCAATAATAATATTTATTTTTTAAAATCTATAATTAAAAATATATTAATATAAGTTTATATATATATAAATAATTATATAAGCTATAGGTTTATATAATATAACCTACGCATATATAAAATATAAGCTTATTAATAGTTAGTTTATAACTATTTATATATTTATATTTTTATAATTTTATTAACTTAGCTTAAAAAAAAGTAAGGTTAGAATATAATTAGACTTACTTTTTTAAAAGCTTAAAATTTTTTTAAAAAATTTTTTATTAAGTTATAAAGTTATATATAAATAATTTTTATATATATTTTTAAGTATAACTAATATATTCTATAGGTTAATTGTATACCTAGGTTAATTGTATACCTAGGTTAATTGCACACTTTTTTTAACCTTTATATAAACAATCTTTTATAACTTAACTATATAATAAAAAATTAATTAAAACTATTTAAAATTTAATTTACTAAACGTTTTTTGCTTATTTTAATATATTTATATATTATAGCTAGGCTTATTATATATTTTATAGCATTATACATAAGTTTTTTGCTTTTTTATATAACTATTACTTGCATACTTTTTTAATATTTTTTGTAAAGCAGCTGCTTTAGCAGCTTATAACTTTTTTATATTTTATATATAAAATAATTTTATATTTTATAATTTTGTTTTTTTTATATAGCAAAATTAACTAAGGTAATTTTTTGCTATATAAAAAGTTATAACTTTTTTTTTAATAAAGCTAAATAATATATAATAGTTATTATACTATATATAATTTGCTATATACTTTTAATAATATATATTAGCAAGCTATTTTAATATTATATAATAAAATATTTAATAAATATAAACTAAAATATTATATTTTATATATTATTTAAAGTAATAAATTATTAAAATAAAAATAACTTATTAAATAAAGCTTTAATTATAAAAGTAGTTAAATAAAAATTTATTTAAGCAATAATATATTTTAAGTTATATAGTATTAATTTTTTTTTTTAAAAACTTTTTATATATTAGCTTTTATTATTAACGCATTAAACACGTTAAACAATATAAATAAAAAAAAATTTTTATTATATATTTAATATAATTATATTTATATTAAATATTTAATTTTTTTTTATATAACTATTTTAAAAAGCTAAAATAGCTAATATTAAAAAGCTAAAGTTTATATAATAAATATGTTAGCATATAAAATATAATAATATTATTATTTTTATAATATTTTTTAAAATTATATAAATAATAGTTTTTATAGCTACTAAAAATTAAAAGTTAGTATATATTTTTTATATAACTACTTATATATTAATTAAAATATTAAACTTAATTAATATTTTGCTTATTTATTATTTAACTATTTTTTATAATTATAATAACTTAACTATTAAACAATAAAGTGTTTTTATATTAAAATAACAAATAGTTTTTTTTTATAATAATAATATATAATAAAATAGCTTAAATAATTTTAGCTTATTTATAATTATTTTGCTATACTATTTATAAGTCTTTTATATAATTAAATATAATTATAACTATTTTAAATAAAATTTTAATTAAAATAAATTTAGTTTTATTAAAGTTATATATATATATTTTTTAAACTTTATATTTTATTATTATATTTTATATAAAAGTAAACTATTTATAATATTTAAATAAATTTTTATATAAAATATACTAATAATTAATTAGTAATTAAAATATATTATAAAAGCTAATTATTATTATATAAAAATAAAAGTTTAGTTTTTGCTAATATATTTTTTATTATATAACTTTAGCAATTAGTTAGCTATATTTTTAATACTACTATGCTTAAATAAAAATAATTATATAATAATATTAAGTATATATTATATAATAGCTTGCTTTTTAAATTTAATAAGTTTTTAATTATTAGTAAACCTATTAAATATTATTATATAATTATGTTTTTAGTTAAAAAAAGTTATATATAATATATTATAAATTTTAGCTGCAAATTAAATACTTAGTTTTATGTTTATATAAAGCGCTTAAAGCGCAAAATTAATATTAAACTCTTTTTAAAGCCCTATTATAATAGGTAATAAAAATTTAATAAATCAAAAGTTATGTATACAAAGGTAAAAAAAAGTGACAAATATAGCCGGGTAGCAAATATAGCTATAAAATACATTAGTGCTTTTTTATTATAATTAAATATATTAAAATATTATTAATATATATATAGTAAAAATTATTTAAATAGTTAAACATAATATTGTTAATATACTTTTAAAACATTAATAGTATATTTATTAATTTAAATAATAAAACCTTATAATAATAAGCCTTATAATATATTTAAAACGTAGTTAAATTTTTTATTTTAAAAGCTATATAAAATTTATAAAACGCTTGCTATATATTAATTATTATTAAAATTTTAACATATAATATATAAGCACGCGTTTTTTTAATAAAAAATAAAAAGTATTAGTTTTTTTTTATTAAGTTATTTAGTTTATAGTAGTTTATATAAAAGCGCAAACTTTTATAAAGTTTTTTTATAAATAAAACAAAAAATGCTTATAGCGTATTATTTAGTTTAATAACCCTTTTTTAAAAATAATTAACTAAGTACTTTTTTATTACTTTTAGTTTATTAAAAAACATTTTATAAAAAAGCTATACTTTATATTATTAGCTAATCTTTTTTTAAAAAAACTTAATTTAATAGTTAACGTTAGCATAATATAACAAGAGCGCATTAAAATTTACTTTGCTAAAAGTATATAAAAAGTTATAATATTTTAATAAAATTATTTTTACTGCTTTTTTTTAAGCTTTTTACTTTTTTAATTAAATTTTTTTTTATAGTATGCTTTTTAAATATTAAATTAATTTTTTTAATGCTAATAATTTATATTTGTTGTTTAAAGTTATTATTTTTTATTATTTATTTTTAAAAAAAAAACTATAAATAAACATAACTTCATTTTTAAATGCTTACAATACTATTTTAAACTTTTTTGCTATAATTAATAAGGTTTTATAATATTTAACTTTTATTTTTTTAATATAAAATTTTTTTTGTTTTTTTTGTTTTTTTATTTTTTTTTATAATTAGCTTTTAAGCTTGTTAGTATATAACATTCTTTTTATTTTCGCTATTTTAGCAATAATAAAATTATTATTGCTTAATGCTTTTATATAGTTAAGTACTTTTAATTAATTAATTATAGCATTAAATTTCAAGTATAAAGTTTTAAAAATATATTATTTAAAAAAATTAATTAATACTTTTTATAGTTTAATAAAATTTTATATTATATTTTAATAATTAGCATTAATACGTTAATAAAAGTATGTTTATTTATTATAACTAAAGCAAATATAATATATACTATATTTTAGCTTATTTTTTTATTATATTTTATTATAATTTTTAATATAAAATTTATAAAAATAATTAATTTTATTTGCTTTTTAATACACTTAGCAAATTTAAAGTTGTTAGCTATATATATGCTAGCTTTTATATTATTATAAACATTATATATTGTTATAAAAAATTTATTATTAACTATTTTATAAGTAAATATAAAAATTTGCCTTTTAAATATTTATTAAGTTTTTTATTAATATTAATATTTAATAATATTGTTTTTAAATAAAAGTTTATTTAACTTAAAGTTAATTTTTTATTAAAAACTTAGTTTTATGCAAGTTTAATATTTTAAGCTAAGTAAATATAATATATTTATAGTTTGCTAAAATTGCATTAATTTATACTTTTTAATTTTAGCTTTGTTTATATTTAATTAAACAATTGCAACTAATATAACTAAGTAGCTTGCAAGTAAAATATTTACTTTTAATAAATAGTATTTTTATTTTATTAGGCATAAGCTTAGGCTATTAAATTTTATTTTTATTACTGCTATTAATAATAGTCTTACTAAAAGTTATTGCGTGCTAAAGTAGCACTACTTTTAATACTTTTAGTTTTTGTTTTTATACTTTTCTTTTTAGTACTTTTATTTTTAATAGCACTTAAGGTTTATTTTTTATTTTTTTATTTAGCATAATTTTGATTACTAATACTTATACTAAATTTTTTATTTATATTTTTATTTATTTTTAAGCAGCAAAGTATATATAACCTAAATATAATAGCACGCAAAATTATTAAATAAAAGGTTAGTATTAAAATATTATATAATAGTTTTTTATTGCATATAACATAAGCTTATTATAAAAGTTTTTTTTTTAATTTTTTTTAGTAATGCATTATTTACTAGCTAATTTAATAAAGTTATTTTTAAAAGCTTAATATTAAGCTAAGCTCTTTATATTTAATTTTTAATAATTAAATTTAGCTTGCTACTTTTAATTAATATTTTTATATTTTTGCTTAAAGTGCTTTATTAATTGTTTTAAAGTAATAATAGTATTTAAATAGCTAAAATTTAAATAAAGTATAAAGTTTACTATAACTACGCTATTTAAGTATATTTTAATATTGCTTATTTTAGTTTTATTAATAAAAAACTAATTAAATTTATTTTTAAAACATATTATTATATACTAATACTATACTTTAAAAATAACTTTAGTTTTTTTATTATTATTATAATAATATATTAAGTTTATTACTTATTAATTAGTTTTTTTAATCTGCTTTTAAAGTTGCTTATTTAAATAAAAAGCAAAGCATAACTTTAACTTTACGCAAGCAATATAACCTAGGTTATAGTTATAATATCTTATTTTTAACTTATTATTTAACTTTATTGTTTTTATTATTATTATTAGTATTTTTTTAATTAAAAATAATATGCTTAAATATTTTATTTTTTTAACATCCAACCCTGCTAATGCTTTTAAAAATTAATTTATTAGTTTATATAATAGCTCTATTAAAATTACTTTTTATATTATAAAAGAAAACATATAATAAGTTTGCTTAAAATTAATAAGCTATTAATATTAAAGCTTTAATTTTGAATTTATAAAATATAACGTATCCTACGGCCATATTTAACACCCGGCTATATTTAACACTTTTTTTCCCACACAAAAACCGTCCGTACGCAACTTTACAACTTGGCCAATATTAATGCTATAATAATATAAATAGAACTAATCGATTTGTCACTAAATAATAAGTTCAAGTATAATTTTTTTATATTTATAACAGTTTTATTTAGCAAGTTATTAAGTAATACGCTAAGCAAGGATTATATAATTTTTAGCAGGGATTATATTATAGTACAAATATTATTATAGTATATAACTTATTAAATATTAAAGTAATTAAATAAAAAAAAATACTACTAAGTTCTTTATTTTAATAAGAAGCTAATGGTTATATTTATATTATTATACAATTAAAATTGATAGAGTTATAAATTTACGCACAGACTTTTTTGCTAAGATCTTTTTAATAATCCTTGCTTATTTAATGCCTTAATAACTTGCTAAATAAAAATGGTATAAATATAAAGAAAATCATATTTAAACTTGTTATTTAGTTACAAATCAATTAGTTCTATTTATATTATTATAGCATTAGTATTAGCCAAGTTATAAAGTTGCGTACGGACGGTTTTTGTGTGGGAAAAAAAGTGTTAAATATAGCCGGGTGTTAAATATGGCCGTGGGATACGTTAGCTTTAATGTTTTTATTAACTATATTTATAAAAGCTGCAAAGTTAAATACTTTGTTAACCTTAAAAAACGGTACCTTATTATGCTTAATAAAAGTAATAAACAAAAAACCTAGTCTATTAGTTCTTTTAATATAAGCTTTAATATAAGTTGCTATTATATTACATATTTTTTTATAGTATTTATTAGCAAAATATTTTTTATTTATTTATTTAAAACCTTTATTATTAACTTAAAATATAAACTTTTTAATATTTTTAATAAATCATAAGCTTTTAGCTTTATTAATTTTATTATAGTTAAAAGTAATAAAATGTTTTATAGCTTATAACTTAAGTATAAAAGTTAATTAACATTTAGTACTACTATTATAATACTTATTAAGTTAAAGTAGTATATAATAAAAGTTATTCTCTTTATATTATACTTGCTATATAGCTTAGTTTTAAAAAAATAATAAAATAGCTTGTTTTTTGTTTTAGCTTTGCACTATAATCTTTATTAATAAGTTGTAGCGTTTAAAGTCTAAATTTTTAATTAAAGTTTAAAAATAAAATACTTTATAAGTTCTCTTAGTATTAATTATTAGTTAATTGCTATAAATTAAGTATTAAGTTTTTACTTTTTAAATCTAAGCAATTAAAAGCTGCCCTTGCTTATAATAAAAAATTTATAAAATATTATAGTTAAGCTAGTTTAAAAAAAGCAAAGCTTTTTATAAATATTATATTTATTATATAAAATTTACAAATAAAAAAGAAGAAAAAAAAAGTGTTAATATAGCCTTATAAGCGTAAAAGTAAATATAATAGTAGGGTAGGTGCCCTACCCTTAATAACCGTGAGTGATATAGGTTGTTAGCTTATAACTTTAAGCAATTTTTTAAAGCTTATTTTTTATTGCTAACTAATACTATATTAAAGCTTTATAAGCTAAAATATTTTTAATTATTATTATATATAGCTAATAAGCTTTAGTAATACTAATACTTTAAGCAAAGCTTTTTAGCTTAATTATTATAAGCTATTATATTATAAGCTTTTTATATAGCTTTAATAAGTATATTTTTTATTTTAGCTTTTTTTTAAAATAAAGTTTAAAAAATTAAAATTTTTTTAAGTTTTATAATTGCTTTAAAAAGTATAACTTATTTTATAAAAAGTTATTAACCTTTTAAAAAATATAATAACTTATATTTTTAAAAAGCAAAATTTATAATATAATATATTATTTATGCTTTATAAATATTTTAAGCTTTTTAAGCTTTTTATAATTATTTACTACGCTTATACTTATTATTATTAAAATTAAAATTATTTATAAAGCTTATTATAATAATTTTTAAGCATTGCTTAATAAGTTTTTTATGTAATATAAATATATAAAATAATAATAATAATAATAATAATAATAGCAAGCTTTATAACACCTTTATATATAATATAATAAGTTTAGTAAGCTTTTTATTTAAAAAAAAAGCGCTTTATAATTTATAATAAAGTTTTTTATTTAGCTTTTTTTTATAATAAAAAGCCTTTTTTTTAGTATAATTATTAAGTGCTTATAATTAACTATATTAAATATTTTTAAAATATTTAATAATAATAAAAATATAATGCTGCTTTATTAAAGTGCTTTTTAAATATTTTTTATTATTATTTTAATTACTATTTTAATTAATTATTAGCTTTTATTATTTATTTAGCTTTTTAAAAACAAGTTATAAATTTTTATTACTTTTATTAAACGCTTATATATATATATATTTTTTTTTTTTAAAAGCTTTATTTATAGTACTAATTAATAATATAAATAAACTTTTATTGTTTTAAATTTTACTTTATTAAAAATATATTTTAGTTTAAATATAATTATTATATATGCTTTTTAAAAGTATTTAATATAATATTTTAATAAAAAGTTTATTTAAATAATAGCTATTAATTAATAATATAAAAGTTTATTATATGCTTTAAAAACTTTATTAAAAAGCTTATTATTACTTAGTACTTTTTATAAAAAAGCTTAACATATTTTATAGGTTAATTGTATACCTAGGTTAATTGCACACTTTTTTTAACCTTTATATAAACAATTTTTAACCTATTATATTTTTACTGCATACTATAGTAAGCTTTTAAAAAAAGTTTAATATTATTTTTGCACTTTAAGCCCTTTATATAAACCTAAAACTAAGCGTTTAACGCGTGGTTAAAATTTATAATATACTATTAATAACTTTAGCAAACTAAAAACGCAGCTATATAATTATATATAATAGCAACTTTAAAAAATAAAAACTTATTAAATTTAAAAAGCAAGCTATTATATAATATATACTTAACCTTGTTATGCAATTATTTTTACTTAAGCATAATAATATTAAAAATATAGCTAACTAATTGCTAAAGTTATATAATAAAAAACATATTAATAAAACTAAACTTTTACTTTTATATAATAATAATTAGCCTTTATAATATATTTTAATTGCTAAATTAATTACTAGCGCGTTTTATATAAAGATTTATTTAAATATTGCAAGTAGTTTGCTTTTATATAAAATATAATAATAAAATATAAAGTTTAAAAAAAGAATATATATAACTTTAATAAAACTAGATTTATTATAAGCAAAATTTTATTTAAAATAGTTATAACTATATTTAATTATATAAAAAATTTAAAAGCAGTATAGCAAGGCAATTATAAATAGGCTATAGTTATTTAAGCTATTTTATTATATAGCTATATTATTTTGTTATATATTATTATTATAAAAAAAAACTATTTATTATCTTAGTATAAAAGCACTTTATTGTTTAATAGTTAAGTTATTATAACTATAAAAAATAGCTAAATAATAAATAAGCAAAGTATTAATTAAGTTTAATATTTTAATTAATATATAAGTAGTTATATAAAAAGTATATACTAACTTTTAATTTTTAATAATTATAAAAGCTATTATTTATATAATTTTAAAAAGTATTGCAAAAATAACAATATTATTATGCTTTATATGCTAGCGCATTTATTATATAAGCTTTAGCTTTTTAATATTAGCTATTTTAGCTTTTTAAAATAGTTATATAAAAAAAAATTTAAATACTTAATATAAGCATATATTATATATATATTAAAAAAAGATTTTTTACTTGCGTTTTTTAATATATTTAATATGTTAATAATAAACGCTAATATATAAAAATGTTTTTAAAAAGCAAAATTAGTGCTATATAACTTAAAATATATTATTGCTTAGCTAAATTTTTGTTTAACTATTTTTATAATTAAAGCTTTATTTAAAAGCTTATTTTTACTTTAACAATTTATTACTTTAAATAATATATAAAATATAATATTTTAGTTTATATTTGTTAAATATTTTATTATATAATGTTAAAATAGCTTGCTAATATATATTATTAAAAATATATAGCAAATTATATATAGCATAATAGCTATTATATATTATTTAGCTTTGTTAAAAAAAAAAGTTATAACTTTTTATATAGCAAACAATTAACTTAGTTAATATTGCTATATAAAAAAAACAAAATTATAAAATAAAGGATTACTTTATATATAAGATATAAAAAAGTTATAAGCTGCTAAAGCAGCTACTATATAAAAAATAGTAAAAAAGCGTATAAGTAGTAGTTATATAAAAAAGCAAAAAACTTGTACGCAATGCTATAAAATATGTAGCAAGCCTGGCTATAATATGCAAACATATTAAAATAAGTAAAAAATGTTTAATAAATTAGATTTTAAATAGTTTTAATTAATTTTTTATTATATAGTTAAGTTATAAAAAATTGTTTATATAAAGGTTAGAAAAAGTGTGCAATTAACCTAGGTATGCAATTAACCTATAGGATATATTATAAATTAATATAATAATATTATTAGTTTTAAATTTATATTTTATTTTAAAATATTAATAGCTATTATATTTTATAAGTTTTATAAAAAAGCAAAAAAAAATGTATTAGCAAGCTTTTAAGCTTTTTTTAGTAAATAATAATAATTATAAGTTTTTTAAAATTATTTTTAAAAAAAAAAAAATTATTATACTTAATATTATTTTTAGCAAGCATATTAACTTAATAAAGCTTTAAAGCTTTTATTACTGCTTATTTTAGCTTATTTATTAAGCTTTAATTATTTTTATTTTAAAGATTTTTTTAATATTTTAAAGCGCTTTTTAAGCTATTTTTAACTATTTCTTTTAGTACTGCTAATATATTTATTTTATAATTATTTTAAAGCTTATAATTTTTAAAGTTATTTATAATACTTTTTTTATTTTTAAGCTAAATATTTTATATAATATTAAAAGCTTTATTAAGCTTACTTTTTTTTTTAAAACGTTTATATTTTTAATAAGCATTTTTGCTTTTATTATTTTTTGCTTTTATTACTTTTTGCTTTTATTACTTTTTGCTTTTATTACTTTTTACTTTTATTACTATATATATTTTATTTTATTTATTTATAGCTAAGCTTTATTTTTTAATGCTTTATAAATAGCTTTTTATATACTTGCTAGTTTTAAAAGATATTTTAAAAGCTTAATAGTTTAATTTTTTTTTTTTTAAAATTATTTTAATAAGTAATATTAATTTTTTTAATTACTTATAACTATAAAGTTAAAAATAATATTTTTTTTGTTTTTTATTATTTTAATAAGCTTTTTTAATAAAATTATTAGCAATAGCTTTTAGCACGCTATAAACTTAAAAAGCTTTTTATTATTATATAATATATGTTTTATTAAGTTTTAAGCTAAATAATATAAATTAAAAGTTTTTATTATTATATAACGTATCCCACGGCCATATTTAACACCCGGCTATATTTAACACTTTTTTTCCTATGCAAAAAACGTCCGTGCGCAACATTATAACTTGGCCAATACTAAAGCTATAATAATATAAATAGTACTAATCGATTTATAACTAAATAACAAGTTTAAATATGATTTTTTTATATTTATAACATTCTTATTTAGCTACTTATTAAGACATTAAATAAGCAAGGATTATTAAAAAGATCTTAGCAAAAAAGTTCGTGCATAAATTTATAACTCTATCAATTTTAATTATACAATAATATAAATATAACTATTAGCTTTTTATTAAAATAAAGAATTTAGCAGTATTTTTTTAAATTTAAATACTTTAATATTAAATAAGTTATACATTATTATAATATAAGTACTATAATATAATCCTTGCTAAAAATTATATAATCCTTGCTTTGCGTATTACTTTATAACTTAATAAATAAAAATGTTATAAATATAAAAAAAATTATATTTAAACTTTTTATTTAGTTATAAATTAATTAGTACTATTTATATTATTATAGCTTTAGTATTGGCCAAGTTATAATGTTGCGCACGGACGTTTTTTATATAGGAAAAAAAGTGTTAAATATGGCCGTGGGATACGTTAACTACTTTTTTAATAATAACTTAAATAAAAAGCTTTAAACTAAGCTTTTTTATTTTACTTTTATAAAGCTTAGTAAATAAATTGCTTAAACTATAAAAGTGCTTAGCTTATTATTTATTTATATAATTATTTAATTTATATTATTTTTTATATTTATAAATTTTAGCACTATTTTTTTATTAATATATAAAATTGCTTTATTACTTTTTTAGATATAATAATAGTTGCTTTTAAAATAATAAACTATTTTTAATTTATTAATCTTAAGTTTATATATAGCTATTATATTATATATAGTTTTTTTAAGCGCTTATATAATATTTTAAAAAGTAATATTAATTATAAACTAGTATATAAAAAAATTATTATTAAATAAGCTAATAGCTATTTTATATTTATATATTTTTAGCTGGCAAGCTTATTTTAGCGTTAAGCTTTTTAAAAGTATTTAAATAAGCTGCTATTAAAGCGATTAATAATAGCATTAGCAAATTATTTATTATATATACTAATTATATTATTTTTTTATTATTTTAAAATTTATATAGCTATGCTATATATATTGCTTTAATATGTTTTTTTTTATACTTATTTTATAGCTTTTATTATATTTAATATACTTAAGTTAAACTACTTTTTTTTTTACTAAGCACTTATTTTTTTTTAAGTGCTTAAAAGCTATATAGTACTTATAATAAGCTTTTTTTAAGCAATAAGCTATTATATAATTATAGCTATAATAATTAAAATAGTACTTAACTTTTATATTTAAGTTAAATAGTTATATAATTAACTTAAAAAATTTATTATAGTTAATAAATTAAAAAAATAAAAGTATATTATTAATAAAACCTTAATTAATTAATTATTTAATATTATTTTATATAGTTATAATATGTTTATTATATTAATTTAATATTTAGTTTTTTTTATTAATATAAGTACTAAACTAGTATATATTAAAATTGTTTAAATATTAAATATTAATTTTGCAATGCTAATAATAGTGACATTAGGGCCAATATTAAGAGTACTTGTGACATTTTCACAGCGACAAAGCCTTATGCTCCCGCAGTAGATAAAGTAATATTTCCTTCCATTGCCCCTATATGTCTGCAAGAGGTACTATCAGAATACAGTAGGGAGATAAGCCGTGGTTAGCACTACTCAGTGGGTCAGGATAATACGCTCAGCCACAAGGGATCCACAATATATGTCACTATAGGAACACCCCATTGACTCTCATGCACTCCAACACGCGCGCCTCCACGCACACACAGTGGCTTGCTTATTCTGATATTTCAGTCTTTAGTTTGCAGTGCAGAGTGCTTTTTCTGAGCTGGCCTGATATCACAGGGTATGGGATCCTGTTCGGTCTCCGTTATGGCTGCCCTACCACTTCCAGGCCCCTGGTTTCAGATGTGCGCTTGGAGTATCGTGTACTGTGAGGCCCGATTCCCAGTCCTGTGATGTGAATAAAAGCCCGGTGCTCTTCTGCAAACATTTGGAGTAAGCTGCGAAACTACCATCAGTGTTACCAACCTCTTTGTTCCTGTCCCAATCATGGCCTCCCACGCTCTGTGGTTCATTTTGGCCACGGCCTGGTTGTTCTCGAGCGTCGAGCTTGCGTCCGCTATGCACCAGCCTGAAGGTCATCACGCGGCCAGGTCCACCACAGATGATAGCAATAACAATATACACACCTGCCGTTGCTTCCCAGGCGACGCATGCTGGCCTACGGCGAAGGAATGGGCGAAGTTCAACGCGACAGTAGGAGGTCGTCTCGTTGCCACGGTGCCCATCGCCGCTGTCTGTCATCACGACCCATTTACCCGATACAACGCGGAGGCCTGCCAGGCCCTGCTCGACGTGTGGGGCTACCCACAGACGCACATCAGCTCGTCGTCGTCACCTATGGCAGAGTTCTTTGCCAACGGCAGCTGCAACCCTCACACTCCCCCGTCTGACCAGTGTGTTGTCGGGGCCTTAGTTCAGTACTCGGTCAACGTCAGCGCAGCCTCCCCAGATGAGAGCGTCGCAGACTACCGGGCCACTCTAGCCTTCGCGTCGACTCGCAACATCCGCCTTGTGATCCGCAATACGGGGCACGACTACTTTGGCAAATCCACTGGACCTGGAGCGCTTGCCCTCTGGACTCACCACCTCAATGGCATAAACGTGGTCGATTATTCGTCGGCATATTACATGGGCAAGGCTCTCCGCCTTGGAGCCGGGGTGAGTGTAAGCGAGGCCTACCAAGCGGCTTCCGCCGCGGGGCTTGTGGTTGTTGGCGGTAACTGTGACACAGTTGGATTGAGTGGTGGCTATATGCAGGGTGGTGGCCATGGTCCTCTCGCCTCCTCCTTTGGGCTTGGGGCTGACAATGTGCTCGAGTGGGAGGTTATTACTGCAGATGGGGGGCACATCGTAGCCAAGCCCGGGACCGACTACGATGACCTGTACTGGGCTCTCTCTGGCGGCGGGGGTGGCACTTACGCTGCTGTCCTGTCTGTCACTATCCGGGCGCATCCTGACATGAAGTTCTCGGGTGCCAACCTGACGGTTGTGCAGGGTAGTAATGTCTCCTCCGACATCTTCTACAGTGTCGTGCAGACCTTCGTGGAGTCGGCACCTAAGTTTGCTGACCTCGGCGTCTACATATCTTGGGCCCTGCAGGAGGGCGTGTTTCTTGTATACCCAGCAATAGCTGCTAATGTGAGTGCGAACACTCTGCAAGCTCTTTTCGACCCGACTCTAGCAGCTCTTAACAACAGCGGCATGTACTTTGGTAAGCTGTCTCGGTTCTTATTCGTCCTCCCATACCCCCACCCGTTTTTCTTATTTATCTGTCTATTCCTCGTCATGGTCCCGCTGATACATCAGGTGTACACAAGACTTTTTCATCGACGATTTTGCGTCATATCTGGACGTCTACCGCGCCGTCGTGCCCTTCAACAATGTTACTGATTACAACATTGGCGGAAGACTAATTCCACGCTCGCTCGTTGAAACGAACGTGACCGCACTGATGAAGGCGTTTAAGTACATCGTTGCCGACAATCCTGATGGTGGCATCTCGGTTGTCTCCGTCAATGTGAGCTCGTACCCACTCAACGTGAGGAATTCGGTGAACCCGGTCTGGCGCACATCAATATTCAGTGTTGTAATAGGCTTGTACGTCCGTCGCTTTTATACCTCCCTTGACTCACTGCAACCTCGTAAAGGATTTGTTCGTGTTATCCGTCTCAGTATTCTTGGCTCTTTGTCCTCAGTTATTCAGTTACCCCCTTCACCGACAACTCTCGCGTAGATCCCTGAAATTGAGTCTGACTTGCATTGCCCACAATTCATTAGACCACTGGACGTATACAATATCTCGGCAAATATCCCTGTCCAGGAGCATATTACGAAAGACCTGGTGCCAGCACTTGAGGCCATTACGCCCGGAGGGGGTGCCTACGTAAACGAGGGCGACTTTCGTCAACCTGGCTTTCAAGACGTCTTTTACAGCTCTAACTACAACACCCTACTTGCTATCAAGGATAAGTATGATCCAGAAAGCCTGTTTTATGGGCTCACAGCTGTTGGGAGCGAAAGATGGATGAGCCGGCCAGACGGTAGACTGTGCCGTGTCTAGTGATACACTCAGTGATCGTGCCGTAGTCGGAAAGCTGGCGACATTAATTTAGTCTTCTCTATTTTCATAGTACTGACACAATTACAACTAGCTCATCAGATCCTGTGGTTTTGCCCCTTAGTTGTGAGCATATCTTGCTGCGGCTCGATATTCTATGGCCAGGTTTTACTGTAGATGCAATTAAGCTATTTAATCACGCAAAGAGATAACCATTGTTGAATTATGAGCAGTGTAGTGGGTGATTCATATAGTACATTGTATAAAGAACAGGAGAAAGTGCTGTAACAGTTGCAGAGGTGGTACTAGACAATTGGCCGGATTGTGTCCCGATGACGCATTTTCTTCGACAGCAAGTTTTAAAACAACAAATGACACGGCGATAATCTGTGCGAACAATACATTTAGAATGTAGGTTCGAGCGTCCGGGTGTGTTGGCCATTACTCACAGCCCGCTTAAACGAGACCATAGATGATTCTTAGCGGTGCGTGATGAATGTGGTACTTGTAAATTCATTACAGGGGCTTGGCTATCACTGAACTATCACTGAACCATTTTTGATTCTACCTGCCTTAGGTAGCGTATGGATGGGGTTTACTGCTACCCCGATAACTCTACAAAGCTCAATACTAGCTATGAACCGCGAGTTACTGCATTCTACCCATGTCTACCCATATCCCCCAGCCTATTATGTGACACAAAAATTTGTTTTGATGAAGGGTCTCAAATAATAGGTCAGTCATATGAAGCTGGCCGGGGGGAGATAGTATAGTCCTACCCCCCACAAGCACCACAGCTTCCACGTATTGGAGTCAGCCTTGGGCGTTCGTTTAGTGAGCACACGGATGCTAACAACAGCACCGATGAAGACTGGCGGAAGAATCAAGGTCCAGTGTCGACCCGGCCACCAAGCACAGACGCAGAAGGCCGTCCAAAAGGGGACCAGCAGCGCGAGGGACACACGGCTCGACCGGTCACCGAATGCAAGAGGCACCGTCCACCGGCCCCTGAGGCGGTCGCCCGCCTGGTCTTTGAGGTCCTGGATCTGCATCGTCATCAGAATCACAATGCTGATGAGGCCCACCCAAGCGTAGCCAGCAGGACTCAGCTGCGGATGGGTTGCGGCGGGGTGCGGTGCTCCCGAGTTGGCAGAGCCCGCGGCGATGCGTAGGCTGGCTCTGTTGAAGAGTGAGAAGGCGACAGCAATCAACACGTCGCGCGCCATGGTGTCGCCGCCCCGAAGCTCATTATACACGTATGACCCGACCTGGATGTAGAGCCCCTCACGTTCCACGCCTAGTGCTCCATTGAGAGCAAGACAGAGGGGAATCGCGACGAACATAGATCGCCGTGTTTGTTCGAAGGTTATGCGGCCTGAGGGAATTGGCCTCCACGGCTTATTAGCAAGGTCTTCCTTAAGAGACTCTGGTGCTGTCTGATTCTGGACTATATACAACCAAATTTATGTCAGTCAGACTAGATATTCTAGCTGAATGATCTTGAGAGTAGAAATTTGGTGGCGGTGCAGACATAGGCTCGGGCCACCTTTTCTCGCTAGGGGAACCCACGGTCGAATACGAGCACATTTGCCCAGTTGAACGCTATTGCTAGGGGAGTGCGGCGCAGGATCGCGGCGGACGTCAGCTGGCTTGCACCGGCATTCATCTGTAGCAGCTTCTGTCCGGCTAAAGCACTCAGAATGCCAAAAGCAGTGTTTGGCAGCACGAAGGTTATGAAGTTGCTCTCCGTGAAGGCCCATATAAGACACGGAATCTGAAGAACATGCGCCAAAACTGAACCAAATTTAAGGGAGGTCCGTTTGGCAGATGACTCAACACCAATCGTTGCTGATTTGGCTGGGCGAACAGAGCCATCGACCACATGTTTAGCAAGGCTTCTAGTAGTAGTACTGTCTTCCTTAGCTAGAGACATCTCGGCGTTCGAAGAAACTTAACTGTACTGAAAGTTATATGGTCAAAGAGTCACTTTCCATGCAGTATCAGTCAAAAGGCACGAACGGACACGAAGGTCATGTTCATGTACATATAAGGTGGGTTTTCCACTAAACCCATAAAGTAATTCAGTTGAGTGTAACGCTCAGGGATATACTATCTCATCACAGTGAAGCTTCGTGGAACGAAGGACTCCTTCTACTCGGGACCGGAGACACTAAAGCAGTGCGGGTAGCCCCAACCAATCAGGGGTCAGCGGGATGCAGATAAGCCGGGCGAAAAAAAGGGGCTCTGTACAGTCTCAGTCACTCACCTTCTCCCCTGCCCTGCTTTTTCAATTTTGCTTCAGCTTTCAGCTATCGCGATGACTATTAATTGATCTTCATTAAGTTACCCATGATCAACAGAACTACAAGCTGACTAAGTGGCCTATTTGCCTTAGGCATGTGGAATAGCTAGATTACCTCCCTTGGGTGTGGTTCTTCAGACCATACTGGCTGATCCAACACTTGAACAATAATCACACTGCTATGAAATGGACGTAGTATCGATTGCGCGATGAGTATGCAAGTTGGTGTAGTGATGAATGATTCTCACATCCCTACCGGCGTAAGCTGCAACAAAGGTACTGCAAGTGGTTAGCGGGTTACCTTCAGTGGACATGTTGACTTAACACGTGCAAATATCTCGAGAGAAATGCTTTGTTGGTCGCTGGCGGCCCCGGCGGCTTAAGAATAGCCTGCCTCTGGGGGTCTAAAGGCCTGGTTGGCAACAAGCATCACAACACTTTTTGATTATGTAAAAGGTTTACATTATACTTTTAGGACGCTAATCTTTAAAGTAAGCAGTAGTTAATATAGCAAATATATATATATATATTTGTGTTTTTTTATCTTTAACCCTTTTTTTTATATTTTTTTTTATATTATAATAAATATATTATATATAAAATAAATAAACAAAATTTTATTAATAATATAACTAGTTAAATATAACTAACTATTAAATTTATAATTAAATAAAAATTTTAATAATATTAATTTAAAATTTATTGCTTTAATATTAAACGAGTTATAAATTATTTTATTATTTAATATTTTGCTATATAAAACTATATTAAATAATATTATTTATATTATTATAATTTTAATACTAGCTAAGTTATAATACTATATATTAACGTTTTTATTATAGATTTATAAACTATTAATTAACTAATAAAATATATTAGGAAATATTAAATTAATAGTTATAATATAAAATAATAATTAAAATTTAACATTTTATATTAACATATATTAAAATTAATTTAATAAATACTAAATTAATACTTATACTAGATACTAAATATAATACTTTAACAGTACATAATTAAAAGGTATCCCTTACTGTGCGTTATTGTTACCCTTTACAACCTGTTTGCTTGTAGGATTGCTACAAGAGCTCGGCTGTAATTGGGTAACTTGGTAGATTGTAAAAAAGATAGGCTATCTAAAGGCGGGTGGTAACTGGAGGTACATACACACTAATTTTAGTCGCGTTTGTACTTTCCAAATGTAGGCAACCACGGTACTTACAGTCTGTTTATCCTAAGTTCCTTCTCCATGATTCCACTGTTTTGGCTTCTTTGTAGTGGCCACAAAAGGAACCACACTACTGTGTTAGGAGTAGCATATATTTGATAAGTGTAGATATGGTATACACATAGAATTCTAATGGCACGTATCCATTAGGATCAGGCAGTGCATAGAGTATGATTCTTTATAAATTATATACACCTTGCGCAATGCTGCTGATATGCGGCGCATGTACCCATGGCGCTTCCCCCATTACCCAGTGCAGATCCTGTAACGTTCCCTGCCATGTTTGTGACCTCCATCTTATATCTAACTTGCTGTTATTTCTATGCTTGTGTACGCTTATAAACATCTTATTCCATTGTAAATGATACGCTAGAGTCGCAATATTAATCTTACGCACAGCGAGAACCTGGCTGTGCGATCTTCTACCTACATGTAATTGAAACATACCCCTCATGGCCCCTAACTGTTGGTGACTCTCTTGATGCGTAAACCACATCTAGGTGACAATGGCATCGAGCTTGGCCAGAGCCTTGTCTTGCTCAATATCCTAGACTTTATCATTGACGCAATTGCCGAAATGTTGGTGTTTGGTCTCACTTCTTGATTCCAAGCTGAAGGAGGGACTAAGCGTTTCTGCAGCTAATTTTTCCCGGCCAATATTGTTAGTCTCACCTTATTAAGTTCGTAAGTTGTTCGAGGGTACAAACCATGGGCGCCGGCGAAACTGGCATCGCTCTCCTTAAGTGGATTGTGATATTCACGGCCATCTGCGCCATTATGCTCATCCTCCGGGCATGGTCCGCCCGAATACAAAACAGAAAGGCATACATCGATGACTGGTTGGTGGTCATCGCATTTGTGAGTCTCAGGGCCCCTAACAAACACCATACCACATGCTGCATTCCTCAGATAGCTATCGTCGTTCAAACTCCGCGATGGCCGGGTTCCGTAGTTGCGGGGCAGCCACATGGACCGAACTGATTTAAAGATTTTCCTGTGCAGGCTAGTGTTGTTGCTTTGGATGGCGTTGGGATCTGGGCAATCTTCAACGGGCTTGGAAAGCATACAACGGAGCTCAGTGCATATGAGATAGGCGTCCAGCAGCAGGTCAGCAGTCTCATTTTTCCCACTGGCAGTTCAGATGGCTGAATAATGCTTCTTCTCGTAGCTTGTCACCGCGGCTAATGTATGTTGGCTCGTCGGAACTATCTTCAACAAGCTTTCCGTCTTGTGCCTATATCGTCGCATCTTCAAAACACCCACATTTCTCAGATGGTCGACAGGAGTGATCATGGTGACTATCGCCTTTGGTATAGCCTTCTTCGTCGTGTTCTTGACACAGTGTCACCCCGTTTCGTACCTCTGGAATCCGGTACCGGGCGGCGGCTGTCGTAATCTAGCATATCAAGAGTATGCGTCCGTCAGCGCGAATTTGGCCATCGATATCGCTATTTTCATCCTTCCATTGCCGGTGCTTTGGACGCTGCAAATGACGACGCGCTACAAGTTCTACGTGACGATTATGCTTAGTTTTGGCTTGATGTAAGCAGAACCAGATCGTATTTACCCATATATTTGTGCTGATCTCTCTGACCCCAGAACCATCGCTGTAATGGCCTGGCGCATTCAGGCTACGTACCAGAGCGCGACCAATCCCGATTTCGTTTATACATTGGCGACGGTCGGCCTGATTAGCGGCCTTGAGCTTTGGCTAGGCATTATCGTGGCCTGCATGCCTACAATTACACCGGTCATAAAGGTGGGCGTGTGGCCGGTCCTCCAGCGGCTAACATCCTACTACGACAGCCTCCGTTCTGGTAGTAGGCTCAAAGCTGGCAGTGATCAACATTCATCCTCTCCCAACGATGTACAGCTGAAAGACTACAGTCGGCACACCATTGGAGGCGGCCCTCTCGATGAGCCGCTGAGTTTCTCTGCCAAGGTCTCGTCGCTTGGTAAAGGGCAATCATTTGGTGTATCAAGAGCCCTCGGGCGCAGCCGCCGCGGTGAGAGGGATAGTAGCCTATACGAGACAATCGACGACGAGGGTCGCGTCCTGTTCACTGCAAGGGGCGGTGAAGCTCTAGTCACCGACACGGAGATGCGGGCTGCTTCTACTCATAGCTAAGATGCGAGGTTTAGCATGCTCAGATTCATACAGACGGCCAGCTAGGTCGATAGCGAAGTGCAAGCATTTTTATGTCCTTCTTGACCATTAAGATAGCCATCATAGCACAACTAGACATGCTGCGTAGGACTTTCTCATATATACAATAACGGAACGTGTAGAGAGTAGCGAAGCACGTTTGCCTTTTAATAAACATTGCTGCGGAGTTTCGATGCAATAGAGGAGTACTTAACTCATAAAGGGTAGACTATTTACTCCTACAAAATCCATACATCTTTCCCATGTTGGAAATCTTTGAGCCCACGATAACAAATTCTCTCGCGAATTACTTGATGCTTGCCTTGACCCGATCTAATCTAAGTGGCTAAGCGAAGAGGGGATGTTGGGGAGCCCCCCCGGGGGAGGGGGGGGGGGGGGGGGCCTTCAGTATATATAGGGCGGCTCTGTCAGGGCGAGTTTCCTACCAGCTACGCTTTATGATTTGCCTCCAGCCTCGTACATCATAGTTTCTGGAATAGATCCTCAGTGAAACTTGTCAATCTCTTCTTACTTTTGATCTGTCCAAGTTGACAATGGTAACGAACAATACGGAATACGGCCCGAATGCCGAGCATTCGACGGTAGCTTTCAGCTCAGATTTTGATGAAACACTCCATCGAGGTTACGCCAAGTCTCGTGGGGCATTGCGCGCGTGGCTGCGGAAGGACAGGGCCGCCCACAGCGTTGCGGCGAGCGAGTACCTTGAACATTGGGATGACGAAGATACCGAGAATGAGACAGACGATTCCCGACGGGCGCGGAACCAGAACTACGCCGATCTGACGCGGAAGTACTATAGTCTCACCACGGACATCTTTGAGCACGCATGGGGCGAGTCTTTCCACTTTTGCCGCTTTGCGCGAGGGGAGAGCTTCGACCGAGCTATCGCCCGCCACGAACACTATCTCGCTGCCTGTATTGGCATTAAGAGCGACATGCGGGTTCTTGACGTTGGGTGTGGTGTCGGAGGGCCGGCTCGAGAAATCGTTAAGTTCACTGGTTGTCATGTGACTGGTCTGAACATCAGCGAGTACCAGCTCGCACACGCCAAGACCTACGGGGAGAGAGATGGGATCTCGCACAGGCTAGACTTCATCAAGGGCGACTTCATGGTGAGTATAAGACACTGTTAGTGTGAGCCGTGATCCCTCCAGACACTGCTCGCGCTATCACTACCACAAGACTTGCTCTACGTCGCTGACTTGCCGTTGGGAATGTATGAACAGAATATGCCATTTCCCGAGGCTTCATTTGATGCCGTATACTCCATCGAAGCAACGGTTCACGCTCCTTCGCTTCAGGGAGCCTACAGTGAAATTTACCGCGTTCTGAAGCCGGGAGGGCGGTTCGGTGTCTACGAATGGGTTATGACAGACCAGTTTGACAATGCAAATATCGATCACCGGCGCATTCGCTGGGGCATTGAGCGCGGCTATAGCATTGCAACAATGGTCAAGATGTCAGAGGCTCGCGCAGCTATGGGGGCGTCTGGTCTGGAGCTAGAAGTACAGAAGGACTTAGCTGTCAACGATGACAAACTTGACGTTGCTCCATGGTATTGGCCAATGGGAAGTGAGCTAAAGCACGTGCAGACAGCGTGGGATTTCCTGTCACTCCTGAAGAAGAACAGGTTCGGAGCTCTTGTTACCGCTGTCTTCCTATGCATACTTGAAGCAGTCGGCATTGCTCCGGCCGGCACGACAAAGGTGGCCAATATCATGGGCAAGGGGGGGGATGCATTGGTCGAAGGTGGTATCCTTGGCTTATTCACGCCGATGTACCTTATGGTTGGACAAAAGCCTACCACAAAATGATACATCACGCCAACTGTTTCGTAATTTTAAAAGCATTACTCGTACGGTATTCCTCAGGTATTTTTAGTACATCTTATCATTATCATCGCTCCTCTGAATCAACCAATGCTCTATTTTTATCACGATTGGAGGGTGTATCTAATAAGTGTCACGTCACAGCCGGTGACCACCGCTGTCCTGCATTGATTATGTGACGTAGGCAGCCCTTGCAGGGATGCTCATTGTTACGGTACATACAGATAGACCGAGACAAAAGAGGGGCAAAGGTTGTATCACGGCCGAACATATATAACCATGTGTGTACAAGAATTGTGCAATAGCAGACGTCTGTCTGAACGCTCTCATGATTCATTGCAGTTAACGACTTGAGGCACACTACTCTGTACAAGAGATGGCTGCGGAGACCAATACCTTCGATGTCATTATCGTCGGGGGTGGAACCGCCGGGCTCGTGGCGGCCTCGCGGCTGTCTGAGGACTCTGCAGTTGATGTCCTTGTCCTTGAAGCCGGGCAGGACCTACCACAGCTGCCAGAAAAGCTGGTGCAGGCTATTATGACTCCAGCCGGCCATTCTCAGTTACACAAGACCCCGGTAGATTGGGACCTCAAAACTATCCCTCAAGTAAGACCCGACCAAAGCCTCTTGATAGAGAAACAAGAGCATGCTGACGCCTGAGAAAGACAAGCCTGAAGGGCCGGGAGCTCAGTTTCCCCCAGGGCAAGATGCTGGGTGGCTCCAGCGGCCTGAATGGGCTATCTTTCACCGCCAGTGCGCAAGTCGTCGTTGACGGGTGGGCGGCGCTGGGCAACCCCGGTTGGGAGTGGCCCTCCTTCTCAAAATCCTTGGCTGAGGCCTATACCATCGCGAAAGCTCCACCCTCTTGTGCTGCACGTAGCAGTAGCCAAGGCCCTTTGAAGGTGGCGTATGCCGATGACTACGTGAGCGGATGGCCTAAGGTCTGGGCCGACACAATCGAGTCCCTCGGGTTCCCAGGCGTTCAGGATACACTCACCAGTGAGGCTGCCGGCGGGCTGATGGTGCCCGACACAGTCGACCCGGCGATCGGTATACGTAGCTACGCGGCCAACGCATATCTGCCCCCAGAGATCCGCGAGCGTGCCAACCTGACGGTGCTCACCAGTGTGGAGGTAAAGAAGGTCCTTTTTAGAAAGCCGGGCAATGGCGATGGTGATGCAGTTGCTACGGGGGTTAAGTACACCGAGACCACGACCGGCGCAATCAAGACGGCCACCGCTCGGCGGCAGGTGGTCGTTTCGGCAGGAACCTTCGGCTCCCCCAAGATCCTCGAGCTCTCCGGCATCGGTGACGCTCGACGGCTTGGCCCAGATAATATTGTTGCTAACGTCCCTGGCGTTGGCGAGAACCTACAGAACCACCCCATGACAACGTTGTCGTTCGAGGTAGTTGATGCCGCCCCGCCCACCAAGGACACATTCCTGCGAGCCGCCTTGCGGCAGGACCAGGAAGTCTTGGGTTCCGCTATGAGAGAGTATATAGAGCATCACACGGGCGTTTTCGCGAGCAGCGGCGTGACGTCGGCTGCGCAGCTGCCTTTGCCCGGGCTGAAAACACCCGCGGGGAAGAAGGACATCGAGAGTCTTCTCAGTAATACTGGGTCTCCTTCAAGCGAACCTTTCGCTGTGGCGCACGAGAAGTTCGTGCGGTCCATTCTGTTGTCGCCGTCTGAGGCATCTGGGTATTATATATTTGGACCTGCGTATGCCGCGTTCAACCCTGATGGCACGAGCGCGCTACCGCCCCTAGACGGCTCCGAAGACAACTATATCACCATAATCTGCATGCTCGCGCACCCACTGTCGCGAGGTTCCGTGCATGTCGTGGGTGCCGGAGCAGACCAGAGGCTCGCCATAGACCCGAGATACTTCAGCCACCCGCTCGACTTAGAAGTCATGGCGCGCCATGTCCAGTTTATTGAACAGGGTCTGGCGATCACAGAGCCCCTAGCCCGTTGGCTGAACTTCAACGGTAAGAGGGCAATTGGGGCTCCCAGTGCTGGAGATTTTACGGATCTTGAGGTGGTGAAGGAGTAGGTCTCACCCAATGCCCCCCAACGCCCTCTTCTCTCTTCAATCTTTATACTCGCTTCATTTTATCGATGCAAAGGTAGATCACGAGATTCTAATATGCTGCTAGATATATCAAAGACCGCGCCATTGGAGCTCACCACTTCACCGGGACCTGCTCGATGCTCCCGCGCGAGATCGGCGGCGTGGTCGACCCGCAACTGCGAGTATACGGGACTGCGAACCTGCGCGTGTGCGACGCCAGCATCATTCCGCTGACGCCTCGGGCTAACTCCCAGGCTACAGTATACGGCGTCGCAGAGCATGGGGCGAAACTTATCAGAAACAGTCTGCTCTCGGACTAGGTAAAAAGCCGCACCTTTTTGATATTTCAGTGTCTTACAGCCCAGGGCTGCCCAGGTCCAGGAACTTTTCATAATTACCAACCCGGGAACTTCATTCGTTTTAGCCGGAGGTTTTCTAGCTGAGGTACGAAGTAATAAGAAAGCTGACGTTAAGTATAAAAGGGGGTTCTAAGGAGTGCAAAGGTCAGGCCTTGGGGCTTGGGGTTTTCGGAGATCTTTAGCCACACCTATAGCCACAGTCACAGCCACAACCACTGAAATACCACCGCCGCTCTCCGGGAGGCCCTGCGGCTTGGTGCCACCTCTATGACCGGCTCTGTATTAAAACTAGCCTCATTAGGACGCTGCAAGTCTCCTTGTTTTTCGTCTCTTGATCTTTTTGCTACTATTTATCCTTAACGTTTATTACTTCTTAATTACAGGAAACCTCCGGCCATAAAGAGTAAAAAAAAAAAAGGTGTAAAAAAACCGCTCTCAAGTAGGTCTAAGGTAGTGTACGGCAACTAGATAGGTCAGCTATAATTAAAAAGCAAGGTTTCACTCTAGCCCATAACACTTTATTTAGCGTGGGCTTTATAGATAGTGCTTACTACTTACAGCTACTAGTAGGTTAAGGGTGCAATAAAAGTCTTATCTTAAGTATAAAATCTTTAACTATAGGCAAGGTTATAAATTAATATAATAAATTAAATATTAATATTTAAAAAAACTATAAAAATAAGTAATTAATTAAAATTTAAAAAGCTAAAGTTTAATATATTATAAAATAATATGCTAGATTTTAAAAAGAAGCTATAAAATGTAAAGGGGACGTACCTTTTCTAAGGACCAACTGTTAAAAAAGTATATATTGCTTGCGCAAGCTTGCTAAAAGCAAGCTAAAAATTAGCTAAAGGCTTAAGAAGGCCTTATAGCTATATATAATTAGCCTACTAAATAAAAATAATTTTTTATAGCTACTTTTTAAATTTTAATATATTACCTTATAATATATTAACCTATCCCACGGCCATATTTGCCACCCGGCCATATTTGCCACTTTTTTTCCTATACAAAAAACGTCCGTGCGCAACATTATAACTTAGCCAATATTAATGCTATAATAATATAAATAGTACTAGCCGATTTCTAACTAAATAACAAGTTTAAATATGATTTTTTTATATTTATAGTATTTTTATTTAGTAGGTTATTAAGGTAGTAAATAAATAAGGATTATAAAAAAGATCTTGGCAAAAAGGTCCGTGCGTAAATTTATAACTCTATTAATTTTAGTCGTACAATAATAAAAATATAACTATTAGCTTTCGATTAAAATAAGAAATTTAGTAGTATTTTTTTTTTTTTTTTTTTTTTTATATTAAACCAGTTATATAGTATTATAGTATTTGTACTATCAAATAATCCCTGTTAAAAATCAAATAATCTTTGCTTAGCGTATTATATAATAACTTGCTAAATAAAAACGCTATAAATATAAAAAAATCATATTGGAACTCGTTATTTAGTTAGAAATCGGCTAGTACTATTTATATTATTATAGCATTAATATTAGCTAAGTTATATTGTTGCGCACGGACGTTTCTTGTATAGGAAAAGAGGTGGCAAATATAGCCGGGTGGCAAATATGGCCGTGGGACACGTTAAGCTTTAAACTTTATACTTTTTTAGTTTTATATTTAATGGTTATAATATAATATTTAAATAAAAAGTATTATTTGCAAAATTTATAACTATTAAACAAATAATTATTACTAAACTAAAACTTTATTAAAATAAATTAAATATAAATAATAATTTAAATATTAAATAGCTTATAGGCTTAAAGCTTATAATACTTAATAAAAAAAACTTTAAATTATTAAAGCTAAATAACTTAAATAGCTAATATAAAAGTTTATAAAAATAAAAAAAATAAAGTTTATATTAACTAAAACATAATTATTTAGCTAACTAAATATTAAGCTAATTATAATTATATTTATAGTACTATAAAAGCAGATTTATAAAGTATAATAAATTGCTAGCATAAGTAGCAACTATAATAGCTTAAACTAGCTAGTTATTATAATAACTAGCAAAAAAGTAAAAGCTAAAAAAAAAAATAATATTAAAGCATTTATATATAACTATAGTTAAGCAGCTTAAATAAAATATTATTATTATAAAAATTAAAAATTAAATATTTATAATTAAAAAAAGAAATAAATAAAAGCTTAGCTAACTAAACTTTATTTAAATAATTTAAGTATTAATTTAAATAAAGTAAAATTTATAAACTAACTAATAAGCATATTATAAAATATTAAATTATAAAAACATAAAAAATAAAGTAATAATTAAAAACTTTTAAAAGTTTGTTTAATAAAAAAATATAAATTTTAAGCTGTTTAAAAAAACTTTTAAAAAGTAGTTATATAAACTATTTTAAAGTAAAAATAAAACTTTAAATTTTTTTTTTATAATAGCAAGTTTTAATATGTAAGCTAAAAAGCTAATATTAGTTTAAAAATAATTTATAATTAGCTTTTAATTATTAATATAAACTTTATTTAAGCTTTAAATAAGTTTTAATTATATAAAAAATAATTTTTAAAAATATAGTTTTAATATTAAATAAAGCTAAATAGTAATAAAATATTTAATAAAATGTTAATAAAAAAGCTAAAAATAGTAAAAAGCATATATTTTTTAATAGTTTATTAAAAAATAAATAAAATATAAATAACTTAAAAGCAAAAATATAAAGCTTAGCTTAAAGCTATACTATAAATATAAAAAATTAATATATAAATAATAACTAAAACAAATTATTATAAGCAAATAAAAAAATATTTAAATATTATAATTATAGCAAGCTAAAATATATAGCTATAAATTATTAATTTAAATTATAAAGCAAGTAGCTAGCAGCTAAATAATAATTACTAAAGCTAAAAAAGCTAAAAATTAAAGTTTAAAATATAACTATTATTTAGTTTAGCTTAAAATTAAAAAAAAAATAAAAATAAAAGCTAAGCTAAACTAAAATATTATATTTAATTTATTTTAATAAAAACTTATAAAATATTTAGTTTGAAAAAACTTTTTAAAAAAGTAGCTATAATTTTATTAAATAGTAAATATTAAAAAAAAAATTTTATTATAAATATAAATATAAAAGTACAAGTTAATATAGTTTATAAAAATTTTGCTAAAAAATGCTTATAAAAAATAATAATTTTTATTTTAAAAGTTATAAAACTAAATAATAAAATATTATAATATTATAAAATATATAAAGCTATTTTTTAAATAGTTAATATAAAAAACTAAGTAAAAGTTTTTTTTTAAATATTTTATATTATAAAAAAGCAGCAAAAAAGATTTTTATGCTAAAAAAAGCAAAATATTTAATTAATTTAATTAAAAAGGCTAAAGTGTTATTTAAGCTAATTTATTTAACTTTAAAAGTTTAAAAAAAAATTTGCAAATAAGCAAAATTTGCTAATTATAAGCTAATATAAGCGCGCTAATTTTATTTATAGCTAAAAAAATAATATAATAAAGCTTTAAATTAACTATTAAAAATTAAATAAAGTTATAATAAAAAATAAATATTTTTTGCTGCTTATATTTAAAGTTATAAATTATTTAAAATTTAAAAAATATATATTATAAAATATATATTAAAGCTAGCAAAATAATAAAAAACTACTTTTTAAATATATTATTATATTTTTTAAACTAACTAATATATTAGCTATATTTTAAAGCTATATATATAAAATATTAACAAAGCTAATAAATTATATTTATATAATTTATTTAAATAATATTATTATATTTTTAAATAATAATAAAAAATATTATAACTATGCATAAATTTATAACTTTATTAATTTTTATTATATAATAATATAAATATAACTATTAGCTTTTTATTAAAATAAAAAATTTAGTAGTACTTTATTTAATTTAATTACTTTAATATTAAATTAGTTATATACTATTATAATATTTATATTATAATATAATTTTTGCTAAAAATTATATAATCCTTGTTTAGCGTATTACTTTATAACTTGCTAAATAAAAATATTTTAAATATTTAAAAAATTATATTTAAACTTATTATTTAGTTATAAATTAATAAATACTATTTATATTATTATAGCATTAGTATTAGCTAAGTTATAAAGTTATACACAAACATTTTTTATATAAAAAAAAAGTATTAAATATAGCTAAGTATTAAATATAGCTATAAAATATATTAAGCTTTATATATTTATTAATTAGCTTGCTAATAGCTATAAGCATACTATTTTAGCTTAAATATATAGCATTTTTTTAAGTTAAGTTATAAAATATATTAAATATAAGTTTTTTAATATATTTTGCTAGTTTATTAAAAAAAAAAAAATTTATTGCTATATTAGCAGTTTTTTTAATAAATATTGCTTTTATTATTTTTACACTTGTTAAAAGTAGGCCTAACTATAAGGTATATAGCTAGGTATAGCTAAGGGTAGTACGTATTGCTTAATAGAAGTGTAAGCTAGCAAAAGCTTGCCAAGTATAAGGCTTAGATCAAGAGATATAGTAAAATATAAAGGCTATAGGTCTTTATAAAGCACTATAAGTAAAGGTATATGCTTAATAAGCAAAAGAAGCAACTTAGTATGCTTAAGGAGCAGGCTAAATAAGCTAGTATATAAAAAGAACAAGTAAAGTAAGCTAGCAAGCGCTAGACCTATTAAATAGCAAATAGGTAGCAAAGTGCTAACAAAAGCTTGCAACCTTAATATAAAAGGTATAAAGCATATAAGGCTTATAAAGTAGCTAATATAGTAGTAGGCTATAAATAATATAGTTAAGGCTTAGAGCTATAATAATAAGGCTAAAAGGTTAACTAATAATAGGTTATAAACATAATATATATATATAATAAAAAGTAATTACTATTAACTATTTAGAAATTCTAATAAAAGTAGGTAAGCAAGTGCTCTTATATGTATGCTTAAAATTATAAGGCATATTTAGCAGTTAAACTACTATATATAATTACTAATATAATAAAACGTTAAGCCCTTTTAACTAATAAGAAAATGTATAATAGGTTATAATAAATATATTTACTAGGTCTACTGCAATATAGCAGGTCTTAAGGGCCTAAAGGCCACTAAAAGCGCTGCAAATAGCAAAGCTTAAAAAATAAGCGCTTATAAGTTTAAAGGCTAAAACAGGGCCAAGGCGCAGCCAACTCGTAAAAGCTTAAAATTAGCAAAAAAAGGTATAAGTAGAGCTACCCTGCATAGTAAGTAGAGCTACCCTATATATAAGTAAAGTTACTCTGCATACTAGCTTAGCTTACCCTATATTAGTGTGCATAAAAGCTTAATTGGTGCTATAACTAGTGCTATAATTATAATAGGCCTCGCAATAGTTACCACATAGGTTATAGGGCATGCAATGGCTCCACTGTAGTGCTTGCAAGGCCTGGTAGTGGATACAAGGCCTTATAAATAGCTATAGCGCCATGGCACCTATATAGTGGCTCAAGGAGGCATGGCACCGCCAGGGTAAGGCCTATGGCCAAGTGAGGGTATAGCCAGTGAGGTGTTGGCGGCTAAAGGGTAGAAAATGCAGTTGGTAGAAACGCAGAGGCGTTTTTAACAATATTAAATAAGCATAAAAACATTTTTTATTAGCTTTTAAGCGCTTATATTTATTAATTATTTACTGGCTTGCTTATAAAGTTATTTACAATCAAACAAAAAAGCAAAAAGTTTTTTTGCCCAAGCTTATAATATATAAATTAGCTAAATAAATTAAAAAAGCTTATAAAAGTTTATAATAATAATTTAAAAAGTATAAAAATAAAAAAAAATAAAAATATTTTATAAAATTAACTTTAAAAAGCTTATAAAATAAAGCATAAGCTATGTTAAGGACAAGGTTATAGTGTTATAATAATAAAGGGGTTAGTAATAATAATAATAATAATAATAAAAAGAAAGGTAATACTATAAAGAAATATTAGCAGTATATATACATGGCAGTATAGTGCATAGAGTGCAAGTATATAATCTATATTGTTGCATCTTAACAAGCTAAGCTTTTATATTTTATTTGTTTAATTTTTTTTTATTTAAATTTGTTTAAGTAAAAACTTAGTATATAAAAAAAAAAAAAATTTAATAGAAGCTTTATATAAATAGCATAAACGTTTTATTTAGCTGAAAAAGCGCTTTAAAAGCTTTAAAAAGCTTAGCAAGCTTTTTATTACACTTTAAAAGCTTTTTTAAAACAAATTTTGCTTATAAATAAAATATAAAATAGCTATATTATCAAACAGCTAAGCAAATTACTTAATAATAATAATAATAATAATAATAATAATAATAATAATAATAATAATTTTTTAATAAATTAATAGAACGCGCTAAAAAACTTATATTTAAAGCATTAAATAATTTAAATTAAAAAGTGCTATATATTTAAGCTAAAATAATAGGTTAGTCGCTATTAGCAAGCTAATTAATAAATATATAAAGCTAGTATTACTATTAATAATAATTAAAAAAATAAATTAAAAGTTTTATTTTTAAAAAAGAAAAAAAAGCTGTTAAAAACGCCTCTGCGTTTTTATCAACTGCATTTTCTACCCTTTAGCCGCCAACACCTCACTGGCCATACCTTCACTTGGCCATAGGCCTTACCCTTACATAAGCCACTCACTCGTTGCCATATGCATCCGCCTCATGCCTCCTTGAGCCACCATAGCGGTGCCATGCCTCCTTGAGCCACCATAGCGGTGCCATGCCTCCTTGAGCCACCATAACGATGCCATGCCTCCATAGGCCACTATGGAGGTGCCATGGCGCCATAGCTATTTATAGGGCCTCGTATCCACTGCCAGGCCCCTGCAGGCACTATAGTGGAGCCACTGCATGCCCTATAACCTATGTGGTAACCATTGCAAGGCCTATTACAATTATAGCACTAGTTACGGCACCAAGCAGGCTTTTATGCATACTAATATAGGGTAAGCTAGGCTAGTATACAAGGTAACTCTACTCACATGCAGGGTAGCTCTACCCACCATGCAGGGTAGCTCCACTCACACCTCTCTCTGCCAATCTTAGGCCCCTACAAGTCGGCCGCGCTTTGGCCCCGCCTCGGCCTTTAAACTTACAAGCGCTCATCCTTTAGGCTTTGCTATTTGCAGCACTCTTAGTAGCCTTTATGGCCTTAAAACCCGCTATATTATAGTAGACCTAATAAATACATTTATTATAACCTACTATAGATTGTTTTATTAGTTAAAAAGGCCTAACCCTTTATTGTACTAGCAATTATATATAATAGTTTAACGGCTAAATAACGTATCCCACAGGTTAATTGCACACCCGGGTCGATTGCACACTTTTTTTCTCATACAAAAAACGTCCGTGCGCAACATTATAACTTAGCCAATACTAATGTTATAACAATATAAATAGTACCAGTCGATTCCTAACTAACTTACGAGTTTAAATATGAATTTTTTTATATTTATAGTATTTTTATTTCGAAGGTTATTAAGGTCGTAAATAAACAAGGATTATTAAAAAGATCTTGGCAAAAAGGGCCGTGCGTAAATTTATAACTCTATTAATTTTAGTCGTACAATAATAAAAATATAACCATTAAATTTTTATTAAAATAAGGAATCTAGTAGTATTTTTTTTATTTTAATTACTTATATATTAAACTAGTTATATAGTATTATAGTATTTATACTATAATATAATCCTTGCTAAAAATCATATAATCCTTGCTTAGCGTATTGCTTAATAACTTGCTAAATAAAAATATTATAAATATAAAAAAATCATATTTAAACTCGATATTTAGTTAAGAATCGACTGGTACTATTTATATTGTTATAACATTAGTATTGGCTAAGTTATAATGTTGCGCACGGACGTTTTTTGTATGAGAAAAAAAGTGTGCAATCGACCCGGGTGTGCAATTAACCTGTGGGATACGTTATGCCTTATAATTTTTAGTATATAATATATATAAGAGCACTTGCTTACTTACCTTTATTAGATTTTCTAAATAGTTAATACTAATTACGTTTTTTTTACACTTATATATTATGCTTACAGCCTACTATTAGTTAACCTCTTAGCCTTACTATTGCAGCCTTAAGCCCTCACTATATTACCTATAGCCTACTGCTATATTAGCTGCCTTACAGGCCTTACACGCCCTATACCCTTTATATTAAAGAATTATTGCCCCTGCACCTATCTTTTTACTGCCCTTGCACCCCTTTACCTAATTTGGCCGCCAAGACCTGGCAGACTTAGAAGTAGATCTAATACTTTTCCTGCCAAAATTATTAGCACTGTGTATCAATATCCTCTCTCTACTAACATCCTTCTTGCACTACAGTAAAAAGCCGTTTTTAGTGTTATTATGTTACTTAAATAAAATAACTAATTATATACGTTTGCAGCCCTTTTTAGTTTAAAAGCTAAGGCAATATACTTAGTAGGTAGGTTCCCTAGCTACTCCTTGCAGAGAGGGTCATAGCGCACCTTCTCCTAGCTTTGAGCAACGCTAGCATAAGTATAAATGGCCTTAAAGTGTTATACAGCAAGGTATAAATGTAGGATAAAGTAAAGATAGAGGTAAGTAAGTGTAGTAGTTGCTTACGTTAATATATAGTGCTAGTAATTTTGGTAGGTTAAGTATTAGATCTACTTCTAAGTTTAACAGGTCTTGGCGTCCATATCGAGTAAATGGGTGTAGGGGCAGTAAAAGGATAGGTGCAGGGGCAGTAATTCTCTTATATTAAGCCTACAAGCCCTCGCTAGCACTTTATTACCTATTTACTATTTAATAAGTCTAGCGCTTGCTAGCCCACTTTATCTATTCTTTTTATATACCAGCTTATTTAGCCTGCTCTTTAAACATACTAAGTTACCTCCCTCGCTTACTAAGCATATACCTTTACCTATAGTGCTTTATAAAGACCTACGGCCCTTATATTCTACTATATCCTTTAATCTAAGCCTTATACCTAGCAAGCCTTCGCTAGCTTACACTTTCGCTAAGCACTAAGTACTACCCTTGGCTACACCTAGCTATATGCTTTATAGTCAGGCTTACTTTAAACAAAAGCATATATAATAAACTATTTAACAAAATAAATAATAAGCAATATAAGCAGCTTTTTAATTAATAACAAACTTAATAAACTTATTATTAAGTATAACTTTAATAAAATAATTAGTAAAGCTTTTTAAAAAGCGCTAAATAAATTGATTAAAATTTTAAGAAGCTAAATATAGGTATAAAAAGCAGTAGTAATAAAAGCTATAACGTATCCCACGGCTATATTTAACACTTTTTTTCTTATACAAAAAATGTCCGTGCATAACATTATAACTTGGCCAATACTAATGCTATAATAATATAAATTGTACCAGTTAATTCCTAACTAAATAGCAAGTTTAAATATTATTTTTTTATATTTATATTGTTTTTATTTAGCCAGTTATTAAGCAATACGCTAAGCAAGGATTATATGATTTTTAGCAAGGATTATATTATAGTACAAATATTATAATACTATATAACTTGTTTAATATTAAAGTAATTATAATAAAAAAAATACTACTAAATTTTTTATTTTAATAAAAGTTTAATGGTTATATTTTTGTTATTGTACAGCTAAAATTAATAAAGTTATAAATTTACGCACAGCCCTTTTTGCCAAGATCTTTTTAATAATTTGTGTTTATTTACTACCTTAATAACCTACCAAATAAAAATTCTATAAATATAGGAAAATCATATTTGAACTTGTTATTTAGTTATAAATCGATTGGTACTATTTATATTATTATAGCATTAGTATTGGCCAAGTTATTACGTTGCGCACGGACGTTTTTTGTATAGGAAAAAAAGTGTTAAATATGGCCGGGTGTTAAATATAGCCGTAGGATACGTTATATGTTTTAATTAACTTATAGCTTTAAAGTAGCAAAAAAAACAAAAATAAAGCTATATGTAGTATAATCATTAAAAAAAGTAACGTTAGTATATAGCGTTAAAATTTTAGTAATAATAATTGCTTTTATTAACATATATTACTTTAACCTTTTTTATTTTATTAACAAATATAATAAGTTAGCAATACTATATTATTTTTATAATTATTATAAAGCAGCATATAATATAATAGTTAATAAGTTTAGCTTTAAAAAAGTAATAGTACGCAACCTAAACATATAGGTAATATAAATTTAAGTATAAAAACACCTAGACAATATTAAAAAATATGCTAGTAATAAATAAGCATAGCTTGCTAACTAAAACAAAATAAATAGCTACTAAAAAAATAGTATAACTTTAAAAAACTAAACTAAAATAATAGCTTATATACTTAATAATAGCAACAAAAAAAAAAAAAAGCTAGCAGCTTAAATAGCAAAATATTATAAAAACTAAATATTTTATAGTAAACGATACTATTTTATAATATATTAAAGCTAGCAAATGTTAATACTATTAAGTTAAATAATAAAGTAGTAATAGCAACTAATAATAAAAATATAGCAAACAAAATAAAAGCACTTATTAATAAATATAACGTTTTTTAAAACAAAAGCATAGTACTAATATTAAAAAAGCACAAAATATACGTTAATTTAGTTAATAAATAGTAAGATTAACTATATACTATATAGCTATACTTATTAAAACTAAAAAATTATAAGTTTTTAAACAAAAAGTATAATAAAATATATATATAAAACAAACTAACTTTTATATATAATTTAATACTAATAGCATACTTTATATTTATTATTTAATAAACTATAAATAAAGTTAAAAAAAGCAAGCTTATTAATAACTTATAACTGCTTAACAAAATTATAGTATTAAATATTTACTTGCTGCTAAGCTAAAACAATATAATAGCAAATATAGTAAAAAAATATTTTTTTAAATTATTTAATATATTAAGTTTTTTTTTTAAGCTTTTAGTTTATAGCAAGCATTATAATTATATAGTTATTATTAGCTTTAAAAAACTTAAAAAGTTAAACATTATACTAATAAAATTTTATAACTTGCTTTTATATATATAATAGTTTATAAATTGCGTATTTTTTAAACATAAATTATTTATTTATATATATATTAATAATATTATAATATTTAGCAATATAGCAAAAAAGCATTTAAAATATTTTTAATAAAGCAAAAGTATATATTAGCGTAGCTAAATTGTTTATAACATTTTTATTAGTATAAGTGCTTAAATATAACGTTAACAATAATAAAATATTATATATAAATAATAAAATTAAAAGTTTTTGCAAACTTAAAATGCTTTACATTTTAAAAGCTTTAAAAACATTTATTAAAATAGCTAGCTAACTATATTAAAAAATTATATAGTTTAACTATAAATTTAAAGCACTTTAAAAAAAATAGCTTTAAATAAAAAAAATAAAAAAAAAAGCAGCTTACTAATAAAAATAGCCAAAGTAGCACAATAAAAATATATAGCAAAGCTAACGTTTAAGCTTATTTAAAAAAAATTTAACTATTAAAATAAAATATAAAAATATTTTTGCATACAATATATTATATATTACTATTAGCTAAAAAAAGGTTTTTTTTTTTAAATAAATATATGCAAAAATATATTTAAGCTAATAGTATTTTAGCTTAAAAAAATAGCATATTAATTTAAAAAAAAAAAAAATTATTTTAAAAATTAAGCTTATTACGTTTTTATTAAAGCTTACTAGCATAGTAAAAAAAAAGTATAGCTTTATAAAAGCAAAAATTATAGCGCTTATATAAAGTTATAAAAAGCTATAAAAAATAATATAGTATAAGGTTTAGGGCTTGGTATGTTATAAGGTAATATGCTAGATTTTAAAAAGTAGCTATAGAAAATTATTTTTATTTAGTGTGCTAATTATATGTAGCCACAAAGCTTTATTAAGCCTTTAGCTAATCCTTAAAAAGTAGTTGCTGCGGTGCGTACTAAGGTACATACCTTATAAATGCATGCTGCAAGTATATACCTAGTAGCGGCTTTTTTGTTATATTGCTCCCCCTTTTTAAGCTGCTAGTTTTTAGCAGCTTATACTAGTTAGGTAGGTTTTAACTTAACCTTATATTTTTTAAGCTTTAAATTTTAACTTTTACTTTTTTTAGCTGTTAACTGTTTGCTAAGCTATTACTTTTTTACTATTATTTGCTTTATTTATATATTATTTGTAAATATTATTTTTATACCTTTTTAGTTATATTTTTTTTTTTTTTTTTATTTTTTTTTTTATTTGTT
>Ga0247782_1000266_pt1 | contig 54250 bp, 52 predicted proteins | sample UWRJL019104C5_FD_179928 | JGI IMG/M metagenome (GOLD analysis project Ga0247782, IMG submission 179928) | Plant litter microbial communities from Arlington Agricultural Research Station in Wisconsin, United States - UWRJ-L019-104C-5 | ecosystem: Environmental > Terrestrial > Plant litter >...
ATATAAAAAATATTTATATATAATATTATAACTTAGCTAATATTAATATTATAATAATATAAATAGTTAATATTAATTAATTTTTAACTAAATAAAAAGTTTAAATATAATTTTATTATATTTATAATATTTTTATTTAATAAGTCATTAAATAATATATTAAATAAAAAATTAATAATTTTTAATAAAAATTATATTATAATATAAATATTATAATATTATATAATTAGTTTAATATATAAATAATTAAAATTAAAAATTATTATTAAATTTTTTGTTTTAATAAAAATTTAATAGTTATATTTTTTTTATTATATAATTAAAATTAATAAAGTTATAAATTTATATATAGCTTTTTTTATTAATATTTTTTTAATAATTTTAATTTACTTATAATATTAATAATTTATTAAATAAAAATATTATAAATATAATAAAATTATATTTAAACTTATTATTTAGTTATAAATTAATTAATATTATTTATATTATTATAATATTAATATTAGTTAAGTTATAATATTATATATAAATATTTTTTATATAAAAAAAAAGTAGTAAATATAATTAAATAATAAATATAGTTATAAAATATATTATATATAAATTTATAATTTTATTAGTTTTAATTATATAATAATAAAAATATTATTATTAAATTTTTATTAAAATAAAAAATTTAATAATATTTTTTTTATTTTAATTAACATATTTTATAAGTTAATTATATACCTAAGGCAATTGTACACTTTTTTTAACCTTTATATAAACAATCTTTAACCTATTATATTTTTACTGTATATTATAATAAGCCTTTAAAAAAAGTTTAATATTATTTTTATACTTTAATCCTTTTATATAAACTTAAAACTAAGCGTTTAACATGCAGCTAAAATTTATAATATACTATTAATAACTTTAATAAACTAAAAAAGAATTATTAACTAGGCACCTATAAAATTATTAGCAAGCACCTATATAGCTGGCAACAAGCTATAAATTTTTCTAATAGCTGTTTAACAAATAATAATAGCTTTACAAAGTGTAAATTACCTTGCGCTCTTACAAAGGTTTTATAATTTACTTTTAGCGCTGCTTTACTTGCAACGCACTCTTACTTTTATATATAACTTACTTTTGCGCTGCCTGCCTTTAAGGCTGCTGCCTTTACTTTTATAACCTACTTTTAGCGCCGCCCTACTTGCAATGCACCCTTACTTTTATAACTTACTTTTGCGCTGTTTGCTTTAAGGCTGCCACCTTTACTTCTTTAACCTACTTTTGGCGCCGCTTGCCCTTAAGCCCTTAAAGCCTTGCACCCTTACTTTTGCAACCTACTTTTTGCAAGGCCTGCCCTTAAGCCCTACTTTTAACAAACCTTAACCTTTGTTTGCACCTGCTTTTAAAGCTACACTTATACTTTGCGCCTTTACTTTTTGCTTAATTAAAATGTTGCTAATTTTTAACCTGCTTAAAGGTAGGCTAGGCAGTAAGCTAAGCCTGCTTAATATACAAACTTTATTTAATTTCTTGCAAGCATTTGCTTAAAACTATAGTTTTATAATTGTTTGCTATTAAAGTTGCAATATTTATACTTTAAGTAACTTTTTAGCAAATATATATATAACTTATACTATAGTTTGCTATTAAAATATATATAAAAAAACAAAAAGTTATAATATTTAAAGCTTTTTAATAATAAAGTATAACTGCTTATAAAAAAGCTAGATTAAAACTTGTACTTATATTAATTAGTAGTAAAAGTTTAAGCTTTTGCTTAGTTATAAAGCATATAACTATGTTGCTTTGTTATTGCTTATTTAACTATATTACTGCTGCTTTATAAAGTTGTAATGCTGCTATATTAAAAAATAAGTTTTTGCTAGCTTGCAGCCTGCTAACATATTAAGCTTATTTTAGTTAGCTAACTTAAATTAGCTAATAAAACATATAAATATATATAACTTTATATAAAGAGTGCAAACTAAAGCTTTTAATAGCTACTTTATAATGTAAGCACTTGTATAAAAACTATAAACAAAGAATATTTAGCATTTTATTCTATATAATAATAACAAAAAAAATTTTAACTGCTTAAAAGCTGTTATTTAAACCTATTTTTAGTGCAAAAAGATATAAAAAAAGTTTTTTTTTATTATAGCAATTAATAATACTTATAAAATAAACTAATATTGTATGCTATTAATAAATTTTATAAGGTTTACTTATATAAAGCTAAAAAATGTTTTTTTAATTATATTTGCTTTGCTTTTTAATAAGACTACTACTACTTTTTAGTAAGCATTAAATTAGATTTTTAGTTAAGCTAATATATTTAAGATTTTGCTTTTAAACGTATTAATTTTTAATTATAATAAAAACTTTAAACAAGCTGCTAGCAATACCTATTTTTTTAAGAGTTTAAAGCAATAGTTATATATTTTTTATATTAATAAAAATATTATTTTTTAAACAAGCTATAAGTAGTAAGGCTTAGGCAACAACCTTAACTTTAAGGCTAAAAATAATAGCTTTAGCGACCTTTAAAATAAGCTTAATTTGGCTAAAAATAAAGCTAAAAATAAGGTTTTTAAAGACTGCAATAATTGGCCTAGTAGCGTTAAGCTTTTTAAATTGCAACAACTTAACGCACCTTTAATAAATAGTACTTTTTTTAGCACCTTATTTATATAAATTTTTTATAATTATAAAGAACTATTATTATGTTAGGCTTATATAGTATACGTAGATATAAAAAAAGATTTTAATATAGCTTAAGAGCAACTTATTTAAAAGTTTGCTAAAGATTAAGAACTTATAGTAAAATATTTGCAAAAAACTTATATATATTAAAGCAAAAAATAAGCTAATTGTTTTACTAGCTAAAACTATAACTAAGGGGTGCAAACTATGTTGCTTTTAAAGTTTTTATATAAAAACCTAAAGTTTTACTTTTTTAACAGCTATAAAAACTTATTATGCTTTAAAGAGGCTATAAGCTGCTTTGTAAGTAAAGCTATTTATACTTATAATAATGCGCTTATTTAAAGCTAAAAAAAGTAAGGTATGCGCACTTGCGCAAGGACTGGCTAGGTAACTTGCTTACTAAGTGCACTACTTTAGCCCTTAACCTACTTACTATGCAGTACTGCTACGCTGCAAGCTTATTAGCTATACCTAGCAACCTTATCCTTTAGCTTACGCTACTACACCCTTATATAATGCCTGCTTAATATAAACTTATATGCTTTTGCAAAATTTGTAAAAAAATTAAATATAATAAGACTTACCTTTAAATAACGCTTATAACTATAAAAAAGGTTTATTTTTTTTAGTATACTAAAGTAGACTTAATATTAAGCAACCTTTTACTACATATATGTAAACTGCATGCTATATAAGCGTGTAGCAGGCCTTAGAGTGCTGCCTTTATACTGCTTGCCGCTATGCAAATCAAGGGCTACAAAACACACCGCCGAAAGGTTATAGCCCCTGACTTGCACTGCAATCCCTTGCAGTAAAAGACTGTTATAGTGCGTTTAACGCTAAGTAGATCTTTATAGCTAACTGGCTTGCAGCAAGGGGCCTTGCAACAGGGCAGGGCCAGGGGCAGGGTTAGGGGCTAAGGAGGTCGAGGGGGTAATAGGGGCCATAGCCAACAGGCCTTGCAACGGGCCTTGCAACGGGCCTTGCAACGGCCTTAACAAGGCGCCGCCGCAGGCCCTATAAAAGGTATGTAGCCCTTAGGGCCTTGCAGGGAGGGCAGAAAATGGCTGTATATTAAACTACTCCACTCTACTCTACTTTACTCTACTCTACTTTACTTAAGTAATATAAAAACACTAAAAAACAGCTTTTTATTACAATATATAAGTGTATGTATAACTTTAAATAGGCTGTTAAGGAGGTTAGTAGCAAAAAAATCGTTTTGGTATACAGTGCTAATAATTTTAGTAGGCTTTGTATTAGATCTATTTCTAGTTTGCTAGGCAGTACTAGTTAAATTTGGGCTATAGGTGCCGCACTAATAATTTTATAGGTGCCCGGTTAATAATTTTCAACTAAAAACGTAGCTATATAATTATATATAATAGCAACTTTAAAAAGCAAAAACTTATTAAATTTAAAAAGCAAGCTATTATATAATATATATTTAATTTTATTATATAATTATTTTTACTTAAATATAGTAGTATTAAAAATATAGCTAACTAATTGTTAAAGTTATATAATAAAAAATATATTAACAAAAACTAAACTTTTTTTTTATATAATAATAACTAGCTTTATAATATATTTTAATTGCTAAATTAATTACTAGTGCGTTTTATATAAAAATTTATTTAAATATTGCAAATAGTTTATTTTTATATAAAATATAATAATAAAATATAAAGTTTAAAAAAAAATATATATATAATTTTAATAAAACTAAATTTATTATAAATAAAATTTTATTTAAAATAATTATAATTATATTTAATTATATAAAAAACTTAAAAGCAGTATAGCAAAATAATTATAAATAAGTTATAATTATTTAAGCTATTTTATTATATAGCTATATTATTTTACTATATATTATTATTATAAAAAAAAACTATTTATTATTTAATAATTAAGTTATTATAATTATAAAAAATAGCTAAATAATAAATAAGCAAAATATTAATTAAGTTTAATATTTTAATTAATATATAAGTAGTTATATAAAAAATATTTACTAACTTTTAATTTTTAATAGCTATAAAAGCTACTATTTATATAATTTTAAAAAGTATTGCAAAAATAATAATATTATTATATTTTATATATTAGCATATTTATTATATAAGCTTTTGCTTTTTAATATTAGCTATTTTAGCTTTTTAAAATAATTATATATAAAAAAAATTAAATACTTAATATAAATATATATTACATATATATTAAAAAAAAAAAAATTTTTTATGTTTTTTAATAAGTTTAATAGTTATATTAATAATAAAAACTAATATATAAAAAAGTTTTTAAAAAGCAAAATTAGTGCTATATAACCTAAAATATATTATTGCTTAGCTAAATTTTTATTTAACTACTTTTATAATTAAAGCTTTATTTAATAGCTTATTTTTACTTTAGTAATTTATTACTTTAAACAATATATAAAATGCAATATTTTAATTTATATTTATTAAACATTTTATTATATAATATTAAAATAGCTTACTAATATATATTATTAAAAGTATATAATAAATTATATATAATATAATAGCTATTATATATTATTTAGCTTTATTAAAAAAAAAAGTTATAACTTTTTATATAATAAATAATTAACTTAATTAATATTACTATATAAAAAAAACAAAATTATAAAATAAAAAATTATTTTATATATAAAATATAAAAAAGTTATAAGCTGCTAAAGCAGCTGCTGCGCAAAAAATAGCAAAAAGGCGTGCAAGTAGTACTTATATAAAAAAGCAAAAAACTTATGCGCAACGCTATAAAATATATAATAAGCCTAGCTATAATGCGCAAACATATTAAAATAAGCAAAAAATGTTTAATAAATTAAATTTTAAATAATTTTTTATTATATAATTAAGTTATAAAAAATTGTTTATATAAAGGTTAAAAAAAGTGTGTAATTAACCTAGGTGTGCAATTAACCTATAAAATATATTAATTAATTATATATTATTAAAATAGCTTGCTAATAGCAAATTATATATAATATAATAGCTATTATATATTATTTAGCTTTATTAAAAAAAATTATAACTTTTTATATAGCAAATAATTAACTTAATTAATATTATTATATAAAAAAAACCAAATTATAAAATAAAAAATTATTTTATATAAAAAATATAAAAAAGTTATAGGTTATTAAAGCTATTGCTATATAAAAAATAATAAAAAAGTATATAAGTAGTGATTATATAAAAAAGCAAAAAATTTATATATAATGCTATAAATTATATAGCAAGCCTAGCTATAATATATAAATATATTAAAATAAGTAAAAAATATTTAATAAATTAAATTTTAAATAGTTTTAATTAATTTTTTATTATATAATTAAGTTATAAAAAATTATTTATATAAAGGTTAAAAAAAGTATATAATTAACTTAGGTATACAATTAACTTATAAAATATATTAAGTAAAATAGCTAATTATATATGTTTATAGCTTTTTTTAGTTTAAAAGCTAAAGCAATATATTTAATAAATAGGTTTTTTAGCTACTCTTTATAAAAAAGGTTATAACATACCTTTTTATAGCTTTAAACAATGCTAGCATAAGTATAAATAGCCTTAAAATATTATATAGCAAGGTATAAATATAAAATAAAATAAAGCTAAAAGTAAGTAAGTAGTTGCTTATGTTAATATATAGTGCTAGTAATTTTAATAGGTTAAGTATTAGATCCACTTCTAAGTCTGCCAGGTCTTGGCGGCCAAATCGGGTAAAGGGGTGCAGGGCCAGTAAAAGGATAGGTGCAGGGGCAGTAATTCTCTTAATATTTGCCGTGCCTTGGCTATATTCTTCCATTCTTATTGCTTTTACCGCAATTATTCTGCCGGGCACACAGGTATTATACCTGCTCGTCCATTTCTTTTTGCATTACACTCTGCAACAGCGCTTGTAAATTGTTTTTAATTAATAACTTTCAAAGCGTAGAGATGGCCGACCTAGCGCACGGTTATCAGTACGAGAGGTTACCTCACGAGAAATGGTTTCGGCTTCTTCACCTTTACCCTGGACAGCTTTACGAGCCTCTTTTGTGCTCTCTTTTCATTCAAGAGTTGAGTTCATCTCCACCTTTTAAAGCGTTGTCATACGTTTGGGGAGATGCAAATGACACCTTGACAATTACATGCTCTGGCTATGCAAAGAGCATACCCCGCAACCTGTACCTGGCACTTCGACGGATAAGGTCAACCCGACAAATCGTTACACTGTGGGCGGATTCCATCTGTATCGACCAATTCAACAAGACTGAGAAGGGCCGGCAGATTGACCTTTTCGGTGCCATTTATAAGCAGGCCGAAGACGTCATCGTCTGGCTAGGAGAAGACTGTGACAATTCCGGACCAGCTGCCTTTGATACACTCACTAGCATAAACTCTCTTATTTCAGATACCGCAGATAGGATACGGCCAGCCGGACAACCAGACACGCTAGCGTCTCTGCGTCGTCTAAACACGGAAGCCCTGACTCTCATCAAAGACAAAGTGTGCACTATCCTCGACGCCAGGAGAAAGCGTTGTATTGGAGCGCTTTACAGGCTTCCCTACTTTACGCGTGTTTGGGTCTTACAGGAGATAGGGCTTGCGCGTAATCCAATAGCAGTATGGGGTGAGGAGAAGATCGATTTCGCTCATATTGCCCTATTTGTGTACTTTTGCACAAGTTTGCTGGATTTACAGCTCCAGTTGGGAGACGATATTGCCAAAGTCATTTTTCAAGTTCCTTGGCGTGCACTCCGAAATATTTGGTGTACTTACGGCGAGGGCTCCTGGACTTACAATTCACCCGCGCTCCGACAGCTGTCTCAATGGGTCGCTCAGTGCAGGCCTGATTTCTTATTTATATTGGACGCTTCAAGGCACTTTCGGGCCACAGTACCACAGGATCATGTTTACGCGCTATTAGGACACCCATCAGCCTTAGGACCTAGTGGCGACGGCCCTCTTCTTTCCGCATGTTACTCCTTGGACGTAAAGACCTTGAGCTATAATCTTATATCAAGGCTCGCTACTCAGTCTCTGAACTTCTTGACGCATGTGCGCTCCCTCGACCAACAGGTTCAACCAGACCTTTTTCCTTCGTGGCTGCCGCGGTGGGATACGAATTGGGATCTTAGGCCGAGCTCTTTTTGGGAATTCTGGGATGCTAGTCTCCGAAAAAGTAAACGAAAGGAGTTCAAACATTTAATCACCGGAGAGCAACTCCAAGTGTCTGGTGTTATTTTAGATTCAGTAGGCGCTCAAACGAAGCTGATGACAGAAGAACAGTTGACCCAAGCAGAGGGGCTTAGCGAGGTACTGAAGGAGTGCTGGTCACTATTGACTGCTGCAACTACGGAACGTCAGAGTGTGGATGATGAGACCCTCCTAGCGATAGTGGCATCGCTATCCTGTTACTTCAACCAATTCCCTCTCCTGGAATATGTGATGGCCCTGGAGGATATCTACTTAGAATGCGGCCTGCTATCGTCCAAGCGCATTTGCGACAAGCCCACGGAAGCGAGCCGCGCTATCCCCTCGTCTGAACTTAAACCCATTTTAAGAAGTCAGATTCAGATATATAGCACGAACCGGCGTTATCTTATGACCAAAAAGGGATACTGTGGCATAGGCCCACCAAATATGCGTACCGGAGACTTATGTGTCGTCTTGTGCGGGGCGGACGTTCCTTTTATTATCAGGCCCTCGGATAGCAGTTTGAAGTACACGCTTGTCGGGGAATGTTATATTCACGGGTTCATGTACGGTGAAGCAATCTTACATCCCGAGAAGACGGTGTCTGGTACCGCAGAACTCGATATTATAATTGTCTAGTGAGATAAAGTCATTTCTTTAAAGACATAGTATACAGGCATCTAACATATTGGAAGTTTGGTCACGGCTTGTTGTAATAGGTGATTGTGAGTAGGTGTTAGGGCAGTCTTCAATTATACCATAATCCAAAATCCAAATCGTTTGCGAACACGCTCTTAATCAACTTAATATGCTTCCTAACAGTGATCCTATTAAATCTTGTTAAGCACGGTCGCGTACTTACCATTTCCTAGCGCCCTATAATGTCTCGATGCCAATATTCCGTATGACAATGCACTACAGATGCCGCTCACGCCACCAGCAATCCCTTTCGTGATGGGTTCGGTGTCAATGACAGCAATAGCTGTGCCCATCGTGCCCAACTGGCTTAAAACAGCACCGGTCAGCTTGAAGCTCGTGTCCTGGACGTCTTTCTGCCATTGCGGGTATTCAGCCTGCGTCGAAGTGTATTCGAGCGCCGAATCCGCTGCCCAGAGCCCAGTACTGATGGCCGCCAGAGCGATCTCGACACCCGCCAAGAGCTTGGCATCTGCCGCTGCTTGCGAGGCCGCCGCGGGGTTCGACTTTTCAATCTGACGGATTGCTGCGCGAACGAATGTTGCGACTGTCGCGAGACCCCAGATCTAGGTAAACGTCCCGTCATTAGCCATAAGGTCTTCAGTTAGTAGGTCTCATGATGCCATGAAGCCCGGGGTGAAGAAGACTTACGATGAGAGCTACTTCTAAGCCAGGTACACCCTTAATCGTCGGGAATCCAGCTGCTCGGGCAATCACACCGAATACAAGCTTGTAATCGCAGGAGAACAGTGCGGTGCCACCTCCTGCGGCGCCCACGGCGCCGATCCCAACCGGCGCAAAAGACCCAGCGATTTCAACCATGTCGCAAATGGCCTGCAAAGATAAGGCGTTGGTGCCGATAGTGCTTGACATTTGGTTGAACTTTAGTTGGGTTGCAGCATCCGTGTTGCTGCCGCCCGACACAATGTCGGTCTAGAGGACCGTGTCAGCTTGCCCAGGGTAGATCCTGCTCGTCACGCACGAAAACAGAGATACTCACATAAGTATCTGGTGAAATTTCTGGAAGCATTGGTGGCTTTTTCCCGGTGATGACCTTGCTGAGGATCGTGATCGGGATGGCTAGAATCAGGGAAACGATATCCAGAACATTGCACGCCTTGCCCGATATTGACTCGTATAGCTTCGTGAATACGGGTACTTTGATCCGCATCGTGAGAAGACCGCGCAATCCACGGATGATGTCTGCGCCTAGTCGTACTAGATCAACGACAAAGGCGCGCAGAAGGTCTATAATGCCTACGAGAAGATCGGAGCCGAGAGCCTGCAGGATCGTGCCTGTGGAAACCTTGTTGTTGTCGTTGAAGAGCATCACTAGCTTGTTGCCAACGTTCTTGTATGTTGTTTCTACAGATAACAAGATCGTGTCCACATATTTATGGAAAAGCTTTGACAACTCATCCGATGCATCAGCGCTATTATTATCTACATTGGAGGTTAGTCATTGCATAGTGGTGGTCCCTAGGTCGGCTTGACGTACCTGCAACAACCTGAGAGTTCTTGGCAGCACCGCCATGGCCGAGTTGATATTTCGTCCAACCCACTCTTGCGGCTTCTTCGTTATCTGTTGCATCTGATGTAGAAGCTGCGTTGGCCATCCTGGTACTGGCAAGTTGCTCGGGCATCGTGGCCGTCCGTATGTAATTCTCCATCTTCAAGAACCAGCCGTCGACGCCATTTGCGATATTGTCAATCTTGTTCACTCCAGCCTGTAAGGCGGAGTCGACAAAGTTGTAAGTTGAATCTGATGGATAGTTAGCGTCGTGTTTCGTTCCCTTGCAATCATCCGTCAGTGGCTCGCTCACTTTTGGTTTCAAGGATGTCGTGCCAGCTGAAGATAAACCCCACAAAGTCGACAAGCTTTCGCCAACCAACTTTGATGATGTTGTTCCAAAACCAAGATAGAGCTTTGGAGATGTTGGTCACCGTATCTAGCACGAATCTCAACACCTTGCCACTAATTTCGATGATGAATTCGCGGGCATCGTCTATTGGACGTGAGCATTAGACGGATACCAAACAGCTAGGGATTCAATACTCACTAACAACCCTAATCGCCCATCGCTTGATGTTCTGATACTGCTTCTCGACCCAGAACCAGACTTGCCATGCACCGCTCTCGGCTTTTTCAATCCAGCTATCACCACCCGCTCCTGGAGAAGAGGCAATGATCCTGGCTAATACCGACGAGGTCCTAGCAGTCGGTGCGTTGTCGGCTGCGCTCAGCGCCACTCGCGCCTGGAGGAGCTCTTTCATAGCGGTGGAAGCGGTAGCAAGGTCTTCGTCTGAAATATTGCCAGAATCTTGCAGGAGTGATTGGCCAGACTCGCTTTTGGCGTTCTTCAAGGTGTCTTTAGACTGAACGAGGGCTAGCATACGCTGATGTATCTTGTTGCCGGGGTCAATTTCCACGGTGCCGGGCAAGTCATTTCCATCGCGGTCTTGGATCTCACTGAGCTGATAAGTGTAAGCTGAGACGTCTTCAGTTGGGCATACTATAGTCAGGGTTCCACTGCTATCGAACTTAACGGGAATTCCTGATGGCGTGAGTTGAGTTGGGACACCGTTGACTGTTAACATGACACTGCCATCGCTTGTCAAGATGGCGGACCCTCCAGCTAGAGCTGAACCCGTGGAATCGACTGCTGACACATGAGTCTGGTAGCAAGTGAGCTCTATGTTCTCATCTAGGGATTTCACGTTGAACGGGGCCCTCTTCCAAAGCCCTGTATTTTTAGCTTGCTCCAAAAGCGTTAGTGTCCCATCGGGAGATCCAACGACTAGGGATTGGTTGCCATCCGAATCCAAAAATGAGGAGAAGTAACCTCCTTGTCCCTCTGGAAGGAGTGGAACGGTAACAACTGGTTTCTTGACTAGAGTTTTGAGCGTGGAAGAAATGTAGGCAACATTACGGCTCTCATTCGCTGTGAAGATGGAGATAATGGGATCATTGCCCGTTGCGCCAACCGACACCTCGAGGTCTGTTAGGTCTTGGACAAGAGGATCGGTAGAAAGAGTAATGCTTTTAGTATCCTTAAAGGCCAGGTCCGAAGATGTGAAGTAGAAAAGTCCGTTCCCGCCTACAACCAAATCCGTCTCGCCGTTTGACTTGAAGACACTCGCAAGGCGAGCCGCACCTATTATTGCCCGCTAAGTAAAATCCTAATCAATTTCGTAAATTAGAGATGCAGGAGCTTACCTGGCGGGCATATTGCGGAAGTTTCACGCAACCGGAAGAGCGCCGTAAACTTGATTTTCAACTGTCCCTGAATGCTGTATAGAGTAAACACTCCCTTATCACCACCTAGCGTGCCGCAGCAGACTGAACCATCCAGAGTCAGTAATGGTCAGCTCGAGTTTGATTTGTGAGGGGGTTAGAAGCTTCCAGATAATCTCGTGTCCAACAGAAAGTAATTACTTACGATCGATAATCTTGTCTGCATTCTCGCCAAGCTTCAAGTTTATTTGCAACGTCCATGACTCCAGGTCGTCAGTCGGTACTACTCCGGCAATTGCCTGGGACTGCAACCTATCAGCCGGTTCGTAGGAGATGATCACTGCTGGGTACGGGTTTCCCTCTGTATCCGGGTTGCCCTGTTGACTGATGGTTAGCAACTAATAAAATACACCGAAAGTAAAGGATAAATACCATATATATTTTCTTCACAGGGTTGATGTTGACCTTCTGGGGTATGATCAATTCAGAGAACTTAATTGTCAACACGTCGACAGCGGCGGGATCAAACGGACGGAGCAGCAAGAGTCTGTGAAAATTGCCGCTACTTTCAGCAGCCAATGCTATGTAGATCATACCTGTCGACACGGACTGAACTGCATCGAAACAGGTTAAAGACACGCTGGATTTGTCCAGACCAAGGGCCTCGGTAAGGTTTCTGACCCGGTGGGTGCCGCTCTGCCCCTCGCCGTCGCTCGCCACGAGGTATAAAATGCCATCGTTCCCTATGGAGAGCAGCATCGGCCGCCCGTTTCCATCTTTGAGCACTTTGAAATCACGGGTGGCCGGGACAGGCACTGCGGCGTTTAGCTCTGGAAACGGCAATAGAAGGATTGGTTTAACTCACGGGCCGCGACCCAGGTGTTCATCAGCTCACTATCCACATTGAAAGAGGCCATGATCAACAATCGGGGAGTTTTGGACGATGGGTAGTCTGTCTGGTGGTCTTTGGTGAAGCGCTTGACACACTCACAGTTGACTGTGACTTGGAAAAAGAAAGTCAAGAAGAAATTCTGTAAGGAGAACTCTCCTTTATTATATCCGCAAAACGGTTACTAGGTGCCTCATTTTCAACTGTGCTTTAGGCTGGTTCGATTAGGAATGCCCATAGTAATCAGTCCTCCGCCATGTTGCAAGTATCTGCTGCACCCGCTTACATCATAGAAATAGGTCTTGAATCTTAACATTGTAACTGTCCCTGTAGACTGATGAAAGGAGGTCAACGATCATATCAAGGCTAGGAGTCTAGGCCTGCCAAGAGACCGGTAAGTGCTCGCCATCAGCATGGACCAGGGAGGTGACTGCGATGCATATAGTAGTCTCTCGGCATCTTGGCCCACCTACGTACGCCACCCTATATAGCTAGATATGTCACCTTCTCCCTTGATATCGAATATTCCCCTCGATGAATGTGCGAACCTAACAGCGCGATAAGCCTAGTAAGGATAATTCTGCAAGCTACATATTCTGCAGTACTTGCCTCTATAATTACTAACTGCTACCGCTCCGAGTACTTTACATCTATACTAAAAGGTAATATATCGATATATAAAAGGTGACATGTGTAGGTGGGCTGACATGTCTGCCGTCCGATCCTTTGGTAGGCCGCCTGCTTCCGGCATCTGAATTGAATAAATGCAAGGTTCTCCAAACTTGGCAACTAGAAACGCTCTTTGAGACGAGCATTGGTGCAAGACTGGGTATACAGTATATCAGCCATTGTATAGCCTATAAGAGTTGAAAAAACCTGCTCTCACCATTACCTCTTAACCTATTACTCTCCTTATTTCTTTAAGATAGGCTATCATTATTTTGATAGCCTATTTAATAGCCTACACCGTCAATAAATCTACGCCACGTTCAGCCGTTTTGACTTTTTTTGCCCTAACACTTAAACGTCTCATGTTATTGAAACTAAATATCGCCTTATTTCCTCAGATCCTATGGTCTGATAATGTGGTCTTGGCAGAGAACTGGAGGTAATAGATCGCGAAGTCTACAACATCGATATCAATATCGTTCTGATAAATTTGGGCGCTTTGCAGATTGTAACCATGATGGTTGTCTGCCAAGGCCCACCGAACGCCAACAGGGCACACCCCCTTTAGACAGGTGCAGCTATGCCTTATATCATTCACAAGAGCGATGATGCGATAAGTCATTGGAAGATCCCGTCCCTTGAGTATATAACACTTGGGAGAGGAAATCAAACTTTCTGTGAAACATTACATGCTCAGGGTCTCTACCGTGGCTTCTTCCCCTCACAATCAATCTGCCTTTACCACATATTCGCACCAGCTACCCATCATGGCGTCAATTTCGCGCATCAACAGCACCAATACTGGTGGTTTTGACCAAATCACTGCAGTATCCCAAGAGATGATCAATGATCAGTTGAAGACTACGATGAATAGTATCCCAGAGCTGAAATCCTTTGAACCCGAAGATGCTATTTGGGGGAAATTCAGCACCGTGTTCAAGAACGCAATGCTGGATCCATGCCATTGCAAAATCCCCGCTTCTGGGAACAACTTCTCCTCGGTTCTCTTCTACGTATGTGCCTGCGGCTCCGTTAAAGTAGCTCTTGATAACGCTCTTAATAACCACGCCCAGTACAGATCAATTTCAAGTCCGGTCAATGGGTTGTCACGGACAGCACCGACAAGAAAAATGTCAAGACCACGACCTACGATCTTAAGGGTTGGGTTTTCTGCTGTGTGGTGAATATGGGTAGGTCTCCTTGTAACCCTGATCAGGCTGAATTGGAAGACTTACTTTGTAATAGGTCTCTCCGACCTTGGCCCAGGGAAAGAAGCCCAGCTCAAGGAAAGACTCTGCATACCTGGTGATTATTCAATTCAGCGCCTGTACTTGGATTTCACGAGTTAGTATCTCAGTTCGCCTTCACAAACGTCAGTCAACTCATGTTTTCCAGCTGCCGACGTCGCCAATTTCCGGGATGACGAGTCCAAGTTCGGGACCTTGAAATTCAGCGATTTCCCTGCTGCCATGAGGAACACCTTTGAACTAGGTGTTCTAGAGTGAGTATGAACCGCCTTTTTAAAATAGAGCGCGCTAACAATACTTAGTTGGATGAGCTACTTGAATGATAGTGCAATTGACCTGATGTATCATGGCACTGCTACCAATTCAGCTGTTGGTAAGGATGACCCCTTGACAAGCATATTTATATAGTTGAGAAACCCAACTAACAGGTCCATACTAGTCAACCCAATTCAGCCAACATTTCCACCAGAGCAGGTCATTTTCCAAACCTACCCCTTCAAGGAGGCGTCTGGTTTGACCAGTGCGAACTCCACGAAAAACTCCCTTCTCTATTTGGAGACTTGTGTTGGGAATCCTCCGGCAGACACCGTCGTACACTGGTCGGGCAACTTTATCACGAACGGCGACGATGGAAAGCCCAATGTGAATGGGTCTATGGTCATCTCACGCAAACTGTTCTTCAACCAATTTCTACTGCCCCTCCTGCGTGAGATCAACCAACGAGTCCAGATCACTCCCAGTTCTGCCAAGAACACTATTGACGGACTTTCTCTCAGTTTCAAGTAAGTTCCAAGTACTTCTCTCTGGTTAGCGCGATCGCTGCTCTAAACATTATTCGCAGGTGGAACTATTATGTTGGTTGGGATCCAAGTCACCCAAGCTCAAGCGATCAATACTATGACTTCACTGAAGATTTGCAAAACACTCAGTTTAAGTGGGAGAAAACTAAGCCTGATGCTAAAGACAATGCTGGTTCTACCGGCTTCCTCAATTCTACTTTGACAGTCAAGAGTAAGAGATCCTGAAAGCACGCAAAGCTATGTAAGGAATACTGACGGCAAAAACTTCCTCCTCAACAGGCGACACTAAAGCTTATTTAAAGTGGGAGGCTGGAGGGCACGTTGCGTTCTACACCGTGACCACCCACTACAGAGTCGAGACGACGGACGAGCAGATTGGCATTGACAACGATTCCTAGTAATTCACTGACCCCTAACAATGATGACGGCTACAATGTGACTAACACGCAGCAGCATCGACGTCAATGTTCAATTCCAGATCAAGTTTACCTTGCAGTCAGTCTCGAAAGGCGTTCTCGAGATCAAAACAACATTCCCCAAGTGGGACGGGACCAAAGACGACAATGACAATCTCAGCGATGCTATACACACAACGGGCAGCACTCATGCGTCTTCCATCTGGCAGAAGAACCCGGCAGACGAACAAGGCACCATCAAAAATCAACTTACCGCTAGGCTGCAAAACAATTCCTGGTTGGTCGACCGTCTCAAAAGTGTTTTGAGCGAGCACCGTTTTGTTTTCCCTGGGAATGGAACCTTTTCATTCTCCGACCCTTGTTTCAACAAGAACGGTGACCTGATGGTGGCTTTGGCTTATGACGGGTGAGTATTTGCTTTAAACAGCCCGGTTTTACGCTCCGTATACTGAACTCCCTAACTAGACTGGCCGATCCAACGACTCCTGTGGGTCTTGGCGTTGTGGGAACAATCCCCAAGTTGATTGCGCCGGCGCTCGTAAGCAACGGCGCCGAGGCTGGACGATGAGACAACTTAGCCTTACAGTTGCTCCAAGACGGAAGGGCAACAAGAACAACTATTAATAAATAGAGATATATATTAACTTTTAAAATATATTAACTTTAGTTATTTAAGACATGATTTTAAAGTTGCTGATAGCTTAAACTTATAAAAATAAATAATTTAATAATTAAAATCTACATTTTTTAAACAGCAATGATATAGTATTCTCTAGGGTATAATAGTATTATATTAAGTAAAACTATGATGTAGAAGAGAGGACCAATGCATATTGGAATCTATAGGCAGATTCTAATATGTGCGCAGTCCTTATCTAATCTTTTATCTGATTACAATGGGAGGCAGAGCTTCCCATTGAGTGGGAGATAGTCACGGAGGTGCGGTTCGCGGCCCGTGTAGTGAATTCAGGAAACACATATAAATTATATGGTGGCCAAAAAAGACTAACTCAAGTGTGCAGCAGTTATTCTGGGCCACAACTATATAGACTAATTCTGCCACATGGAAGGCGGTGAGCCGAAATAGGAAGGTGGCGTATGAATGGGCTCAATGCATAATGGCATCTACAGGTATGAATGGCCATTGACCTCGTACGGCGTACATGCCGTAACTGAGATGCGCCATTCAATGATGCCACCCCTTAAGGGAGTGTATCAGGCAAATAGCTTATTTTTACTATAATCATATTCATTTCTTGTTAGGAACAAAGTTACATAGTTAGTAAAGACATAAGGGTTGGTATAATATATTAATAATGAAAAGGAAGGCATTGCTATAAAGGAATATTAGCAGTATATATACATGGCAGTATAGTGCATAGAGTGCAAGTATACAACCTGCGCTGTTGATCCTAACAAGTGCCCTAAAACGAAAAGGAAAACGTTGCGTCCTCTAACATAATAAGTGTATAAACCTCTGCTATATATAGTCCTTGCAATATGGCCTTCACAGGCCATGGCATATAGCGTTAGCATGCAATGGCATATAGCATTGGCAGGCAATAGCATAGGTGTATATCATGTACTGGCAGCCATTGCGAGCTCGTGACCGAGGGTGTCAAATTGGCAGTTGGCTTAGGGTTGGGGTTAGGGTTAAGGTTAGATAAGTTGCTTCGAGATATGGATGAGCAAGGCATACAGGCAGATGGGTCGACCGAGCTCGACAGAATAGTAAGGCTTGGCTTAGGGGGGTGGCGGGACAAGATAGTATATTAGCAGCTGGATGCTTGGGAAAGATCTCATGATCGCCTAGAACCCCGATGTCCCCGAGTCGGTCGACGCGCAGCAAACCTAGATCAACTTTCACCGGCGAGCAAGCGGTATTACTACCGCCTTCAGATCTCTCCAAGTCAATACAGCAGACGTTCTTGGTCATCTATACAGGGCTGCAGACCAACATGCTCTGCATAGCCTTCTATAGCGCTACCCTTTGCAAGGTACTTAAGGCCTAGAAGTTAACAAACTTGTGCGCCCTATTACTGTTTTTGTTAAAGAGTTATAACATACTTAATTTTTTGAGTCAACAACCGGTGTACCTATATACCTACTACAAGTAGATTATTAAAAGTTAATAAATAGTGTAGCAATAGTGCTGGTCTTTATGCTTGCGGTTTAAGGGGAATTTATTAGCAAGGCTGCTAAGTATTTCCAAGGGAAGGAGATCACCCTATTAATATAAGAAAAAATGAAATACTAGTATTAAGGGAATATAAGGGGTGGTAGCAAGGGGTTAAGTAAGCAAACATCATTTGGGTTATATTACTAGAGATGAGCGCATACCGCTATATTTTATAACAAGCTTCTCACCATGTAACACACAAGGAAGGTATTCTAGTAAGGGAGAATTTTAATACATATTAATAAAATAGCAGTACTCCCTTTGCATTCCCTGTCAACATCACCTGTCCTTGCTAAAGCAAACACTAATACCTAGCACGCCCGGTTAAGACTAACAAGCTTGAGGACGTCTATATAAAGCATAGGCTTTGCTCCTTAACCTCACCATAACCCCTAGACATTAACATCTTTTTCATTATAGATATTCCCCACGGAGATCACACATCTTCTAAACAACAGACCTCACTATTGACAACCGCCATTCACAATGTCAGTCCAAGATACTTTCGGGGCAGGGACCAAGGACAATGTGACCGAGGAAAGTGGTACTGGATTTTTCATCAACAGAGAGGACCGCGAGATCTGGGAGTCCATCAAAAACGATGTGGCCGACTTGCTCCACCTCAAGCTCGAACTACTAAAGGAGAACGGGCGCCAGAAACTACCCCCTCCCGAGACCAACACCCCGTCGTCGTCCAGTGTTCTTACATATAAGCCCGAACTGAAGGCGCTTGAAAACTCACCAGCCTACCGCCATCTCTGGCAGAAGATCCGAAAAGTCAGCCGTAGACAGCGACGACAGGAGAAGATAGCCAACGACGCCAAGGACAAGCTGGCCAAACAGAGTAAGTAATTACTGGGAACCTGCATATGTTTGCCTGATGCGTCCCTCTTGCTTTGTATGCTAGACAACGTTAGCTTGTCCTTTATCTCTTAAACTACCTACTCGGCCTGTATACAAGGCATCTGGGGCCGTTCCCGAAATGCATAATACTGACCGACCCAATCCTTTCCAGTTAAAAATCATCAAGGGAGCCCAGCTGAACTTGAGGAACTCCAAGTACGAGATCTCGATGTCTCGCTCAGACTCATAACCGTCGAATCCCAGATTAAGGATACGTGGTCTATCCCGGATGATGTCCAGCAAAATGAAGAGGTACAGAGGTGGTTGAAGGACTGGAGAGAGACGCAGGGGGGTAGGGGCTTGCCGCTGTTCGATGGTAAACCCATACCAGACGATGACATGGTCACTGAGGCCGGGGACTACTAAATGGTCAAGTCTACCAAGTCACGGAGGGGCGGAGGCCGTTTCGCGAGGTCCTTGTCGTACGGTAGGGTAGGTTAGTTGATGGGCTATACGGATATAAGGATACATGGCGAGTATGTTTGCGGGGCCATGTGCAGATAAGAGTAAGATAGTGATTTAACAAGAAGAAATACTTTTCAAGGTTGAGAAAATGCTCGCAAATGCCCAGTGAAGCTCAAATAAGATCTGTGGCGTCAACGAACTCTACATCCGGCTGCTATATCGTTTATTAGGTCACAGTAGTTCAGAGCTAAGAATTACCTAATTCTATGCACGGCATTTCTATATCGACCATATGTTCTTACCCCTAAGGCCCTAGCTTTCGACCACGGTCAGGCACTTAACCAAATAGACAAACGCTGCCCAGAGTGCAAAGACTGTCTTGGAGAAAGGAACAGTAAGAAACCCAGAAGCAATAAAATTCCTCGACCGATGCCTGACCAGAAATATTCTTAAACAGGCATCTTCCGTATGATAGAACTGAACCGTAGGTCGTAACCACCAAAAGTATACTTTCGTCATACAGGACAACATGGCCACCATAGTTGGTTGTCCATATCGTTACACATCCAGCCCAGCTGCAAATCCTGTATCTGGAGTTGAAGACTTCTCGGACAAGAAAAAGATAAATGCTAATAATCAGAAAATGGCAGAGCTCACGAAATCGTGGCTACTCCACCGCGTGGTGAGTATCAAGCCTTGCAGTATGTTCATCCATAACTTCAAGTGCACTGTTCAATATCTCCTCGGGCGGTTGTTCGACTTGGTCTCCGACTTCGGCCTTGTGCAGGTTCTCCAGCAGTTTAGTGACAAGTGCCTGCCCAGTCGCGATTTGAAAAATGGCTGGTGCTGAAACGAGCTCCTTGTGCTTCCCGAGTTGTATAGCATCCACCATATTCAGAACGAAGCTTTGGCAATTATTGAAAAGAACATTTTAAGTCTTCATCTTTGCCCTCATGTTGTGGATGACCATTTCGCCTGTATGGAGGAACAGTATCTTAGATTATGCGCAATGTTTAACAGAATACAAGGCTTAATTACCGGCTTGTCTTAATGCCTCATCATTAAGTCTTGTCTTCCCGACATCATAGGTGGTCCACCTGTATTGGGACTTGTGTGCATTGCTGTAGATGATGTGACGGTTTTCGTCCTATTGACAAGTTATAACTATCTGTGAGACACATACTATGATATTAATAATCTATAAGGGGTACGACGAACCGACCATAGTTCATGACAATAGTCGCCAACTATTATCCCCCAATGCTGGGTTGGGTCTGGATATTTATAAATCGCCTCTGTAACGCGCTGGCCAAGCGTTGTTTGAGCAAGAGTGTTCCAACCCATAGCGGGATGCCATCCGATGGCCACAGTGCGGTCATCCGGGGTCAAGCCAGGCTCACCAGGGAGGATTACATTAGGCTGGTGACCACTTGAAGAAGTAATTAGTATACTGATCAAGTCTATTAGGGTCTCCGGGTTGTGTACAGGCCAAAGGCATGTGCGAAATGCAATCTTCCCTTATGAAGTTCCTCTCTTGTTTTCAAAAACCCCGCTTTCCTATCATTGCTATTAGACACTTGCCATCGGGTCGCACTACCGGGGCCCTCGGAACTACTAGTCCTTGCCATGACGATGGCAACTTGTCTCGTTCGGAGTGCGCTTCATTCTCCGCATTAGACATGGTGGGACTTTAAGGACGACGAGCTCGCTGGTTTAAACTCGAGGGTTTGATGATCCTTATTCTGGTTCGTATAGAACGAAATACCAACCATACTTGGGTTGCTTAATGACAGTATAAGAGTGAGAAAGTGCTCTGCCAGAACAAATGCGGCACTTCTATATACTCTGTCTCAACTGCCGGCATTTTTACATCCTTCTCGCCAAATATTAAGAGAGACCCTACCTGGTGGTCACCTCCCGTTGCTCTTGCGATCAGCTTCCTTAAGGAATATTCAGCTGGTAAGACGCGCATAAGGCGCCTCCTTAACCCAAGTCTGCTCATGTTTCCCCCTGTGTGTAGATGAAAAGTTATGAGCTGAAGCTCCTTAATTCGGTTGTACCACCATGCAGAGCATTTAATACTTCTAGGCATCCATGGCTGTACAGATAATCAATTGATTCTAATTCGTTAACATTAGGATATCCTTATCAAAACTCGGCAGTAAAAAGTTACAGTCGGATCACGTGGCCTGCCTGTCCCTAAATTTATGATAGCCATTAATAGGTGCCTGAAGACTAAATCCTCCATTTACGGTCAACCTGCATCCTTGTATGGTTAAAGTTCGGAAGGTCCGATAATTTCCCTGCAGAGGCAGAATAGTATTGCCCTGTAATTAGTGTAAAAGGGGTGCGTCTCGTTGTCCGTTATCCTGCAGCGGCTAATAATATTAAAACCTAGACCATGAATCAGTAGTTCCACCCTCCTAATAAAATAAACCCACATAATTAACAACCAAACTCTAACATCTCACTACCTCCCAACCTTTCCCCTCATGATAAGGACGATATTTTGTGCCCGTGGAGTGGTTAACCATACTTGGATTACCACTATATCCTAATAGTTACAGATCTTTATATTATAACTATAACTTAAGTTTAACTAGTTGTTTAACTAGCAAATAGTTAAATAATGACTTTGTAAACAACTATTGCATACCTTTAAATTCTTTGCGGCAATAACTATGCGGCTTAATGTTGCAGAAATGCTGTAATGCCTTTACGCACTCCGGCCTGGGCTACGGCCTCTGCCTCCGATCAAGCCAACAACTGCCAATCCGACACCCTCGGCCATAACCCCGCAATGCCTGCCAATACCTGCTATAGCCTATGAGAGCCAACGCTATATACCATGGCCTGTGAGGGCCATGTTGCGAGGACTATACATAGCGAGTGTCATACACTCATTTGTTGCAGGACGCAACGTTTTTCTTTCTAAAGGGGGAGCATTTGTTAGGATCAACAGTGCAGGTAGAATATTTGCACTCTATGCACTATACTAATATATATAGGCCTACAATTTTTATAGCTATGTCATGGTCGAGCTAGTTTAGAGAAAGCAAAGCTCCTTGTAAATATTGTATTTATTGTACAGAATCTACAGATAAGGAAAAAAGGAAGAGAAGTGCCAATCTAGCCACATAGGCGTGGAAGTAAATACACGGTGGGGGTAGAGCTTTTCGACGAGATCCCTGCAGCGATGAGGATTGCGTCCACCACAACCAGGGCTCATTCACTCTTATTCAAGTTATCGAGATAGACATCTAAACCAAGGAGAAAACCTGTCGCACCGCGCTCTTCGGACAATAATCAAGTCCGAGGTTCTCGTTCTCCATCGATTAAAAGAAATACTGTTTAATAAAGCAGCAGAGTTTTGTATGGAGGGTAATTAGCTACCAGAAGAAGCCCCGGTGGATCGAATAGAATAAATGTATGTAAGTAATAAATAGCCCGAACACCCGGAAACGGTTGGGGATAAATTGAACTTGGCAAACAGTTCCAGCTTCCTGTCTATTGGTCCATACACAGCTTTGGAGGGCAGGGGATGATTTTTGGCTGTATTCGCTTCTTTCATGCATGCGTGTACACTTCGACTCCGAGTTCGCCTACTCAACCGCCTACACGCATCTTGAAGGTTGGCTGTTGTTCCTCACGATACGATTTCGAAGGGACGGAACTCGAAGAATGTCTCGATTTGGAAAATGGGAAATGGACCCCCCAGTTCTCTTCGGTGTCCCGACAACACCGAGGCTACATCCTGATGCCCGTGAGGGCGCAGACTCTGGGACAAGAATCTTGCTGGCATCGAGTGGCGAAGTCAACCGGAACTATTAAGCGCGCCGTGAACAAGAAGGACTATATATGGAGATATCTCGCCCCTGAAGATAAGACGATCGTCAAGAGCAGCAAAAGCAATCGATACACCACTTACTCTACCACGCCCTCCCTATCTATTTACAATGGTATCAGCCAAATTCTTCACGTCCGCCCTTCTGGCAGGCGCAGCGGTAGCCCAGAACACGACACTGCGCTACATGCCCTTCGGTGACTCGATCACGGAGATAATCTGCTGGCGCGCACTGCTGTGGGAGAAGTTGCAGAGCACGGAGTTCGCGTCCGTGAACTGGGTGGGATCCGGCAAGACGGAGAACAACTGCGGCGACGCGAAGTACGACCGCGACAACGAAGGACACTCTGGCTTCCTGGCCATCGACATCGCCAACAAGAAGCAGCTGGTTGGATGGTTGCAGCAGAACCCCGCAGACGTCATCACCATGCACCTCGGCACCAACGACATCGTGCAGCAGAACAAGCCCGTCGATCAGATCATTGCTGCTTTCACCACCCTCGTGGGCGTTATGAGAGACAGCAATCCTCGCATGAAGATCATCGTAAGTACCTAGATAGACGTGCTTTGCTTTGTCCGGATTCCTGTATACCTACGTTCGTTACTCCCGTATAAAATACAGCATCGTGAACAAGAGTGATGAGGGCGGTCCAGTGGTGAGCACACTAACAATAATCCAGGTTGCGCAAATCATCCCTATGGGCTTCGGCAGCTACAACACGGTGATCCAGAACCTGAACAAGGCGATCCCGACCTGGGCCCAGGGACTCAATAAGACCGAGTCACCCATCTGGGTCGTCGACCAATACACCGGCTTCAACGGCGGGAGCGACCTGCGCGACGGCGTCCACCCGAACAAGGGTGGCGATACCAAGATGGCAAATATCTGGTACCCTGCCCTCGTTCATGCTCTCGGGGTCGCCAAGGCCGATAAGGCTGCTACTGCTACTGTTGCGGACAAGGTAGAGGTACCCTTCACGGCTTAAGGGGATGTGATATGATTAGGACATCAGCAGTTGGTTGGTTACGAGTCTTCGAACTGGGACAGATGAGCTGCTCATTGCGTCGTTTGTCCGTCGCGTGACTCGAATATTAGGGATCGAATTACGAGCTTGGAGTTCTGTGTATGCGTACCTTCTCACTGTCTATACTCCCTCTCGAGCCAATAACAGCATCATCAGTCATCACCAGATTCGAAAAAAATAACAGGAGCACAATGAAATGACAAACTCGCTTGGGTGCCTAATGATGTTACTCAACTTGTATAACGAACTCAGTATAGTATATTATGATCTACCTAACCCGAAACGCCTGAGCCATTTTGTGTACAATACAAACTAGAAACTCCTTCCTGAAATGTGACAATCACCATATTTATCAATATACGGGACCTCACCGGGAAGACACCAAGCCGACTTCGCCATCCTCTCAATATCGACGCCCCCTTTCCCATGGATCCTCTCCATATCTTCATGGAACTCGGACTTGGGCTTTCCATCCTTCAACCTCCGTTTCTCAAAAAACACGTAGCTGCCATGGAAGGCAATGCTTGTGTTCCCTTACAAGGGAACCTTCTTCGCTAGAAAAGAAGTCATCTGCGGCGATCGCACCACTTGGCCCTTGGGTAGGCAGTGTTTGGTGATTGCCTGACAGAGAGCCGTTTGTGTGATCCCGCGACGCAGGACGGCGCGCATCTTCTTGCGCGCCTCGTCGCATGTGTCATACATGGGGACGCTCTTGGTTTCCTCGCTAGCGATAGATATGTCCGTGACATCGAGGTACTCCCCTTCTTTATCTTTATCTTTCGCACCCCCAGTCTTCCCGCTTGCCGTAGTTGTGGACGTGGTGGCAGTCTTCGTCTTCTTGGCAGACGGCACAGCCTTAAGTCCCTGCAACTCACGCCTCTTGAGAAATCGAGCGGCTAGCTGGTACGTGTCGCTACACTCGCCCTATCTACCGGTCATATTCATGAAGCGCTGATAGGACCCTAACTTGTAGCCGATGGCTCTCAGGAATTCGCCGACTCTCATGTGACCGCCATCTATGAATCGCTGGATCTTGCGACGCGTCTGCTGAGGCGTGTCCGTAAACATGTCTAGGCGTGGGTCGTCGTCGCTGATTTCGGGAAGAGGCTCGGGTTCAGCTACGACGTCGCGCTTGCGCTTCTTGGGCGCTGTGACGGCATTTCGTCTGAGGTTGAGGTGTTGGTAGGTTCTACTGTGGGTTCTTGAGAGGTCTGTTATGATAGTGAGTGCTTCTGCTGATTGCAATTCCGCAAGCTTGATAGCGAGATTTCCCGGCGCGACTTGCGTTCATTATGTTTGTACTACGATCGCCCAGAGGGCGGGTTGAACGTGCAGGCATCTTAGCTGTCGAACTGCTCTCTTAAAAGAGGAACAAATTGTACTTACAGTTTATGAGGCAAATAAGTACCAGGCTTGTCCTATGTTCAGGATTTGCTCGAGGGACTTAGACAATAACAGTCATCCACCCAGAATCCAAACGTGTCGCGTGCTATGTATAGTCTGTCGACCAAGCCTGGAGCACAATGACGTGAACTCCAGGGTTCCCTGTCTATCTAAATTAGCGACCCAAACTGCTGGCTCAGAGATATGCCACAGCCAGCCACATGAGCAACAGTTCCTGTACAGCCACAGTCTTCGTAGGTCAAGCCTGCTGATCCCCAACCAACCTGGGTTCGGCAGCTCAGACACCGAACCGCCAGGGATCCTCCACAATTCTCATTTACCTCAATCACGCCTCCATCTCCACACCCAATAACGCAACATGGATCTTCAATTTCCTTTATATTGCCGAATCAAACATCAATTAAGAGGTAACGTCAGCTTCTCCCCTTTGCTCTTCAGTCTAAGATATTGGGCTGGCAATACGAGAATCGTCTCATGCCAGGTCTATTCAAGGGCGAAAATTTCATGACGAGAAGACCCTCCCCCAAGAGGGGGGATGCGAGAGTTATAAACTATTGTGCATCATGTGCAAAACCCTGGTATGACCAGGTGCCTTTCTGGGCACTTGGATTCTACGGAAGATGTGCGTGGCTCGTCAGTCTATGGTTTCGTACATATTGCTGTCGATCCGGAGTCCTGTCCCGCCAGTTCTCTCCACAACTCAACCACCATGAGCCGACAAGTTGTCGCCGAGCATACACGACGACAAGCCTCGAGACAGGTAGATCACGTATTAATGAGGAAGGCGCATCGTCTCGAGGTAGTACCGTCTTCTAGTGGATCATGATGCGTCTACCAGGAAGTTCAGTAAGTTATGATTGTGCATAGCCGGAATCCCGTAAGATGCCTTAACCACGCAGATTTTACCAATATGCCGGGTCTCATATGCAATCATATATATCGCCATATAAGGCCTCTGCGGCCTTTGGGCCTTCCGAATATGCACTTCCATTGGAAATCTACTCCCATCGCGCGCTTTAATCGCCTTCTCGAGCCTAGTGGTTTGATCACCCTATTATTCTGCCGTACCGCAGATTCTGATGACTGCGTATTCTCATCGAAACCAGGTGATCGGATTCCAGATAATATCCTAAACTAGCACGGTTGAACCCCAATCAACAGCCCACTTGTATCTCAGTAACATTCCCAATACCCTAGTATCTCTACCTTTGCTTAACATTGGCGAGAAAACGACGGACACCATGCGTACACAACTCTCGACAGGACTGCTCGCCCTATCCTACGGCGCGTCGCTGGGCTCGGCACATAGTTATGTCTCTAATATCAACATTGACAAGCTTATGTATAATGGTTTTCACCCACCAACGCCCGATGATGGCCCGTTAACTATCGGCTGGTCTACAACAGCCTTTGATCAGGGCTACGTAAATCAGACGGGCTACACAAACGGGGAAATCATATGCCATCGGGATGGCAGCAATGCGCACGCCCACGCCCTAGTCGCCGCCGGAGATCACATACATATCCAGTGGAACGGGTGGCCTATGTCACACAAGGGCCCGGTCTTGGATTATCTTGCTTCCTGCGGCAAGAACCAACCGTGCGAGGAGGTCGACAAAAACGATCTTCGCTTCTTCAAAATCAGCGAGTACGGCCTGATCGATGGAGCCAATAACACTCTAGGCCCAGGCGGACTCTGGGCTACAGACCTCCTCATCGCCAACAACAATTCGTGGATCGTCGAGATCCCCCCGCAGATCCAGCCCGGGTTCTACGTCCTGCGCACCGAGATCATCTCCTTACACAACGCAAGCAACGCCATCGGAGCCCAAAACTACCCGCAGTGCCTCAACATCCGCATCACAGGCACCGGTACCATATTGCCGGAGGGGACACTGGGAAAAGACCTGTACAGCCCAGATGAACCGAGTGTGCATCTGGATATCTACCAGGGGCTCTCAACATACAAGATCCCGGGGCCGACTCTCATGAGCGGCGTGAAGGAGGGAACGGTCCCGCTAAGTCATCCCGTGCCGACCGGGACTGGTGCGGTATATACGGGAACCGAGACGACGCCTGTGGCTACTCACCCGCCCACCGTCACAGCGTCGAGTGTAGCTTCGACACTTATGCCTAGACTGAGTGCATCGAAGAGATAGTAAGCAAGGGAAATGCTGCGTTGAACAGCCTGTAGTAAATCATCCGCTTTGCGCAACTTGTACATACTCTTTGGTTGAGAAGACATGAATAAACCGATACTCTGCGATGTGTCGACTTAGAATATTTATCATAGCCCTGTAGTATGTATGAGTGCGGTGTGGTCTTACCTAAATAAAAACCGAGAACCTAATTCGCCAACCCGAAATAATATGCATAGCATAGCCGGCAAATATTTCCTAATGTCCGTGAGGGATACTCAACTCACAGCTTAGTAAATCAATAGAACCTCTCACCTTAGACAACCTCTCCATCCCATCAACACTTTCCCAGAATGAGCATATCACTTTAATCACACCTCAGTCTGTCCGTCAGTCCCACTTCAGCTCCGAGATGGTCAGGGTAGTCAAACAACTTCACTGTGACATCTAGTTTACTAAGATCCATTTCGCAAAAGCTTTGACATGATTCATTCAGTCAAATCTCGATTGTTCTAGTGGTTAGGATACCTGCTTGTCATTAGAATTCATGTAGTGTTCACGAACAGTGGATTTAGTTCATGAGCTAAGAAGCAAGGCGCAGGTGGCCGGGGTTCGATTCCCCGATTGAGAGCATGCCTTTTGCCTCATTCGCTATTTGTAGGTTTTTTTTTTTTTTTTTTTTTTTTCACATTTCTCAAAATATCGTCTTCATAGGATTGATAAATTACGTGAAACACATCACTTTGTAACGTGAGCCCTCAACTCGCCCATCGTCTGTAGACTAGGGTATACTTATTTAAGTATGTTAATGACTGGCAGGTAAGGCGAAGTACAGATTGTCCGTCCATGGGGTATCCCGGAGGGTCATAACAAAGTGCAAAGTCAAGATGGAGATGTCTCCATTATCAAATTTGTTCGCTCTACAACTACATGTACAGCAAATTAGGCCAATAGAGCTTTGTTCAAATGACTTTTCGGGGTATTCCAACTAAGAGAATCGAGAGTCTAGGGGTCTGAAAATGTACTTGCGATGAAGTTACGAGCTCAGTTACGATGGGAATCCTTTGTTGATAGCTTACTGCATCAAAGTGATTTCCACCTTTTAATTATGGTGACTTCATCCAGGTGGTCTCACTTTTCATCCTGTATCCTATATCTAGACTCATAAAGACTATACTAGAGCGAGCGTGAAATAATAGCCCGTAGCTCGGTTGTGTGTCTACCTGTTTCGTCTATTTATGCTTGCCCGGAGAGCTCCGATGTGAATATGGGTCCCGCTGGGCCCCTGATAACAAGATGGACCGTGTTCGGAACTGTAGAGGTGCTGATGTGGAGATGCGGTTGGAGGGGCACCAGTTGGGTTTGAATTTGGCATGAGTTTACTATCTACTCCTAAGCACCTTGACTTTTTCCTTTTCATCACAGATTGGATCATTTTCATTATCTGCCATTCAATTCAGTTTTTTGAGGCCGCGAATAAGATATTAGAGTCACGTACGGTCAAGACGAGTGCAATCCGACATACCGAGTATTAATATGGGTGACCCGTACCTCATGTGGGTGGGCGGCGAAGAACGGCCGGGGAGGGGTGAACTGTAACTCTCTCGCATCATCTGAATCGAGTGCCTACCTAATAGTGTTTAAAAGCATACCAGTTGAAGATCCCGCGACAGGAGAGATATTCGCACAGTAGGCACCCCATTATTATCTCAAGCCGAATGCCACATGCGATGCGCCCACCTAACGTCTGTTAGCTGCCACGCCGCCTTAGAAGACGACGTTCAAGACACCGTGGCGCTCGCCCAAGCGGCGTTCAAATCCGGCATCTGGTCGCGCACATCTCGTCATCATCGCGCCGACGTGCTAGATAAATGCGCGACGCTGATCACTGCCGAGTTGCCCGAGCTGATTGCGCTCGAAGTGCGCCAGACGGGCCGTGCCATCCGTGAAAGTACGTTATACTGAGACCTTTGGCAATGGTGTACTTGTCATCTACCTCACCTTCCTTACTAACAGCATTGCACAACTAAAGTGCAAGCTCAAGTGCCCTCGCTGGTCCGATGGCTGAAATACTACGCCTCCCTGCTCCGCGTGGAAGAGCGTCCCCTCCTCCCAACAGCAGGCAAACTCCATAACTTTGTAGACCGCGTACCTCTGGGCGTAGTAGTGCAGATAACACCCTTCAACCACCCTTTACTCATCGCAGTAAAGAAACTCGCGCCCGCTTTAGCAGCAGGGAACTCGGTGATTGTGAAGCCAAGCGAATTGACGCCCCTGACCACCCTGAGACTCGGTCGTATCCTGAAATCAGCCGGTCTGCCAGACGGTGTATTCAGTGTATTGCCGGGGTACGGCCATCTCACGGGGAAATTTCTAGTGCAGCATCCGCTAGTGCGCAAAGTCGACGTGACGGGAGGCATGGAAGCAGGACGCGCAATAGGCGCCATAGCGGGCGGAAACTTGGCACGCTACACCGCTGAGCTGGGCGGAAAAGCCCCCTTGATCGTCTTCGGGAGCTCGGATTTGAGTTTAGCCGTCAACGGAATCGTGTTTGGCAGCTTCATCGCTAGTGGGCAGACGTGCATTGCTAGCACGCGCATCATTGTCGAGAATATCGTGTTCAATGAGTTGCTGGATCTGTTGAAGAACAAGACGCTGTTTATTAACAGCCGCATGGGCAGCCCAATGAACAAGGAATCCATGATGGGACCCCTCATCTCGGCGAAACAGCTGAAGAATATGCAGACGCTTGTTGATGAGGCACTGTCGGGCGGTAATGCGCGTTTGGTGACGGGTGGGCGGAGGATGATGGGTATTAGTCTTAGTGACGGAACGGACTTCTCGAAGGGCTATTTTTATGAACCGACTATTTTGATCGGGGAGAATCCGTCTGGTTGGGGTATCAAGGAAACACTGCTCTGGCAGAAGGAGGCTTTTGGTCCGGTGATCGTGATAATTGGATTCGATAGCGAAGATGAAGCGGTGGAACTGGCAAATGATAGCGAGTTCGGGCTCGGGGCGGGAATATGGACACAAGATCTGTCTCAGGCGTTCAGGATTTCGGAACGGATCGATGCCGGAATCACCTGGGTGAACACGCACCATCGGAACGACCCTAGCAGCCCTTGGGGAGGATCAAAGACCTCCAGCGGACTCGGTACCGAAAACGGCGTTGAGGCTTACCATGCCTACACAACGGCCAAGAGTACGATTATTAATTATGCGTCGACGGAAGAGGCCCGGTTTACTGATGACTGGTTCAGAGAAACGGCGGGAGAGGTGAGATATGGATGAGATGAGGCCATGTGTCTGAGAAGCCAGAGACCCGTTCATGATGCTATTGATTATGAATAGAGTTATAATGGATATGCGTATGTGTCTTGCGAGTCTTGTTCAATAATTATTTTGATGGTAGTCTTTCATTTCTGCCCAAAGCCCAACCACATCTCGCCAGCCAGAAAAGTACCATCGGCGGGGTAAACAACAGGCCAAGCAATGCCCCCTGGACGAGCTTGAAAACCTCTGGCGCCCACATCGCCGAATAGTACCAATCCCAATCACCGCCATGGCGTCTCCCGACCAAGACGAGGAAGCCGACGCTGATGCCAAATATGACGGGGAAGAATACGACTGCTAAGAGGAGTGCTCGTATAGCTTGCGAAAGGAGGAACTCGAGCCAATGCTTCACGCTTCTGACGTTGCATGTCTGCTCCCGTCGGTCTAAGAACATATACCATCGCAGTAGCTTCCATTTGGGCTCCGGGATAAAGCCGATCGGCTGGACGCCGCCCTTTTTCAAGTCCACATTCACAAGGATGGACTCTATGATCCAGGTAATGAGGAACTGGACGAAGATGGTAACGGCGGTATCGCCGGCCAGGGTGTTGGGGAACTGGAACAGCCGTATAGGACTGTCCGCGCCACCTCTGCCATGATATAATGCTATAGATAAGTCAGCGAAGGACTCAGGGACGGGTAGGGCCAAAGACAATGATGTCGCATACCATAAGCTATGGCAAAGTTGATCCCGCCTGATAATATAGCAGCACCGATACCGTCGAGGATGAATATGTAGAAGATCTGATGAGCTGTAAATTTGGTAGTTGGCGGTCGAATACTCGAGTCGTCGTCATCGCCCTTCATACTAGGCAGTGGATCAGGACTCGTAGTACCGCTTCCGTGACCGCCGGTTCCTCCTTCCCTGCCATCATCTCGGGCGCCAGCGGCAGCCTCGGGGTCGACTAGGACTTTCTCGTTGTGATTTTGACTTCGCAGTTGGAAGACCGGGTTCGAAGCCCAAGGCATGATAAGGTATATATAAAATGTAAGGACTGTACGATATAGTGTAGAGTTGCGAAGAGTATATGAAAGACGATTAAAGTCGCATGTTGCTTCTCGAATGCTGTGACCAGCACCCACCGGATACGTCGGGCAGGACGGACTCGTCACATGAAGGAACGGAATAGTAAGGCACAAGACGCAACGGAACGATCTAATCCTTCAGTCCTACCTTCCGACAAGGTGGTTCGTGTCTCGTTAATAAGCCGCGCTCTATTTATCTCGGTTGCCTTGATCCAAACCCTCTATTAGCGCTATCATCGTGAGAATATATGACAGAATCCTGGGCGGTATTGGTATGACATGTGAAAGCAAGAGGCAAAAACAAAGCCAAACAGCTTTTTGCTTTTCTAGTGCCTCCTCCCCCGGGCCCCCCGGGCCAGACCGAGTGCAACTCGAAAAGCTGTAATTTGATATCCAGTCCCCTACAAACCCTGCCACCCAAGAGCCCATTCGCTAAAGCAGCTGTCATACTAACCAAGCCTGTCCGAGTGGGTTCTTATAGCGGGCCTGCGACACGGATTTGTTAGGTTAGTCGAAAGTTTGAAGTGCGTCTGGAGCCTGACCTGTACAGCTTGTACTTGAGGCATGTATTGCCGATAACATGACATAAAGAGGACTAGGCATTCTTATAAATACTATAGTGTTATATTTAGGTAAGTTACGTTCCTTTCAAGGACATCCATCTTTTGTGAACCCGCTTCGATATCGTCCAGCTTAGACTGCTTAGTACTACCTGGGCAACATTAGGTGGGGTTAGTTAGTTATGCAGGGTCCTGTTAGTGGAACTTTGAGCTTCCTGAAAGAATAGGGGGCAGCTCCACAGATTCAAATGCGAGGATGTTGGCTAATACTGTATTATACGATATTTGATTATATCTAGATAATAGGTACTAATACCTTAACAGATACTTTTAACATTTCTATCTAGAGGTCATGCATCAGACGTAATTCATCATCACACGATTAGGAATCAGCTAGGAATACCTAGGATCGTGTGGATTGCCGTGGTGTGCTCTTACCGTCATCTGCGTTTGAAGGCAAGCCATAGTCTCATAACATGTGCCGTGAGAGATACTATATGCCAGTGTTGTAAAAGCAGCTCGAGTGATCGTCGAGCCATCACCAATTTCCTATTCTGTGTCGCTATTTGGCACTTCTTCTGGCTCCGGGGTAGATGCCGCTTCTATATGATCCACCATTTCACTCCCGCGCGGTGGGAATCTCGAGAACAAGAGGAGCACCACCCCGACAATGGCAACGGCCTATGAAGATCAGTAAGTACGTGTGCTGGTAGACACTAAGTGAAGTTGGTACCTACAGCATTGCAAAAGAAAGTCAAGTACGACTTCCCTATATCAGCAAAAGACGAGAAGATGAACCCAAACAGCCCCATCGTGGTCAGAGTTGCCGAATACTCTACCAGAGTCATAGCTTGTAGTGCGTCCGCCTTGCGATTTGAAGGCACCATCTCTGTGAGAACACCTTTACTCGCAGGTGCCGACCCTGATGCAAGTGGTAGTAAGAAGCCAACTAATATCTCACCGTCAGTACGAGTCTACAGGATACAAGGCGGATTGCAAGGACAGGGACATATACCCAGATACATATGCCAGCCTTGGGTAGCAAAAGCTGAGGATGCCGTGATGACACCGTCTAGCAAGAGACTCCATCTCAAAAAGAACAGGTCAAAGTCAGCACCCTGCGTGACTGTCGCAGTTTTTGGCGGCTTCGCTGGCTCTTCTTGATCAGCCACGATTGCCGGTACTGGGTCGATATCATGTGCTTCCGTCGGCAGGGGAGACTCCGGAGATGATTCTGGTAGCGGCTCGCCTGTCGCTTTAAACATGGTGCGGCCGAGCGAGATAATACGCGGAAACACGAACATGAGAAACACGCCCCGCACAAGGCAGTTCACGAACATGAGGATGCTGTTGTTCGTCGACGTGAACTCAAATGCAGTCATGGAATACATCTGGATCAAGATGGGTGCAAAGCCAGTTGCTAGAACACCAGTGAAGATGCCGAGGCCCAGGAATAAGACTGCGTAATGCAAAGTCGTCCGCCCGTCCCTCAGCACCATCTTCTGAGGGCCCAGGACCTTCAGAGGAGCTAAGAAACCGAAGAATCCCTTTGCTTTAGGTCTGTTATTATCCGCCGACGACATGGTCTTGGGATCGAGATACGGCACGAATGACAAGACGAATGCGGTAGACATTAAAAACGAAATGGCCGCGACTTCGAATGGAGTCTTGATCCCGAATTGTTCGGCTAAGAGACCGCCGGCAAGTATCCCCAGGGAGACTCCCATCATCAGTACTCCCTGAAGCCGGCCAAACATGGCCGTTCGCCCCGCCGGCTCGGTGATCTCGGCAATGATGGTGTTCAAGATGAGGATATACCCGGCCGGCCCTCCCCAGATGCCCGTCAGTTGGCTCAATTGCATGATGATCAGACCGGTGCGAGCACCGATGAAGAGCGAAGTTGTCTGGATAGCGACGCGAATGGCGGGGCAGAAGACCTGGATAGCAAGGGCCTTCTTCGGGCCATATTTCCTCATCTCCCAACCGGCGACAAATAGATTGGTGATGCCGCATAGAATCGTGGCGGATCCCATGATGGAGACCTGCACGGCCGCGCCAGAATCGATCTCATTGCGCGCACAGCGGTCGCCGGGTCCTTCGTAGGGTGGCGCATGTTTGTAGAATTCCTCACAAACCATCAAGTGGAAGGTATATAGGATGCTACAGTGTTGGGCGGGATTAGTGAAAAGGACGATAAGAACGCAAGGCCTGCAAAGCTTACGGTGTATTTGTATAGCTGAATGAAAGAGAAATCAGGAATCCGGCAATAAGGATGAGCGTCGTTGGCGGAAAAAACGGCGACTTCGTCTTGGTCTTGAACTCCGTTTGTTCGGGACCCCTCTCCCCCAAGAGGGGTGCCGTCTCATCGTTCGCAGTCATTCCCTATTAATTACCAATGAACACACGATACACCCGCGAAGCAACTCTACTAAATAACTGAAGCCAGTCTTACTAGCGCGGGGACAGCTTGAAGCTAATAAAACAGCGCGTCTCACGATCCCCAGGAAATATTGAATGGTAGGACGCGAAACGAGGCCCTGTCTTGATTGATAATAGATACCATAATCGGAGTAAGATACGTAGGTCAGTTAGATGACTAAACAGCTTTGTCTCGTTCTCGTCTTCACCGTATCTACTGCTGTACCTCGCCTCTCTTCAGCATACAATGTCTCCCTGCCTACCTAGTTAACCTAACCTAGGTACTAGATATAGTTCACGGCGCTACGGACGCAACGAATCCAACGGTGCTGTTCTGATCTGGTGAATTTCTGCAACTATCCTAGCTATACTAAGCCTAATATAGCAAGTGGCGTAGAAGATGTGATATCCACATCTGTACGGCATATGCGAGCTTCTATCCGACCCCCTTATCGGATACCTCTTCTTGGCGCTTGGAATTAAGGGTTAAGTCATCATCAAGGCACTTCTACAGCGTCTCAATATACGCCTGCGCCACGTTCATTTACGATAAAATGTATATGTACCTAAGTTCAGGTCGGCAGTCTTACGAGACTCATTTCGGGCGAAGGCAGATTGTTCCCTCAGTCACACATGATGTTGATGTCAACGGCAAGAAACAAAAGAGAGCGCCGATGTGATAAGAGTACTACGTACAGCATACATGGCCCCTTGACCACAGCATCTTCTTGGCATCCCTACAGATTCGAACGTCCTCCGGTTTTCCGGAATCGCGTCTTTGCAACCAAGACCCTTGACTCCCTAATAACATCCTCACCAAACGCGAAAACTACTTTGGATAGCATACAACTAACTCAAGGAGCCTCAAGGCGCTTTCTGCTCCCATCAAACCACTTATGCTCAAGCACTTCGTCAATACTAATGCGATCCTCGGGATTATTCCTCAACATCTTGCCTAAGAGGGTACCTAGTAAGTCTACCTCCTCAGGCTGCAAGCGATACGAGTATTTAGTCATGCCGTCATCTTGCTCGACACACTCGACACAGTCGCGAAGATTGCGTTGCGCTACAAATGTCTTGGCTTTCTTTGCCTTCGGCTGAGATTCTTGGTTTTGGTCCTCCTCGCGCAGAACGCGCTTTCCATGATTATTTGCAGGTTCGTCTGCGTTTATCCCGTCCGATGTGTTCGCGTTCGTGTCTTGCTTGGCAGATGACTCTTCAGCAGCCGACAACGCCAGATCCCACGTGCTATTCAACTTCTCGAGCGTCGCATCATCGAGACTAACAGGTCCCGCCTCACGCACATAGAACGTCTCGCCATCGTTCGGGTCCGTAAGTTCATACCACTGCCGTTCCTTGCTCAGATCCTCATGCAGAAGCGATTTAAACCCCGTGAGCCGTCCCCTCTGCTCCTGGAACTTACTCCACACAGTTCCATTCCTGGGCAACTTGACGCGTATGTACTTCTTCCTATCTTTCACCCCCTGGAGATCCCTCCTCTGCTGTATCGTGCGCGGCGTATCTTCCTCGCCTAGCAGGAGAGCAATAACCTCATCGCGATGTTCGCCCCATTCTACTGGGTAGCCCTGGGTATTTATCCTGTCCCAGTCGGCTTGGCGTCTTGCTGTGCGACCGCGAGGAGGAGACGGCGGCTTCTGGAATATCGTGTTTGCCGTGAACACCGGCACCGCGGAATCGTTGGAGAGGTATTCGCCGATTGGTTTCCAGGTTTGGTTGGGGAAGGGGCCGTATGCCCAGGCGAGCCATGACACATTGCTTGAGTTCGAGTCTAGTCGGGCTAGGAGAAGCTTCCCAGTTCTTAAAAGATGTATCGTGCTCGCTAAGGACCAGATGTCGCCTTTAAAGCCGGAAGACTCCTTGAGGAAGCGGACCTCAGGGGGTGTGTAGTTCACGTCGTGTATTTGCGGTTCTATCGTGTCCCCTATGCGATAAGATGCGGCGAAGGAGTCGATTGCTATTTTGCCCGTGCGATATTCTTCTTCCAGTTTATTTATATCAGCGCTTTCTACCAGATATCGCGGCTGTCCGTCATTATTCCCGTTTCCCAGGTGCCAGACTTTGGGTGCTCCTAAGAGATCGTATATTTTCTTGTCAGACAAGGATCTCCAATCTAATTGCAACCGCATGTGGTCGGGTGAGAAATCTGAAAGTAGGTCAGTTTGAGTTGCTAGCAGATAATAGAACCAGTGGGAGGCATCTTACTTCCGTGGCAAATCTTCCTATCGTGCAAGTACTTGAGACCGTTCGCAGCCTGTAGACATAGATCCGCAAGAGTATCTGGGGTATCGAGGTCTATTCCTTCCAAAGTGTAGCTTATCGCAGGTCCGAGGACTTGGATAATGAAGCACAAGTGACGACCATTTGGCCCTTCGATCCAGAAATATTCCTCGACTGGGAATACGTGGTTTGCATAGAGCTCCTCCCGATCTATGCCATCGAAGAGCCGTAGTGCAAGTACCTCGGGGTGCGACTCCAAGGACTTGCTCGCTTTGAGAATCTTCACGCCAACCCTACGTCCATTCTTGCTATCGAGGCACAACCATATTGTGCCTGTTTCGTTGTAGCCCAGTTTGTGCTGTACCTCGAATCGCTCGCCAATGCCTATCCGATCACCAATGTGCACTGGGTGGTATCCGCCCTCTGCATAATATCCTATGATATCCTCGACGTGAGCATCCCTAGGTAGCCCATCTAGTGTGCATGCTTTTCGATTCTCCATCTTCCTAAGCCAACAAAGTCCAAACACCGCTAATTCCTCCTATTTTTTACGTCGTCTCCAAAGAAAAACAAAAGGCATCACAATTCCCCCATCGTAGGTAGTGCTTAACCTGCTCCCGGTCTTTGGGCTGTTCCCTTTGTTGTTGCTAATCATAGCGACATGAGAGGTAGTGTTGATCGAACAAAGAACGCTAACTCACGCCATCTCAAAACAGACCATTGCCCTCACAGACCACGTCGGCATCCTAGCGCTGTCTCACCGGCGAAGCTCAAGATACGCGATCTCTGGCAACGGTTACTTGTACTGGGTACCTTCCAGTTGAAAGAGGCGGACAATCATGGGCACGAGACACAATCCACCACTTTGTGTGAAGGGTAACAATGATATAGAAGAACAACTAAGAGCCAGCGACTCTTTCAAAAGTGTCGACAACGCAGTAAGCCGTATGTACAATCGCTTTCATTTCATTTCATTTCATTTAAAGCCATCGCCATAGCCGTCACGAGTCGCCGAGTCCACATATCAAACCTAGCATAACATATAATTACAACAATTCGAAAACGATTCAAACATAACATCACGAAGATCAGGCTATATAAAAAATAAAAAATAAAAAAACAATGTGGCACCAAGGCGACCCAATCCCCACAGCATACGAACCCTGCAAGAATGAGAGAGAAGAACGAGAGTACCAGGACGCCCTAAGCGACCCAAACCGCTGCTACGGGACAGGCATCAAAGATGATCCACTCGTAGTATGGCTGAAAAGGCCCGAGGACATAATAACAAACAGGGATCAACTCTGGGCGCATAACAACTTCGCCAAAGCCATGGCGAAACTACTTGGGCTGACACATACCTGGATCGTGAAAGAGGCCCATGATATGGAGTACGCGCGCGACAACGACGGTCGCAAGATCCCCATCGCACCCCAGCGGTATCTGTTGAGAGACGCGGATATGCACATAACGTTACGCCTAGGTACTAATCTGTACGAATGCAGGCTCTCGGCTCACGCGTACGTGCAGCTCGACTCGATGGGGAACCCTGAGAAGTACATGACGGACCTACTTCGACGGTTCAAGCGGGGAGACGGGGGCGATTCGCAGATCGAGTTCTGGGCCTGGGTAAATCATCATCGCAGATATCTACCGCGTACTCCTGTATGTCTGGGGCCGAACTGGGAGATACACGCTAATGTAGGTCCGTACCTAGATACGTATCGGCCGAATAGTAGACTCACCTGTGATACGTATACGCCGCGCAGCGAGACCACATCGCCGAGAGGAGAGTACGTCGAAGATGAGGCTGCATACCAGCGAGGCAAGGTTATCGAAGGCGCGGTGACCAGAGAGATAGAGAGGTTAGTAAGGAAGTGCAATAGCGCTTATGTGGTTTACAAGGAGCTGCATATGGAACTGGCAGTGCTGGAACACCCACCGGTTGAGAGGCTCAGGGAGTTGCATGCTATGAGGGAGCATGTGGCTACGATGAAGAGAGAGATTTATCGCGAGGCGAAGGGTATTCTGGCATAGAAGGGTGAAGCTCAACACGAGACGACAAGCTAACAAGCCACGAGTTCGCTGGGGGACTAGAAGGGAGAGTGGATAGAGGTAAGTATCATTGACTTCAATAGGTGTACAAGGAGACGAGCGTTGTATACGGACATGTCGGTAGGATAATGAGTAGCGGTATGTGCTTGGTGGGGTATTACCTCCAAGCTCTTTCTCGCCTGTCGCATCCTTATCGTCTTTACCTACTATGGTTCATCCGTACACAAGTCTAATGCTTGCTTGAATCGCGCGCATAATATAAATAGTAGCGAGAATAGTACCACAATAGCTTATTTATAGCTTCAATCTTCAACTCCGTCACCGAAATACAAGATCAAGAAGCCCACTTCCTGCTTAACGCATCAAAAACCGTCTGATTAACAGGCGAGACACTCCCATGCCGCAAATTGGCCGGGAAGCCCGAGCGGCTGCTCGCCGTCCACCTATTCGCCTTTGGATCCGTGCTCTCATAAGGTCTGTACCCATCCCCGCCGTAGAAGTCAACCAGAACATGCACCTTGGAATCCTGCACATTATCGCGATAAGCAGCTGGACCCTCGACAGCCGAGGTGATGATCCCCTTGTTCCCGCCTGCGCGCGTCCAGGTCCCGAATAAGCCGGTTGAAGAATATTCCATGAACACCTCCTTCCTCGACTCGTCTTTCATGAATCGGAGATAGTTATTCCCCTCGCTATCTAGGGGGAGAATGTCTAGGTCGATGATGTTGGTGGGTGAATAGTCAATGTACGTCTGGGGTGCTGTGAAGGTTTTGAAATCGCTCGTGTATGCGTACCGGATGCGGATCGGTGACGGGTTGCCTGTGTGCCTAGTGTCGGAGGCTGAATACTTCGATGGTTTAGTTGGCGCAAGATGTTCTCATCTGAAGTAAGAGCATCACTTACAAATTTTGAGGCCCAGTGAACGAGGTATTGGTCTTGGATTCGGTTAGTGTTGACTTATGGAACCGCGTTGACAGACAGGCTCACTTTTGGAAGCGTCCCAGATGGCTTCCGGTGCCCAGACCATGCCCGCCGTGGCATCTTCCACAGTGACTAGTCGTTCATTGTTAAAGGTGACCATGTCGGTGCTCTCCCATACGAAGATTGCTCTTGACCCCGTTCGCTGCGCGGCGTCCTGATGTGTAAGTTCCAGTCAGTACTTCTCATTGCCGACCAGAGCGATATAAACTTGACAACAAGCAGATCAAAAAGAACTTTATGGCCCCCGATCACGTACCCAATTCGTCTACAGATAGTTAGCAATCAATCCGAAACCAAATCTCATTCATAATAACTCACCTTGCCAATATCCAGATCAGTCCCAACAATATACCATTTCCTCCCCTCCTCATCCCCGCCTCCCTGGACAATAGCCGGATCGCGCACGCCACCAGTGCCCTTCGTAGGTCTCAACACCGGCTGCCCCTTATTCAGGGCCTTGAAAGAGAGGGGGTTGTTCCCATTGCTCTGGTAAAAGTACACGTACGGATCGGCGCCGAGAAAGAAGGCGCCCAGGTAACCCACCAAGTTCGAATCCGCCCGTGGCTCGGCGCGAAGACCGAAGTCTTGCAAATCGATGGGGTTGGCTCGTGCGAAGCTCGACCATGCGCCAACCAAGGCTGCGATGGCGTGAGTGAGATGCATCCTCGATGTGGTTTTTGCTTTTTGAGTCTCACTCAAGTTGGCAGAAGCGGACTTTTGGTCATATTATCGGCCTCATGGCGCATATGTATTCTATGACCAATATACCCGGTAATTGAGGGTCCAATCAACCCATTTCGCTTCTGGGTCTGCGTGCCGTCGCGCTTCATAAGAGACGCTTTATGGCTAAAGTTACGTACACATGCTAAGACATGATGGCAGAAGTGCCTCCAATCACATACGATTTTTCGAAGCGAGTCCGGTTGTATGCATACCGTAAGACTGCAGTTGCAGATGTCTGAATCTCATAATAATAGGAGCTTTAGGATCTTAGTGCTATGGGAGGTTTTTATGTAATGGAATCTGAGTCATGGTTAATAGTTGACCGTCATATAGCCACCCCTTTCATATGGTTTTATCCGATCCAGATTGATGAGCATGATCTCCGATAAGTACCAGACATTCAAACGTAGATTAAGAGGTTCGCCTATACTTATAGCTGCAGCCCTATTTTTCTTTTTAGATAATCATTCTCGCCGTCCATTCATGCAAAGAGCTACTCTTGAAGACCACCTGCATATTAGGAACAGCATTGTGGCTAGACGTCCAGGTGATTGTGATCTGATGGTCATGCTCGATCAAGGCATGTTTCTAGTTATCGATGTTATAGTAGGACTTAAGCGTTATGAGTACCATAGGAGAGTGAGTGTGTTAACAGGAGAGGTGACAACATGTATGATATGCGGCAGTCAAAGATGCCAACTTTCTGCGCCCGGATAGGCAGAGCGCAGATCTGTGTTTGAGAAAAGGGGCCATTGGCGCTCGTTGATGGTTAGCCCGCGGTGACGGAAGTGATGCGATTGAATGTTCCCGTCTCCCCCCAGGTTGATAACCTCGCATATCTTCTCCACTGACTTCATCTCAGCTCTGCTGCCTGAGACTAATGTGCAGGACTCTTGGGCTCAAGCCATATCATTCCATCCCACCACGATTTCAACATTCCAGTGTGGCTGTTGTCGATGTATGCGACGCTTCGGATACGGCACCTGATATTCTGATCTCAGTAGGGTCTAGATTTCAGCATTCTATTCGATTTGCCTCTATTCTCGGGACACTTTGCAGTGTAACTTCATCAGTGGCCAAGGTGCTGCTGTTCAGTCGGACCATGGCACGCCTTATCAGTCAAGTATTACCTCGCGGAACCGTTAACAAAGTAATTGCTTTGTCGGGTTATCAGGCGCTCTTCTATTTCCTGTTACTCTTTCTGTTGTTATTAAGACTGGGGTAGCGGTCAGTGGCTTCGTTAGTCCTATCACGTCAGAGTGTCAGAGATGGGAGTCACAGAGTGAGAGAAGCAGTATCGTAACGTTAGGCCTGTTCTAGTATACAGCAAAAATCTGCCCTTACTCTCATAGAGAAGCCTGATGCAACGACGACCAGGTTCAGGGGCCTAAGCTCTAACAGGAGGTCAATGGATTTTGGCCCGAAAATCTGGCAAATTCTAAACAGACGGCGCCGGATAGTTTTTGCGACCTGTGTCTGGGTCACGAGATACTGCCTATTTGCCATACCGTTCATTGTCGCCATCAATCTTCCTTTCCGAGACAGCTGGCCTGGAAAATTTTGGTATGCGGCTCGGTTGTATTATTTAAGAAGCCAAGTCTGACTGACAAATCTACCTTCCAGGCGCACCACAAAAACCTTTCTCGCTAGCGATTCCAATCCAATTTAGGTTTTCAATATAGGCTCTTAGACGGCGTTTTGCTGGCGAACATTCCACAGTTGTTTCGAAGCCTTTCTTACCTGGCTTATAATGGCTTATTCACCCGTCGCCAACTCGCCCGAGAATGGGCGATGTATGAAACAGGCTACTACCCGCTCAGAGTCACCTAGGTGTGTCCTAATCCCCCTTAACAGAAGCAGGCGGTTTCTAGTATTCGACAGGGAATGCAAACATCCATGTGCATCGTTTACTAGTCATTGCTAAAACTGTCCAAGTTATCTTGAGACGCTGTTTCCACAGTTCGTCATAAGCATGCCTTTACTAGCCATAAGTGAGGTCACGTACAATGAGAGAGATATCACCTACACAGCTCAACTCGCCTCAGGTTGTGATTCTGAATACTAAGTATCCCGACGTCGGGACATGTCTAAGGGTTGGGCTTCTACACCTAGCGTGGAATCGAGTTGGTGATGATTGGGCACCTACGATGTGGTGGCACAACTCGATCTGACCCATGGGGCTCATCCTATCTTTAACCATAGTAAGATCCGCTTGAGATGCAGCGGTATGCTCCATGACCGTCGAGTTCATTATGTAATCTTCCATAGTACCTGCAGATTTGCCTGGGCTGCTGACGCCAACATGCGCTATACCTACATGAAGATACTTAAAATAGGTGTATCAGCTGTGCTAGGTAGGTATTTCCACGAGGAAATATGCAGGTTCTCAACGATCAATGATATTGGATCGTGGGCAGAACCACGAGCATTCTATCTATATGAGTTGGGTTGAATCGCAATGATTTTTGGCCCCCAACTTGTACATCGCTCGTATTCCATCCTTCCATGGGATCATAAGGACGCTTCTGGTCCGGCCCGGTATGTTCGTAGTTTTATATGTAATTTCTAGCAGTATACAGTAGCTCATAGGAAATCCGAGATGAGTCGGCGAGTCTGAACGGACCTACCTAACCTAGACGCTAACTTGCCATGGTCTACATAATATGTATATACAGACATGCCGATCTAAATTGTATGTACTGCCGACTAGTAGAAAGCATACAATAGATACATCCGTTTATTAATAATGAAATTATTGATAAGCGCTGGCAACAACGTCTAAGAGTGCAAAGGAGTCTAGCGTAGGACTGACTAACTGGCGACTGAAAGGACAATGCGTTTCGCTTGCATCATAAGGCTGGCCCCTAAGACTAGACTCGGGCTCTGATTTCTTGCAAGTTGTGCACAAAAACTTGTGATAGGGGCTACTTATTTTAGTCATTTGGTTTAGGACTTTTTTTTCAGCTCAGCTACCCCCTCGTCCCACGCGTTGTAGCAACATTAGCCTTACTCTTAAGCGCAGGCTGTCTTGTTCCTGGTGCTATTATCTTGTACCATCTTGGCTCAGTTGAACGTAACACATGCCAATGGAATATTGAATACAAGAAGTTACGGCAGTAACACTGCGGCTGTTTCACGATGGAAAGTTTTGTTAAAGGTCTCTGCGCCACATTTATCGGCTTTTATGTACAACGAATGTAACGCCCCAGTTCTGGAGCAGCAGTGTTTCTGTCCACAGTTCCAAGACACGGATGCACTCAGGAAGAGTCTCCTGAACCCCTGCAGCCATATGGCAGGCTTCTAGTTATAGCTTCTACTGCTGCAGGACAAGTGTGAGAGGCTAATGTACTTACTCTATAAAAGGACCTGCCGGTGGAGAAGAAAAATTGTCTTTCGCCAAGACAGGAAGCTGTCAGCACGATAAATTAGCCAAATTAATGTTTAGAAACCGTTTCCAATGAGTGTAACAACTATTTTTCTTTTTTCTCTTTATTGAGAGTCGCTAAGAAGCATGTAATCGCTGCTAGCGCAACGTTGGAGTGGATACTGTCTTGATTGGCATTTGTGCCAACTGTACATATGTATTCTGACCATTTTAGAGGCTGCTGAACTTTGATTTGCAGACGCCTGAGAGCCACAATGCGGGTTCAACCGTGGAACGGAGGCGTTAGACAAGCGGTTCCTTTAGTTGTATGTATTCGAATACTAGTACCGTGTCTCGACCATCTAGCCGTTGGAAACCGATAACCTAGTCTTCATCTACTACGTAGTAGAACTTTGGCCTCTCTACAACCCGAAGGCCCTTTTTTTTTCTTTCCCTATCGACAAGGGCAAATCGAGCTATTTGAAGTCAAGCACGGTTAGTTACGAACAAGAGGAATCCTGGTTCAGGACACACAGCCCCCCCTGCTCCCATCCCCTGGTCATCAAAGATCCTATTTCTGGCATATGAAGAGGGGCTAAGAACTGGTTGGTGTCAGCATGCTATTCGCTCTGGCCCGAGACGTTACCCCGTTGGCTCCTTCTTGGCGTTTCAAGGCCTCATATTGCTCGTCTCACATTTTTCCCTTTTCATCTATCCCAGGTTAAGCAAAGCGTCGTGGTATATGCCCCAAATGGAGCAAAATCTGAGCTGAGTGCTGCAATACCCGCACTACTACATCTTGTGCGTCAAAATACCTGCGGTCATTCCTGGCAGAAGCAAAGATAGTAGCAACCTTTTCTTCTTTTGCTACCTGTCCAGCTCTGGGTATACCTAACCCCTCCCGGGTCTAGATACCTAGTCTAGAAGACAACCATGCATCGTCAGGGGGTCCTTCTACATCTGTACTGTACAGTATGAAATGGGGCAAGGCCAGACTGGAAGATCAATGGGGGAAAGGGTGAGAGGAGCGAGTCAATGAATGAATGTATGAATAAAAGGGATCGGCTCCGCCACCGGCATTGAGAGCTCTGAATCTCTCGGTTGTTTCTAATATTTATTCGAAAAGTTATATAATCACTGATACGCGTACTTTTCACGAGCTCGGAGCTCTCAGGTACATAAGCTACTTTTTATAAGGAGGTTTGTTTTACCTGAGCTGTAGGAAGTCATATCAGCAAATCGACAAGAGGAGACAACTCGAAAACTTTCTCTCTCTCTCTCTCTCTCTCTCTCTCTCTCTCTTTTACTGGTGCTTCCTGCTCGCTTTTTCACGTCTCAATCCACCACAATGGCTGAAGACGCCGGAAACCCAGGCCAAGTAATCCATACTACAAATGGCGAGGCCGCAGGCCATGTAATTTCAGAGCATCGTGATCACGGAGAGAAGAACCACCACAACGTCGGCATAGATGCCCAAGATAACAGCTATGCGACATATTCCAGGCAAGGAACCTCGACACCTAACCCTTTCAGCCGGAAGAATACCAGCATAGATCTGGATGACTATTTCGTACGTTGTTGCTCTTGGTAGCTGCTTTACTTTCTGCGCTTGCAGCTGGCTAATTTGACTGGCACTTCATAGTCCGGTCCTAGAGATATAGCGAAGCACTCAAAATGGCCTCTCTTCCTGCAACTTCATGGCAGCATCACCCCGAAGCTGATCGTGCCGCTCATCGTTATTGGCGGGTGGGCAACATTGATCACCGTTCTGTCCAAGAAGTTCTACCACATCGAGCTGTCGATCGAGCCCGTGCTGTTGACCATCACTGGTTTCGTGGTCAGTATGGGTCTGTCGTTCCGCAGTTCTTCTGCCTATGAGCGATATGCCGAGGGCCGGAGATACTGGAGTCAGCTTATTCTCGCGTCGCAGTCGCTCGGTCGTGTCATCTGGGTGCATGCTATTGAGCGTCCTGAGACGGCTAAGGAGGACTTGCTTGGTAAACTGTAAGTAGTACTCACGAGAAGATGAGAGAAAATCAAGATGAAAGTGCCAAGGTGCAATTGGCATGCTAACATATCTTCCAGAACCGCTATGAATCTCGTCGTCGCATTCGCCGTATCCCTCAAGCACAAGCTCCGGTTCGAGCCGTACATAAACCACGAGGATCTACTGGATCTCGTCGGACACATCGACACTCTGGCCAAGACGGCCACACAAGACGAAGCGATCTTGAAGCCCACGAGGAAGAGCATTTTCAAGGTCGTCGGGGAAAACCTGGGCTTGTCATTCGCTACGTCGAACCCCCGTAAACAAATCAAGCGTTCTAAGCACCCACTTGGCAACCTTCCCCTTGAAATCCTCTGCTATCTGACCTCCTACGCCGATGAGCTTTGCGCCAACGCACAGCTGCCGGTGGGTATGCAGCAGACGGCTATTTGTAAGTTTCTTGGCTATAGAACTACACGGAATATGTTCCATGTGGAATCCTCCTAGATCATAAGCTAACCATCACTTGCACAGACAACAACATTGGCCTCCTGAACGACGTTCTCGTTAACACCGAGCGCGTCCTGAACACACCCCTCCCGATCGCTTACGCCATCGTGATCTCGCAAATCACCTGGCTCTACGTGTTCCTCCTGCCCTTCCAGCTTTACAAGGACCTCGGCTACATTACGATCCCTGCCACGATTTTCGCATCCTATATCATTCTCGCCATCTTCTTCATCGGCCACGAGATCGAGAACCCATTCGGCAACGACGTCAATGATTTACCCCTGGACAACTTCTGCGAGCAGATCGTGCAGGACATGGAGACCATCTCTTCTCGCAACAAGGTCAAGACTCGCGATATTGTCCAGAGCGCCCGGAATAAGGTCATGTACCCTTACAGCAGCGGGAGCTATAGCTTCTGGGCCTCCAAGGACGAGACCGAGATTAGGAATGCTCTGAAGGAGAGGCCCGTGGCTTCGCACCAGGCGCTCATAAGCGGGAATGCCAAGACGGCATCTGCGCAGGTGCAGACGCCTCCTTCGAAGATGGGTACCGAGTCTGTCTAAGCACGTGTGCTAGTAGATCAAACTACCTGAAGGAAGGGGGGGTTGAAGTTGTACATACGCTACGAAGCTACAAAAACATAACTACTGGTCTGAGTTGCATACTGGGTCTAGCGGAACTGCTTTATTATTCATGTTTTTTTTTTTCAGGCGTCCATAAGCACGGCGGTTGGGGAAAAAGGTTATACTCGCCACGGTTGCATCTTTTGTTGTTTTAATGATTCACGTTGGCTACCAATACTACCAAGTGTCTGAAATTCAAACTATCCACGCGCGTGAAATGGCCTGTTGAATTGGACTCTTCGTACGAGGTGAAAACGGCTTTGAAGATATAGCTTGCTTCGTTGAATTATATTGTAGAGGAACAGGTAAAACACGTGAGAAGTGTAGGCGTTGCTTATTTAAGTATGGTAGCATCTGCATGTGTACAGAGGTGAGTGCTCATATCAATACGCGAGCTACACGGCTATACCCATTATACATCCTCCGCTTCAGACGCACCTGAAGAATACAAAATAGCAGAATCAAACTGCGAGTTTGTTTTTGTTATTTCAGAGTTTATGATATGCTCGGAGACTGAACACTGCTCCAGCAAGAACGTATACCCCCATCTTTCAACGCTCCCCAATGTCCCGCCCTTCTCAGATTTCCCCGAACCCCGGTGATTGCCTGGGTCAAGACCCATCTAAGTAGCTCCAAAATAGATAACCCCTACAGTAAAGTCATTGTTCAGAGGCAGACCAGACAGCACCTCGGAAACGCCATAAGTCTTCTTGGAGCCGAAAGTGTGGGTGACGGCGACGGTGCCATTCGTGAAGTATTCGGCCGCCACCGACTCGCCCTGGCCTTGCTCGCTATTGTAAGTGCAAGGGGCGGGTCGCACCTTGTCGAGAAGGGTAGGCGTGCAACGGACGTCGAAGCCTGGGGCGCCCTCGACGTAACCTGCGGGTGCGATCAGGCGGAAGTATTCGCCGACCAGGATGTGGGCGATTTGGTCTTGGACCTCGGTGGCGGGCCAGACGGCGTAGACCGTTCGTGTCGCCAGAGGAGAAGCGACGACCGAGGCAGCAAGAGCTGCAATTGTGGCGAAGATGGGAGCCCGCATTATGACGAGGTGGTTTCGGTTGAAGATGGAGACTTAAGTGGCTCAGAGAAGGAGACTCTCGTGACGATCGTGATCGTGGGAGTGTGGAGAGGTGGTGTATACGAGACCAAAGCCGTGATACTCGGATCTCATCAACGATTATATATACTTTTGCCATCCATTTCTAGACGTCAATGAGAGTACGTTTCGGTCATCGTGAAGCCCAGTTTGTCAGTTCATAGCGCCGACCCTTGGTCGCCAAGAATAGTGAGATTGAGTATAGGATCATGTTGCTGACTTTCCTGACCGCAAGTTGCGCGGCGTAGTTGTTCGTTCACAACGGGCCATGACCGCTGCGCAAAATCATCTTCGTCGTCGTCAGTTACATAATGAATGTAAGAGGTCCTTTGTGGATACAATATACCCAAGTAAAGGCACTGCGGAGCGACCAGATGGGAATATTAGCTCTGCACCCTTCAACGCCAAGCCGGCAAGAATATGACAAATTGCCAGCTTCTTGGTTATTTCGGGATGGCCTGGAGCAAACACAATCGAAGTTGTCGGATTCGAAAAGTAAGGCTCTGGTCATGGGTGGGCTGCAAGGCAACAGGATTCGCCAGAATGGGAAGACTGATTACTGTACATCTTATGAACCAGTCAAGGGATCAGTGCCGACGGCACTGGATAGAGGGAGAGGAGGTAAATGGAACTTTCTTATTATTTCTGTCGCAAGTTCTTGGGCTTTCTTTTCTTGAAAACCACGGCTGGTGCTTCGGGCTCCGCCGCCGACTTCTCGTCCGCTTCTTCCTCTTTCACGACCGACCTGATTCCCTGTCCGTTGCTAACGCTGGGCTCGTCTGTCTTGGGAGCGGCAGACAACAGCTTGTCCGTATCGGGTTCTTCTTTCTTAATCTTAACATAATCCTCTCCTTTGACGGCTGGCTTTTCGTTGTCCTCTTCCTTCTTGGGCGGCTTTACGAGTGGGGTGCTGAGCAGCGCATCGAGTTCGGCATCGTCAACAGCTTGTTTCGTGTCGCGGCCCCATTTCCTAGGCTTCTTAAACAAGCTCCGTACAGAATCTTCGTGATCGGAATGCTCGTCTTCCTCCTTGAGCCGCTTGCGCAAAGGTGCGGCATCTTTCTCATCTGTAGCAGCAGGAGGCGCCTCGTCGATGACACGTGTACTGGTAACTGTCCATTCCCCAGCCATAGCCATGTTTCGACGTAGCTCTGTCGGCAAATCAATGCCCATTTCGGCGAGCTGTTCCCATTGCTGTTGGCGTTGGGCGGGCGTAGCCACAGGGATGGAGTTGGGGTTCGAGGATGAAGGAGCGCCGGAAGAGGAGGCAGTGTTGGTGATGCCATTGAGTCGGTCGATCTCTCGCTTGGCTCGATCTTTCTCGCGCTGTTCATTCTCATGACCGCGATGTAAGTCGCGCAGGAAGCGCTTCAGTGCGGACTGATGTTTGGCGGTGCTCTCATGGTTCTTGCGCTCGAGTTTGGTGTCTCGGACATAGGTGCTACAGTGTTTGCACCAGTATTTGGGCGTAGACTTCCAATACTCGGACATGGTTGAGTGGACGTATCCCTACAGCAATGTCTCTCGTAGGCAGCGCTATAGGAGCTTTGTACCAGTGTACTTTGAGCTTTGCGGATTTACTGTCGATGATGGAAAGATGAAGAACGTAAGGTCCTACGCTGTGGTAGTAACCTGTAAGTTTGCTGCATAGCATGTGGGGGCTGCTCTGTGGAGACGGCCAGCAGCTCCCCATAGGGCTCTATGTTAGGTTAGTAATGCTACCTAGGTAGGCACTTTGGAATTTAGAAACGATTTGTTAGTAGGTACCGTAACCACACCATAGGTATTGGGAACTTGAAGAATCAAAGACTGCCCTATTTCTCCGCTATTAGGCTGTCGTTTCAGTCACGTCGGGGTCTCGTTACATATATTTGACGCAAATGAAAACGTGCGGGAGTCCTCTTATGCGAGATTTCTACTATGCAAGCCTAGACACCGAGGTATGAAATTAATTAAGATGAGTTTCCACCCCCAGCATGAAGAATCACATAAGAGATAAACAAACGTTAATTGAAGAGGTCTCAGAACTTCGAGATAGTGGTGTGCTTGCGTAGTTTTCAGCGTGAATTCAATATTAAATACTTAGTTATGCCGTCAATACCAGGGCAGACTGACAACGCATCTGGAAGCGGCAACAGACACAATCGCAGAGCGAGATGGAGCCCAGCCTTCCAACTCCCATCGCAATCCTAACTGAATCTCAGCAGGCCACGGCGCACTGAGCATCTTTGCCCAGATATTAAACATCCATCCATCCCAAACCAAATGCATTTGGCATTACCTCCCTCTTCCACCTCATTATTAATTCCTGACGCCTTCGTGGACATCCATTCATCCCCATCCCAAGCGCAAATCCATCATTTTCCAGACCGGCCCGTTTCCTTTTTCCATTTCGTTCTTACTTGTTTTTCTTAGTCAAAAGTAGCCATTTCCATACTACTTATTCACAAGCAAAGAAAAGCGACCAAGACGCCAACGAACAAAGCACCCATCGAGCCAGCAGCAACATGCGAGGAACCTGACGCAGGTGCCGAGGTCGTAGCGGGGGCCGAAGTAGAAGGAGCTGGGGCGCTGGGGCTGCTGACAGGAGCAGAGGTGGTAGGAGCTACCACGACAGAGCTAGTAGTCGGGGCAGGCGCCTCAGTTCCAGGGGCAGACGCAGACGGGCTGGGAGCCTCAGTTCCCGGGGCAGACGCAGGCGGGCTGGGAGCCTCAGTCGGAGCGACGACAGTCGTAGGTGCACTGCTGGACGGAGGAGCTGGAGGAGCGGGCGTGCCGGGGGTGACCTGGATCTGACCATCGGTGTACTCGCTAACAGGGACGTAGGTGCTATAAATTGGAACAGGAACTTTAGTCGTGACGACCTGCGGCTGACCATCCGGGAGGGCCGTAATGATAGTGGTCGCAACAACCGTTGTCCCAACGACTTGTCCGTCGGAGATCTGCGACGCCGTGTCCTTGGATCCGCAGGGCACCGCGATGATGGACACGGGCTCGCACTGCGCTGCCCAGGTGCGGTCGTACAGGTTGTAGAAGTCGCCGGACAGACACTGGTAGAAGGTCTTTGACGAACCCAACGCCAACACGTTGCCTTCGCACACCGAGAAGCCGCTGTTTAAGAGGGCGCCGGCCTGCGCTGGCTTATCGAATTGGAACTGGTAGTTCGATGCTATGTAGCCTGTTCGGCCTTGGGCATCGACCGTCGAGCCGTCCTTGAGCGTGATAACAAGAGTACCCTCGGAGCCGCAAACGTTCCTCTTCTGCATCCATTGTCAGTCATGCCTATCATGCCCTCAATATGCCTTTGAGAGTCATCCGTCGAAATTGGCCGGACTCATACCTCGGGAATGCTCCTCTTCTTCTGTTCGGTAACTTTAGCGACAGTGATCTCGAACTTGCCATCGAATGTCCCCGTGCAGCCGGCAGGAGCGGCACCAGTCGGCGTCAGCTTGTCGGTGACGCCTTGTGGTGTGGCTAAGGCAATGCCCGAGAGGGCGGAGATGAGAGCGAGTGTGAGTTGCATCTTTCGATGTTTTTCTTTTCCAAGCCCGTGAACAAAAGCGAGAGACTAGTGACAGAAAAAACACAACCCGACAGGTTCGTGCAAATAAACACTATGGATATTTGTGTATAGTATACCGTATAGACGGGTATAGAGGTATAGCAAATAGCGTGGTTGGATTCGAAGATTAAGCGAGTGACGGCTTGCCCCTTGCCTCTCTCTTTGTCTGTCTTTCTGTCGTCGGACAACAACGGCTTCGCAAGCTTCGATTTTGTTTCCGGAAAACTTGGCCGGCTGGCTGGCTAGCTAAGGAGAAAACCCGACTGGTAGCGAAAGTGTGGTACAATAAGAGGGTAGGAAAGGGAGAGAAGAGGAGGGGGGAGGAACAAGAGCTACGAGAGAGACATATATATTGACAGTCCACACACCTGGCTAGATAGATAGATAGATAGACCGACAGACAGACAGTCACTCCTTACTATCGCAATGTGATCAACATGGTACAACGTGTTTGTTCAACCGAACCCAACTAGGATTCCTTGCCTGGTTGTTCTATCCTCATTTGGCGGTTAAGCCTGCATACTGCATAGGCATATACATAGTACTTACATTATACATTACATGCCGGATCGCTGCCGTCCGACCACAATCGAGGAAGGCAAAGAAAGCCGGGATTGCGCACATTTGTGCTGCGTCGCCTGGTTGTCTTTCTTTCTTGTCTATCCTGGCCTTCTTTTTTAGGCCCCCCCTGGCTAAGTGGTTCGTCGGTTGGTTGGCCTACGAGCCGTGCAGTAACCTGCATGAAGGGGGAGACGGACAGACATTTCATACGTACATCACTGCCGGGAATATGGACAACTCAACCTTAGCTAGCTAGGAAGTAGCTAGGTAGTAGCTAGCGGAACGGTAAGGTAGGTTTAGTTAGACTTATCTGGCTCTGGTATGTGTGTCTGTATTGGACTGGGTAGTAGTGACGTTACGCGGGAGGGAAAAAGGTTTCGATGAGACGGGTAGGATTATCTCCTTGTACCGTACTGGAGACAAAGCGGGACGAGACCATCTGAGCTCTTTTTCTTCCGCCGCTTCTTTTTCTACATGCGCTATGATTAGACGAACCTACCTAAAACGTTGACTCACTTACTACTCAAGGACACGCATATTTACTTTAGCTAGCGAGACATGATATCGTGTACCTATCTACGGAGGGGAGGATGGGAAAAGAGAAAATAAGATGACAAAGGTTTTCTTGCATGTCAGGTACATACAAACGGGAGTTTATTTCGTTGTCATTCTTCAAAACGCTGACATCACTGATTATGAGCTAGGCAAGATTAAACTTAACTTGCATTCCCTTGACCCTTACAGCATAGTTCGGTTCTACTCTCTACTGCATTGTAGAACATAGGGTGGAAGAAATCTATTTATCAGGGGAGAGGGGGCGTGTCTAAACGATGAGAGGACGCAGCGATCGGCCGAAACAAGAGCAGACCAACAAGCATCATGGACAGAGCATGTGCTCCTCTCTGTTAGCGAAACACGAGCCGGAAACGGACAGACCACGTCAGGTATTATTGTAACTACTATCATTACGCTACGCTTCATATTTGGGTGCTCGCCTCCCACCGATTGTCCATTTTATCCAATACCGCGTAGGTAGTATACGTAGGTGTATGCTGTACCGAGGGGGAAATGCCCCGTTCATTCCAGGGAGGGAGGAGGGTGATGTGGGAAAAGATCGGCCATGGAGCGTTGACTGTCAAACCTGTTTATCGCCTTAGTATACTGTGCACACATGCTAGTCTACACAGGGTGTCACATTTAGTATTTAGTATAAGTACTAATTTAGTATTTACTAAATTAGTATGCAATTAGTACAAGAAAAAAAATACTAATTTAGTATTAGTATATTTTAGTATAAAATTTACAATACTAAATTAGTATTAGTATATAATACTAAATACTAATTTAGTATTATACTAATTTAGTATATACTAATTTAGTATTTAGTATACTAAATTAGTATTATATACTAAACATAATTTTTTAATTTTTTTAATTT